>Ga0209373_10000357_pt1 | contig 80954 bp, 82 predicted proteins | sample Higcelweek5metaG_FD_187173 | JGI IMG/M metagenome (GOLD analysis project Ga0209373, IMG submission 187173) | Freshwater pond sediment microbial communities from the University of Edinburgh, under environmental carbon perturbations - High... | ecosystem: Environmental > Aquatic > Freshwater >...
TAGTTTCCATAAATTTACCAAAATAGCTGAAGACGGGGTATGTGTAGTAATGGAACAGAAAACGGCTATAAGAGTGTAAATATTTTACAACTATAGCCGTTCAATTTATCCTACCATTGCGAACTATACTAATAACTGTTTATGATATTGTGATTTTAATTTTCCGAACGTTCATAACCATTTATTGATATTCTCGAACACATTATGTATAATAATATTATATTTTTTTTGGAGGCGGTATTTTGTCAAAAATAGCATATATACGAGTGTCAACTTTTGAACAAAACACAGAACGCCAAGAAGTTGCATTGAAAGAAATTGGCATGGATAAGTATTATATTGAAAAAGTAAGTGGAAAAAACACTGAACGGTCAGAATTAAAAAAAATGATGGAATATGTACGTGAAGGTGACACTCTTTATATAGAAAGTATTAGTAGACTTGCAAGAAGCACAAAAGATCTGTTAAATATTGTTGAACAATTGAAAAGCAAAAGGGTTCAACTGGTAAGCCTTAAGGAAAACATTAATACGCATACTCCCCAAGGTAAGTTTATGTTAACTATTTTTGGAGCTTTAGCGGAACTTGAAAGAGAAAATATTTTGCAGAGACAAAAAGAGGGTATTCAAGTAGCAAAGGCAAATGGTAAACGCTTTGGGCGACCATTAGTAAGCATACCAAAAGATTTTGATAGTGTTTATAAAGATTGGAAGCATGGTAAAATAACTGCTGTAGACGCAATTAAAATATTGAAATTAAAAAAGACTACATTCTATAAGATGGTTAAATTACATGAAAAGCAAGGAACATCTATTATATAGGGGTTCAGGAGATTACTTTATGCCAGTTGAGTTTTTAACACGCGAGCAGGAAGAAAAATATGGGAAGTTCAGCGAAGACCCTTCACCTGAGCAATTAGCAAAGTACTTTTGGTTTGATGATAAAGATAGAAATGCTATCTTTAACCACCGTCATGACCATAACAGGCTAGGCTTTGCCCTTCAACTTGGAACTGTGCGATTTCTGGGTACATTTCTTTCTTCTCCAAAAGAAATTCCTGCAAATGTAATTTCATATATTTCCCAGCAGTTAAAAATCAGGTCAGAAGTTGCATCCCTTTATAATCGCTCATAGACACATCTATGGTAAACTCTGGCAAACCTCCTACATCGACCTCTATGTTCTCATTTAAAATGTTAGGTTTTAAATCTACAGTCTTTAATACCGTGTTTTTATCATCTATTATTTTTAAAGTACCAGTGGATACAATGCTCCAAGCAGAAAACTTAAATTTTTGGTATTTGTTTTTAACTATTGCAGATGTATGACCATCTCCATACCATCTCCATACCACCCCTTCTTAGTGATGTGAATCCCAGTATTATATTGGACAGGCGGTACGTTTTCTTTAAAAATAAGCAACCCAGCATCCTTGCTATTCTCTACTGAAAGCTCCATTTTGACCTTTCCATGACAAACTTTGAGTAATAATATCTACTCCTTTACCTTCTTTTTCTCCAAGAAATATGGTTTTTGTCACACCATCACAATCTACAGCAACATTAAATGCTTGGCTAACAGCACGCAAGGGCACATAGGTTGTGTTGTTGTATGTAATCGGAGTTAAGTCTTTACCTGAAGCATCTTTAGGAACAAATATATTCCCATTAAGTTTTATGCTTATAGGGGTAATGGGAGCATCCGTGTCACCAGGGGCAAAGTATATGGAATTATTTAGGGTATTTCAAGCCATAATTCAACGAAATATTCATTTCGTAAGTAATTTTTATATTCAAAACTTGATTTAAGACAAAAGTTGACCTTGAGAAGCGATTTTTATTCTGTGAAACATTATAAATTTTATCGTTTCATTAGCATCTACACAAACGAACAAATGTTTGCGTAAATTAATCTCCAATAGTATAATTAAATTAACAATGAATTTTGGAGGTGTGATTATAAAGAAGCCAATTGTTGAGGTAATTGTCCATTTTAATTTGGAAGGTGAAATTGTACCATTAAAAGTCGACTATAAAGGGAGCATTCTTTATGTTGGTAAGCCAAGTAAACCAAAGAAGGGAGCTTCACAAACGATGGGAGTCCAAGGTAATCGATATGAGTGTTTGATCGATGGCAAGAAGGCTCATCTATATCTTACATATGAAAATAAGTGGTATTTGGAGTTTTTGAAATAAAAAAAACCCTAAGGATTGATATTCTATTGGTAAGGGATTGGGTGTTTTTGAGTACCAACCAAACTGGTTTATTCCCCAACCATGCCATCCCCATCTTTGTCATCCATATACTTATAAAGCCAGTGATCCCTAGTAATGGGCATTTTAAATCCGGCAGCTTTAGCCTCAGCAATTGTTACTTTTCCATTTTTATTAGTATCAATCCGAGAGATATCGTTGTCTGATGTAGTCGACGTGGTTGGCTTTGTAGTAGTTTCTTTATCGAGTGCCTGATTAGTAACATCGGGGTTCACATTATCAAACTCATCGTGGATCACATTTCCTTTTAAAATATATGTGAAGCTGTAGTGGCTGGGAATTTGTGTTTCTGTATCGGGATAGGTGATAATGGCGATAAAATCTGTGCACCCACCCGCATCTCGAATAACCTTTTCCATATAAGCCTGGTCTCCATGACGGTTTATTACACTATCCTGCGGTGTGATATTATAGGCATTTGATACACCTCCCAATGAGTCCGCAATAACATGTCCTTCATCTAAATCTTCTCTCTCAGTACCGGGCACCTTAGCTTCATCTTTAAAATAACGACCATTTGACAACACAGGCTCTGTTGATTGGTTTTGAGGAATAATCTGTTTAGCCGTTACTTTAAACAACTGTCCATATTCATTAGTGTATGCCCAATATTCCCTATCTCCATAACCAACATCCACAACGGCCAACTTTTCTCTATTTCCACTGATATTGCTGCCATCCACTTCGATTTTTTGATACTTGCCATCAATTAATGGAGTCACTGTCGGAACATCTGTAACAGGAGTAGCTTTCGTCTTTTGTATTTGTAAAACAGCCGCGTTCTCTGTTGGCAGAATTGTTTGAGGTGATTCATTAACAGACCTTTGAGGTGTAACCGCTTTATCTATTTTGTTATGTGACACACATCCTGTCAAAAAAATCATCAGGATAAAACTAATAAAGCTTGTTCGAAATGAAATGCCTTTCATCGATAACCTCCAACATTGTTATTTTATGGACCTTTTTATCTAAAGTATATCGTTTATTACCAGAACAAACAATGGTATAATAGTTCACATGGAACTGAAATACACAAAATCTATGATCTGTCAAATTTATCTTGGTATTGTCCTTTTCCAATTCTCATACCTTGACCTTTCCTCAAAAACTGAATTATAAATAACTGTCTGCAGATATCCTTTAACATTCTTAATCTCTGCATTGACACCTTTGTACTGTTCAAGTATATAAGTTACCTTCCCAGGATCCAGCTTATTTAGGACCGACCTAATTATTGCTTGAGGCTTCCTTTCTCTATTGACTGTTGTGTATTCACTATAATACATATCCATTATGTTCAGTAGAATTTCATCCAATAGCCCAATATCATGTTCCTTATAAACCTGTATCATTTCACCATACTTAATGATGTCCTTAAAATACCTTTCGACTTCCAAATACTCTGATTCTATAGACTGACTGACGGACTGTTTTTTTACCGTTTCCTTATTTTCCGTATGCGGAATTTTTGAATCAATAACTTTATATTCAACCTTCACAAACCTTCCTCTTACTCTTGTCTCCAACCTTTCAATATAGCCATTTTCAAGCAATTCATTTATTGCTGAATAGACAGCATCACGACCCTCCTTAGATATAGCTTCAATCTCCTTTAGAGTAAGAGCAGTATTACTTAAAAAACAAGCTAATATCCCTTTTGCTCTCCATGTTATCCTGGCATCAGTAAAATAATTCATTCCGCAACCCCCTTAAATCGCACAATTTTCAAATTTGACAGACAGACAGACTCGTTCAACCCAAAAACAAGGGAACAGATAAGTAAAACCTTATGTAAATATTATAGAGAAATTCAGAAATCCCATAACCTTAATATTTAAGCCATTTTCAATGATTATATCTTTAAAGTTTTGTGTAAAAATCATGTTATCTATATCTGTTTTGGTGGATATATCTAAAAAATTCACTCGTATTCCTCCTATAATTTGTTTTAACAAATTTATTTTTTTAATATCTATAAGGATACACTTTAAAATTATCTTCTTTAAAACGGTTTTTAGAGCCTATCCTGTATCTGGTGAATCACAAGATGATAGATCTGATCTCCTTACTCTTCTTCTATCCCTTGTAATAGCGTCATCTTCATCGTATCCAATATATACTCCTCCGGAAACATTAACCTTCTTCTCCTCTTTGTTCTCCTTAATTTCCTTAATTTCCTTGCTTTCCTTGTACTCATCAACTTCTATAATCTTATAAGACATAAAGTATAAGGAAAACAGTTTTCCATCCTTAAATACTGCCATTCCTAGGTCTACAAGTTTCTTAATTAATTTGTATACTGCATTTTGAGTTCCATACTCAAGGAGCTCCTGAATTCGCTCTTTTCCAACTCTCGTTTGGACATACTTCTCCCTTGTTTTATAACCAGTAAATAATAATCTTAAATAATGCTTCAGTTGATCACCTAATGTCTTATACTCAGATTTGTCCCAGAACTCATTTGAAATTAGGCAAAATTTCTCTTCCTTGAGCTCATTTAATTTGTTATATATCATAACAGAATCTCCGTTTTTACTAAAAATAAGATTCTGACTTAACTTACACATTTCTTTAATATTCCTGATTGTGAGCCCTTCATTTTCAGGAACAATCCACTTGTTAAATAAATCATTTCTAGATAGCTGTAAAAGAGCAATATAATGACGTGTGCTTGCTTTGTTTGTCCAGAACTCATCTAATATAGCCTTTTGCAGTTTAAACTTTGTCTTATATTTATTGTTCTCCTTTTCCTTAAAAGGATTGTACTTGCATTTTTCGCACAGTCCCTTTTCAAGACATAAATATGTCTGTGCACTTTCACATGAAAACTTCTTTGTTCCCCTGAAGATAGATTTCACTTTAGCCATAATATCTTTACTGTCGTCTTCCATTCCCCATTTTGCGGCAAGCTCTTGGAGCATGTTAAATACCTGGTCGATTGTATAGCCCATACTTTTATATTGATAAGCCACGGATACCAGTGCATAGTTCCTGTGTCCAACCTCTATATCATTCTTCAGGATGTGATCTACACAGCTTCTATTGCATTTGCCTGGATACGCCATAACTTTGGTTTTATTATTGATTTTCTCTTCTTTCTTCGTGTCCCTTACGTTGTTTTTGGCCTTTTCATAAATATGTCCAAACGCTGGAGCAAATGTTCCTGGAACATCATAATCCAGACTTCTTTTTTCCTTCGTCATCTGAGTCTTCAGCTCTGGATCATCTTTTAGTGCTCTCATCTCTGTATAGCTTATTGCCACAACATACCCGCCGTTATACCAACTGTTAGGCGTTTTCATAAGACAGTTATGTTTGTATAAAGTGCTATCTACGTATTTGAGGCATATTTCTTGCGAAATAATATCATACATTTCTCTATACACTTTATGTAAATCTGCTGCTGGCTTTAAGTCATATGTAACAGGATTAATCATTATATATACAGATCTATGGTTATTTATAAGTATTAGCAAGTCTTGTTCTTCTACACCTTTTTCATAGATCAGAAATGTTGCCATCAAATATGCTTCATTCAGCATCTCCCTATATTGCTGCTTAAATTCTTTAGAACCATCATCCTTTAGTTTTGGTTCAAACTCAAAAAACATCGGATAGAATGAGCTCTCATTCTCAGTTCTATTTGTCTTCCCAGTTTTGTTCATGTATGTGTTATATTTTTGCATAGACCAATGCGAAAGTTCTTTCCTTTTGCTATTAAATGCATATTTTAAAGCTTTTTCAACTCGTGTTTCTTTTTTGTTTTCAATGAATCTAAATTCTAATGAACCAGAAACCACTTCATTTATTCCATAGTATTCCTTGTACGTCCAGAAATCTTTTATTAAATTTCCCAAGCTCAGAACCTCCTATCTATCTTTTTTTGTTAGTGAATTATACCAATTGCATAATTCAATGAAATTTGGTATAATGAAAAAGGGCAAAATTTAAGTAGACCTAGAAAATTTCAATTTTTTCAGGTTTTATTTTTGAGTTGTTATAATGTTTTATAGCAATAAGATGCCCGGGTAATGTAATTACCTACTTTTTTACAAGAGTCTGACCACTACTTGTAAAAACAAATTAAAACAGTTTTAGGTAAAAGCTTTGAAAAAGCTTTTATTTTTTATCTCCATTACTTTTATTAAAAAAAGACAGCAATTAAGAAAACCTATAAAAATCTATTTTTAGGCCATCCTAAATTATTCTTTTTCCCTATTTTATATTAGTGAACATATTTTGTAAATAAAAACTTTTCATATAACCATATAACCATATAGTTATATGGTTATATGGTTATATGGCGAAAGGCAGGTTTTAATGTTTTTTTGATATGATGGTTATTCTTCTTGATTAATATTATACAACTTCTTAAGTTCCTCAAGTAATTCCTCTTCCGAGTTAATATAGTCAAGACTTAACATATCAATGCCTTCTAGCACAAGTCTCGCACCAACTCTATAAACAATACTTTCATTTATCCAACTACCTGATTTTTTTTCAATTTTATATTTTGCTTCCTTAACATCAGAAAATAATGTTCTTGGTAATTCGATTAGTTTTGATGTGTTAGTATCAGCATATTTCTTTCTATCATAGTCCGATAATATTGGCTTACTTTTTTTTGAATATAAAATATCATCATCTGAATGCATTACTCTTTTCCTCCTCTTCTATATTATGCTTGGTAACATTCCTTAACGCACTTTCTGACAAGTGTTTATCTATTCTCTTTATACCCTTTAAATAAGCCGCATCTAGACAAAGATTACAATACTTATTTATCTCCCTAGGTACTCCATTTGATGTTATATAAATATGCTCAATAGCACCTTCGGTAAATACTTTTAATTTGCAGCCTGCGGTTGCAAGCCTATAATATATGTATTGTTCTGTAGAGACAATGTCTAACGGACTAAGAGGAAAACGAAGAAGTATTCTTTGATCAAGTTGTTTCAATTTTTTAATGTTATCTTCAAGCTCAAGTTGACCAATCAAGCAAATTGTCATAAAGTTTTCTTTTATACCTGATATATTAGTTAACTGCCTAATGGATTCTAACGTGTCTTTCTTGAATCCTTGTGATTCATCTAAAAAAATAACTAGATATGTTGACTCATCATTAAGCTTATTAACGGCCTCCTTAAATAACTCATACAATTCATATTCATCATTTGTTTTAATAGTGTTACCTGTTATTTGATTTAAAATCAGCTTAAAAAGAGGATTAAAACCTCTAAAAGAAGACTCTATATAAATACACTTATATTTTCTATCGGTCTCACTACATAGTCTTAAATTCATTAATTTTGTTATAATTGTTTTCCCTGATCCAGGATAACCTGTTAGAAGATAGAAAGGATATCTATTATCAATGGAATATTTCATTCTCACATACGCTTCTCTGTGCTGTATACTCTCAAAGAAATACTTTGGATCAAAATTTATTTGAAAACAATCTTCTTTAAGACCGAAAAATTTTAATGTCTTTTCTAACATAAGTAAACAGTCGAGCTAACATCTCGACACTCCTTTCAGGTCATTTATACACTAAGTAATTGTCCCTCAATAAGATTATAACCTATTAACCATATAAGTATATAGTCTAAGGGAGTAAAATTTATTTTTAAATATTATAATTATATAATTATATAATTTTAGACATGTTTATTTATTAACTCATCTATATTATACTCTTGAGCAACGTTTATGTATTTCCCTCCAGGATACTCCTTAAAATCATCTTTATTCCAAGTCGGATTCAGATCCTGATTAAAGAAGAAAGAATCAGTTCTTTCAAGAAGCCTAATGGCATTTATCTTTGCTAAGGAAAGAAGAAACACCTTATCATTATCTACATATATCCTTTCAGGCTCCTCATCCAGTTCATAGTCCTCGTCATCATCTGCTGCAAAGTTATCTTTTATGATTCCAGTCCTATTATCATATACAACCGCCTCTATATCATACATAAGAGCCTTCATACTTTCTTTTCTTGCTGCTTCAACTCTAAGATTCCAATCAAGGTTCTGATCTAGAGAGTCTAGATAATGGCTGCCAATTACTAAAGCAACTGCCTCACGTATACTCGAAGCCTCAGCAACAAGATCATCCATTCCAATTACTATTGGTAAAGAAGGCATTTGTGTATTCTCAGTTCCCTTTTGATACAAAATTCTATTCATAGCATAATAACCTCCATTTTTAAATTAATCTCTCCACGTATTTTTTGAATATACACCTAATATATTATCCTTGTCGCTCTTGCGAGTAAAGAATATATCTACAAAGTTTTTTATCATTGAGTGATCTGAACGGTTTCGGTTTTGAAGAGGTTGATCCTTTAAAATTCTTCCTCTACGTTTCATTGACTGGCTTGGCAATTCTCCCCTGAGCCTTGCTTTCTCAGAGGCAACTATCACCCCGTTTGCAATTTTTACATTAGCTTGTATCTGTGCAGGATCCAATGATCCATTAAAATACCTGAATTCAACTGTTGATGGTTTATTTGGGTTCGCTATATTTGTAAGATTTATTCCATAATATCTATTGTTTTCACTTAGATCCCTTGCCATTATTCTTACATCATCTTCATTTTCCATATTCATTCTGCTGCGAACTCCTCTCGTTGCAGACTGTGCAAAATCTCTTGCATAATTACGTGACCCGCTGCGTACCCTTCCCAAACTTCCTCCAGCAAGCCTGTACATTACATCTTCAAAACCAGATATAGACTTAAAGAAACGTTTCCACCTTTGTCTTGCAGTATCCAAAGGATCCATCCCAATATGTACATGTCCACCACATTGATGATTAACTGTTGCTCCATGCCTACTTGCAACCTCACAAATTTTTTCTATTGTTCGCCAGGTTTCCGGAGTATCCTGAAGGACTGGTGAAACTAATTCACCACCGCCAGCTCCTGATGATACTGAACCATCACTTTCAAGTTTCCATTTTCCTTGCACTGACCTAGAATGGTATCCTACTCTTCTGTCATGTCCGCATATACCAAGTTGATACAATTCTCTGGCAATTGCATCAGCATTTCCTCCAACAAATTCAAGCTCAACTCCAAAAGTATTTCGACTACCATTCAATGCATTTTCATAGTCATATCTCAAAGGTTCTCTTGCAACCCTCTCCAATGTTCGATTAAATTCATACTCGTTATCATTGTAGAAGTATTCGTCATCTTCAAAATTAGCATTTATTTCGTTACGTCTTTCTTCTTCAATTGAATCAAATCTTATTTGATCCTGTATAGATGTTTCAATATTAACATGCTGTGGTGGTTGAGACTGATTCAATAACCCAAGTCCTATCCTTGCTGCTTCAATGTGCCTGCAATCTCCGCCCCTTATACGGTGGTTTATGCAGTTACATGTTCCATTTACATAATCAACATGATAATCATTCCCACTTGAGGAATGTACTGTTGCATTACCTGACTCATTAAAATCAACATGTGTCTCTTCTGTTTGCCCTCTTGTTCTTGATGGTACATGAACAACAACCGAACGTGCTTGCTCAAGCCTGTTAGCCATTCTATTTGCCAATTCCAATAGTTCGGCTATTCCTGTCATATCTGCAGATCCTACCGATCCTATTTCTCGTGATCCGCCGTTTACAATCCTCCTGGAATCAGATCCTGACCCTGGGTTGCTTCCAATTGTGCCACTTCCTCTTGATTTTGGCATTTTATCACCCCTAGTTTTATTTTACGTTTTTTTACTATTCTCTCTATAATCGAGCTTGTTAGCTTATCATTAAACAAATCACGATCAGGCGTTAATGCATATTCACGTATTTTCTCACTGCTCTCATTAAGAAGATCTCCAATAATATTTGATGTGTTCATTGCCTCATATAGTTCATTAAAGTATATAAGATTCTTATACAAAATCTCATCAAAACTGAGCTCTGGGCATTGAGTTCTTGTTTCAGACAGCATACCTCTTCTGCTTTGTACATAAGCAGATTGATTAAGCACATGAATTTTTCTTCCAGCAGCTGCTGATATAACTTCATACAGCCTAAACGGAGATACAACTCCAGCTACTATAATGCTTACGTCTTCAGGGATGTTCTGGCACAGATACCTGAAACCTAACAGATTGCATCTCCATACATTTGCAGTCTTTAGTCTTACATCAACCGTCTGAAAGCTAAATGCTATTAGCTTAATGTTTTGTATTGTTATTTCATTTGCCCATTCATCAAGGTCTATTCGACTATACCATGACACGTCCGGAATTGAATTTATTCCAGAGTCCAAGAGCTCGTTATAGACTGTTTTACTCCTCCTTATGCTATAGATGTGATCTATCCTAGGAGCATCTTCGTAAACACTAAAGTTTGGAGCAATTACATATCTGAAGTTCAGCTTTTTCAGGTCCTGGTAAATGCTCCGCCGTTTATCCCAGAATCCCTCCAAGGTTTTATCTTTAACATAAAACTCCAGGATTGCTTCAGTGTCCTTATGAATATTTAATGCCCCCTGATATCCCATCTCAATATACTTCTTAAATATGTGCTCACCTTTCCTCGAGAACATGTTTCCAGCATGAACTGCAATTGTATTCAAAAGACCATTTGGAATCGTATTTTTTAGTACATCTGGAAGGATCGGAATATGATAAGGTAGATCCATATATTTATTTGCTTTGATACTGGTATCAAGATCCTTTAAAACTGGATCAACACCACTTCTTTCAAAACACAAAGCAAAACAAGCTGCACAGTTCTTTTCACATAAACTTGCCTCGCATAGTGTGCATCCACCACATTCTTTATTATAACTACATTTCTCACAATCTCTACCACATAAAGCCATACAAATTCACCCCTATGTCATAACCTTACTAGTTTTATCTATCTCTTTTCTTAAATCTGTAAGTGCATTTTCTATTAACTTTGTTTCATTGTCTTCCAATTTAAGACCCCTTATAATAGATATTTGGCTTTTAAGTTGCCGTACAGATTTAACAATGTCTATCAGTTCTCTCTTCATTTTCAACACCTCTTGTATCTTCACTTGATTCTTTATTGATCTTCTCAATAACCTTTAGATTTTTTCTTAGTTCACTAATTAACCATTTATCAATATCCTTCATAAATTCACTCTCCTTAATTTAAGGTACTTTAAAAGTACTTATTAAGTACTTTTAAAGTACCTTTCTTATAATTGATAGAGTTACTTCTTTTTTGAGTCCAGATTCAGTTGCATTCTTTGATGAATCAGGCCTTGATATAGTCAGAACAACTGACTTCTTTCCCTCTTTTGCTTCAGCTGCTCCGCCGTTTTCTTTCCTGGATCCGGATATTAAATCAGCCTGCAGCTCCATATCAGGGAAAAGAGACGATATAACATCTCTTACCATTATTACAATTTCACTTACGAATACATCTGGATCATAACTGCCATCCTGTATCTTGCTCCTCTTCTTTTCCCATTCTCCTGTCAAACTTGGCGACTTAAGATTCTCATTTTCAATAATCTGTATTAGTTCTATTCCTTTTGGTGTAGCATAAATTGCTTTACCAACCCGCTGTATATAGTTCTTTAATATAAGAGTTTCTATTATGCCAGCTCTTGTTGCTGGTGTTCCTATCCCTTCTCCCATTAAACGTCTTGCTTCTGTATCCTCAACATTGCGACCACAGTTCTTCATTGCCTGCACCAAAGTTCCATCGGTGTATCTTGACGGTGGCTTTGTTTTCTTATCTTTTATTTCAATATAGTTAATATTGTATTTCTCTCCTTCCTTAAGATCAGGAGGAGTATTTTTATCTACATCACCATAAACCTTTTTCCACCCAGAATATTCGACATGATTCGACATGTAAGCAAACGTTCCATGGATATCCTCTTCGGATTTAAATACCCCAGAAATTCGGGTATACTTATAAGGCTCATAGAAGGCCGAAATAAACCTTCTAAGTATTAAATCATACAAGGAAACATATTTTGAATTTATGCCCCCTTTTTGACCTATTGTGGTCGGTATTATAGCTGAATGCTCTGTTATCTTGCTATCATCTATAAATTTAGGGTTAATGCTCATAGATTTTTGCTCAATCTCATCAATAAAACTCTTAAATTCCATTTTTTGTTTGATGCTACGAAGTATATCTGGAATTATTGAAATATCTTTTGTTGAAAGATATGTGCAATCAGTCCTGGGATATGATATCAACTTTCTTTCATATAGGAACTGTGCTGCTTGCAATGTTTCTTCCGCTGTCATGCTAAGCTGTGCACTTGCATCAGCCTGAAGGGAATCAAGATCATAAAGTCTTGGTGGTCCCTCGCTGCACTTTTCTACATTAAGTGAATCAAGCAACAATGTCCCACCCTGCAGCTTCGATTTTATTTCTTCAGCTCTCTGTCTTGATATTCTCTCTAAATGTTCCCCATGTCCCTCTTGTTCTACAAAAAGAACGTTTCCAAACCCAAGATTTGCTTCCAATGTAGAATAACTTTCAGGAATAAAGCTTTGTATAGTCAACTCTCTCCCTACAATCATTGCTAATGTCGGAGTTTGTACACGTCCAATCGATAATCGATCATTAAACTTTATTGAGTACGCCCTTGAAAGATTAATTCCTGTCAACCAATCTGCCTTACTTCTGCAAAGAGCTGATTGATATAGCCCGTAAAACTCCTTGGAATCTCTTAAATTTGAAAACGCATCCCTTATTCCTTCTTCGGTAAGGGATTTTAGCCAAAGTCTTTTAAGAGGCTTCTTGCATCGGCAATGATGATATAATTCTTGAAATATTAGTTCTCCCTCTGCTCCTGGATCTGTAGCACATATAACTTCAGAAACATCTGACCTGTCAAATAGGTCCTTTATTGTCCTGTATTGCTCCGCCGCTTTCGGATCCTTTTTCCCTTTGATCTCCCTGACCTTATATTTGAACTTGGATGGCACAATCGGAAGAGTTTCAGGTTTCCATTTTTTTAAATCAGGGTCATAGTCCTGGGGATCGGCCAAAGAAAGAATGTGTCCTAATAGCCATGTCACTATATATTGATTTCCTTCAAGATACTTTCCTTGCTTGCTTTTCTTCTTTGCCCCAAGAAAAGCAGCTATTTCTCTTGCAACTGAAGGTTTTTCAGCCACAATTAAAACATGCCCCATCACAATACACCTCTCTTTTGTTTTTATGTACATTTTCACACAAATAAATGGTAATTTATTTTCCAATTTTCTTTATTTTTTTGTGAGAAACTTTTTTGTGAGATTTGTGAGAATAAAAAAAATCCCTATAGGAAAATATCTTCTCACAAAAATTTCTCACAAAAGTTTCTCACAAAAAACTCATAAAAAAAATGGAAATTTATCTATTGTATATTTCCATTTTTAAGCAACCATTCTTTTGCATTTTCGATTTTCAAAGTTACTACATTTTTTGCCCCTTTTTTGCTTCCAACAGTTTGAATCCAGTCTTCTGTTTTTAACTTTTCAAGCACCTGCCTTACTTCCCATTCAGTAGCAACATCCTTGAATTCATCTATTAAATCTCTGATAGGAGGAATGTTTATTTCAACCTCCTCGTTACTGTTTGATATTAGATTTTCACAAATACTATATTTCAATAGATATTCTACTGAAGATGTATCTAATTCATCTTCATCGTTTTTTTCATTTTCTATAAAATTATCTGCTAGGTTAAATACTATTTTATTTTTGGACTTATCTGATTCTATTGATTCTATTGATTCCGCAGTCTCTGCTTGAGCACCACCTTGTTCCACCCACCACCTAACCAAGGCTTCCATATCTTCATCATCTATAAATGAACCCTGGCATCTAACAAGATCAGAGTAAATTGGCAGTTTAACAAGCATTTCTCCTTTACCAGTTAGAGTCTCTGCACCATTTCTATCAAGGATTATTCCAGATTCAATAGCCTTATCAGTCTTTAGGGCTATACGTCCCAATATATTACTTCGTATAAGTCCAGATATGATGTCAGCTGATGGTCTTTGGGTGGCTAATATAAGATGCATCCCTGCTGCTCTTGCTTTTCCTGCCAGTCTCGATATTAGATTGTCAACTTCCTTGCCTGCCGATAGGATCAAGTCTGCCAACTCATCGACTATGATTATCAAAAGAGGAAAAGGCCTTTTTGGTACTGGTATTGAATGAAGTTTCTTAACCCCCATCTCCTGAAGGATCTTATATCTTCTCTCCATTTCGTTTACACACCACTTTAATGCCTCAATCCCGCCGTCTACGCCCTTAACTACCGGACGGGCTAAATGCGGCAAAGATTCATACATACTAAATTCAACCTGTTTTGGATCGATGAGTAGGAGCCTAAGCTCATCTGGTTTGAGTCTCATCAGGAAAGAACAAATAATTGTATTTATACAAACGCTTTTCCCCATGCCAGTCGCTCCTGCAACAAGCAAATGTGGGGCAATTTCAAGATTGAAATGAAAGGGTTCACCAGTTGACTTTTCTCCAAGAATAATAGAAAGTTCCTTGAACTTTTCATTTCTAAGTGACTCCATCACCATTCGATGAAAGACCATCCTTCGTTCTTTGTTTGGAACCTCAAGTGCCATACCTTCAGGAGTAGATACAAGATTAATAGAATCTACGTGAAGGTGCAAAGCAAGGTCTTCTTTTACTGCCATAAGATTCTTTATTCTTACTGTCTTATCCATCAAAAGAGTAAACTTTGTAATGGCAGCCCCAACGATATAATTTTTTACTTTAACATTGAGCTCAAGTGTTTCAAATGCCCTTTCAACTTTCTTTGGAAGGTCCTTATCAATGTTTGATTTTAAATCCTTAGCCTCACCTAGTAGTGAAATAGGTGGAAGTCCTTCTTCTAATGGTTCCCCTGTAGCCTTAATCTTTTTCTTAGCAGTGAGGTTTTGTACACCACCGCCACCAGCTTCTCCAACAATTTTGACATTACTTTTAAAACCTCTGAAGAGTAGCTTTATAAACTCCAACACCAGTTTGCCTATGTTTTTTAGATTTAGTAGTAATAACATCAAGATGGTAGCCAGTATGCTGAATCCGAGTATTTTCCACGAGTATGGCTTCAGTCCTGGCACTATATTCTGAACCCGTGCAACATTGCATATATAAAGTATTGACCCAGCTAGAACCATTATTGATATACCAAGTCCGTTAAACAAACTATTTTCATAATCTGAGTGTTTAGTCTTTTCGCTCATTTGAACCTCCTGAAATTATTTCATTTATTATACTTCCAAGGTAACTACTACAATTAGTTGATTCTGAATTACAAAACTTTGCAAAAGCCTCTCTGTCTGCTTGTGATAAATATACCTTTATATGTGTAGTTTTTTTATCTCCATTTTTTTTAGGTCGTCCACTTTTTCTAATACCTGACAAATTAATTTTCAATATATCACCAACCTTTTAAGGTACTTTTAAAGTACTTATTAAGTACTTTAAAAGTACCTATTTATTATCCCGCTGTTAATTCACCATGCATACCAAATATCCTTTTGGGTATGCATTTTGAGTTACTTATTAAGTAACATAACTTTTAATTTGAACAAAAAAGGTGCTCACCCCTATCCACCACTTCTTATCTTCTGCATACTTCCGGTTGATCCATTGAATCGGATGAATTGCTTCAGGTCTTCCCTTAGACAAATTAATTATTGTATTACATGCTATTGATGCACTATCTCCAATATCTGTATTGTATTCCATCCAGGAATGAAAGACATTGAAAGGGTTATTGGCAACTTTTTGAGGATTCCCTTTGTTCCTTGGAACAAAGGACTGCTCCTGTCCAGTGATCGCTATGAGTAGTATTACATTAACATTTTTCTTTCTTGCAACCTCTATTAGTGATCCTAGATACTTTTCTTCTGCTAGAATAGAGTTTCTGCTATTTAGAAAACTTCGAAGTTTCTCCTTGTCTATTTCCATCCACTGCAGCTCCTGGGGAAGGACCTTAGCTGCAGACAATTTTTTTTCTGCACCGCCGTTTTCAGATCCTCCTTCAAAGAAATCGTTTTGATCTTTAACTTTAATATCGTTATAGACATCATCTCCTGCAAATGACATCAAAGGGATTATTAAAGAATATGAAAGAACTAACATTATTAAAAGAAAGATTATAATCGGTACCACAAAATATATTTTCCACACCTGCCTCACCTCATTTATTATCTTATCCTGCTTTTATCAAGCCCCTTGTTTTGTACATTTCAAGTTCTTTTTGTGGTAGTGTCATTCTCATAACATCATACTCTCTATTATTTTCCGAGAATATAAATGAGTACTGCGAAAGGTTAAGCCACATGTCTTTAACCACATCTGGAACATCTGCATTTCTTGATAGGTTTTCAATAGTTGATGGAGATAATGAAAAGAACGCTTTGTATCTCGTATTATCCCAAATTCCTTTTCCACCCTCGCCTTCAAACAATATTGAAGGATCATTAAAGCCCATAATTACCTGGTCGTTGAACTTTCTTCCCGTTGTTATAGACCTATAAATTGCTGGCCAAGCACTTTTATTTCTTATTAACCTTTGCAGCTCATCATAAACCTCAAAGCTGAATCTTTCACCTTTTATTCGATCCCTTTTAATCTGCTGCCATACCAAGTGAGTTATCATAACAATCTTAAGCGCTCCGACTTGCTGATCCATTTGATTGTCTGTTGAGCTCGCTACATGGAATACAACAAGGTTTGCATTCTTTATCCAGTCTGAAGACTGAGCATTTTTAAAGAGCTTCTTTTTAAGTCCTTCAAAATATGACCAAAGATCGGTACAAAGCCTTTTTGCCCCTTCATAATGCTGATGCTCCGGATTTTTTGCAATTTCTTTGAGTCCAAAATACAAATTTTTAAGGTTGCTTGATCCATTTCTAGAAAGGGTCCACGTTTCAGGTTTATCTTGCACAACACCTGCTTTTTCCCACATATCTGTCAATGCATACTCTAGAGCATTTTGTCTTTCCATATCATCATTAAAGCCAGGTGATAGCAATCCTATTACTCCACATGTAACTGTGGCTGCATCATCATACCTTGCTTCATCTGCTTCTTTTATCTTAAGCAATGTTGTATCATCATATTTTGATGGATCTATTTCATCCATTAATGGTGTTTCAATTATTGTTGGATCAACATATTTTCCTGATGCACTCGTGAAGTCTATCCATTCGCCACCATACTGCCGACACATATTGAAGTATTCTCCGTCAACATCATATACATAGCCTCTTAAGCCATTAACAAGTAATGACTCAATAAGAGCTTTAATAAACGTTGATTTTCCAGCATCCGTTGCACCAGTTACTATTAAATTCTGGCTGTTTGAGCCCTTTGTAAAATCTTTCGCAACTATTGTTGCATCTTCGAGCCTGTGGGCTATGTAGGATCCATCATTATCAGATATTGTACCGCCGAGAAGAGGATATAGTGCTGAAATTGCATCTCGGTCAATAACCCTGCCTTTATAATTACTTGTAAACCTGGCATTGTCTCCAAGTATCCATGCCATATCCAATGCTGCTGCCTGCTCAAACTCCAGACTGTTAACATCAAATGAACCATGCTTTAGTATGTCTTTCAGCCTTGAACATGATATATCAAAATCTTCTCTGTTATTTGAGGATATTGTTACTGTGAGCCAAGTATCTGCGTAATTGTTGCTGCCACTTGGAGAATGCGATAGCTTACGGAAATGCTGAAGTGCCTGCAATGCTTTTATTTCCTCATATCTTGGTTCATCAGAAGCCTTGCCAGTCTGCTGAGCATTTATATTATTCTGCAATCGGTTAAGTTTCATTTTCATCATGAAGTTAAATTGAACTTTTGTTGGTGCAAAATGAAGAGCAAAATTAATATTCACACCTTTTTTAACCGAATGATCCCCATGTGTTATTACATTGAGCATTCCAGGCATTCCCTCGTTTGGAATCTTGAGAAGAAATGTTTTTATATACATTTGGTTCACTTCAATATCATCCCTGGACATCTTAAGATAATCTTCTTTACCTCTGGACTTCTTAAGATCAGGCATAAGCTGCCATTGAGCATACTCTTCAACTGTATCTCCATCAAGTGCTATAAATGACTGATCAATAATATCTGAAATTTCTTTTACAGACGTTTCTTCATCTACCTTAACTCTCAATATGTATTTCATGCTTTTTGCGGAATTCGAAATCTCGTAATGGTGCTCTATTCTGGCATCCTCAATTTCCCTTATCCCTTCAGGTAAATCCCCTAAAGCCTGATACCTTTTTTCAAGGTAGCTTGTGTTTTCAGCAGAGCATGTTGCAAAAATTGTAACTTCACACTCTCTGGCTATAAGGCTGCTTACAAGAGCTGCAAAACCATCCGCCCTATTCTCTTTTTTATTATCAGGACACACCGGCCAGGGATTTGCTGATGTTTCAAAAAACATAACTTTTTCCTTACCTTTTAAAACTCTATGAACAGCTGCTCCCGATGAGCGATTGAGCTCGATTGACCTGAGATCATCAAACTTTGTATATTTAGCTTTGTGAGCTGTAAAAGCTGCAAGCAATCTAATATACTTGGGGATTTCAGCATTTACAACCAGAAGGACTAATGACGGTAATCCAAATACCACTATCAGTTTCATTATCCAAGATGGAAAGATGAACTGTATTAAAAGCCCAATAATAAGAACACTTCCCGAGAAAATAACACTCTTTAATCCAATTACGTTTGCAAACTTTATATCCTCTCTAATGTCTGGTGCAATGTATCTTTGTCTCATATTTTTTCACCACCCTTGATTGATTTTTTAGTGGGTTTTTCTGCTTGTTTTAATGTGTCTCTAACTTGACTTATACCTGCCTTATTATTCGAATCTTTTTTAGGCAATTCAGCATTTCTTTCCTTCTGCTTGTAGTTATTCAGATCAACTACGTTACTTTTTACTGGTCTTTGAATTGTTTTATCGAACCCAATATTCCTATTTTCAGTATTATCTCTAACTTCGTTTCCAACTGGCTTTACATTTCCTTTCTCGGCCACACTTAGGCGGTCACCTATCCCATTCTCATCCTTTTTGAAGAACTCTGCATCCTCCTCATTCTTTGCCTCATTCCTTTCAGACCCTATTCCAAGTCTTTCCATCAGGATGCCAACTCCTGGGTACGTGCTTTCGAACCTTTTTATTGCATACTCTTCAACAAGTCCACCCGCCAAATCTATCGGGCTCCTGATTGCCTGATACACCCAGTATCCAAACAAATAACATGATACTATGAGAGCAATCGTATACATTATTGTTGCAAACAACTGCCTTCCCACTGCAAAGTCTCCACTATGATTAGATACGTAGATACATATAAGCCATGTAAAATCAAATACAAATGAAAGAGCTATGCATCGTATATTAAGGTTCACATATCCAAATACCGGTTTCATGTTTCCGGTCCATGCAGCAATTGAAATCCAAATAGGCCCGAGTCCGTTAATAATACATATTATCAACTGCCTTAATATACCGAATACTCCTATGAGAGCAATAACCAGCATTGCCCATACAAGAATTATTCCACCTCCCCCACCGTTTTTAGTGAGAAATTGCTCATACATCTGATCTTGGGTACTAAGATTGGATCCGAACGAAAGCTTAACAAGACTCTTACCATCAAAATATTCAAATCCTATTTTCTTATAATTAATATCATCAGTAAGAATCATAGCTGACTTATTCTCAGGCTTTTTTGCCTCTGAAGTAAGTGTACTTCTTGCATATGAGTTCATAAGGTCATTCCCAAACAAGATTAGTTTGTCAGTGATCATAAGAGAAAACATCAGCAAAGCTGCTGATGCTATAAATGAAAGTAATGCTGTTTTTAGTTCTCCTCTGTACTTTCCTGCCATAATCCTTATCATTGTTACTCCAATACCAATCCCAATACATCCAACGCTTACAAAAAGCATTATCCACCATAACTTTCGAACCCACTCAGCCTCGATCAATGTTGGAGTAGAAAATACCCATTTACCGTCTATCGCTGTTACATTAACAAAACTTTCGCATATATCTCCAAGCGATTTTTCTACTACTCCTCCTACTCCATCCTCAAAGAAAGTCTTTATGTTGCTCACCATACCGCCCACTCCAAGCGGATCAATATTCAAACCGTCTTGGCCTGCACCTTTTGAAGTTGGTTCAATTGTAGGAGCAGGCTTTATTGTCTGAGCTACTTCAGGTGTGCTTGCAAAACTAACATTATAAAACATCAATACAGCAGATATCATAATACAAGCTAGAACTATCTTTTTCATGAATGCCTCCTTTTATAACCCGCCGTTATCCTTCTCCAGGTAATCTAGTTATTGGAACCTTTACTATTAATATGGGATTCCGTCCCACTCCCTTACATTCCCACTTGGAAGGTCTACCTCCTGATGTCTCCCAACACTTACCACATATTTCTTTATTTCCTTTATTCAAGCACTCCTCACAGTCTTTTAACACAAAAACCCCTCCTCATCATCTTCTTCTGCTATGTGCTGTAAATTCAAATGGTATCTTTATATCCTTGTTAAATCCTAATATCAAAGGTCTTGTAGTAATGTACCCATTAACATAGAGTTCAGGTTCTCCCCTTTGAATAAGACTATTGATTCCTATCTCATAATCACCAGGCTTAGCTGATAGCTCCTCAAGAACAAACGTCTTCATAAACGATTCAGAATCAGGTGAAAGGTTACTTCCAAGATTATAAGCAGTTCTAATCTTCTGAATAAATAAGTCCTTGCATAGTGACTCATCCATTATTGTCACATGCTCCGCTCGATAATCGTCATATACTGCAAGCTCTATACTGTCTGTCGACATTGTTTCAATAGAGCTCTGCAGGTCTATGTATATCTTAAAGACCCTTACGGACTCGGTTCCTATTGCAACAAATCCAAATATGAGAATAACATATATAATTGTTTTCAAAGCTGAATTCATCAGTACCCCTCCCCGTAATATCCTTGATTAATACCAGTCTTTGTTACTTTGAATTCAATATTAATTTCCTTATCAAATATAGTTACTGGAAACTTATTCTTTATTGTCAATGTAAGTGGATCCCCAAGCTTTTCAACTTTTTCTCCCCAGTTCGGCGAAACTTCAACCACTTCTGTATTAAGGAACTTGAGCGATCTAATATAATCTGTATATACCGCTTTGTCCAAATATCCGTTTATCTCAGCTTTTGCCATAGTTTTTTGTGCTACAAGATCAAGACAAACATAAAAAAGAAGAGTAACCACAATGGCTGCTCCTCCCATAAGCTTTATTAGAATACCTACATAATCCAAAAGGATGTTTGTTGTACTTTTATCCAAATGCACCACCTCATTTCCAATACTTATGACTATTTCCACTGACTTCTATATAGCCTACATCAATTATTTTCACACCCGCAAAAGGTATATTTACAACAACCTTTGGCTTAACTCGTATTTGTAATTCATCTCTTTTTTGTACCTGTACACCTTTATCAGGAATATATTGTACATCCTCTATCTCCAAATTATCTCTACTTATCATTTCATAAAAAAGATTTACTGTCTCTTCATCAAAGCCACCATTCTTTTGTGCACTCACTACAGCAACATTGCATACTTTTCTTACATCATCCATCTGCTTCCATATCGCTGTCATGCTTATACATAATGAAAGAAGGCTTGATATAATAATCATCGATACCAAAAAAACTAATGACCGATTCAAACTCACACCTCCTTGGTTAGGAGCAGGATAAACCTGCTCCCTTGCTGGAATTACATTCCCATTTTTGTAGTCACCCATGTGAATACGCTATCAAACATTGCAGGATTTTTCTGTATAAAGTAAATCCCAACTCCCACAATTACCGCTGCTCCAACAATAAATCCTAATGCTTTTTTCATAAAATATACCTCCATATTTTTTATTTGTTTTATTTAAACATTTTCATAATGCCTTCCAAAGAGTAGATAAACATTGGTACAAGAAAAACAATCCCGAGACTGAATAGAAGAATTTCGTTAATGGTATCCAATATCTCAGGTCTCTTCTTTAGTTCCTTATCAAGGATCCTTGAGACCCTCTCTTCAAGTTTCTCTTCAATGAACATAAGGTTCATCCTGATACTTTCCCTGCTATCGGTAGTCAACAATAACACAGAAGCAAACTCCCTTACCTCTGCAACATTTACACGCAGCATGAAGTTTTCAAGAGCCTTGGTTTCACCACTGATCTGAATATCTGCAACCAGCTGGGTAAGATCGTATTTAAGGCCGCTTTTAGCACATTTAAGATAGTCATTTATTATGTGCAGCAAGGCTTTTTTATCAGGTGAATAACGAACAGTACGAATAAATCTCGGCATCTCAAGCACAAGCTTGTCGTTTTTCTCCTGTATAAGCCTTGAGAGCTCTCTTGATGGATAAAAGAACAATGTAATTGCAACAAAAGCAGCTGTCCCCTCAAAAATATATGAAACAATAGGCACATCACTAAAAAGAGCTCCTATTATAAATCCGATAATAAGAGCTCCTGCTGGAAAGATGAACTTTTTCGCCATAAATGTTTGATATGTATCTTTACTTCCGGCACGCTTCAGGTTGTTTTCTATTTCGCTCCGCCGTTCTTTGCTACCGGTCCACCCTATCCAAGTAATAATTGAATCAAATGCCTTTGCTCCAAGTTCAACTACAACCTCAAGGAAATCCTTTTTCTGCTTGCCTATCTTTGTAATACCCAGAACCCGCTTCATACTTCTAGCGGTTGGAACAGTAAAAAAGAGCTTATACACACTCTTAAGAAACAGATAACATACTATAAAAAATATTAATGCTATTACAATATTCAATCAAAAACCTCCTTCCTTCTTGATTTGAGCTTTAGAGCTCCAATCGGATCTCCTTGTTATATTTCTTATATATAACAGCTGCTACAACATAAACAACCAAGAGCAGTACAAACGAAAGTTTCCCTAGCGGATGGTTTGTAAGTATATCATAAAAATCTTTGCTTACGACTCTTAGAAACCCTATCATTAGCGGCAATGAAAGTATACGAGTAAAGAATTGAAAGTTGTAGTCCTCAACGATACTAGCAAATTCATGATTCTTTTGTAGATAATTCTGATAGTCACGTGGGACACTCTGCATTGTTGCCTTTAGTGATACATCTCCCTTTTCGGCTAATACCGCAAGCTGCATATACTCTGTAAAAAAGTAGTTATCTACTGAGAAAGCAAGCTTTTCCATTGAAGGTATTATACTGCCATCTGTTGCATAAATACTCGCCTCATCTACGAATAGCTTAAAGTATTTCTTTAAAGGCTCTGGTATATTGGGAAGAACTTCTTTCACAGCGTTTACAAAACTATTGTGTTTCATGTAAGCTGATTGAATATTGCTCATTACAATAAGGAGTTTCTCATCCTTGTCTTTACCTATCCTTGTGATCTTAATCTGGCTGTACCAGTATGGAAACACCGCGAATGTTATTCCCAAAACAATGCCCGCAAATATATTGTTCATTATCATAGCCCCAATATAATATCCAGCACCAGCACAAATCAGTGTTGCAATCACATATGAGAAGTATCCCCACCCTGTATCCTTATGAAGAATAACATCCTTAACCTTTGCCCTTGCTATCTCTATGTGGCTTGGCTTTTGATTTTTTATATATTTAATGCGGTCCTTCTTCCTTGAAAGATCCGCATCCCTAAACAGGCTTTCTTCAAGAGCCTTATCAACGTTTTCTTTTGTAAGTCTGTTCTTAAGCCCCTTTACTGTCTTTCCTGTACCGTTTAAGAGAAGGAACAAACCCGCAAAGATTATCAGAAACAATGCAACCCAGATCATGCTTCACTCCCCCATTCATTAAATAACTTATCAATATCATTTTTGGGAACACCACCTTCAAGCAGTAGCCTTACAAGCCTTTCAGATGGTCTATTTACTGTGTTATGCCTTCCTACCACTGTTTTTACAGGAACTACTTTTTGCAAATATTCATCGTATTGATCTTGCTCTGTTGTATCTTCGACTATAAACTCGTAAAGGACATTCGTTTTAAACTCTCCAGTGGATTTGTTGTATGAAAGCAGCTCGGATATCTCAGCAACCCGCCGTTTTTTGTCTGCATAGATCTTCATGCGGACCAGCACCGGAAAAGCATCTACTACATAGTCAAGGATCAGATCATCTGAAAGGTCTGATCCTGACTGCTTATACATGCCAAGTATTCTCTTTGCAAACACGTCTTTGTTGTCGGCATGTAAGGAAGTCAGTACCTGGTGGCCGGTTATGCTTGCATCAATAGCATCGACCGTTTCATCACCCTTTATCTCCTGTATTATGATAGTTTGTGGGGAGAATGTCAGAGCTGAATTTATACATTTCTGGAGATCCATATTTTCTTTGATCTCCCACATAAGGGTTGAATTCGTGCAGTTACCGTTTTCATCTATTTTCCTTAAATTCATCTCATCTACTTCAGCAATACTTATTGTTCTGTCTGTTCCTGAAATGTGCTGTGCAACTGATGCCATTGTTGCTGTCTTGCCTGAGTTGGTCCCTCCATAAAAAGCCATTGAAACAAAGCCATTCAAGCATATCTGTATAAGATTGTATCCTCTCTCATCAAATGTGCCGTTAGCAATTAGAAATTTCTTTGTAAATGGCTCTGATCGCTGTTTTCTTATTGTCATATGAACTACAGGGTTAATGATATCATTTGGTCTTCTTGCTACGGGATTACCCATTATCGATACCCTTGTTTTATTTCCAATCCTAAGACGTACAAAAGGATTGGATTCCTTTATAACACCAGCATCCTTGTTAAGGTTCTGGCACATCTTTTGAGCTATTGTAAGGAGCTGCTCAGGTGAATCAAATTGCCTATGGTATTTATACTCTCTTCCAGAAACAACAATCCTTACATCATTGTAATCATTAATTCTGATCTCCTCATAATTGATTGGAGAGCTTTCTGCTATAAGCTCTGTAAGAAATGAATATTCAACTATGTCTTGATACAGCTCTATCACAGTTTGCTTAAGGTTTAAGTCTCCTATGTTAACCCCATTATCTGCACAGTACTCCTGAATTATCTTTTTAATCTTTTCTTTTTTGATTTCATCTTCGTTTATGTCCGAAAGTATCTCCTGGTAGTTATCTGAAAGGTATTGTGTTACCTTTGCTCTTGCATCCTTTGCAGTCATTCCGATAATATCTGTTTTGTTGTTTATTACTGATTTATGAATTGTACTTGAATGCTTTCTTGAAAGAATATTAACAGAAATCTGATCATCCATCATTAATTACCCTCCCATTGAATACTCGCTTTTAGGGTCAAATACAATACCATTGTTACCCTCTTTTAAATCCTTTATCATTTCCATATTTGCCACAAATGACATCCCATGCCCCAGGATTCCCATACAAAAGCTATTTTCATTTGATTTTGAAAACGGTTTGATGTAAGTATCACATCCTATGTATAAACCTTCGTTGTCTGTACAATTACTCTTAAAATCGCTATTTTCCATTTTGCCTCTCCTATTCTAGCTTTGCATTAAAGCTATCAATCAAATATTTGTTATCCCTCATAATACGTTATCATAGTGATAGTTTTATTTTGCCATGGTTATCGTTTTCAATTATCACAAACAGGGCATTAAGCGTTTTTTTAATTTTTCCCAGAGCAAAGTTTCCCGGTAGCCCCTCTGATACGAGGATTCCTTCATTGCCATAGTATGACATCTTACTTACATATGGAATTTTGAATATCCTGCTGTTTATCGGCGGTATTGTAACCATATCCTTTCCTAACTCACTGATCATACCGTCCGTTATATTTCCTTCATCCTTATTAATGACTGTTATTGGCTTTGGGATAACTACAGTATCCAACTGTTTAAAAAGTAAGTCACACAGCTTCAATGCGTGCCAAGAAGAAAGATTATTGTCGAGTACCTGTATAAACCTATCAGGATAGCTCTCAAAAGCTGCCATCATTCCTGTTTCAATATATCCTGATGGGACATCCAGAAATATCATGTCAAAGTTGGTTCTTGCTACCTGTATTACCCTTTTGATATCATCGAGCGGGAAACTGTATAGATCTTCAAGCGTATCTTCTGGATGCATGGAAAGACTAAACAGATTTTCATACTTGGTTTGAGCAAAACACCTTAGTATCTCACGTTCCTCATTTGATTCAATAGCATTTTTAATGCTTTTTCCTTGTTCCATCCTTGACAATAAAAGACTTGGTACAGATCCAACATACCTTGACAGTTCAATATGAGCTGTTATATATCCCTTGTTTGCAGCAATAGCCGCCAAGTTGGCAGCTATTGTTGTTTTACCAGGACTTCCTGAAGGACTCCATACAAGTACAACTTTTTTATTAATGTTTGTTTTCATTTGGAGCACCTCCTGTGGCAACCTTACCAGTCTTTTTAGCCGCCTCCAACTCAGCTTTTTCTTTCTTCTTGCGTTCAGCTGCCTTTTTCAAGCGTTCAGGCATTTGACTTTCCTGATATTTATCATCCTGATTGGCTGCTGGTATAAGAATCATATGTAACTGCCCACCGTATTCACCTTCAAGTAATGCATCCGCTTGCTCTGGTCTAGCATCAAAAGTAACAACCGCTGGTTTCTCAGCAGCATCAGTATTCGCATTTATAATCGAATCCTTCTTTTCCTTGTCTTGAACTACCTTTTCGCCAGCCGCATTTTGAATTGATATGAGCTTTATTCCTTTTAGTTCTTCATAATTAAGCACTTCTATTTGTCTTGTTTCAGTATTGGTTCTAATAATTCTTACTTCAACCCAATCTCCTGGCTTTGGAAGTCCGCCAACTGATTTTGTAAGGTTGGTATTGAAAGATATAGCTCCATACTTGATCTTATGTATTACGCTGTTTTTAAGCTCTTCATTTGTTATATCGCCTTTAAATATATACCGTCCCTTATACAAATCATGGGCTACATACTTTCCTACAATATCTTCTTTTTTCTGTAAAATATCTGCTGAGAGATTAAATTTCCCTACCTCCTTAACACTTATATCCGATTCTCTAATTTCTACTCCTGCTACAATATCATTAGCTAATACAGGGACTTTAATAGTCTGCTTAGTTTTTGTACTCTGTTGAAAGACTATAAAAACAATCAACCCTGCAATTATCAATAGTATTACTGGTACAATCTTGTCTTTCAGTGTTCCCAATCTCATTTACATTTCCCCTTTCTTCCAGGCATCTATGAGCTGTCTTATCCCATCACTAAGTTCCTTGTCTTTCTCATAAACCGTTGAGCGTTTTGACTTACATAATGTGATTTCCTTTGACACTGGTATAAAATATTTTTTATTGATCTTAAAGCTAAGCTCATTGCCCTGATCTGGATCATCAAAGTAGAGTTCTAAGTCCGAGTCTGAAACTCCACTGTCTTTTATATAATTATTAACCAGAAGTACCCAATCCTCATAATACAATGGAAACTCACCAAACCATTTATACCAATACGGAATAGTATTAAGATGCTCAATGTTTTGGGTTGTTACCAACAGTTTATTTATGCCATCAGTATCCATCAAGTTTTCTATGATTTCCTTTGGAAGATCCTTTCCTACATCTACTACAACTACATCAAATGATGCTTTTAAGTGCCTTATAAAACTCTTTAAAACTGTTTTATTTATTTCTGTCTCTACATCCCGATGTGAAGTATATACATACAGGTTTCCAGACCTATAAGCATACCTTTCAATCGTGTCCTCAAGGCCTTCGTTTTCAAGGTGAAGAAATATCTTCCTGAGAATAAATAAGTGTTCCTTTTCAAACAATGGGAAGTTATAAAAACAGCCCTTCTTTGACGTATCAAGGTCAAACAGGGCTGTTTTGAATCCTTCCTGTGCAAGGCCTGTTGCGAGATTTGATGCAATTTCTGTTTTGCCAGTGCTCATCGGGCTCATTATCAGAAGTATCTTGTTTCTCTCAACAAACTCCACTTTTTTACTTGTATCTTTAGGTCTTGTGTCCCTGAACTGAAGCTTTGGAATCTTGATCTCAGGCTTAGGAATATTTTTTGTGACTTCTACTACATTTGATATCTTTTCTGTTATACTTCCAAAGTTGAATTTGAACTTCCTTTTAACCTCTTTTTCTGCAAGTCTTTCATCTTTTGATTCATCAATCTCATTTTCGGAACTTTCCAGGGTTTGAGATTCTTCTTCAATGATCTTTCCTTCAATATCTTTGAATATTTGGGCTATTTGATCTACCTGATAAAACCTCATTCCTTCTTTTTCACACTCGCCATAAATCAACTGATTTAACTTATAGTTATCTATTGCATAAAGCTTTATGTTCTTTGGTATCTTTTTTATTACACTTTTTACAGTAGCAAAGGATCCTGATATCATATATGACGTTATAACTACTGCTTTTGTAGTTTCACAAATATACTTCGGAATAAATTCAAATTTATCAGCACAGTCATATGGCTCAGGAATTAAATCTATGAAATCATCAATACAAACTACTATCTCATTATGTATTTTCTCAGGTTCCTCAATCAACTCAATTTCTTCTCCCCTATTCCCGCCGTTTAAATCCTCTTCATCCGGAACCTGGTCCTCATGTTTTACTTCCACATGGTCTTCTAGACCAATACTTTCCTCTTGCGCATCCTCATCCTCTGCACGTTCTGCAACACGCCCCTCATCAGTTTGCATATCAGTATCAGGAATATTATCTAAATCAAAATCAATTTCCTTTCCCCATTGAGTTTTGACCCCATACTCACTAGCCTGCATTATAAAATCAGTTGGCGGCTTTGTACTGGAAAGTAGAATTATTTGATTATTCGTACAGTCTCGGATCCTCATAAGATGCTCAACAACCAATCCTGACTTATATTCCTCATCGCTATAGTAGTTTAACAACATAACTGCTCCAGGATTAATTTTGGGGATTTCACTAATACCTTCTTCAATTTCATATCCATATGCTTCAAGCTCAAGATAACCATATGCATCTTGAATCTTTGATACATAGTCTTTATATTGTTTATTACAAATGATAATTATTCTCTTCAAACAGGATCCTCCTTTCTTTCTATAAGATTTTTGATGGATCAACAGCTGCTCTAATGAAGTTGATCCACCCCAACCAACCGCCCCCAAGAAGCATAACTCCAATTATCAGCCCCCATATAGCTATACTTATATTTTTTTTCTTCAATTGAGATGCTCCATATATAGCTTTTATAAGGGAAACAGCCAAATAAATAATAGCTACGACTGTTAAAACTCCACCCATAACCATTGCTCCAGCGAGCAAGTATCGTATAAATGGTATGTAATCTTCTATTTTTAAGTCTTTTGGCGGATCCAAATATCGACGATTCACTAGTATCACCCCTTTAGGTCTTAGGTGATGCTACTGGTGGTGGTGCTGATGATGTGCCTTGCTGTTTAATAATTTTATCGTTAACGGGATCGATACCAACGTTCTTCCCGAATTTAACTATTCCAAACCATGCTCCACCGATCAGGCAAATACCTACAAACATTGCTATCCCAGCCAATCCAAGATGCGACTTCCCAAGCTTACCCTTTCCAAATATAGCTTTAACAAGGATAACCGAGAGATATCCTACAGCCCCCACCGTAAGAATTATTCCAAGGATAATGAATACAATCCCTGCAATTTTTAATGCTGGACTCATGACTTCAAATGCAATATCCCCTGTTTCCTTCGATGTCATTTCACTTTTAAGTCGATCAAGCGGATCTGTTGCAAAAGTAATAAAGCTAAACATTACTGTTGTTAAAAACATTGATAGCACTGATAAAATCTTTTTCATTTTTAAACCACCCTTTCTGTTATATTATTTTATTATAGAAACAACCAACACTATGGCTGCTACTAACGATATAAACCCTTCTACCATGCTTCCTGTAGTAGTTGTTATTGGTAATGAAAATCTCTTATTGAAAGGGAATAAAATCGGCACTCCCTTTTCTGTAACCATATCTGCTCCTAGATGACTCAACATACCGATTGCTAGAGCAATTGAGCAATCAGGAATATTAAAACTGTTAAAAACAGCCTTGGATATAAAAAATGCAGCAGCCACAGCAATCAACGAGTGACTATACCCCCTATGAGGTGATAATGACAATGCAAGAAGAAATGCTCCAGCTGCCGTCAATGCAATATGTCCACTATAAAAGCCATATACCCCTACACCAACTGAGAATGCTATAATTGCAACTTTCCTGAATACCTTAAATGCTTCGCTTACAATACCTCCTAGGGATAACCCTGCTACTATACAAACCAGAATAGATGGCAAAAGATATTTTTGTCTGAAATAGAAAATTGCAAATGCCGAGCTTAACACATACGCAAGCATTATAAGCTTTTTGACATGCTTCTTTTTAATTGGATTTATAGCGTTTGATATAGTACTGTTTCCAATATCCAAATCAGGGAGCAGAGCTCCTACATAGGCAAAAAGAAACGGGATTGCCTTTTCAGGTCCCGTTGCAATTTCGCTAACCGTGATATGATGTGTTATTGATGCTGTTGCCAATCCTATAAGACCATGTGATGTGCCTTTCAAACTATCAACCTCCTTTTTTTGGGTAAAAAAAGAAACGACCTGCTCATCAAGTCATCCTTCAAGTTCACCATGAAAATCGTCAATTTTTTGGTGCTGTATAATCATCTTCATACATATTTCCCTTTACAACTATCTTTTTATGTATCGTCTTACTTATGCTTTTTCCATTATACGTTGCTCCGCCGATCTCAATAGCAATGTCATATGTCCCATCTACAGTATTTGCTGGAATATATATCTTTCTTGCATTTGCCACACTACTCTTGTTTATCGGAAGATAGAAGCTCGCTGACGTACCATATGCTGACTTGATTTCCATTGGACATGCCTTGCCTAAAAAGTATGCTGTTGCCCAAGTTGCGCCTGTAGGCTTTGGATCATCTTTATCAGACCTTGGCGATACAACAATATCAGTATCTACCTCAAGCCTAAAGCCATATCCACTTTTAATCGAATCAACTCCAGGATCTGATACATAGTAGAGAGCTGCTTGAGCAACAATATTTGCGGAATGTGAGTTTGGTGTAGGTTTAGGCGTAGCTGTAGATGTTGGTGTTGGTTTTCTTGTTGGTGTAGGTGTCGACTTATGTGTTGGTGTAGGTGTAGGGGTAACTGCTTTTATAACCGCCTCTACATAGTTATTATCAAAACCAAACCCGCATTCGTTGTCAGGTGTATCATGTGAATAATTTAAATCAAACCTTACTTTAATATCATGGTTTGGCATCTTAAAGCTCATACTTGAAGTTTTAGTACCATTAATTTGATAAGCATTATTATTATTTTTTATAGTATTATCTATGAACCAAGCAGCTCTTGTTGTCCCACTTATCAGATTACCATTAATTGCAAAACACTTTGATAATGTTGATACTGAAACACTTGAACCAATAACGGCTGTTTTTGGAGTCTTCAATGTATCTGCCTGATAATCAACTAACTTTGGTATTAACATAAATATCTCATAGTATGTGTTACCGTTTTCTTTGTGCCATCCAATTGCTGTACCTGGAGAAATATCTGTAGGCGGCGATTGTATATTTAAGTAATTCACCAACTTGGATGCTGTCCATCCGTTTTTTCCTGCCCAATATTGACCTTTATGGGATATGAGTTCTAAATATTTTTTAGTTTTTTCTGGGTAAAATCTGTTAACAATTGACTGCTTACATTTATATCCTGCCGAACTACTCCATGGGGCATAAATCCAGTTTTTTTCCCACGGCATCAAACCCAAATTAACATCTTCAGGAAATTCAACATTTGCATAGTTATTACCATTCACATCAAATCCTAAATATCTATATTGTGTAATCTTATTACTATCAATTTTTATATCATTATTCTCAATGTCAGCAGCACTGCCATATACTATATAACCCTTTGACTTAAACACTTCAAAATTAAGATTATATGCCTTACCATTCAGTTTAATGTCCTCTTTCACATTTTGAGGGATTGGTATAAGCCTTCCATCCTTATTAAAATATTTTTTTCCATCTATTATTTGAAATGAAGCATGTGTAACAACTGCACATATAACAATCACTAAACTTAATATCAGTACTGCAACTTTAAATTTCACCTGTATTCCTCCTTCCATACTCAACAAAAAAAGCCATTCTATCAAGAATGACTTCTTCAAACCTTATTTGATATTTTTACTTAACTCCTAGTTTCCCTATATAAATAAATGTCCCATCATTAAACTTCTTAGCATAAAAGCTTCTATTATCAAAATATACCTTATCATTTTCTTTGTTGTTTTTAGTTGTTTCTACTAATAAAGTAAAAACTTTTTCATAACTTGATGGGTAATATATCTTCAATACCTTCTTTATCAAGTTTAACGTACCATCATCATATTTGTTTAAGCTTATTCCAATATCATCACCATATCTATCTTTTGCAATTGAAAAATCATTATTTTCTACCTCTGGATTTCCATCAGAACTGTATAAAATACCATTTTCATCAACTTTTGCGTTAGGAACAACTTCCGATATTTTTTTATAATCTTCAGGTATTTTCTTCTCAGTTACTATTAACACAGTTCTCGTTTTGTCATCCCAACTAACTTCTGCTCCAAGCGCTTCGCTTACAAATCTTAATGGAACAAAAGTCCTATTTTGTTTAAGCATCAATATTGTGTCAAAATAAATCTCATTATTATTTTTTTTTGCTAAACTCTCTCCAATTTTTAACGATATTACGTCGCTTCCCTTTTTTATAGTTACAATTTTTGTTTTGTTTTCCCACTGAACTTTTGCACCAAGTGCTTCACTTACAAATCTAACCGGAACCTGAGTCCTATTATTACTATCAATAAAAGGTTGTGCATCTGGCATCTTTAAAACATTTTCATTTAATTTTATAATTACCTGATCTTTAGCATAAGTAGTAATAATACTTGTTGATATAATTGCCAGCACAACTACCGCTATCAATTTTTTCTTCATGGAATTTCCTCCTTTTCTTATCCAGTTATACACAAAGTATATATTACATACTAATTTAATACAAGTATGTATGCTGGCTAATAGAAAAAATGCTGTGTCACCACTTCGTTTGCACACGCTCCCCTGCTGGTTCTGTTAGTCTTTAGCACGCCTGTTCATTCATCGCTACACCTTCCCCATCATCCATGTACCCATTACATGTCAGGTTCGCCTTTGTGTCATCGCTCCTGTGTTACTCGCACCCCTTCAGACCTCGTCAAGATCTTCGCATGTCTATCCGTCACACACAACCTCGTTATTATTTTTTCAAAGTCCAGATATATTTGAAGGCTTAAGGCTCAATTTTTTCATTATTGCACATAAGACGGCAATATCTTATAATTAAAGAAAGAGCTTTAAGCTTTTTGGGGCAAAATTTAAGCAAGGCTATAAGATTTTGCTTATAACTTAATAACTGTAATGTTAATCCAATACTCACCGTTGCCGCGGTGAGTATTGCTTTTATCTCTATCTAATCAATTAAATCTGTTATTGATACATCTAATGCTTTAGCTATTTTATTAAGTATTGTTGCAGAAGGATTTTTCTTTACACCCCTCCGAAGGTCAGCTAAATAAGAATAGGAAACACCACTTGCAACTGATAAATGCCTTAAATCCATCTCCTTTTCTCTCATCAAGCTGATTACCTTTTGATTAAGCATAAAATTCACCTCCTAATCAATTTTATTACTCTATAGCGTAATTATCAACATGCAATTTTCCTTTTTAGCGTAATTATTACAATATTATATTCCTTTTCCTTCTATTTTCTTGTATTATCAATACGATATAGAATATAATATTTATATTAATATTGCGCTATAGAGGAATGGTCCTATTATGTATGCATTTGGTAAAACTCTAAAATCAATAAGAAAACAAAGTAATATGAGTTTAAAAGAATTACATAATCTCAGTGGAATTTCTGTTTCCTTCTTAAGTTCTCTAGAGCGTGGAGAAAAATCTCCTACTTTAGATACTCTCCAGAAACTTTCTTCTGCTTTTAATTTACAAGTTTCTGATTTAATTGGCGAATCACACTCTCCAGAAATAGTATCTCTTGTTAAAGCTGCTAAAAAACTAAATCCTCATCAACTTGAAAATATAGTAAAATTCTTAAACTCCCTTTAAAAGTCTATTTTTCCCTTTTATTCTGTGTTTTCAAAAAGATCATCATCATAGTAATCAAACAATATTTTTAATTTCAATACAGTAGAATATGGTGGCATAATAGCACCTGTTTCATACATTGTATAGGTACTTCTACTTTTGCAAATTTTTTTGGCTACTTCTTTTTGAGAATATCCCTTATAATTTCTTTGTTTCCGTAGGTTTTCCCTCATATCCGCACATCCTTAATGCCAAGATATTTATACATTACACAAAACATTATATGTCAATTATCTTGACACATCAACACTTGTATTTTAACAAAAAAACGATGCCATCTATTGTTTAGCACCGTTTTTCTCTATTATTATTAAATTTTCTTGCATTTTCATTTTCTGTAATTATCTAATTTTCTTGACACTAATCCTAGTATATAATCTGTACTAACTTTAAAATAAATAGCCAATTTCCGTATAGACTCTAACGAAGGTTCACTTATGCCTGCTTCGTAGTTTGCAATTGTTCCTCTAGTCACACCTAAATACTTTGCAATTTCTTCTTGTGATATTTCTCTTGATTTTCTTAATTCTTTCATTATAACTGGTAAACTATATTCCTCTTTTTTATCTTGCTGCAAAAAATCTATTGACTTAATTGCGGAAAGTATTTGTATCATTACCTTTTTCATATCTGTTTTTTCAATATAACTTTGAATATCAAGATCTTTTAACGATTCCATACCAGGTATCATTTCCGAATAACCAGTTAAAAGTATTATATATATCTCTTTGTTAAATTCTCTAACCTTTTTTACAATGTCTTTTCCATTTAGTTCATCTACATAATAGTCAAGGATAAGCATATCAAATCTATGTTTTTGCATATGTTCAATTGCTTCTCTAGAAGTTGTAAACCCTTCTACATTATGTTGATCTAAATTTTCTTTTAAAACCTCTATGACTGATATCTCATCATCAACTATAATTATATCCAATTTTTCATTCATTGGTTTCCTCCTCTGCAATCGGTAAACTAATTATAAATTTGGTTCCTATATTTTCTTTTGATTCAAAACTTATATCACCTTTAAATCTACTTACTACTATTATTTTTGTAATGTAAAGTCCCAATCCCGTTCCTTCTTTTCCCTTTGTTGTTATCATTTTCTCAAACAGTTCCTTTTGTATATTGTCTGGTATTCCTTTTCCATAATCTTGTACAACAATATTTATTCTATCATCCTGATTTATTTTGATATTCACAGGCCCTTGCTTGTTTTCATATGACTCTCTTGCATTATTAATTACATTAGTTATAACCTGAACCATATCTAAAACGTCACCTTTGATTATAGCATCTTGATTGCATTTCACGTCAATATCTATCATACTTTTAGATTTACTAAATCCATTAATTATTAGTTTATCTATCTGTTCTAAAAGTTGTTTTATTGTAAACTTTGTTTTTATTGATTGAGTTGTTAAAACTTGACTTTCAATTTTTCTGATAATAGAGCTCATGTATGTCAAATTATCTTTTATTTTTAATCCCCAATTTTTAATCTCGTTTACTTCAGGCCCATTCTCATTGTTAATTATATTGTTAAGTTTATTATCAATTATATCTGTGGCACTTGAACAAACAAATAGTGGAGTTTTTAGGTTATGTGCAACCCCTCCAGTAAATACAATTAAAGACTTCAACTTTCCTAGTTCTATGGACTGAACATTTAAAATTGTTTGTTTTATGGCTTTTTTCAGTTCTATTAACGTATTCGTCCTTGCTAACAATTCATTTTTATCAAAAGGTTTTAATATATAGTCGTTTGCACCTGCCTCAAATCCAGCTAATATTTCATTTTGTTGACTTTTTGCAGTCAAAAATAAAATCGGCAATTCAAAAAGTGAGTATTTTTTTCTCAATATTTTGCACACTTCATATCCTGATATTTTCGGCATCATTACATCTAGTAATACTAAATCAAACTCCTGATTCTTAATAATGTTCAAAGCTTCCGCTCCACTTGATGCAGTTTGCACATGATAGTTTTCCAAAGATAATTGATTAATTAAAACTTGCTGATTTATAATCTCGTCATCAACAACTAATATTCTAATACTATCAGTATCTTTTACTTTGGGCTCATTTAATTTTTCCGGAAACTCAGGATAATTTCTTCTTCCTCCATAAGCCGATACTGATGGTTCACATTGCATATCAATCTCAGCGTTTTTAGGTAATGTGAAAATAAAAGTAGATCCTTTTCCAACTTTCGATTCTACCCATATTTTGCCTCCATGTAATTCAACCAGTTGTTTTGTAATACTCAGCCCCAGTCCAGTTCCACCATATTCGGATGGATTGACTTGTTCAAAAGACTGAAATATAACCTCTTGCTTATCCGCTTCAATACCTACTCCAGTATCTTCAACCCTTACTTCAATATAATCATCCTTATTTTCTGCATCAATGCAGATCCATCCACTTTCAGTAAATTTAATTGCATTTCCTATAAGATTATATATTATTTGCTGTAATCTGCCCTCATCGGCCATAACCTTTATATTATCCGAAATGTTATTCCTTATCTCTACATTCTTCTTAGTTGTGATTCTTAAAATGTTAATTATATATTCTGAAAGTTCTTTTAAATCAATGTTTTTTATTTTTAATGTTATATCCTTATTCTTTAGTTTTGTAAAGTCAAGTATATCACTAATTAGATTTGTTAGCCTCTTACCACTAGAGACAATCATCTGCAGATTAACATTTGCCTTATCGGGTAACTCTCCTGCTACACCATCGATCAATGATTCAGCTAAACCAACCATTCCGTTAAGCGGTGTTCTTAACTCATGTGACGTGTTTGCCAGAAATTCATCTTTTACTTTGTCCTGTATTATTAGCTTTTCCGACAATTGCTCTACATCTTTAAATGCATTTGAAAATCTTAATGCTAAAACTACCGACTGTGCAAATATAAATATTGCTAGCCCAGAAGGTCCAAGTGTAAATGGCGTTTTAATTATATGTTCCGATCTCAAAACATCGTTTGAAATAAAAATCAATAATACTATCGTTCCTATAAGCATTATGACAGAACCTTGCCTCTTTCTTATTGTAGCAAATACAATCACACCAAGAGTGTATATCCCTCCAGCCAAACAAAATACTTCATATAAAAGGATTAACTTATCTGGTATATCTGCACCAAAAAACACAAGAACAAAAAACATGGATATGTTAAAGACCTGAAATATCCGTAATAATTTTTTTGAATACTCCTGCTTGAACAAGCAATAAAAGAATGTCACAAGCGTAGTTGCTCCGAGTCCGAATACTCCATAAGTGACAATAAAATAAATATTTTCACTCATATCAACCAACTTAAATATAATTCCTTCACCAGCACATATGGTTCGTAATGCCATCAGTATGCATGATAATCCTAGTAATAAGGTTGATACCTCTTTTCTTCTAAATATGAACAAAATGAAATGATAGATCCCCATTATTAAGAGCATACCGAAGAAAATCATATCTGATACAACCTTTGTATCTCTTGATTTTAAAACCTGATCGCTGCTCCCTAATGATATTGATGAAAAAATCCCACCACGGTTCTCTATAAAGTTTGATACTTGTATGACTATTTCTATCTCAGATCGACCATTAAAAACAATAGTATTGGGTTTTGTTAATGCATAGCTGTGATCTTTTGTAGTTCCAACCTTACCAATACAATCCATTAATTCGCCATTAATCCACAGTTTGTAAGCAGTTAATATCCTTGGCACTCTTAATGCCAATATTTTACTATGATCTTCAGCTCTTGTTTTAATTTGTATCCTATATGTAGCATACCCTGTTGCACTATAGTTTCCATAGTTATCCCGGTTCCAGTACTCTGGAACTTTTATCAGTTTTCTACTTGCAGCCGGATGAGCCAAAGGTTCAATCAATTCATTCCAATAAAACTCCCAGTCACCATCCAATTTAACAGGATTATCTATGTTATAACTCCGAAGATCAAGAACACCTTCTACAACTCTTGGCTCTCCTTCAGCAGCAACATTAATATTAAAAAAACACAAAACTATAATCATTGTAAATACAACAATAAAGGTCTTTTTCATGATTAACTCCCAAGGATACTTATTATTTCATGTGGTTCTTTGATCAGCCACTCAGGTTTACCTTCTTTAAGTAGCTGCTCCGAATCATATCCCCATGTAACAGCAAATATTTTCACACCACATTTTTTACATGCATTAACATCCCTTATCTCATCACCAATATAAAAGACATCCTTCTTATCAAGATTATACTTCTTGACATATCCATTGATTGTATAATGCTTTCCAAAAAGGTTCTTAGCTGAATAAATATTTTCAAACGCACTAATTCCTCTTGCTTTAAGAAATTCCTCGATACTACTTGCTGCATTTGAAGAAATTATTCCAAGTCTATACCCGCCGTCTTTAAGCTTACTAATAACATCAACAACACCATCTTTAATACTTAAAGAATGCATGCGTTCTCTATATTTCCTTTTCACTTCCAGGAGCATTGGTGGTAATTTATACATAGGAACTCCCAGACCTTTGCATCTTTCAGGTATAGAAACAGTACTCAGGAGGTAGATTTCAGAACTTTGTATTTTTTTATAGTTATCCCTTTCAGCTACTTCATTATATAATTCAACTATTAAATTTCTTGACTCAACAATTGTTCCATCAAAGTCAAATATTATATTCTTCTGCATTTAATTATCCTTCCAATTTATTTTTTATATGCCGTATAAGTATATCATAAATAATGAATGTAACCAAAAACCTGGCCAAACCCATTTTAATTAATCTTAAAAGAAGATATTTTTTATTTACATGTTTACATGTTTACAAAATTACACCAACACGCTCGTATTATACTATATCGCTTTGTTTACAAAATTACATAGTTACATAATTACATAAGCTTACTTTCATTTTTAAAGAAACTTAAAATTATTATGTACCTCAAAAAATAAAATAGTCCTTAAAGAAAGTAATTCTACACGCATAAAAAATAATAGATTTTTTATTTTTGCTGTAGAAATCGATAAATAATTATAAATAAATGATTGGCCAGCAAAAAATATTCATTTACATATTTACATGTTTACAAAATTACACGGATATGCTAGTATTAGAACATGTCATTTTGTTTACAAAATTACATAATTACATAACACACGAGGAGGCGAACACATGAAAGTTGTTGTTGTTGGAAACCAAAAGGGAGGCGTTGGGAAAAGTACAATTGCCTGTAATCTTGCAGTAAGGGCCATAAAGGATGGTAAAAGCACATTGATAATTGATGCTGACCCTCAAAGCAGTTCGTTATCATTCCGGGCCATGCGTGAGGCTGACGACTTGAAAGCGGTGTCAATCACACAACCCACCATTCATAAAGATATCGGAGATTTTCAAAACTTTGACTTAGTGATAGTAGATGCTGGAGGTCGTGATAATACCCTTTTCCGTTCAGCTATTACATCAGCCGCAAAGGGAATGTTGCTTATTCCAATACTACCGTCGCAATATGATATTTGGGCCACAGAGGACACATTCAAGATTCTACAAGAGGCTAGAGTTTACGTTGAAATAGAAGCCTATTCGGTATTTAATCAGGCAATACAAAACACAATAGTTACTAAAGAAGCAAAGGAAACCTTGGAGGAAATTGCAGTCGAAAATAATATCAAGCTGCTTGACACAATTCTTTATGCCAGAGTGGATTATAAACAATCTATCGGTAAGGGATTGGGTGTTTTTGAGTATCAACCGGACGGCAAGGCCGCTGATGAAGTAAACAGGTTGTACGGTGAGATAAAGCAAATATTAGAGTTATAGGAGGCTAGAGCATGATATCAAAAAAACCAACTTTGAAGAATGATAGTATTGACGATTTTATAAATCAGGCAAAAGATGCAAACATAGACAAGACACCGCTAGTATCCGAGAAGAAGAAACAAAAACCGATAGGCTCAGACCTTGAAGAACTCAAAAGGCAAACTTACTATATAACTGAACTTCAACGGCAAGCATTGGCAATAATGGCAGCACATGAGGATATCGACAAATCGGAGATTATTAGGCAAGCATTAGAACAATTTATTCCTGATAAATATATTCAAATGGTTCTAATGAAATGATTACATGTAAACATGTTTGCAAGATGCTATAATGAAATCCTTTATTTTCAATATCACTATGTAAACATGTTTACATAGTGATATTTTGAGATTTAGTCAAATCCTTGGCTAAGTAGTTCGCTTCATCTCATTTTTATTTTTGGTAATCGTTAAGTACTTCATCTTTAAATTTCATCTTTCACATTATGGACTTCATATTATATATTTTAAGCTTTTGATTTAAGACATTTAACTAATTCATGCAATTTATCATATACTGAGAATCCATTTCATTAATCCGGGAAGATATTAAGAAAATTTAGTTGTACAAAAATATACCTAAGCAAAATATGTCATTTTATTTATATAATTACAAGTAAACATATTTACATGATGATACAATTGAAGCCTTTATTTTCAGAGTAAAAATCTATGGTATAATATGTAATGTTATTTAGTATCTCAAAAAAAAATTTTGTTTATGGGGGCAATTATAGTTTTAGACGAAAGTAAAATGTCCGAAGCTGAAGTTAGTCTTAGGCTTGCATTATACCTAATTAATAATAAATAATAATTTTATTCGTGATGATGAAATTCATGTTGCTATTGACGGAGCACAAGTACAAGTTTCAGGGATAGTATTTTTCCCAATAAAAGAATTTTTGAAGGAAAACAACTGCATTAAAATAGATACTGACCCTAGTTGGAGAGGAATCTATAAAGTAGGTAAACATAACTTGAAGATTCATTCAATCCCCGGAAAATGCGATGTAGTCGCTCAGTTATTGAATGGCAAAACACTTTTTGTTGAAAGCAAAAAAGGTACACTAAATAAAAGTAAAAGTTCAAGTGAATACCCTTTATTGAGGGAAGCAATTGGGAACTTGTTACAAATGAATTTGTTAAAGAAAATTATATTTTAGCTGTAGCAGTTCCATACTCATTAAAATTTTCTGAATTAATAAACAAATGGCGAAAACTTCCCTTAATAAATAAATTAGGTTTGGAATTTTTAATGATTCATAGAAATGGAAATATAGATGGATTAATAAATTATCTCCTGAAATGATATTTACATGTTTACATAGTTACACGAGTATACTGGTATTATGATATATCGTTTTGTTTACATAGTTACATGATTACATACAAACATGTTTGTATGATGCTTTCCAGCAATCTGTGATTAGAATTACCTCTCATCAATGTTCCATAAACAAATACTTTTATTGTTTTATCTTTTTCTAGCATAAACTGGCTCCTTCCTAAGGTTTTTAATCAATACATTTCCTTCGTACATTAATCTATAATCTCTTGTCTTGGAACAATCAGCCTTTCTCTTCTTCGAAAAATTCCTTTTTTATATCTTTACGCACAAGGAATTAAAATCATCCTTGTTAAAAAATCCAAGTAGTCCAATAATATCTCCTCCTTTTCAATCAATAAAGAACCTTTATTCATCTATCAACTTAATCTTAAGCCATGGACCAAAATATTTGTTAAGTCCAACTTCTATTTTTAATTCCTGAACTAAGCTCATATTGTCTGGCAAAGTTAAAAAATACCTAATTTCTTTTAAAAACAGCTCACTTTCAGCCTTTTGATTTATTGCTAAAATTCCCATATGTAGAACATCCCATAATCTTTCTTCCATATCTCCATAATTGCTTTTTTTATCATTTATTTTAGTCCATAATGCTTTTGTAATTGATACTGGAAAAATATATCCAACTTCTTTTGCCTTATCAGTTACATCTATAAGTCCATCTATTTGAATGAATCTAATTTCTTCAGCCTCAACATTCTGAGAATATACCATATTCATCATAAATCCCCCTTAATTTTTGATCTTCAGCTAGCTGAAACATTTTATCCAATCATCAGAATACCTACTCCATGGTAAATCATAATTATCAATTTTTGTTTTACCTTCATAAACTAAAGCCCCATCACGAAACACAAGGACTTTGTTATTAGGTACCTCTTGCCAATCTAAACTGCTTAATATTGGCTTAGTACAAAAAGTAACAGCTCCTGTAGCTACATAAGCATAATATAGCGTTTCTCTTACATTTGAATGCACAAACATCATATCTCCATTTGTTAATAGCAAGTTGAGTTTACCCCAGTTAGACAACTTCAGTATTGATTTCTCTATAATATTTATGAAATTACTATTTTGAGAATCCTGCTGCTCCTGAAGGTTATTCATTATATAACAAAGGATCCTCTCGCTATCAGTTTCACCAGCTGCTCTATAATCCCCACCGTTTATATATTTTTCAGGAATATTTACGCTCCCATTGTGAGCCAGAACCCATTCCGCCATTTTGAAAGGGTGAGTATTTTTCATACTCACCTGACCAAACGTCTTTTTTCTTATATGTGCTATTACTGTTTTTCCTGCTACACTTTCTTCAAGCATTCTCATTAGCATATAGCTTTTGTATGCTGGCACAGCCTCTTTTATTATTCCAGGTTCAAGACCTTTATTCCAATAAGTGCATAGTCCCCATCCATCAGGATGCACGCAGCTGTATTCAAAGAAGTTCCTCAATACATTTTTTACCTCAAACCTTCTATTAGCATTAAATCCAAAGAGCATGCACACGGTAATCCCTCCTCATACTGCTTTTTTCCTGTTTATCTGCATTATCTGTTTTATAGTGTTTTCAATCCTTTGCCGCTGCTCCCAGCCTTTTATTATATACATTGGTGTATACCAGATATCATGAAACTTCTGGGCAAGACTATCTCCATGAATAATTACAGCTGATACTCCAAGAAGGCTTAATTGAATGTAGGCCATTGCAACTGCCTTATAGTCTATATCCACACAATGAACCAACATTTTCTCCTGATAGTTGATACCATTTCTCATCATTTCATCAAGCATTCCTATTATTGTTGCCCCACCGCCACAAGCAGGCTCAAGCACTTTAATATATCCATTTCTACTAATTGTTTCTTTAACATCCTGAACTGTCATCCCTGACATTGCCTGGCATATAGACATTGGGGTGAAGAACTGACCTTTCCATTTATCCCCCAAATCAAGTTCATTGTAAATTGTTCCAAGGATATCTGACCGTTCCTCATCCAAAGCCATTACAACTTCTGCAAATATTTTGGTCAGTAAATCTATTTCTCTTTTATTAAATCTCTGTATAAGCTGAAGATATTGTTTTTCTCTCTTTTCGTAGTTGCGCACATCAACTGAATTACTTATACTTATTGCCATTATTTCAATAGAGCTTGAGAACACATCCCAGATATTATATCTCCCTGAACAATCTTTTAAGTATGCTATAATATTTTTCTTATAATTATTTTTCATTATGGTTCATTCCCTTTCTTGAATACTCCATACAAATTTTTTCGCATTTTGATTTTTCTTTACAATCTAGGCATTTAAAGTTCCTTTTATTTAGAAGCATGTCAAGATTTTTTGACTCCTTTATCACATTTTCATCTGAAAGATTTTCTTCATTCACAATCCCATCTAACTTTTTCCTTTGGTTTTGAATATCCTCATAGAATTTACACATTATTAACACTCCTTTTTATATATTATTGTCATACAATTTTTATTTTATGTATTACATTATATTATGATTGTCATACAATTGCAATACATAATTTTGTATTTTATTGCAATTGACATACATTTGTTATACAATATTTTTAAGAAACAATGAGAGGACGATTATCTTATGGAAGACAAAAAAAAGACTGTGAGCCCTATTTTACAATTCAGAGCCAGCCAGGAACTTAAAGACGATTTTGAAAGAATTGCTTATGAAATGGGATATATAAAGCCTTCTGGTGGAGCTAATTCATCAGAGCTATTAAGACATATTTCCATTGCATTTGTAAATAATTATAAAAAAAACAATGGTATTAGTAATGAATTTACAATAGAACAAACTATAAATGGAATTAATACAAGAAGGTAATTTTCTATTCGGCGGGATAAAAATATGCTAAAAAATATGCCATCAACCATTCTATAACTTATTGGAATGTAATTTGTTGGAGCCAGCACAAAAATAAAGAAAAACATCACGGGGTTAAAATTATGTGGGGAACAATTTCTGTAATATTCATTGTTTTAACAGGTGTATCTATTCTCGGCTTTAAAGTTTATTCTTTTGAAAAATTGAAGAAAGAACCAATAGTTACTTTAAACTTGGAGAAAATTGAGTCTTTTTTTTCTGAGATAGATACTGTAAAACAGGACTATTTCACAAAAACATCCGAAGAAAAGATTAGGGAGAATTATCAAGGAGTTTCTGATTTTTTTAATAAATCACCATATGTAAGGTTGAAACTTCCGAGATTAGTAGAATTTAAAAGTACTTTTAAGAGTTTTACGGATTGTGTAAAAGAGTGGAATGCACAATATGTTGAAAGTGAATTAGTAAAGCATAAAGAGTTATTTGATAACATTGATGGTAAGGCATTAGATAACCAACAGCGCAAGGCGGTAGTTGTAGATGAGGTTAATAACTTGGTTTTAGCTGGTGCAGGAAGTGGTAAAACACTAACTATTTCGGGTAAAGTAAAATACTTGGTAGATGTCAAAAAGATTAACCCAAGTGATATACTACTTATTTCATTTACAACTAAGGCAGCGGAAGAAATGTATCAACGAATATCCAAGAAATTGCATATTGATGTAGAGGCTAAAACATTTCATAAATTGGGACTTGGCATTATAACTAAAAATAGAGGGAAAAGATATGATGTTTCTGATGTATACTTTCTTCCCAACTTGATTAACAGTTATTTTGAATCAAATCTTAATAGAGATAAAAAACAGATAGAAAACATTATTCATTTTTTCGGGTATTATTTAAACATTCCTAAAGATTGGGAAGAATTCGAATGCTTAGGTGATTGCTATGATTATTATAGAAATATAGATTTTGAGACACTTAAGGGAAAATTTGAAAATACCGAAAACGAAGTTATTAAAGACCTTGCTGACAGCTTCAAAGTAAATAAGCTAACACTTCAAGGTGAAACAGTCAAAAGTTTAGAGGAAGTCATAATAGCTAATTTTCTTTTCTTGAATGGTATTAACTACACTTATGAGTCTAAATATCCTTTTGAATCTCCTGATAAATATAGAAAAACTTATAGACCAGATTTTTATTTGCCAGATTATGATATTTACCTTGAACACTTTGGGATTACTAAAGATAACAAAGCTCCCTGGCTCACTAAGATAGAAGAACAAAAATATATAGATGATATGAGATGGAAACGCGAGTTCCATAAAGATAATGACACCAAATTGATAGAAACATATTCTTATTACAATAAGGAGGGCAGATTGTTAGTAGAGCTTGAAAAGATGCTAAAAGCTGCAAATGTAGAGTTTATAGAGATTGATTACTTAATGATTTATCAACAGATACTTGATAATACAAAAAACAAGTATTTTTCAGAGTTCAAAAAGCTGATAAGTTCTTTCATAAATCTGTTTAAATCCAATGACTATAATCTGGATTCATTTAATGTTTTGAATCTGAAAGTTTTAAATATTAATAATACTTTTCTCCGAGAAAGAAGTTTGTTATTTTTAGACATAGTAAAGCCAATATTTCAGCAATATCAAGAAGAATTAGTCAAGCATGAGAAAATAGATTTTAATGATATGATAAATTTGGCTAGTAATATAGTTAGAGAAGGAAAAGGAGAATTTAGCTATAAGTATATAATTATTGACGAATATCAAGATATATCAATGAGTAGGTTCAACTTGGTTAAGGAAATAAAGAAGCGAACGAATGCGAAGATAATGTGTGTTGGCGATGATTGGCAATCAATATATCGGTTTGCAGGTAGTGACATTGACCTATTTACTAACTTTGAGAGGTACCTAGGATATTATGAACTCTTGAGAATAGAAAAGACATATAGGAACTCTCAGGAATTAATAAATATAGCTGGTAAGTTTGTAATGAAAAACCCTAAGCAGCTCAAGAAAGACCTAAAATCAGATAAACACCACAGTAGTCCCTTAAGAATTATTGGATATAATAAGGATATACATAAGGCTCTTAAAGAGGCAATTAATGAGGTTGTATATGGCTTTGGTGAGGATGCGAAAATCACCATTTTGGGTAGAAACAATTTTGATATAGATATTCTTGAAGATAGCTCAGAATTTAAAGTTGACAAGAGCAAAAACCAGGTAAATATTAAGTATTCTGCATATCCGGAATTAAGGATGAATTTCCTGTCGGCTCATAAGTCTAAGGGATTGGAAGCTGATAATGTTATTGTCATTAACTTAGAAAATAAACTTGTAGGTTTCCCAAACAAAATATCTGATGACCCTATACTAGCCTTGGTTCTGACAGACATTGATGACTTTGCATTCGCAGAAGAAAGAAGGCTTTTTTATGTTGCATTGACAAGAACAAAGAATACAACTTATTTAGTTGTACCTGATAAAAAATCATCAGTGTTTGCTCAAGAGCTTATTTCTGATTTCGGCATAAAGTATTCAACTGAAGAACAGACAATTAATAACAATCCAAACTGTCCTAAATGTCAGAAAGGGTATCTTGTAGTTCGAGAGAATGCTACTGTAAAAAGAAAGTTCTTGGGGTGTAGCAACTTCCCTGTATGTGACCTGACCTTAAATGATATTGAGATTATGGATAACCAGATAAAATGTAGGGTTTGTGGAGGGTATATGACAAAAAGAAATGGCAAATATGGCGAATTTTACGGCTGCACCAATTATCCGCGCTGTGAGAACAAATTAAAGATTGAAAGATTTTAACTCTGCAGAAAAGAAGTATTAAATCTCTTGGAAAATTGAAAGACCCTTGGATCACTCCTTAAGGGCTTAATATTTTTTCTTCTGCTGCTGTAGATGAAGAAAAAATAACAACTGGTAATAATCCTGATGAAGAAGAAGTTACTTACAACCATGGCAACATAAACCCTAAGTTGGCAGAAAGGCTAAGAAAATGTGAAATTTATATTGATAACAAGTCAATTATAAATGATTATAATGAAGTCATTCCACCTCTGATAGGATTAACAGAAGTTGCTGAAATGATTGGTTGGTACAAAAGAAAAGCTTCCGTATAATCCAAAAGAAACATACTTCCAAGTCCTTCAATTTATATTCCTACTCATCCAGCCTGGACCATAAAACAAATTGAAGAATGGATGCAAGACGAAAAAACAAAAAATATTTGGATTGAGGTTTTATTTATATTTACTGTAAATGACTTAGAAACCGCTACATATATTCGTGATACAATAACAAAGAACAAAGAAGATTGAATGGAGCGAAAGCCAATGAATAGAAAGCAACTTGAAAACATTTACTTGTCAAACGGCCTGAAAGACTTCCAGCTAAAAAGCTTTGACGACCTTTTAAAAGTCCACGGTATTAATTATACAGAAGTTGATGGCTTCAAAAGGCTTGACGACGTCAACAAACAGCTTTACAGCAAATTTATTTTAAACATTTACAACGCTTGGGGCTTGGATTCACGGGCCACATTGACACCGAGGGGAATTTACTTTGTCGAGGATATTGACTATCTTGTAAAAGAAAACCCCGACGATGATTTTTTTATCGTAGCTGGCGGCATAGTGAGATCCATTGACAAAAACGGTATAAGAACAGTGTTGCATAATTGGGTACACGAGAGTTATACAGGACTTGAAATCACCGAAGGGAAACCGAAATATTATCTTCGGTTTGAGTATGAGCATCATGACCGTAGCGAATGGCTTCATGTAACTGGCGAAAAAACTTGGTATTAATTCAGTTCAAAAAGACTGCACATAAGGATAAAGCCTTTAGTGCAGTCTTTCTTAATTTGCGAAACTCTAATTTAACATTCACTTCTAAACTGATATTATTACATTGTTATTCTTCTGTTTCGGCAAGCGTTACAATAGCCTGTGCCCATTTAACATATTTCAGTTTTGCTAAATCACCAATAGTCTTAACGTTAAATGCTTCCTTTAGTAATTTTGCATCATTTTCTGTTACGCCTTGTAATGCGTCGATAGGAGCACCTACCAGTTCCTTAAGGCTTTTTGCTTCGTAAGCTTTATCTACTGCTTTGTTAATATTCATAGATATTCCTCCATTGCTTATTTATAAAATTTCGAAATATTTATCGGTGAATTTCATATGAAACTTTAGGATAATTGTAGGTTATGCAAGAGTTTAAGAGCTTAAATATCCTTAAATACTAATTGCTGGCAAATCCAACGAAATAACTATTTCAACAAATTACTCATTGTGCAATATACGAACTGTTTCGTTATATAGCTAAATTCTTACAATGATAGCACTTATATCGTCGCAAGAGCCATTATTAATAGCTTTGGACGCAATCCCTCTGCACAGTCTAACATCTTCATCATATTCTTTGAACATATCTTCAAGTTCGTCTATGCCCAGATATTCATGAACACCGTCACTCGTAAGCAATAATGTGAAAATGTTTTGTGTTGCCAATTCAGCAATCTTTATGTCCAAAAGTTTTTCATCAACACCAAAACAAGCTGTAATTTCACTTTTATTTACATATGCGTTAGCATATTCTAATGATAACTGCTTTGTCTTGATGAGATAATTCACTGTAGTATTATCGTTGGTAAGCTGCTTAAGGTATCCTCCTTGTAGTGAATATATTCTTGTGTTTCCAACGTGAAAGCTACTGGCAGATCCATTTGATATATAAATGCCAGATAGTGTTGTAGCCATTTTGTGTAAATATTCACTCTCGGTAGATTTTGAGATCAATGTTTTATTTATTTGTTTAAATGCCTCAAGCGTTGGTAAGTCTACTTCTCCTAACTTATTGGCTAAAAAATGTGAGGCTACTGCACCTGCATTATTGCCACCAACACCGTCCGCAACAGCTACAATGCCATTGAAATTATCACACCAGAAAACGCCGTTTGTTAATATAGTTTTACCAACTATGACTCTATCTTCATTCTCAAACTTATTTATGCCTACTTGCGTAATAGCTGTAATTTTCAAATCAATCCCCCCTTGAACATTCCAAATTTGCTGGCATACTTTGGGTATCGATCTGATTTATGGTAATGTTTGCATCATTAAATATTTCGTTGTCAAATAAATATCTTGCAAGCGGGTTTATTAGTAAGCTTTCAACAATGTTGCCAATTCCTCTACCACCATTAGATAAATTACTTAAGACCTTCGAGACAAGAGTGGTTTTGGCAGCTTCGGAAATAGTAATAGCTATCATTTTTTCAGTTGCAAGACTTTTCGTAATTTTAGCCACTTGTGCATCCAAAATCAAGTTGGCTATTTCAGGCCTAATAAAATCAAAAACAACGATGTTTTCACCTATACGGTTTAATATCTCTGGGCGTCCCAATTCCAACTTGAAGTAGTTTTCTATTGCTTCTCTAACCCTTTGAGAAACCTCTTGGTATGACATTTCACTATTAACATTTTGCTCACGTTGCCCATTTTCATTTCTTGTATAAATACCAAGATTGCTTGTGAAGATAATTATTGTTTCAGAAAAATAAACGGTATTTCCTTGCCCATCTGTCATTCTGCCATCTTCAAGAATTTGCAGGAACTTATCAAGAATTGATGGATGCGCTTTTTCAATTTCATCAAATAATAAAATAGAAAAAGGGTTATTCTTAACTGCATTTGTAAGTTGTCCTCCAGATTCATAGCCTACATATCCTGGAGGTGCTCCAAGCAGTTTTTGGTCGCTATGACTTTGTCCATATTCAGACATATCAAATCTTATACATCTATTTTCGTGTCCAAATATTATTTCTGCGAGCGTTTTGGCGGTTTCTGTTTTACCAGTTCCTGTTGGGCCTGCAAAGAAAAGAACTCCTTTAGGTCTTGTATGTGATGAGCCTTGTAGCCCTGACATTCCAGTTGCGGCTCTTTTAATTACATCAAGAACTTTTGTAATAGCAAACTCTTGCCCCTTTACACGACTTTGAAAGTGCGCGTGTGAATTTTTAATTTCTTTCAAATTTAACTTTTTCCAAGGGTTCTCTTTAATCCCGTATTTATACAAATCAACAACATCACTCATGTCTTTCATACGGATTCGCTCATTTTTACAAAGTTTGCGTAACCCATTTATCTCTGTAAAGCTAAAACCATCAGTAAGGGCTATGAATTTATCTTGAATAAACTCTAATTCTAAAGGATTTGCCTTGAAATAGGCATTATCCTCCGCGTAAATATCGCCAGCAAAAAAAGATGGAAAATTTGTACCCTTAACTAACTGAGTACGTTCTTCTTTATTTGGAAATGATAAAGATACTATTTTGACATTTGGATTTTGTAAGTAAAACCAAGCCGGAATGTCATTAGACTTATTTACTATAAGGATGAGTAGATTTTTGAGTATGCCGTTGGCTTCAGTTTTTACATCCTTAGCTTCCATTGATGATTGCATCAGAACTGTAAAACTATCGACCTCGTTCTGTTCCATGTTTTCTGGGGATACTATATAGCGTGAGGCAAAATTTAAGATAATAGCAGTAGATTCCTTATATTGCGACATAGCTATTCTCACTAAATTAGAAACATTTTGAGTTTTGCTTTTAAAATCCGCTTTAATAAACCCATTGTCAACAGTGGTATTTATTAAGGTACCAAAATTTTGTATGTACCCGTCTTCACACGTGTTATAAAAGCCCCGCAAGCTATCATAAAAGGCAATATTTTGATAGCCTCGGTCTTTTAAAAAATAGTGCAAGTATTCTGGCAAGCGAAGTAAAGAACCTTTTGATACGCTACCATCCTCTGGATATTGGTATACATCAAGTACATTTCCCTCAATCATTATTAGCGGTTTGATTTTTGTAAAAATGTCAAGTTCTTTATGCCACTTTGGCAAATAATCACTCATTTTTGTTCCTCCAATCCTTTTATTGAAACAGCTTGTGTAAGTTCATTTATGAAATTTGGCCTATGTATTCCAACTGAAACTATGCCATCACCCACGTTAAAGTTTTGTATTGTATTAGCTGAAGTTTTCAAGTAGTTATCGTATTTATTCTGATAATCCGCATTGAGAATATGTATTCTTTGGTTATCAGACCCACGTAGAATAACACCATTATTTCTGCTCTCAACATATTTGCCATCAACCAATACAGCAATCTCGGTTAAGATATTCAACACACTCGCTTTGTTTTGGGCTTGTAACTCTTCTTTTGTGAAACCCGAATAAATGAGTATGTCCTTTGAAAACTTCGAAATCCCTTTTATCAATTGCAGTAGCTCCTCGCTTTGCAAAAAGGGTTCTCCACCTGTTATTGTAAAGCCATCCACAGCATAATGTTCGCATATATCACTTATTAAAGTCATTACGTTTTCTAATGAAATTGAATATTTTTGTTGAACCTCCCACAGCTCCGGATTGCTACAGCCGGAACACTTATGATTGCAACCAACAAACCAAATTCCTATTCGTTTACCAACGCCTAATACTTCAATTGGATAGAGTATACGTGCTATATACATTGGTTAATCCTCGCTATAAAATATGCTGCCCCATCTTGGCGTTTCTCATCTTTGACAACTCCACCTAAACCTATCTCGTCACCATCATTTAATTTTATTTGCTCATTTGCGGGAACTTTAAGATTATTTATATAGGTAAAGTTCGTAGTGCTTAGATTTTCAATAAAAAGCTCATCAGCAGTAATGGTGATTCTTGCGTGAGAACGACTAACAAATTGCTTCGATGAAAGATAATCTTTCATCTCTTGCTCTCGACCAATTAAGGTGACATCTTCTTTAATCTCATAGGCATATTTACCATCAACACTTTGTAATAGAAACTTTCCGTTTTTCTGGTTACAAGCCTCGTCAGTTGTATGTAAAATGTCTGAAATATCTTCGCCGCAATTTGTGCATTTTCTCAAAGAAGGCGGATTTTTCGTTCCACACCCGCACATACGAAAAACAGGTTCACTTTCTTTAACAACCACTTGTTTTAAAAAAGCTTTTTCTGTTTCTTCATCCACAACAGCCACACTTGTTAAATCAAACCCGCAATTTGCACATTCAAACTGTATAGGATTATTTTTTTCACTGCATGAGAGGCATACTTTGTATTTGTTCACTCAACTAATCCCTCCCCATAGTTTTTTGATTTTGAGTTTTGCTTTTCTCCCGTTTTACTGCAATTTCTTCTATCTCTTTATTGATACTATAGTCTAATACATTTATTATTTGAACATACTGCTCGTCTGGAGGGCATATAGAAAGCCTGTCCTTTACAACAACACCTCTGTCTTTAAGGCATTTTTCTATTTCTTTAAAATCAGTACAGAAGGTTTCCATATCGCCACACAGCTTTTGTTTTTCAGCTTCAGTTGCTACACGGTCAGTATGTGAAACACCGCCGAGTTCCATAATTATCTTGCCATCGGATGAATATGTAACATTAACCGCCGTTCCTTCGCCAAATTTATATAATTCTGACCTAAAATGACTACCATTACGTTTTTTAACTTCCTTGGAACCCAGCACGTCATAGCCCATTTCGACCATAACAGCATCTATCGAGCTGGTTATATACTCGTTTTCAGCCTGTTCAGCATACTGAGTTTCCAATGTAACTATGTTTTTTTCAAGCATTGCCATTTCGCTAAGAGAAAATGGATTATGGGTATAATCAATGGAAAGGTCATTACATAAAACTTGATACCTTGCAGATAAATCATTGTATCTATCAATATTTGCATCATACTCAGAGCTATATTGTTTACAGCGTTTAATAAGCGGAGTCGCCACAACGGAGTTAAAGTTTTGTGCAAAGTCAAGTGATTCTACCTTGTCAAGCTTTTCAATAGCTACAAAAACTTCTTTTGATAAAGCGTCTGATAAAGCTATGTTTATTAATGTTGTCAGCCGCTCATGTATGCTTAAAATCAAAGCATTTAACTCCTCATTGCTATTGGTATTTATCTTTTGCTCAAAAGATAAGGAGAAACCTTTATCAATGTTTTCGTTTAAGTCCGTTTTAAGAGCTTGTGCAATAGCTGTAGCCTCATTTTTAAGGTTCGCTTCCTCTACCTTTGTATTCTTTAAGCAATCAGCAATTAATTGTCTTTGAGATTCCAATTGACTTAGGTCTGAAATATCAACATTTGAATTTAATATGTTCTTCGTCGCTTTTATGAGGTTATTGACGGAACTTATGTAGTCGTTTGCTTTACCAGTTCGAGAGTTTAGTTCCTGTGCCTTTGGCAGAGATTTTTCAAGCTCATTGCAGATGCATTGTAGCTCAAAAGTATATCTTTTGATATTTACTTTTTCTGTTTCTATTTTGCGCTGACGTTCTTGTTGTTCACGTAAGATACGACGCTGTTCTGGGGTTAGGGTGTAGTGTGAGGTTTTTGGTCCTGACATATAAAAAACTCCCTTGCAAAATTTTTTATGGTTATTTACGCACAAAAATAATTATCTTTAGCATGACATAACTCCTCAAAGATTATATATTTGAGCTAGAAACTAATTTTATCATTTTGAAATACTTTGCGATAATGCAAAGTCATTTGCAACTTCTCTTCAGAAGTCAATGAATTCTCTATCTTTTTAATATCATCATATAATTGATTCCACGAAATATCAGTCACAAAGTGTCCGTCAATTAAGCTACGCCTAAAATCACTCAACCTTTGGCTTAAATAAAAATTTTGAGGAAGATTACTTTTCATATATGCTTTCAATGCTTGTTGATAATTTTTGCAGCCAAATAATATACGTTTTAAAAATTTTTCACTGGATTCACCTGACTTCTGTGGTGAAGTATCAGTATTCTCATTTTCAATTATTGATGTCACGGTTAGCCCCATAGAGTTAAGCCAATCTATAGTTATACCGCGTTTAAACAATTCTTTTTCACACAAACTTTTTTCTTGAATAAGCGACTTCAAGTTAATAATCGCATTATCTTCTTCTGTACTGCTAATATCATCACAGCTTTGCAACAACATCTGTAATTTATACGTACTACTAAGTTTAGCATACTTCTTAACTATTGAATTGTATTCATCAAGAAGATTTGCTATAGATAGAAACGTGTTGAGTTCCTCGAAAATTTTTATTTGCTGATTCAATTTCTGCCTAAAACTTGTGCCAAAAGTCTCGATTGATAGTTGCTCTGAAATTAGAGCAGTTTCAAGATTGCTGACAAATTTATAGTCTGTTTCAAGTAAACCCGAAATAATATGCAAAATATTGTTAATTTGATTTTCTTCACGCATCACATTTACCCCATCAAACTTTCTCTCCACCTTGCCAATTCGTTTCTCTTCCCCAAAGTCAACAGCCAAGCCTCCAACTGTACATCAAGGTTGTCACCATAATCAATCATGCGGTGACAAAACTCTTCAAAAGCCTCATATGAACCATCTAAAAGCGTTTTCATATACGCAGACAGCTCACCAACAGTACGGAAGTCTAGATTATCAATATGCAGTAATTTCTGCCCTGATAGCATATACCCAACAGTATACAAATGGAGCAATTTATCTCGCTCGGAGCTACACTCGTGTATCCAAGCGCCTTCAAGTCCAGTTGTTGCATCGATTAACGCTGCGTTTTTAGGATTTGTAAGCATTATGTAGTTAGACAACAATTTTGACTTGAAAATTGTGTCATAGTAAGAAATCTGCTTTGTATCGCCTTTACGCAGTTGCTCTAATATCTGGCGCCCCAAAGCTGGCAAGCCCTCAAATGCTTGATCATGCCAATAAAACGTCTTTATTTGCTCATCGAGTTTGTACAATAACTTCCAAAAGACAAAATCATCGTTTGCACCCTTAGTTGCTTCTTCTTCGGCGTCCATACAATAACCCGCAATTTTGGGATTAAATAATTTGAAAAACGCAGATAGTAATCCACGAAATAGTTGCTTCTTCCCATCGTTCCAATTCATAGCTAAAGCATTAACCAAACCTGGCATGTTTGTATACGCTTCTTTCAAAAACTCATATGGCGGCATTGCTTGTTTACTATTCCCAATACCTTCTCCTGGTATAGTCTGCTTTTCGCCTTTGAGCCATTTACAAACTTCGTCATAGGTCCAACGTCTATTGGGGTTGTCCTTATTTTTTCTGTTGGTTATGTCGTAGTGAGTGAGTGCAGATATAAAATTTTTCAATTCAGTAGGCATATTTTCTGGAAATGGTATTCGCTGAATAGCTACAAATTTCTCATATTCATCATTACTCATTCCATGATATGGCGTATGTCCACAAAACAGCTCATATACTGTGATGCCGAAAGAATAATAGTCAGACTCAACCAAAAACAAGTCTCTAAAGGTTTCGGGTGCTGAATATACGGGTGTTTTTCCTGTTTGAGTAACAATAACCGTTGCGCCTTTTTCAGCAACTGAGCTAACACCAAAGTCAATAATAACAATATCACGTCCGTTGTCGCACAGCATAATATTTGAAGGCTTTATATCCTTGTGAATAATTCCATTCTGATGTAAAGTACGCAAGCCTTCATTCAAGCTGGGGATAATTGTTTCCTTTAGTTGATCGAACGTATAGCGTTTGCTTTGTAAGCTACCTTGTTTGTAATAAGGTAGAATTTCAAAAGGCAAATTGTTATACGTGCCAGTATCATATAAGCGAGCGATATATGGAGAATTAATCTTTTTTAATCCTTCAACAACTTCTTCCTTTACCGCCATATTTCTGCGATAAATCTTTGCTACATAACCTGAATTATTGTAGCGACAGATATACAAATCTGATTCCCCCGTTGGAACCTCCATTTTAACGACAACTTCGTACTTTCCGTTCAACAGAGTACCTGCTTGAATTTCGGTACAGTTTAAAATTTCAGTATTGATACTTGTCGCATTGGATACTGAAATAGCGGAGTTAACTGACGTAACATTACTGTTTATTTGCGGGTTTATCACTGTTCTATTATCCATAGCTAGTCCTCCACAACTTGAATTTTATCATCAATAATTTTAATTATTCCCTTAGTCTTTAAACTATCTATCGTAGATTTCATTGCTAATGTAATTCTCGGTCCTTTTCTATCAAACCCAAATAGCCTTGTTGTTTCTGTCCCAAGTGCCTGCTCTGAAATGCCAAAGGAACTTTTAACTATATCGGTCATAGTTGCTGATATTTCCAAAATGGATATATGCTCGATAGAACGTCCACCAGCTTTCCGCTTTTGAATATTCATGTTTTTTGAAAGAACATAGAAGTTGTCGATGTTTTTGAGCACATTCTTTTCCAAGGCACTTAAAACTGGGTCAACGGAATTTCGTATGATGCTTGTAACTTTTTGATTTCCAAAGACACCTGCAAGTCTCTGATAAATTAAATCTTTATGTATGGGTTGTTCAATTTTAACAACATATTTAATTAAGGTTTCAATTTTAACTCTGTTAGTTAGATTATGGGGGCACACTACATCACGCCAATATGCCTCTGTGTAATCGGACAGTTCCAGAGAATCATTGGTCATCTGGATTGTTTTCTTCACCTCAGTAATCTCATCAGCTAGAGTATTGTTTGCCGTTTTCATAAATTTTGTAGTGCCTATGTCATCTTTTGCTGTTCTGAGAGTTAGATTGATGGGCTTCTTTAATGATTCCTCCACAAACGATAGGAGAGCCGCTGTGGCCGTTTGCGGATTTCGTATCCAATCTGTAGACCAAACCCTGTACAAATTCCAGCCCATACTTTTTAACATTTTTGTGCGCAATCTATCTCTGTCACTTGCTGTTTTGGCATGAACGTACATATTCCCGTCGCACTCAATGCCAACAGCAAAATATCCAGGATAAGCTGGGCTTTCAATACCAATGTCAACGGTATAGTCAGAGAACCCTATTTTTCTATATACTTTGTATCCTTGGTCACTTAGGAATTTAGCAACTGTATTGCAAAATAGGTCATCATCTTCGACTGTCACATGAAATGGCTTAATAACTGTACTGGAATCTCTCATTGCAAATTCAATGTAGGAGCGCAGCATTTTAACTCCTTCAGAATCTGTTCTATTCAAATCAATATCCGTCGGAAGGATAGAGCCCACAAGCTTAATATTGTATTTTGAACGTGTGATTGCAACATTCAATCTTCGCTCTCCCCCAGAGTGACCCAATGGGCCAAAACGCATTGCCATCGGCAGATTGTTGTTTTTCTGGTGATTATTTTTTGCATAACAAATACTGAAAATGATTGTATCACGTTCATCACCCTGAACATTTTCAAGGTTCTTTACAAAAAACGGCTCATTTCTTTCCTCATCAAAGAACCATTCATACTGAGGCTTACTAGCTCTAAATCTTTCCACGTGGTCTTCAATATTCATTTGTTGCTTTTCACTAAATGAAATTATTCCCAAAGACCTATTAGGATTTTTTCGAATATGCTCCAAAATCAATTGTACTATTTGCTCGGCTTCTTTGACATTGATTTGGCTTTCATATACCCCTTTATCAACATATACATATTCAACACCCATGTCTTCTGCTCTACTCATACTGCTAGGAAAGGTGATAAGCTTGTTTTTATATATTTCTTTGTTAGAAAAGGCAATTAAGCTTTCGTGTTTGCTACGATAGTGCCATAACAAAGGTTGTGTCGGAAGATTTCTAGCTTCTTCCAGAATTGAGTCTGAAATGATTTCGTCTTCATCTGAATCATCATCAGCAATTATGCCATCATATACACCACTAGAATTTGTGCGAAAAAAATTCGAAGGCGGTAATTGCTTACTGTCACCAGCAATAATAACCTGTTTTCCTCTACAAATTGCACCTATTGCATCTTGAGGAAAAATTTGAGAGGCTTCGTCAAATATAACCATATCAAATTGATAAGTTTCCGCTTCTAGAAAATATGACACAGATAAAGGCGACATCATCAAACACGGTTTTAACCTTAGTAATAAGTTTGGAATTGAACGGAACAACTTTCTAAGTGCCATATGTCTTTTCTTTTTGCCAAGCTCATGGTGTAAAACTGACAATTCATCGTTCGCAGCAATTAGACGAGTTCTGCTAGGATATGTGCTAATTATTTTTTCACCTATACGCATCTTGGCAATATTTAACTGAAATTCATCAAGACTACAAAATCTTTCTATCCTATCATTTTGCACTCGGGCCATAAATTTAGATACTGAAACAACTTTTGTCAGAGCATAATCAATCCACTTCTTATGAAACCCTTTCATAAATGCCCCTATAATATCTTCAATGGTGTCATCTCTACTTTCAATGGCTGTCACAAAAGGCTCCAAATCACAGTTAATACAGGCATCTCTAGTGTTGTTGTAATCTATCTGTTTCTCTAAAAGTGGTAGCTTTTCAAGACAGTCTGAGAGTCTTAAATTAATCTCATCGAAACCCATCTCCCCTAAATCAAATTTCTTATTGAACAAAGAAGATACAAATGAAATTTGAGTTTGATAATCTGCGACTCTGTTTAAAATATTAAGCGTTTTTTCAAAATCACTTACCATTTCTTGTCTCTCATAAACCGCCTTGACAAATTCATTAGAAAGAGAATATTTAGAGACTAGCTCTTTAAACATATCAACACAAGAAAGTTTGTCAACGATTAACTTCCAGTCTGTGTCAATCCCGTTAAAAAACGGCATAAATAATGTTATTACTTTATTATCAATTATACTGTATTTTTTCACTATGCTTTGAGTATGCGACAGCATTTCTAGGTGTTTGTCAATTTCTTCCCAACTATGTTCGGAGTGGCTTTTGCTTCTTATTGTTTTATAAATACTCTCCAATTTAAGGCAAATCTCTTTGACCTCTCTCAGTTTGTTTAAAATATCAACAATAGGTCTATTGCTAATAATTGAGTCTGAAAAAATCATATTTACTGAATCTATACACGGTTTGCTATCTAAAATATTGCCATGAAGACCCTTAAAAACTGAGTTGACTTCTTCAGACAGCAATAGTTGTTCAATTTTTGTATTTGTTGTTGCTGACATTGGAAAATATTCACGTATCTGAATAAAACAATCTATATCAGCAATAATGCTATCCCAATCTGTTTTTTCATTATTATACTTGCTATCAAAGTAGGTGGTCAGTATTTTCCCATTGCTTGCCACCTTATTTTGTAGAGATTTGTATTCCCGCACGTTCTCAAAAAACTTAATCAAATCAGAATAACTAATGTTTTGGTCAATAACGTATTTTAAAGCATCCCTATATAACCCATTAAATTCCTCGACTTGCTTAGACAGTTCTTCAAGTTGGTTTTTGTAGTCTAGTAGGTTTTCTGTGTTAATGCCTTTGCGTTGGTTAGAAATAAACTTTTCAAGTTCAGATAAATTGACTTGATATGCCTTTATTGCTTTTATGTCTTTCTCGTCATTTAAAGACATTGCGCGAACTGCATTTTCTGTATTTTCAAAAAGCTTATAAGTTTCGTTAAATAATTTAATGCTGTTAAAAAGTTCGTCCCAATTTGTCTTAGCTCCAATATAATGAGTACCTGCAATACTTAAAATCTCATTTTTGTTACTTTTAATCCATGAATTACTCTCACTTATTTGCTTTAAATTCTGGAGCAACTCAATTATGTCACTATCAAGTAGTTTTATATTAACATCTTTTTTTGCGCCCAAAATCTTTTTGCGGTCATTACGATAACTGCTCTTAAACCACTTGAATACATTACCATATTCTGTTCTAAATCTTATTAGCATGGAGGCACTATCTAAATCAAATATATCTTTTTCATATTTAGCAAGAACTTCACTTTGTAAATATGAAACCTTATTATGATGTTCTTGTGCTAAACAGAGTAATTCATAATCCTTTGTTCCTTGTATAGCTCCTATCCAATTGGCCAATGGTGAAATCTGTTTGGTAGCTGCCTCACAGATTTTCTTTTGATTACTGATTTCAGAGACTTGGTTCAATGGATTAAAACCATAAAAGGTAAGTCTTTGATTATCTTTCATAACCTCGCTAAGTATCTGGTTTAACTTATCTGAATCTTTTCTCGACTGAGTTAAAAATTTTTCTACTGCTTCAATGGTAAAGGTATTGATGTCATTATTCATCTCACCACACATAGATATAGCAATGCTATTAAATTGTTTAAGCGTATCAAGCAAACTAAAATCAGATACCGATAAAAATTCCTTTTTACCATGCTTGATTATTGAATTTTGAAGGTTAAGTATTTGTTTCCAAAAATCTTTTGTCTCAATACATTTATTACGAACATCTAAAATATCACTTGTTGTGAACCACGCCTGATTTAATTTTGGGGCACTACAAATTAACCCAGAAATACAAGTGTAGTGGGATAAATTATCAAAAATTATTGGCTTGTCATAGCCAGTTTTTTCTTGGATAAAATTTATATAGCTTATTGTTTTATCAAGCTCATCAATGAGTATGCATACTTTCTTTAAGATGCTAGTTACAGTATATTCGTTGTTTACTTGCTTTTCTTTGATTTGCTGAACCAACATCTTAGCGTAATTTGAAACTTTTATCTCAAGCGCTTTTGACTCAATATCGAAGAAATCAGAATTGTATATTTTCTTCAATATACCCATTGTGGAGTAATACTCGTCTTTTTCAATAAGATTTTCTTTAGCAAATAATATTAGCGAACTTAGAGAATCTAGTTTTATCCATGAAAGAGGCGTGCCTTGGGTATATATAGCAGCGCTTAGTATTCTTTTGGCAGCATCTACATCATTGAAACAATTTAGCAAGTGGAAGATATACTTGGTTTTTAGCTCATACTTCTTTGCAGAGATGTTAGTAGTTAATTGTGATACTACTGGGAAAGAACTATTTATTTGCTCAATCAAATCATTAGTAACAGCTTTAATCTCTGTATTTCTCCATGGATTTTGTTTAATATTACAGCCCATTCCCTTTATAGCTGATGAAAATTCGCCTACGGCATAACGCATTACTTCTAATTTCGGTTTTGTAACTTCAGAAATATTGTTTACTGAAAACTGAATATTACTTGATGATAAAAGTTTGTTTAATTGACCATATGCCGAATAAATACTTTCTCCTAAAGGTTCTATGGGAGAGTGTAATTCTAACGCATATCTATTCAATTTATCTCTTTCGGTATCCAAAGTATATAACTTGCTAATGACATTATCTTTTACGGACAATAATGGCAAATCAAGGTTTGCTCCAATTTGCTCTAAAATCTCTTTTTTATTCGCTTTGTGACTATGCAAGGGCAAACAAAAATCTGCAAGATTTACATCTTGCAATCTTTTATAAACGACTTGAAGTGCCGCATTTTTTTCAGACACAAATAAAACCTTTTTACCCTCTGCTAGTGCAGTAGCAATAATATTTGTAATCGTTTGACTTTTGCCAGTGCCTGGCGGACCTTGAATAACAAAACTTACTCCTTTTTGAGATAGCACAATGGCATCCTTTTGACTAGAATCGGAATCAACTACTAAATAAGTATCAATTGATCGAACACTATCATGTGAGAATTTCTGCAAGTCAAAGTCAATACCTACTGCTTCTCCTCCTGAAATGGCCTTTAATGCTGAATTTTTCAGTAATCTATCACGGTTGTTTTGTATATCATGATACATATTTATTTTTTGAAAAGATAACAACCCTAGATTAGCTTCCCTTATTACTTTCCAGCCACATTTGTCAATGATGGCTTCAAGTTGATTTAAGTACCTACCCAAGTACCCACCCAACTCTTGCTCATCAGCGTCAAATGTTGGTAAACTAATACCACGTTTTTCTTCTAGATAATATGTTAGAGTAGGATTTATTACAATGTCATCATCATCATATCTTTTCAAAACATAAGGAGCATTTGATGACTCCAATGTCAGCGATACTGGAACCATAATTAGGGGTGATTTTACCCATGCACCACCAGTAGTTTCTTCTCTCCATTCTATAAAACCAACAGATAAGTACAGTATGTTAGTGCCTTGCTCATCCAAAGCAAGTTTAGACTTAGCTCTGAGACTTTTCAATGTTTTTTGCCGTTCGATAATTGATGTTTCCGTGTCAATATCACCTTTTATTACAGGTATTGGACATGACAGACTTTCAAGCAAAGATAACAATGAAAAAACACGCAAGTCAGAGTTTTGGTCAATAGGTCGTTTAAAAGTCAATTCTTCTTCATTCACTATTAATCTATTCCACAACTCATCAAAGGTTGGAGATGTGAGTTTTAAATTTGATCTTTTGGTTTCTTTATAATGTAGCATTTTATTGCGTTTGCCTAAATCTAATAGTTCATGTTCCCATCGTTCCAATTTCTTTTCCAACAAGCTAGCCATAATATCCCCCTCAAAAAAGGATTTCTATCTATTAAGTAATTTATTCAACTTCATTCAAACCATCTTTATCAGTCTTCTCTGGCAAAAAATCCAGAATATCATTAACTGTACAATTTAGCGCAGAGCAAATCTTCATCAGAATATCCATACTTACTTGCTCATCACGACCTAGTCTTGCAAGTGTAGTTGTACCCATTCCAGTTATTTTTCTCAAATGTGTTTTCTTAATCTTTTTGTCAATAAGTAATTTCCACAATTTACTGTAAGATACTTTCATAATATCTTCACCTCAATTTATTGCATAATATATTCTAGTATAGTATAAAGTACAGTATTATACAACCTAACTTGAGATTATTTGTTTTGTTTACGGTAGTAGTTCTATTGTTTTTGCTGAAACAGCCTGTGACCTATCTACCAATTATCACAAGTTCATTCGCGGATTATAGAAGCCACAGTGGCACTTTTAATATTTTTACATACCACATCGAATTAAGTCATTTTATTTAAAAAACCTCAATATAAAAAATATTGTGATTAATCGGATTCCAAAATATAGTTAAGATACACAATTCATTTTAAATGTATATAACTATCACTAATGCCTTATATAAAATGACCTATATCTTAATTGCCGCTTAGGCTAGCTAGGTTATAATAATTAATGGACGAAAATGGGTTTAATCTGATAAAATATGGTGTATAAAGAGTTCAAATTAACGAGTGTGTTAGTTATGAAAATCAGCTCTTGATAGATTTATGCATGGATAATTTACATATACTACACAAGTGTTGTGTATGGGGATGTAGTGGATGTATGAGTTAGTTTAATGTTTTTTATTCTATTAGGGAGGGGTCAAAATGGCGGTTAAACACTGTAGTAAATGTAATGAGGATAATGTTTCATCCTCAAATATATGTTCTAATTGTGGAAATTCCTTGATAAACGCGGTTATACTGGGTTCTACGGAAAAAAGCGAACCAAGATGCAGGTGTCCCATTTGTGGCGATAAGATAAAACCTGAATCCAGAAACTGTCCTAGTTGTGGAGAATTTATATCAAAAACATCAAAACCAAAAGACTGTGGATATACCAGAAATAATATGAATTATAATTATGAATCAGGAATAAGTGGAGGCACCAAATCACTCTTATATATTGTAACTATATTAATACCTTTAGTAGGTCTAATTATTGGAGGTATTTGTATAGTTAGTGATGATTACCAAAAACGCGATCTGGGAAAATCACTATTAATTCTTGGTATAATCATTTCAATAATTGCTGGAATTATTATTGCTATTGTGAATAATAACTCCTATTATTATTGATTCACCATAAAGTATTATAAATAATTATTATTCAGATTATAAAATAGCTATATTATCAGAATATGGTTAAGATACAATCCAAGATTCAGCAGGCTTATTGCCTATTATAAGCATAGATATGATAAAAGGCTACATATGGCCACATATAGCTACATAACGATTGCTTGACCATATGTCAAATTATTGATATTATTGGTTCAGAATAGTTTTAAAATGTATCGTGAAGATTTTTAAGGAGGTAGAATTATATGACAAAAAAACATAATACATATAAAGTTACTGAATCTGAATTCGAAGAACTAATTAAGGGACAAGATGATACTGTATCCGTAGAGTATAATAGGACAACAGGTATTCTGACTGAAGACGGTTATAAATTGGATGACGAGGACGAAGAAATTATTGGTAAAGAACTAATCAATTCCTTTATCGATGGTGATAGCGATATTATGTATGCACGAAATGATAGACTTGGTATAAATTACGAATTTACTCGCTTTGAAAGCAAGAAAAAGTAAACCGACCAGCTATATCCTTTAACAATCTTAATCTCTGCATTGACACCTTTGTATTGCTCAAGTATAACCTTCCCCATGGATCCAACTTACTAAGAACTCACCTTATAATAACTTGGAGTTTTTTAAATAAAAAAATCTAAAACTAAGGATTGATATTCTCATTTATTAATAACATATATCATCCCCAATAAATTTTTTTCAGAATTTAAATAATATCTAAACGTTTCATAAACCACCGTTTTTTGAAACGTTTTTTCAAAAGCGGTATTACAACACCCATAAGCTCTATTTTTGTTTCGCATAACGTACCATAATCTATTTACTTTTCGGTACGTTTATGGTACTATTTAAACAAATAAAATAGAATGGTTGTGATCTGATATGTTGGTTGGATATGCTCGTGTTTCTACAATTGAACAAAATCTTGATAGGCAATTGGATTCCTTAAAGTCATTTGGAGTTGATATAAGAAATATTTACCAAGAAAAGTTATCAGGCACAACAAAAAACAGACCCGCATTAGTAAAAATGATTAACGAACTTCAGGAAAGTGATATCGTTGTAGTTTCTGATATTACTCGAATAAGTAGAAGCACAAAAGATCTTCTGGAAATTATCGAGCAAATTAAGGAAAAGGGTGCTAGTATTAAAAGTCTTAAAGACACTTGGCTTGATACTACATCAAGTAATCCATATAATGAATTCTTGCTCACAGTTATGGCGGGGTTATCTCAATTAGAAAGAGACCTGATTTCTCAACGAACAAGGGAAGGTTTAATAGCTGCAAAGGCTAGAGGAAGAAACGGCGGGAGACCTTCAAAAAGAAACTCAAAGGCAAAGCTTGTCGAAACTTTAGCAACAAACAATTATAAAATTAAAGATATAGTAAACGAAACTGGCCTAAGTAGAACAACAATATATAGGATACTATCAAGTAAACAGTAATATCTTATTATAAGAGACTATATTATAATTACAATATGTTGTTAACTGTAAATTATTTTACAAATTACCTCTCATTGTGCCATAATATATATATATATATTTATTGAGAGGAGGTATAAAAATGGCTTGGAAGAAATTAACACAGAAAGAAAAAGAGTATATTTGCTACTACGAAGACGGAAAAAGTATAAGTGACTGTAATATCTCTTTACTAAATGACTTAATAGATGAATTTGGATTTGTTGAATATAATAGTATAGATTTTGGCTGTCCCATTATGTATGCATTAAGAAACGGAAATTACAGATTATTATATTCAAATCCCAGAAGTAACACCGCAAAAAATGGGTATGGTATCGAAAACCCAAAAATACTAACAACATATAAATTAATGGATCATAAACTTGCTTTTCGCACCAAAGAAAAGAAAATTTATTATGCTTCTAATCCTTACTTAAATGATGATGAAATAACCGAAATGATTCAGGCTGTTATAAACGGGGATATGAAGAAACTATACCCTGAATCTTCGTGGTCTTTTAAGCAATATTTCGGGGATTATAGCGACTTAAAATACTCCATTCTCGGAACAGAAAAAAGCTATTATTCTCCGCATGGAACTAATTTGGTGTTGCTTTATACTTGATGATGTTGATCTGATTAAAAGATTTACTGAAAGGATGATTAAAATGAGTGAAACTATAAGAAATTATCATAAAAAATTCGATGAAAAAACAAAAAAATTAAAAGAGATAAATACAGAAATACAAAATTGTCTTGACGAATGTTGCAACTTAGAAAAAAGAGGTAACTTTAATGATGAGTACATTGAATTCCGTGAAAAGTTATCGAAAAATGTTAAAGAATCTGAAGAAATCTCAAAATCCATAAGTGATATCCTTGATAAGATAGAATCCGCGTATAAAGAATTAAACGAAAAAAATCACTGTTAATTTGTTGCCATGTTTAAAAAACTTACAAAAGAATATAAGATTACGTTACATTATCCGCTAGATTATGGAGGAGATTTATGGATTACTCTAATCATAAAATAAGATTTAATGAATTAATTAAATATCAAGATAATATAAGAAATAATACTGAACTAAGTGATCGTGAGAAGGTTTGTTCATTTCTAGCATTTATAGACGATTCTGTAGATTATAGTGTATTATCTGAATCAGAAATTATAGGTATATTGAATGAACTTTCACAAGCTAATAAAGAAATCTCAAGTGACATAAGAACATATATAGATTTTATTGAGTCATTGAATAGAATGATCGATAAGTTTTTGGAAGAAATAGGTACAGTGCTTAAACCAGCGATGGAATCTTTTTCTAAAATTAGTGCCAGTGTTACTGCCAGTGTTACGGCTGAAATAACAAACTCGATGAAGGAGTTTTCTAAGAAAATTCAAGAGAGTATGAGACCGTTTTGGGATGTATTTAAAGCCAAAAATTTAAAAGAACATTTTGATTGGGTGGATGATTATATAATTATCGCATCAGAATATGAGTGGGTAATATACGATAATATGGAGATTTCTGATTTGAGAAGTATCGTTGACATTCATAATAATACAGAATACATCTCTGATCAGAAAAAGAAGTGTGTTGATGATTTATATATGAGTTATTTGCATGATGATGTTGTTGAACAGATAATGAAAAGCTTAATTCAGAACAACAGGTTATTTTCGATGCAACATATATTAGATGAAATTCAGTTTGCCTTTCTTCATAGGAGATATTATCTCTGTTGTGCTACACTTATTCCATTGATTGAAGGAGCAGTATTCGACACATTTGATGGTGAATTTTATTGTAAACAAGAAAGGTTTCTGAATCAAATTAAAAGTCTATCAGATTCAAAGCTTTCAAGTATTGTTCTAAGTATTATTGAATTCAAGCTATTTAGTAATTTTTTATATGGACAAGAACTTGAATCGAATATTAGTAGACATGCCATAATGCATGGGTTTGATAGGAAGTATGGAACTAAAGTAACGTTTTGTAAGCTTTTATTGCTATTCAGTACACTAATAGACTGGTTGGATGCTTCCGATAACGTCACATGATTCTCCTCCCTAAAACCCAAATCAGGAGATTTAGAGCTTTTCTATCAAACCGAGAAAGCCGTATAAAGAATTATAATGGGTAGTTTATAGTGACTTGATGTTGGTAAAACTTTTGGTTACAATAACCACCTTAATTTTTAATAGGAATGACAAAACCCAAAAACTATCGTTTTTGGGTCTTAAAAGATTCTGGACTAAAAGTCATTGTGACTTTATATATAATATTTAAATGGCTATTGTTACGCTTAAAAAATATAGAAGTATTTGAATTAATAAACTACCATTTAATTTTTTAATTTTTAAATTTTAATGCATATAATTATAAAAATATGTGCCAAATAATTATTATTTTCTATGTAAAAAATTGTAGACTTAGTAAGATAATTTATATAAAATTAATGTTGACGGGATTTTATGATAAATAGATAATTTGTTTTAACGAGGTGAGAGTATTGCCAAATAATGTACATAATGCCATCATAGCTACTCATGTGGAGAAGATAGACAACATCAAATATATACCGCCAACACAAAGCGCAAATTCTTTATTTCGCTTCTTTGGTGAGCCACAATATTTATTTGAAACACTGAGAAAAAGTGCACTGTTTTCTAGATATTATCCAGAAAATATTGGTTATTTAAAAATAGACATTCAGCAGATCGCCTATCCCATGATTTGCTTCTGTGATATAAATATCCATAGGTTAGGAGAGCATCTGGACTTATATGGCAAGTATGGAATCGCCTTTTCAAAGACATGGGGAATTCGTCAAGGGATTCAGCCTCTGCAGTACATAAATGATAATTCTGTCTTGCGCAAAGACTTCTCAGCTGCCTTCGAGAACTCAATGAAGTCTGAAGGAGATGACTTGTTGTCCAACTATCTGCTGACGCAAATGTACTACATGAAGCCGATTGTAGGAACTATGCCACGCAATTCTGAAGATATTCCAAGAAACTTTACAGATGAAAAGGAATGGCGGTATATTCCAGATGTCACAACAATCGATCTTCCGCAAGTAGTTACTGAAGATTATATCGCAAGTACGAGAGTTTTGAATGATACTCTATCAAATAACGAAAGTTGTTGGCTCAAATTTGAACCTGATGATGTAAAATATATTATTCTTCAGGCTTCTGAAGAATTTGAGGAGCTTTGTAGAGTTCTTGATGAGTGCACAGAAGATGATAATATCAAAAGAAAGTTAATCTCCAAGGTTATTATTTGGGATGAAGCAAAGGAGGATTTCTAATATGTTTTCAAATTTCAAAGACGCATTTATTAGAAAACCACAATTCACTGTAAAAACTCCAGAAGCAGTTTTGAAAACTATTGGAAAGGATCTGCCCAAAGGATTTAGCTACAAAGAGGACCATAATGGCTTTTGCATGTTAGATTGCGATGGCATTATGGATATCACACCGGCAAATGTGAGATTACCAGATGAAGCAAGAACATTGTTTGCGACAAAAGGTAAATTCTCTATGAACGATGTGATATCCTACGCGTATAACGCTCAGAAAATCATCGAACTTTTGCCAGATGAAAATGGATGCTTTACTGTAAATAAACAGAAGATTAAAGTAAGTGATTTTGTTAAGGCACCAATGAAAGGTCTGCTGTTCAGTGAGGAAAAATTATTTATTTCTGCTCCGCCGTTCCCTCCTGCATTTGACATTACCGTTGGCGGAAATGGTTTTACACGCATGCTTAAGGTACGTCGGCAGGCGATAAATAGCCTTACGCAAGTGAGAATTGCATCTGTAGATGAAAATGTATTAAAGGTGTCGTACACTATCGACACTGATCCTGGAAACGGGAAAATGCAGTTTAATATTGAAATGTGCAATTCAGGATCGGCATGTGATATTCTTGCGTCCAAAGAGATATTTAATGCTTTTGTTAATGGCTGTGGTAATCTTTGCGGAGTCACACTTCAAACAACTTCATGCGATAAGTCTAATGCGGTACCAGAAGAGGTACTTAGATTCTGGCATCATATAGTTGAAGTTGAGGATGCGCTGGAAATCAAATTCGATGTTGGAAAAGAAATTACTCTTGAAGATATAAAATTGATCAACGCATTACATAGGTGTTTTATTGAGAAGCAGCCATTCAAACAATATATCAATGATATTTCTATGCGAGGGACTGGAGAATTCAATACATCTTCACTGGACGATGGAAATGGTCCAATAGGGAAAGAATTTCTTTTTGAATATATCGAAGGTGTTGAATCTGAACTTCTTGGTGTAAAGCTACAATATTATGTTTTAACGGATATTTATGACGGAGCCGTAAGTGAGCTCGTGACACCAAATGAGGAAGAAACAGGCGAGTTTATTGTTAAGATGGTACCCGCAAAGGGGAAAAAGATGTATTCAGTTAAAAAATTTTACATTGATATTGAGTCTGCAAATGCGGAACAAAAAAATAGAAATCATGTTACAACATTTCAAGATGCTATGGAACTTGAAATGTACTAAAAGGGCAGAATTGATATGGCAGAACTAAACTTAAACCACCCTTAGCGTACGATTTGCAAAAATCGTACGCTAAGGGTGTTAAAAAATAAACCGTATGCTATAAATATCAGCATACAGTTTATTAAGTTAAGTAAGGTATTATATATTAATAATTTAATAATTATATTGCACTACAAATTCAGGATCAATTTGATAATAAAAGCTTACTATCTTTCTGTTCGTATTCTGAATATCTGCAATGTATTCTGTTATTTCAGTCCCATCTTGTGCCTTACCATATGTACCATTAGGATTAATGTTTGCACCTATAGGAGTAATTATTGAGGTTTGAACCCTACCACCCTGAGTGCTTAATTCAAGTCCATCAAAAGGAAGAATGAATTTAAATTCAAATGTATTCTCTGCAACTGGGTAAATCTTATAATCATAAGTTACCATATAAACATTTGGGGAACCAGCCTGAGGAATAAGAGGAGTCTTCTTCATAACTGCTCTTAACATGTATCTTGCAGCATCACTCATAACTTCCTGAAGGTTTCCTTCTTCTGCTTGCTTACGGATGTCTTCTGTACCAGCAAGAATTTTTTCTTCTTTAATAGGATAAAGAGGTAAATTGGATAGGTTTGTTGCATTAAAAAACTGTAGCACTTCTGGTGGGACTGATGCACCAGATGGAACATACCAGCAAGAATCTGTTGGAATTGGCTCCTCTGTGACAATTAAAGTTTCAACATGTACCAAATCATATGAAAGCCCAAATCTTGAAGTGTTGTTAATAATAGCGGTTAAATCCTGCAATCTTATTTTTGACATAATTAAGCTCCTTGTTTTTTATTACGATGGTTAAAAAGTATTGAAAACTGAAATATTATAATAAGCAAATGTATGAGATATGTATCACATATATACTATATGGGTTGGTAGCCGATAGACAATGTGATGCATCTTGGTGCTTGAAACCATCGCATAACCAGCACCATAATTATGAGCTTTATAAGGCTCTTTTTTATTGTGTTACTTTTTTCATAGAACCATGTTTCACATCCTTTGACTATTTTTTTTGTAAAATGTTTTCATACTAATTGGTAGTATAAGTATGAAAACATATCGCTAAAAAACATTCATATTGTATCACCACCTTTAGTAACTTCATAAATATATTTTACCACAAATAGTGGTAAAATCAATTGTGATTTATATTAGTTGTGGTAAATTATATGTAGATATCTCCCCTTTTCATTGTTTTTCTTGATTTTTTGTTTACTTATAGTGGTTGATAATATATGTATATTTACTATTAGTAATAATCTACATTGCATTCCAGCAGCTATATTTACTTCTAGTTGTATATATGGTAAAATTACAACAAATAGTAATAATTTTTATAAGAAGGAGGTTACTACTTTGGGTAAAAGGCTTGGAAACTATATAAAAAACCTACGAAAAGAAAAAAAAATACCTGCAAGAGTTCTTTCAGAACAGACAGGTATTTCAAAGTCATTTATTGATTATGTTGAAAACGGTCTTCGTGAGCCTTCCGCTGAATCGTTAGCTAAAATAGCAGCAATATTAGATGTTTCTTTAGATACTCTTATAAAAATTCAAGTTGATGAACAATTAGACAAAGCAGCTACTGCATTTGAAGTATCCAATTCTGATTTAGAAAATGTAAATGTAAACCTTAGGGCTGCTGGTCGAGACAGGGATAACCAAACTACTGTAAGTGAAGAAGCTTTAAAAAAAGTAAAATTAGCACTCCAGGGTGGTTCTAATAAACAAGCCGTATTAGACACTATTCAAAACGTTGACCTCAGAGCAATTTTTCGAGCAAGCGAAAATCTCTCTGACGATGATATACAAAAAATAAGAAAGGTTATTGAATCTCTATACCCCGATGCCTTCAAAAACTAAAGTAAAGAAACGAGCAAAAGGTGTTGATTACGGCTTTGCAACACAGACTGCACGAGACTTTATTCAGCTTTATAATGTTGATTGGTTGCCGATAGATGCTTTTGAATTGGTGGATAAGTATGCTGAAGCAACAAATCAGAACATTCAGGTAAAAACCATTGAAGATTTGTCTTTTGAAACGAAAATTGACCGTCAGTCTCTTATCGATGATGTAATATATGGGGAAGACGGACTTGTTATATTTGACTCCGATTTGAACTTATACTCTATTGTTATTAATGAAAAGATAGAACCGTTTGGAAGAATAAGATGGACTATTGTTCACGAGCTTGGACACATTGTTCTTGGTCACCTATCAAATAGCAAAACATCAATTGTTAAATGGCAATTAACAGAGGAAGAGTATAACGATATGGAGCAAGAAGCACATATATTTGCAGGAGAAGTACTATCCCCAAAGTTCATTATATATCGTATAGGTGCTCATTCTTCTGCAGAAATACAAGATATTTGTGGATTGTCTATTGCTGCTTCTGATAGCAGAGAGAATGCTATATCTGAGCTTATTAATGATAAAAGGAAAATGCATGATTCCATGCTTAATATAATTCCAACGTTTTCTAGATTTTTAGAATTTAAAACCATCTGCTTAGAAAAAAACAAAATGCGTATAAAGAGCAGAATAACCCAAAATCCCCCTGCTGAAAAACAGCTTTCTATTCTAAAAGTAAACGTTACATCTGATGGTAAATACGAGAGATGCCCATATTGCGGCAACAATCATAATGCCGCCAACTTCTGTAAATTATGCGGCAGCTCATTATTTGAAACCCAACCATTAACACCCTCCACCCCATGTGGCAAAATTGGAGATAAAGATGCCAGTTTCTGCGACCATTGTGGAAATATAGTTTATAAAACCCGTTTCGGGCTGCTTTATGACAAAGATGAATTATAATAAATGCCGACTGGAGTGAATTTCCAATCGGCTTTATTTTTTAATAATATTCTCGAATGTAGTTATATGCTTTATCAAATAGCTCGTTGTCCTTATGTAACTGCTGTCGCATCAATGCCTTTCTCAATGCGATTTTTACCTCACGCGTACCTTTATTAGACCACTGCCATTTATCAAACCTAACTACATTGACTAGTTTATCAATCTCTGACACCAAATTTTCAATTACCATCGGAGTCTTTTCTGTTTTAACAGATTGGAATAATTCCGTCAATGCAGCTTTTGCCTGCTTGCGATTATCTTCTGGTTCAACCTCACGTTCAGCCATTACAGTTTCTTTCGCAATATCTAGCAAACTTTTAAAAAACTCAAGACTAGTAAAGAATCCTTCTTCATACTTCTGCTTGAGTTCTTCCAAACGATCCCCTAACTTTTTAAATTTTGGGTTATTTTTATGCTTGCGCAGGCGGGTGCAGATTTTAATTTCAAGTTCTTTTATCTTTGTTTCATCAGGCTTTTCGAGCAAGTCCTTAACTACTTCTTCGTCCAGAACAAGAGTATCCAAGTCATCTCTTATTGCTTCAATATGGACATTTTCATTTACAATTTCAATAGTCTTTGAACCCAGAGCGTGCCAGATTAAACGGCCAACTCCACCAGATGGCTGCACTGATTCATAAATCTGTGACAGCCATTTGTAATCAATCTTATAGGTTGACAGTAAAGGATCCGGTGATAGCGTTTCCCAAAGCTGTGAAAGATAATTATAGTCTACTGCAAATCTGTCTCGAACCTCGTTGTTTGGCAAACACTCTTGTGCAGAAGTAAGTGCCTCAAATCCAGTCAATGTACGGTCAACCCCAGCAAAGTAGGCCATACATTTTTCAATAGCTACAGGAAACTCATCCCTCAATTCGTCAAGGATAGTAGCTACCTTTTCGACTTCTCTTTCGTCAAATTCAAGAGCTTTTGCAACTTCATCGAATACACCTATATAATCAACAATAATTCCATGATGCTTATCCTGGTATGGCCTATTGATTCTGCATATCGCTTGCAATAGTGTATGACCTTTCATAGGCTTATCCAAATACATTGCCTGCATTATAGGTGCATCAAAACCAGTTAATAACTTTGCTGTTACTATAAGAATTTTTAATGGGTCATCTGGGTCGCGATAACGGTCAAGGAGCTTGTTTTCATCTTCCTTTTTTCGATCCCACTGCTTATATTCAATGGGATCACCTTTGACTGAAGTCATAACAACATCTGTTGCATCTGCCGGAAACAAGGTGTCCATTGCACGTTTATATTCAGCACAACAATTTCTATCATAGCAAACAACCATTGCTTTAAAGCCATTAGGTTCTACATTTTCGGTATAATGCTTTGCGATATCCTCTGCAATTTTGAAAATACGTTCTGAGGAACGCACTATAGTTGGCATATTTCCTGCACGTTTTGAAAGCTCCTCCATTGCCTCTTCATCAAGAGAATCAGCCATCTTAGTAAATTCCTCATCAATTATTACTCTGTCAATACGCATTTCAACCAAGCGTGGCTGAAAATGAAGTGGTACAGTTGTCTTGTCTCTCAATGAATCTTCAATGGAGTATTTATCCAAGTATCCGCCTTCGTCAACTGAAGTTCCAAAAGTATTGAATGTATTCCTATCTCTTTGATTTATTGGAGTACCTGTTAAACCAAACAAATAGGCATTTGGTAAAGCAGTTCTCATCTTCAGACCCAAATCACCATCTTGTGTCCTGTGAGCCTCATCCACAAGCATTATGATGTTATCTCTTCGGTCAATAACCCCGTAAAAATCAGCAAATTTCTGTATAGTGGTAACAAGAACCTTTCTTGTACCAGCAGCCAGTAATCTTTGAAGGTGATCTTTATCTTCTACCTGTTCCATATTAGGAATATCCGTTGCCTTAAAAGTCCCGGTTATCTGGGAATCAAGGTCTTTTCTATCTACAACAACAATAACGGTTGGATTGTTAAGTGAAGCTTCTTTACGTAGCTTTTGAGCGATAAAAGCCATAAGCAATGATTTTCCAGAGCCTTGAAAATGCCATATAAGTCCTTGCTTAGCGGTTCCTTTTTTTACACGTTGAAACATTTTATTAGCTGCATAATACTGTTGAGCTCTACATATAATCTTCGTTTTCTGTCCCTTACTATCTGTTGCAAACAACGTAAAGTATTGTAGGATATCCAATACTGCTTCAGGATTTAACATTTGAGCAATTGGAGCATCAACATCCTTTAATTCTGTCATGAATTTTTCCTGTGATGATTCACGCCAAGGTGCCCATTTTTCAGGTGAATTGCCCACAGCACCATATCTATAACTTTTACCTTCAGTTGCAAAACAAATTACATTAGGAACAAACATTTCAGGGATGGTTTGTTGGTAGTCTTCAGTAATGTCATAAGCTCCATCAAACCAAGTCACTGCTTTACGAAAAGCAGTTTTTATTTCACCTACCACAACAGGAATACCGTTGATAAGCATGACAATATCCGGGCGTTTTTCAATGCTGCCATTGTTAACTACATACTGATTGGTAACAATATAACTGTTTTTTGTTCTATCCGGATCATCAAAATCGATGAGTTTTATAGATACATGGGCATTATCAATACCAACAGGGAACGAAGGCTCATCACGAATTAACTTCATGAGAGTCTCATTTGCTGTAATAATTCCATCAGAACGCTGACTCATAACAGCTGCCCGAACTCTATATAAGATTTCGTCTGCATTGCCCGGTTCCCTAGCTATATCCGGATTAATTCGGATAAGTGCCGCTTTTAATAATTCCTCGTCAATGACATTATTTGTCGTCCTTTTTAGCTGTGTTGCCGAAATATATGTCCAACCTGCATTTTTTATTTGTTCTATGATATAAGGTTCTATTGTGTTCGGCTCGCTGTGAGTCCTGATCATTGATGGTCACCTCCCAAAATCAATGTGTTTAGTATTTTCTTACGCATATTATGGGAAACATGTAAATTCTTTTGTAAATGCTTCATCGCGTTCTCAATAGCATAAAAATCTGCTAGAATTTTTTCTCTTTTAGCTATTGGAGGAATGACAATTTGTAAATCTGACAACTGTTTTTTATCTATGGAATCAAATATTGACCCCTGAGAAATTTTATGAAATTGCCTTTTTTCGCTTTGAATTAAATAAAAAAGCAATTCAGCATCTATTCCTCCTATAGGTCTTATTGCTGCTACTCCACGACCAATACAAGTTTCTGCAGTTGCAATATTCACTTCGCCCACAGGAGCTCTTACTGTAATCAAAACATCGCCTTTTTTAGCTAACTTTTTTGGTTCACTACACCATTTATAAATTGTAGGGTATTTTTCACCAAACTCAGTATTACCTTGTATAAATGGCAATCCTTTTCCATTTGAGTTATAAGATTCTGAACTTGGAGATTGCCCCATAATAAGTTCTGAAACTTCAATAAGTTTTTTAACCTCCCATCCTGTTTTCTCAGCAAAACTGGATATGCCTTGTTTTACTTCTACTAAACTTTTTAAGATTGAATACTTTGCATTAATACTTTCATCGAAGGCCTTCATTAACTCTACAATTCTATATTGAGTATCATTGTCAGGCAAATCCACTTCATATTCCGCCAGTTGTTTCCACTTTACACGTGGAGATAAAGAGCCAGCTGATTCACTAACTGCATATGCAAAGAAAGAATCATTTTGAATTATATAAGGTAAAAGTTCAGGCACAATTTTCCCTTTAATCGGTTCGATAACTATAATATCCCCAGAACAAATTCCATCAAAGTCTGGTATAGCTGCTTTTTTCTGGTACGCCCTACGCCTACCAAATAAAATTTGGCCGGCTTTAAATTTTCTTGTAAATGATACACCATCAACTATATTACCCCATCTGGAAATTCTTAGTTCTTCTGGATCCAAATGTTCTAATCCAACATACCGATCAAGCCCAGCTTCAAGTGGATTTGTTTCTGTATATTTTACTTCTTGTGCAATTTCACAAAGCTTCATTCTTCCACCTTCGTTTCCTCAAGCTGCGCAATAAGCTGCTGCAACTTTTCATATAGACTTTCAGTTTGATCACACCAGTTTTTATATTGATTTGATACTGAATATTCTTCTTGTTCCACAGCAACTCTAAATACATTACTATTAATACTACCACGAACATAAAGAGGAATTGAAAGACTATAATCACGAAGTTCTGACGTTTTAACCTCTTTAGAGAAACCTACTTCATCAGAAAAAGCTTTATAAACACTATCAATACGTCTAATATGAGTTTCTGTCAGAAAGCTCTGTGCCTGTTCCCTTGTTACTTCGTTTACAGCATTAATAAACAATATCTTGTTTTTACGTTCAGTCGGCTTCTTTGATCTGCAAATAATAATACAGGCTTCCATAGGGGAATTATAAAACAAGTTAGCACCCAATCCTATTACACATTCGATTTTATCATCTTTTATAATGTTCTCTCTCATTCCTTTTTCAAAATCTCTGAATAAGACTCCATGAGGAAATAGTATTGCACACCTACCAGTTTCTTTGTCCATACTCTTTAATATATGAGAAAAGAAAGCATAGTCTGCACATCCCTGGGGTGGTATTCCATAAATATTCCGTTTATATGGATCCTTCTCAAATCTCGCTCTATCCCACTGCTTTATCGAATATGGCGGATTTGCAAGAACAACATCGAACGTTCTCAGTTTATCTTTTTCCTTAAAAGCTGGCTTGGCAAGTGTATCACCCTGTGCAATTTGAAAATCCTCAATGCCATGGAGGTACATATTCATTCTTGCAACCGCTGAAGTTATTATGTTTATTTCCTGCCCATAAAGCTTTAAATTTCGATATTCCTTACCTTGTTTCTTTAAGTGTGCAGCAGTTACCATGAGCATACCACCAGTACCACAGGTTGGATCGTAGATTGATTCTCCCGACTTGATATCAAGTAATGTTGTCATTAGCTCAATTACAGTACGGTTGGTATAAAATTCTGCAGCAGTATGACCGCTATCATCAGCAAAGTATTTTATTAAAAACTCATAAGCATTTCCAAGTTCATCTTGTCCAGCATGCGTATTATCAAGCTTCATCATTGAAAATCTTTCAATAAGTTCCTTCAATGTTTCATCTGTTAGCCGGTCTTTGTTAGTCCACTTGGCATCACCAAAAATACCAGCCAAGTTTTCTTTGTTATCAAATTCAATACCACGTAAAGCCTTATTGATTGTGTCACCAACGTTAGTAACTGCTTTACGGACCTCGCTCCAGTGGTTCTCTGGTCTTACTATGAATCTATGCTCATAGATTTCCCTAGCATATTCCTCATCACCGTCTGATTCCGCTAATGCCTCAGCAATTTCCTCATCGTAAACATCACAAATTCTCTTATAAAATAGAAGAGGGAATATATATTGCTTGTAGTCGCCTGCATCAATATCACCACGAAGTAGATTTGCAGCAGCCTTAAGATGTGTTTCAATTTCTGCTTGTGCAAGCCTTTTTTCACCCATCTATATATTTACCCCCATTTCGACCAATTTACGTTTTAATATTTCGTCCGCAGCACGAGTTGCTTCAACAGCTTCCTTCAAATTAACGATTGCTTCATCCATTGAGATTACTTGTTGATTGTTTTCCTTTTCAATATAAAGAGAAATATTAAGATTTAATCCATTTTGCTTGATTTCTTTAACCTCAACAACTCTTGATAAATGGGGAACATTTGTATAATCATTATATAGCCCATAAATTCTTTCAACATCACTATCTTCCATAATGTTTTGAGAACGCTGTGGCTTATATATCTTAGAAGCATCAATAAATAATACCTTATTTTTACGTTCTGTAGGCTTTCTGTGCTTCAAAACGAGTATACAAGCTGCAAGATTGGTTCCATAGAACAGATTATCACCCAAGCCAATTACCGCTTCCAATCTATCATTATTAATCAACCTTTCACGTATTTCTTGTTCACTTCCTTTCCTAAACAATACGCCATGTGGCACAACAACCGCTAATCTACCAGTTGTAGGAGCCATTGATTTTATCATATGCTGCACCCAAGCAAAGTCACCATATTGTGAAGGGGGCATGCCATATTCATTACGTTTCCATTTATCATGCGCCCAAACTTCCTCTCCCCAGTTTTTGAGAGAAAATGGTGGATTTGCAATAACACAATCAAAAGTAGCTATTTTATTTCTATCTCTAAATATAGGATTACGCAATGTATCCCCACGCTCAATATCAAAATCCTCAAGACCATGAATAATTAAGTTCATGCGAGCAATAGCTGATGTAGTCAGATTCCTTTCTTGCCCATAAAGCTCTAAAGTTCGAACATCTTGACCTTTATCCCTTACATGGCTTAGTGCCTGAAGCAGCATACCTCCAGTTCCACACGCAGGATCATATACTGATTCCTTTTCACATGGGTCAAGTATTAATATCATAAGTTTTACAATGCTTCGAGGTGTGTAGAATTCACCTGCTTTTTTATTTGTCTTGTCCGCAAATTTCTTTATTAAAAATTCATATGCTCGTCCTGCCATATCAGGCTCAACATTAGCAATTGAAAGGTTGTGAAGTGAAAAATGCTCAATAAGGTTTTTTAATCTCTCATCTGATAATTTTTCCTTATTCGTCCATTCAACATCGCCAAATATCCCGTATAAGGTTTTACTGTTAGCTTTTTCAATCTTTCTAAATATGCTTTTTATTGCTGCTCCAATATTTGAGGTCTTGGCATGAAGGTCGCTCCATTTACAGCCCTTTGGTATATTAAACCTATGGTTTTCAGAAAACTCAGCATATTCAATGTCTCCATTAGAATCTATTAATGCTTGAGAATATTCTTCCTCGTAAACATCAGAGATACGTTTGAAAAACAGTATGGGGAATATGTATGCTTTATAGTCACTTGGGTCTACGGGTCCCCTAATGATATTTGCTGCATTATACAACCAGCTTTCTAACTGTGGTAGGCTCATCATCTATTTAACCTCTTTCTGAGTTCACATTAATTATAACAAAAATTATTTTATCACTAATTGTAGTAATTTTAAACTACTAGCATCTACATTCCAACGGCAAATATTCGAAGTGCTGGACACAACCAAGCACCTATGCAAGACATTACTATCTATTTGCATTATTATCATTAATTAAATTTTATAATACTTTTTAAATTTTCACTAGCATTATTCGCATATTATGCATAATAAGAATAGATATTTGACACTAATTGAAATGTATTGAGGGGAGAGATAAAAATTGCTTGGAAAAAATTGACACAAAAAAGAAAAGGAATATATTTGAAATGATTCAGGCTGGTATAAGAGGGGATTATAGCGACTTAAAATACTCCATTCTTGGAACAGAAAAAAGCTATTATTCTCCGCATGGAACTAATTTGGTGTTGTTTTATACTTGATGCTGAAAGGATAGATAATAGTTTCCATAAATTTACCAAAATAGCTGAAGACGGGGTATGTGTAGTAATGGAACAGAAAACGGCTATAAGAGTGTAAATATTTTACAACTATAGCCGTTCAATTTATCCTACCATTGCGAACTATCCTAATAACTGTTTATGATATTGTGATTTTAATTTTCCGAACGTTCATA
>Ga0209373_10000358_pt1 | contig 80914 bp, 56 predicted proteins | sample Higcelweek5metaG_FD_187173 | JGI IMG/M metagenome (GOLD analysis project Ga0209373, IMG submission 187173) | Freshwater pond sediment microbial communities from the University of Edinburgh, under environmental carbon perturbations - High... | ecosystem: Environmental > Aquatic > Freshwater >...
AGCCCGCCGCCCGCCGACAAAAGCAGCAGAAGCGCCGCCGCCCAACGGCGCATCAGCGCGAAGCCCCCCAACGCCGCAAAGCTGGCCAGGGACAGAACCGTCACACTGCCCAAGGCGGTCAGGTCGCGGGCCATCCGCTCCACCCACCAGGGTCCGGCGGGCTGGTTGGGATCGGCGGCGCTGCGCAGGGCCAGCAGCACGCTGCGGTCAAAGACCAGCGTGTCGCCCTCCAGCACCTCGCCGGTCAAAATCAGAAAGGCGACCAACAGCCCGGCGACCGCCGACAAACCGATCAACATCCCCGGCGGGCCGCTGAACCGCGCCCCCGCTCCTGCCCCGATCCTCAAAGCCGCCCTCCTCGATCCGCTTCAGCGCGCGGACAGAAGCCGGACCGGCGCCCCCGCCTGCCACGCCAGGATGTCGTCCAGGGCGTCGCGGTAGAACACCGCGTAATTCTGCCGCGTCACATAGCCCAGATGGGGGGTGAGGACCGTGTTGGGAAGATCCCGCCATGGGCTGTCGGCGGGCAGCGGCTCCACCGGGAAGACGTCGATGCCCGCCCCGCCGATTCGCCCCTCGCGCAGCGCCGCCATCAAGGCCGCCTCGTCCACCAACCCGGCGCGGGAGGTGTTGACGAACAGGCCGGTCGGCTTCATCGCCGCGAACTCCGCCGCGCCGACGATTCCTTGAGTCCGCTCGCTCAGCACCAGATGGACGCTGACCACGTCGGAGGAGGCGAACAATTCGGCCTTGTCGAGTCGGGCCACGCCCGCCGCCGCCGCCCGCTCGTCGGTCAAATTGGGACTCCAGGCGGCGACCTCCATGCCGAACGCCTGCCCGACCCGCGCCACCTGGGTTCCAAGCTTGCCCAGCCCGATCAACCCCAGCCGCTGCCCGGCCAGACCATCGGTCAGCCCGGTTTGCCATTGGCCCGCGCGCAGGGCGCGCTCCTCCACCGTGATCCGCTTGGCCAGGGCCAGAATCAGCCCCCAAGTCAGTTCGGCGGTCGGCGTGCCGACCATGCCGGTGCCGCTCACCGGAATCCCGCGCGCGGCGCAGGCGTTCAGGTCGATGGCGTTGTTGCGCGCGCCTGTCGTCACCAGCAGCTTCAGGGCGGGCAAGCGGTCGATCAACGCCGCCGGGAAGGGCGTGCGTTCCCGCATGATGACCAGAACGTCAAAGGGCGCCAGCGCCGCCGCCGCCGACTCAAGATCGGCGAAAGGCTGGTCGAACACCGTCAGCGCGCTGCCCGGCGGCAAACGCGACCAATCGGCCAGATCACGGGCGACGGATTGGTAATCGTCGAGAATGGCGACCGACAACGGCATGGGCCAACCCCTATTGTATGAAGACAAACGGCGGCGGGTCGCCCCGCCGCCGCGCCGGAACGAGAGACGCTTACTTGCCGAAATAGGGCGCCAGATTGGTCCGGATGCGGTCAAGCACCGGAACCGCCTCAGCCGGAACGACGAAAGGCTGGCCGGTGATGGTTTCCCCCGCCTCGATGTAGACCCGCGCGGCTTGCAGCACGACGTCGCCGGGGATCTCCGGGATGTCCTGGGTGTAGGGGTCGCACCGCGCCGTCACCCAACTGCGCACGAAATCCTTGTCGAAGCTTTCCGGACGCTCGCCCGCCGCGAAACGCTCCGGGTAGCTGCCCGCGAACCAGTAGCGCGAGCTGTCGGGCGTGTGGATTTCGTCGGCCAGCAGAATGTTGCCCGCCTCGTCAAAGCCGAACTCATATTTGGTGTCGACCAGGATCAGGCCGCGTTCGGCGGCCATGGCGCGACCGCGCGCGAACAGGGCCAGCGCCTTGTCCGACACCTCGTCCCACTGGGCGCGGGTCAGCAGCTTCTGCCCGACGATCTCGGCGGCCGTCAGCTCCTCGTCATGGCCCGCGTCGAAGGCCTTGGTGGTCGGCGTGATGATCGGCGTGGCCAGACGTTGGTTTTCCCGCATCCCGTCGGGGAAATGGTGGCCGTACATCTCGCGGCGGCCCTTCTTGTACATCGACCAGATCGACGTGCCGGTGGTGCCCGCCATATAGTCGCGGACGACGATCTCCACCGGCATGATGGTCAGCCGCTTGGCCACCACGACGTTGGGATCGGGGTATTCCAGGACGTGGTTGGCGCAGATGTCCTTCGTCGCTTCAAACCAGAAACGGGCGGTCTGGGTCAGCACCTGGCCCTTGAACGGCAGCGCCGTCAGGATGCGGTCGAAGGCCGACAACCGATCCGTGGTGATTAGAATCCGTCGCCCATCGGAAAGATCGTAGTTTTCTCGCACCTTCCCACGGTAATGATTGGGAAGCTCCGGGATGAAGGCGTCCTTCAGGACGTTGGTCAGGTGCGGGGCGAGCAGGGCGGTGTCAACCATGTGTTCCGAATCCGGCAAAACAAGAGGGCGGCATGATACCCCAAACCGCGCCGGGAACCATGGCGGTAATTTCCAAGGGAGGAACGCTTCGCATGCATGACGATGGCTATGGTTTACCGGCGGGTGTCATTCGCGTCTGGTTCGCCGATCTGCGGGCCTTGAGCGGGCGGCTGCCCGAGCTGCGCGCCCTGCTGACCCACGACGAGGTCGAACGCGCCCAACGCTTTACCATGGAGCGGCTGACCAACCGCTTCATCCTGCGGCGCGGGCTGTTGCGGGTTTTGCTGGGCCGCTGCACCGGGCAGGCCCCCGGCGCGTTGCGCTTTGACTATGGATCGCACGGCAAACCGTCGCTGGTCGGCGGCGGCCCCGCCTTCAATCTGGCCGACAGCGAGGATTCGGTCGCCATCGCCGTCGCCGCCGAGGGGCGAATCGGCGTGGACATCGAACGGCTGCGCGACATTGAAAGCGCCGACGGGATTTCCGACCGCTTTTTCCACCCGACTGAATGCGCCGCCCTGCACGCTCTGCCGCCGGACCAACGCAACGAAGGCTTCCTGTTGGGTTGGACCCGGAAGGAAGCCTTCATCAAGGCCGCCGGAGTCGGGCTGTCGATGCCGCTCGATCAGTTCGCCGTGACCGTGACGCCCGGCCTGCCGGTCGCCGTGCAGGCCATCGACGAGCCGCTGCGCGCCGACGCCGGAACGCCCGACGATTGGTCGCTGTTTGATCGACGGGTCTTGCCCGAGACCATCGCGGCGGTGGCGGCGCGCGGCGTCGGCTGGAGCGTGGAAACCCAGATGGTGGACGAATCGCTGTTCAGCGCCCCGTCTTGACCTCCCACCCGATGCGGGCGGGGTGCTCACCCAGATCAAGCGAGCCGATGATGATCTCGCCCCGGCCCGACAGGGGGATGATTTCCCCCTGCTTCAGCAGGCGGGTTTCGCCGTTGGCCAGCATCAGCCGCGTGCCGTTGCGACTCAGATCCTCGACCACGCAAGCGCCATCCTGCACGCGGATCGCAACATGGCGACGCGAGGCCGACGCGTGGTCGAGAATGATTCCGCATTCCGCCGCCCGCCCGATGACGACCTCGGCCCCCTGATCGGGCAAGGCGATCGTCTTGCCCTGGTGCGTCACGGTGATCCGGCCCGCCGCGCGTGGCAGGCTGCGCGCGTCGATGGTTTCCAATTGGCGCGGCGCCATCGGGATGGTCAGAACCCGCTGTTCGTCGGGGATCATGGCGATCTTGGCGATCAACCCATCGGCCAGCGCGCGCGGAATCCCGGCGGCGCGCAGCCGACGGCCCAACCCGTCCCGCACGTCCGACAACGGAACGCCGGGGGCGGCCAGTTCCGCCGCCGATTTGACCTGATTGAACTCTTCGGCGACCCGCTGAATCAGAAAACTGACCTTGCGACGCCCGAAATCGCTGGTGGCGAGATCAAGCAAGAACCCAAGCCGCGCCGCCGCGCTGCCCAACCGGCTGCTCAACCGCAGCACCGTGTCCTCAAACGGCAAATCGACGCCGCCCAACCCCCACGCCACTTTCCCGCGCTTGGTCAACGCCTCGGCCATCGTCGGGCCGCCCATGAAGCCGTCGAACACGATCATGCCGTCCACGATGGCCTGGAACGCCTTGGCGTCGCTGCCCGTGCGGGTCAGCGGCGTCAGCCCCTCGATCCCGCCGCACAGCCGGTTCAACAGCGCCGCCTGCACGTTGCGGAACCCGCCGCCGCCAACCGCGTTGGACAGGGCCAGCAACGCGTCGGTGTTGGGCAGACGGTCGTCGAGATCGCCGCGCAAGGTCGCCTGCAACGACAAGAGCGCCGAGGCCAAATCGGGAGAATAGCCAATCAGGGCGCGGATCGGTTCGCGACCATCGACGATCTCGGCCAGGAACTCATCGACCAGCCGGGTGTTTTCGGCGTCGCCCTCCTGGTGCAGACGCAGCACCGCCTGGACCTTCGCCCCCCATTCGCGGTGGGGTTCCAGCATGGATCCAAAGGCGTGGCTGATGATGCGGTCGCGCTCCTCCACCGGGCGGTCGATGGACGCCGCCAGCAGGCCGCTGATTCCGCCGCGCGCCAAGGCTTGATCGTAGGGCTTCAAACTGTCGGACTGTTGCGCCAACTCCTTCAGCGCGGTGAACAGCCGCATGATCTGATCGTAGCGCTCGGTGGGCTTGATCCCCAGCATCGGCGCTTGGAGCGTCGACAATCGCGTGATCGACGGGTTGAACAGCAGCGCCTCGCGTTCAAAATACCGCAAAGGGAAATAGCGGTGGAGCTGTTCCGCCGGAATGACTCCCTGATCGTCCCAGTAGCCGCGCAGCAAGCGCAGCAGCGTCATCCGGCTTTCAAAGGAAAAGATCTGGAGAACGTCGGTGCAGAGGTTGGCGTCGTTGATGGTCGAAATGGTGGTCAGCTTGCTGCCACCCGCCGATGATTTTTGGAAGATCGTTTCTTCTTTGCCAACGCCGTTCACCTTGACGACGCGGACCACCGGGAATTTGGCAAGACGCAGCAGATAGCCGGCGCGTTCCGTCGCCGCCTTTTCATCGTCGAAAACGCCGTCGATGTTGGGTTTGCCCCCTTGCTCGACCACCACCTCGAAGCGCACGTTGCGCCGATTCGACATCGCCATCCCGCCCCCCGGCCGGTCTTTGTCCGGCTACGCCCACGTCTGGGATTTCCAGCGCATTTTCTTCAAAACAACTCTATGACAAGGCAATCGACGGAACAACACGCCTTGCCGCCGGGCTGCGCCCGAACTGATGGAAAAACCTGATGGACGCGACGTCATCCTCCCGCTCCCATCCTGCGATCCGGCTGATCGCCGGTGTCTTGATCGCTCTGATTGGCCTGGGAAACGCCGCCGCAGCGCCGCCGGACGACGCCATCGCACGCCAAGGTTTTCAAACCGGGTCGGTCGGTTACGTATTGTTTAGACTCGACAGCGGGGCGGTTGTGGAGGAGCGGCAGGCGGATCGCCTGTTCATCCCGGCCTCGGTCGCCAAACTGCCTACGGTGGCCGCCGCGCTCAGCGTGCTGGGGGCCGACCACCGTTTCACCACCCGCCTGCACGCCAATGGCCCGATTCAAGCCGGGGTTCTGCGCGGCGACCTGATTTTGCAAGGCGGCGGCGACCCGTCCTTGTCCAGCGAGGGGCTGAGCCAACTGCTCGCCGGGCTGCGAAGCGCCGGGGTCACGCGGGTGACGGGCCGGTTCCTGTACGACGTCGGCCAATTGCCCGAATTGTCGGAGATCGATCCCGGCCAACCCTGGGCCGCGCCCTACAACACCGGGGTCGGGGCCTTGTCGGTCAATTTCAACCGCGCGCAACTGGCCTGGACGCGCGGGGCCAACGGCGTGGTGACGGCGGGCTTGTGGTCGGTCGCCGACAGCGGGCGCACGCCGCTGGACAGCGCCACGGTCAGCCTTGCCCCCAACGGCGCCATCCCGCCCCTGCCCAACGGTCCCGACCGCTGGCTGTTGCCGCAAAAGCCGGACGGCAACGGGCGGTTGTGGCTGCCAGTGGTCCGGCCCGGTCTGACCGCCGCGTCGCTGTTCCGCCGTCTGGCCGCCGACGCGGGCGTCAGCCTGCCCGCTCCGCAGCCGGGCCGCGCGCCAACCACAGGTGAAAACCACGTCCTCGCCACGCTGGACAGCCCGCCGCTGGCCGAATTGGCGCGGTCGCTGCTGCGCTATTCCAACAATCTGTCGGCGGAGATGATCGGGCTGGCGACCGCCCGCCGGATTGACCCGACCATCGACCGGCTGGGTTCGTCGGCGTTGCTGCTGCAAACTCTGCTCACCCGACAAAACGACGCCGGAGCGGAAGGGCGAGCGAAGACCAAGCCCGCCGACTGGCAGGGGTTGCGGCTGGTCAACCATTCCGGGCTTGGCGCCGGCTCGCAAGCGACGCCCCGGCAGATGGCGGCGCTGCTGCGGCTGGGCGGTCCGCCTCTGTTGGGCTTGCTGCCGGGGGAAGAGGACGGCAAGGCGCTGCCACCCGGCGTTCACGCCAAGACCGGCACCTTGTCCTTCGTCAAGGGGCTGGTCGGCGCCGTGAGCACGGCCAGCGGCCAGACCTTGGGCTTCGCTCTGTTCATCACCGACGCCGAACGCCGCCGGGCGCTGGACGCCGCGCTCGACCGCCGGGTGACGGAACCACCCGCCGAGGCCCGCGCTTGGGCCATCCGCGCACGCGCGCTGCAAAGCGACCTGCTGGCCGATTGGATCGGGCGTTTCTAACCTGAGCTGGGCGCATCAGACGGCGAACAGTGCTTGGAAATGGCAGCGGTGGAAACTTTTGACCCATTGATCGGCCAAGGAAAGTCCTACCCCACCAACCCCGACATCACGGCGCGCAGTTGCGCCGGTTTCACCGGCTTGTTCAGCACCAGGCAATCGGCGGCCTTGGCCTCGTCGGCCAATTCGGGGGTGCGGTTGGCGGTGATGAGGATGGCGGGCAGGTTGCGACCGCAGGCGGCGCGCAGGCGGGTCACTTCGTTGACGCCCAACGCGCCGTCGTCCAGGTGATAATCGGCGATCAACAGATCGGGCAGGCGCTCCATCGCCGCCAGCCGGATCAGGGCTTGGTCGCCCGACATCGCCGACACCACATGACAGGACCAGCCGCGCAACAGCGCTTCCATCCCCGCCACCACCGCCGGTTCGTTGTCCAGCACCAATACTGAGGTTCCGGCCAGCCGGTCGGTCAGCGGGCGGGGGGCTGGGGCGCAGAGCGGGCGAACGGCGCGGCGTTCGGCCCCGCGCGGCACGGTGACGGCGAAGACGGACCCCTTGCCGAGCGTCGAGCGGACGGTGATCGGGTGATCCAGCATGCGGGCCACCCGCTCGACGATCGCCAGCCCCAGACCGATGCCCCGGTCGCGCCCGTGGGTGACGGGGGTGTCGAGGCGGCGGAATTCCTGGAAAATCTCGGTGATCTTGTCGGCGGGGATGCCGGGGCCGTTGTCCCACACCTCGATGCGCAAACCCTCGGCGCAGCGGCGGCAGCCGACCACCACCCGCCCGCCCTGGACGTAGCGCAGGGCGTTCGACAGGAAATTCTGCACGATCCGCCGCAACAGCCGCATGTCGCTGCGCACCACCGATCCTGAAGCGACGACGCGCAGCCGGATGCCGCGTTCCGCCGCGATGGCGGCGTATTCGGTGGCGAGCGGCAGCAGCACGCCGCGCAGCGGAAAATCCGTCACCTCCGGCGTCACCGCCCCGGCGTCGAGCTTGGAAATGTCGAGCAGCGCTGACAGCAGATCCTCGACCGAGGCCAAGGCCAGATCGACATTCTCCACCAGCTCGCCGCTGGCCCCTGGCTGCTCCAGATCGCTGAGCGCCGAGACGAACAGGCGGGCGGCGTTCAGCGGCTGCAACAGATCGTGGCTGGCCGCCGCGATGAAGCGGGTTTTCGAGAGGTTGGCCTGATCGGCCTGCGCCTTGGCCTGCTGCAACTGGTCGTTCAGCAGCATCAGCGCGGTTTTTTCCGCCTGTTCGGATTCGCGCCGCCGCGCCTCGTCCTCTTTGATGTCGGTGATGTCGGTGTAGACGCCGACGACGCCGCCGTCGCGGGTCCGCCGCTCGTTCACCTGGATCCAACGGCCATCGGCCAACTGGTTGATGAAGACGCCGCGCATGTCGTGGCGGTGCTCCATCCGTTCGCGCAGCCACAGATCGGGCGGCGGATCGCACACGCCGCCCGCGCTCGCCACCATGGCGACCAGTTCGGAAAAGCGGATGCCCGCCTGGATGCGGTCGGCGACGCCCGGCCAGTAGGACAGATATTTCCGGTTGCACAACACCAGCCGGTCGGCGGAGTCGAACAGGGCGAAGCCCTCGTTCACCGACTCGATGGCCTCGAACAGGCGGGTCCGCATCGTCTCGGCCAGCTCCTTGGCACGGGCTAGGTCGCGGTTGCTGTCCTCCAGCTTGTGCAGGGCGCGTTCAACCTCCAGCGTGCGTTCGCGGATTTTGTTTTCCAGCACGATGGCGGTTTGAAACAGGGAAAAGGCGCCGCCCTGGAAATCCATCGACCGCTCGACCCGGTCCATCAGCACCTTGTTGATGCGCTGGAGCTTGGCGTTTTCCCGCTCCAGATCGGCGACGCGGTCGGCGTCGGATTTCGGGGGGGCGAGCGTCCTCATGCGCCGCGCGCCCCAATCGCCACGCCGGTGAAGGTCTGGTTCACATGCATGCCGTTCACCTGCTCGCCATAGGCGCAGAAGCCGACCACCCGATGGTTGGCCAAGCGCTGGGACATCACCGCGCCCAACTGGCGCTGTTCCATTTCCAAACGCCGCAAAATGCAGTCGCAGCCCAAAACCAGATCGGGCGATCCGACCTCTTCGGCGATGCCGTCCATCAGCGCGTCGAAATTGGCGACGGGATCGACGCCCTCGGCCACGGTCAGGACGATGCCCTCGTCAATGGCGCAAAAGAAGGTCAGGCTTTCGTCGTCGTTCACCTTCTGGATCGAACGGACATGATACTGCCCGCCGACCCGGACGACGACGGGGTGGGAGGCGAAGATCATCGGGGTCAGCGGCTCGCCCTCCAACCCGACCAACCGGGCGTATTCCCGCCCCGCCGGTTCGGCGTTGATCTCGGTGACGATGCGGCGCTGCGGGTCGGCCCCGGTGACGACCATCTTGCGGTCGGAGCTGACGAAATGCTGGGTGCGGAAAACGGTGAAGGGCCGCGTCGTGGTGAACAGCGCGACGACGCCCGCGTTGGCGTGGAACACCCCGTCGTGCAGGACGAAGGTCTGCTCGAAATGCAGATCGTCCCCCGCCGACGCGCCGAACAGTGGAATGTCAATCAGCGCGTTGTGCAGGGCGCTGACCACGGTTTCCTCGCTCATCGACAGCCCGTCGATCAGCAGCATGGCGAAGCTGTCGGCCTCGCTCCCCATCGGCGCCGCGCGCGCGGCGAGCGCGCGGTCGCGGCGGGTCAGCAGGGACCGGGCGATCACCGTGCTGTCGGCGATCTCGAAACGATCCACATGATCGACCAGCGCGGTGACGACGGAAAAATCTTCCGACGGAAAACCGACGGCGACCAAGGAGCCGGAGATGTAGCCGAACGGCCCGATTTCCCCCGCCGTGGTGCAGCCGATCACCGGCACCGCGCCGAATTCAGCCGACAGCGCGTCGGCCAGGGCGGCGCGGTCATGGCAGGGCGCGCAAAAGACGACCACCAATTCCAGCGCCTCCCCGCCCAGCCCGGCATGAAGTTCGCGCGCGGCGGCGCGCGGATCCTCGGCCTGCGACATGGCGCGCGGGATCTCGCTTCCCCGGCGGGGCTGCGCGGCGGCGGTTGGTTCCGGCATGGCCTCTCCCTCGGCTCGGGACTCCGGCTCGGCCAGGGTACTCCAGGGATGGCGGCGGGCAAGGCCGTTTCGTGGGCGGGTGAATGCTACCATGGTCGAACGACGCGCCTTTCCAAACCCGTGCCAATCCTTTTACGCCGATGGTCTTACAGGGCGTCCGCCGCCGTCGGCCTTGGCAAGTCCGAGAACTCCTCGTCCGTGAACAGCCGGGACTTGGCGGTGAAGCGGACGCCATCGGGCGCCTCCAACGAGAAGCCGCCGCCGCGCGCCTGTATCACATCCAGAATGACTTGGCTGTGTTCCCAATAGGAAAAGGTCGAATCCGCCATGCAAAAGGGCGTCGTTCCGGCGTAACCCAAACACAGATCGCCGCCGCCCATGCGGAATTCGCCGCGCGGCAGGCACAGCGGCGCGGTGCCGTCGCAACAGCCGCCCGACAGATGCAGAAGCAGCGGCCCATGCTTGGCCGCCAGCCGGTCGAGCAGGGCGAGCGCGTCGGGCGTCGCGGTGATTCGCTCCACCATCTTTGGATCTCCTGGTCGGAAAAAAGGCCGCGAACGGAAAAAGGGCCGGGGTTTTGACGCCCCGGCCCAGTTTTACCCGATGGGGAGGAGTACGCTTAGAAGAAACCAAGCGCCTTCGGGCTGTAGCTGACCAGCAGGTTCTTGGTCTGCTGGTAGTGGTCGAGCATCATCTTGTGCGTCTCGCGGCCAATGCCGGACTTCTTGTAACCACCGAAGGCGGCGTGCGCCGGGTACAGGTGGTAGCAGTTGGTCCACACGCGACCGGCCTGGATGCCGCGACCCATGCGGAAGGCGCGGTTGCCGTCACGGCTCCACACGCCGGCGCCCAGACCAAACTCGCTGTCGTTGGCGATGGCCAGCGCCTCTTCCTCGGTCTCGAAGGTGGTCACGGCGACGACCGGGCCGAAGATTTCTTCCTGGAAGATGCGCATCTTGTTGTGGCCTTCCAGGATGGTCGGCTGAACGTAATAGCCACCTTCCAGCTCGCCGCCCAGATGGGCGCGCTCGCCGCCGATCAGCACCTTGGCGCCTTCGGCCTTGCCGATTTCGATGTAGGAGAGGATCTTCTGAAGCTGCTCTTCCGAAGCCTGGGCGCCGATCATGGTGCCGCCGTCCAGCGGATGGCCCTGGGAAATCTTGGCGACGCGTTCCACCGCCAGCTTGATGAAGCGGTCGTAGATCGACTTTTGGATGAGGACGCGGCTCGGGCAGGTGCAGACTTCGCCCTGGTTCAGGGCGAACATCGCGAAGCCTTCCAGCGCCTTGTCCAGGAACTCGTCGTCCTGCGCCATCACGTCTTCAAAGAAGATGTTCGGCGACTTGCCGCCCAACTCCACCGTCGAGGGGATGATGTTTTCCGAGGCGTATTGCAGGATCAAGCGGCCGGTCGAGGTTTCGCCGGTGAAGGCGATCTTGGCGATGCGCTTGTTGGTGGCCAGCGGCTTGCCCGCTTCGATGCCAAAGCCGTTGACGACGTTCAGCACGCCGGGCGGCAGCAGGTCGCCGATGATGTCCATCAGAACCATGATGGCCATCGGGGTCTGTTCGGCGGGCTTCAGCACGATGCAGTTGCCGGCGGCGAGCGCCGGGGCGACCTTCCAGGCGGCCATCAGCAGCGGGAAGTTCCAGGGGATGATCTGGCCGACGACGCCCAGCGGCTCGTGGAAGTGATAGGCGTAGGTGGTGTCGTCGATCTCGGCGATCGAGCCTTCCTGAGCGCGGATGCAACCGGCGTAGTAGCGGAAATGGTCGATGGCGAGCGGGACGTCGGCGGCGCGGGTTTCGCGGATCGGCTTGCCGTTGTCCAGCGTCTCGGCGAGCGCGATGATTTCCAGCCGCTCTTCCATGCGGTCGGCGATCTTCAGCAGCAGGTTCGAGCGTTCGGTCGGCGAGGTGCGGCCCCAAGCGTCCTTGGCCTTGTGAGCGGCGTCCAGCGCCAGCTCGATGTCGGCGGCCTGCGAGCGGGCGATCTCGCACAGGGCCTTGCCGGTGATCGGCGTCAGATTGGTGAAGTATTGGCCGTCCACCGGGGCGACCCACTGACCGCCAATGAAGTTGTCATAGCGGGGGCGGAGGGCGATTTGCTTTTGCAGCGTGTCGAGAGCCTGGTGGAGCATTTGCCGTTTCCTCTCTGGATGGCGAGCCGGTGATGGTCCGGCCCGGCGCGTTTGTCGACGCCATTCATCCAACGAGAGGGGGTATACGGTAAATTGTACTATGGGATGAGACGCTGGGAGGGGAGACGGCGGGGGAACAAGATGGCTTGGGCGACGAACAATCGTCAGGCCGGAACCGCCGCGCGTTGGCGCCCCGCCGCCTTGGACAGATCCGCCCCCTTCAGGGTGGCGAAGCTGGTCTTGATCCCGGTCAGATCGGTGCCGGTCAGCAAGGCTCCGGCCAGGCTGGCGTCGCGCAGGTCGGCCCCGGCCAGCCGGGCGTTGGTGAAGTTGGTCGGCCACACGCGGCTGCCGTCGCCCGACAGATCGACGCCGCGCAGCCGCGCCCGCCACAGCTTGGCCCCGGTCAGGTTGGCCCCTTCCAGATTGCAGCCGGACAAATCGGCGCTGGTGAAATCGGCGTCGCGCAGATCGCAAAAGGACAGATCGGCCATCGCCAGCTTGGCCCCGGAGAAATCGGCCCCGCGCAGGCCGCAAAAACGCATCACCGCCCCGCACAACAATTGGTTGGCGAAGGAATAGCCGCGCAAATCAATGCGCTGCAATTCGATGCGCTCGCCCTTTTTGCCGTCCTTGTCCACCCAACGCTGATGTTCGGAAATCAAATCCGCCATGCGGGCCGCCGTGGTGGTCAGGCCGGTGCCGTCCACGTCGATGCCCTTGCGTTCCAGGGCCGTGCGCAACTCCTCGTTCAGACGGGCGCCGCACATCAGCACGCCGTCGAGCGTGACCTTGCGCATCGTGGCGTCGGTCAAGTCGGCGCCAATCAGGATGGCGCCGCTCAGATCGCTGCCGGTGAAGTCGGCCCCGGACAGATCGCTGCCGGAAAAATCGCATTGAGCCATTCGACAATCAGTCAAGATCGCCTGGGTCAGCGCGCAGCCGACAAAGGTCGTGCTGCCGTCGGCGTTGCCGCCCGCCCGGCGGTCGCCCGCCTCGATCATCATGCCGCGCCGCAGATCGGCGCCCTGGAGGTTGGCGTTCTGCAAACGCGCGCCGTCAACCCGCGCCCCGCGCAAATCGACATTTTGCAATTGCGCGCCGCTGAGATCGGCGCGCGACAGGTCGGCGCCATACAGATCCGCGCGGGACAACACGGTGCCCATCAGCCGCGCGCGCGACAAACCGGCCCCGGTCAGCTTGGCGCCCGCAAGGTTGATGCGGCTCAAGCCCAAGCCGGTCAGATCAAAAAAGCTGAGATCGGCGCGGCGCCCCTGCCCCAAGGGATCGCGCAGCAACCACTGCTGATGCTTGACCAGAGTGTCGCGTACGGCGCGCAAATACCGCTCGTCCATCATCGGATGGATCCGCCCCGGCACTGGATGCAACGATTCCGCAGACACGTCACAGGGCGCGCGCCTTTCCGAATGGCAACAATGAGCATACTGAGTTGGTGGATATTACCGGATTGGAAGAAACCCGGAAAGGGCGGATCCATGACCGATCCGCGATGATTTCAAGATTCTTTTGTTATACCCACAATCTTCCAGCTTGCAAAACGCCGCTGACGCTTGGTCACAAGCGCGTGAAGCGGATGCGTCCGCCCTTGGGAAAAACGTCTCCCCGGCCAATATCCGATGAACGGATCCGCAACGGACCCAACACACGACCGCAAAGGGAGATCTTCGGCATGGGCTGCGGTGACAAAACCAAGGACGACTGGAAGCGCGATCTTTCCCCCACCCAATTCCGCGTCCTGCGGGAGCATGGCACCGAACATCCCGGCTCCAGCCCGCTGAATCACGAGAAACGCACGGGTCTCTATCAGTGCGCCGGGTGTGGTCAACCGCTTTACAGCAGCGCGGCCAAATACGACAGCGGGTCGGGTTGGCCCAGCTTTTGGGAGGCTTTGCCGGGCGCCATCGCGACCTCGACCGATTTCAAGCTGGCCTATCCGCGCACTGAGGTGCATTGCGCCCGCTGCGACGGGCATCTTGGCCACCGTTTTGACGATGGGCCGCAGCCGACCGGAAAACGCTATTGCATGAACGGCGTGGCGCTGAGCTTCGCTCCCCGCGATGAGACGGGCGACTGAACGCGAACAGCGGCGGCGCGCCGTCGCGTTGCGACCGCGCCGCCTTTTGCCTCTAAACTGTGTTAAATCACCACCAAAAAATTACAAGCCGGACACATGGACTCGGTGGTACAATCGACCGGATGCGACGCGGTGTCGCGGCGTGTGACATGGCGCGACGTTGCGGCGATTGGGTGGATGAATGGTGGTTTCCGCCGAGTTTTTGGGGATGCTGCTGCTGATAACCAGCGCCGCCGCGCTTGGTCTGTCCATCGTCATCGACGTTGGCCGGGTCAGCGCCGAAAAGGCGCGTGAGGCGATGGCGCAGCGGACCTACGAGAAAAAGCGCGCCGCTCTGGCCGAGTGGCGGCAGAAGACCGAACGCAAGCGTGTCGATCTGACGACGCTTCAGGCCCGCTTGACCGAATTCAACGGACGCCGCCACAAGACGCAAAGCGAATTGAAGGCCCTGGAATATTCGAAAATTGAACTGGTCCATGAGGTTGGCGACGCTGACGGCGACCCCGACGTCTATTGGGCGCAACTGGCGGTCAGCGCGGAATTTGCCGAACTGGACCGCAAGGAGATCGTGTTTTCGCGCCAGATCTGGGAATACCGCAACGTCGTCCACATCCTGGCCAGCTCCACCGATCAAGCGCATGGAACCTTGCTTATGGCCTTTGGCAAGCGCAACGGTGTGGTGACGTCGCCGGTCGTTCCCTTGGCCCTGGCCCCGGACCCTACGGCGGAGAACGGCGACTCATGACCGGGATGATGCTGTATTTCGCGCTGGGCTTGATGGTTTTAACCGTTCTGTCCAATCGTTACTGGCGCCGTCAGCTCGTGCTGACGAAAATCTCCAACTCCAAGTTGAAGGACAAGGTGGACGACGTGACGCGGGAGGTCGCCGATGTCGCCTCTGATTACGCCCAGCTTGCCCATCATTCTGCCGAGATGGAAAAGCGTGTCCAGAAGGCGGAGGTCGATCTGCAAGCCGCTCTCGTCGAGTTTGAAAAGAAAAAGGACGCTCCGCTCGACCGTTATTTCGTTTTTGACCGGCAGGAGCCACGGCCCGGTCGGTTTTGGGAGGTCGCGGTCCGCTGCTCGCCGTCCAACAGCGTCGAATCGCGCGGTCAGAGGGGCTGGAGCGGCGTGCGGCGCTATCTGTTGGTGGCCGATGGCGAGCGTGACGCCCGCGATCGCGTCACCTCCCGCTTTCAGCGGCGGGCGGGGTTTGAGGTGGTTGAGGTCGCCGGATGCCGCCTCAGCGGCTTGTCGGTCAACCGCATCGCCGAACTCAGCACCTTTCGCAAACCGGGCAAGGAAAATCCCGACGGCGATGGCGCCGCAAAGGGAAACGCCAAGCCGCCGCGCAACAAAACAACGGTGGCTCGGTCGTAGGCGCGCAGCCCGGTTGTCGCATTCTGGTCGGTTGGTCATGACAGCCCGATGACACGCGGCGGGGCTGCTTATTTCTGTTGTTTCCCCGTGATTTAAAATGCTTCCCTGCACGGCGCGAGAGGTGTGGCCGGGCAATGGGGTTGGCAAGCTATGGATGATGTCGGTCGGTCGGGGGTGTTGCCAGCCCTTGCCAGTCTGTGTTTGCTGGCGCTGTTCGTCGTCGCCGGGATGGCCGCCCTGCCGCTGCGCGGGGCGCCGCCCAACCTGTCCTTCGTTCCGGTCGCCCCGGAAACCTTGCCGCCGCTGAACGGCGTCTTTCCGGTGCTGACGTTGCGGCCCGACCGTTCGACCATCCGGTCGGGCTACGCGAGTCGCGACCCGGATGGCCGGATCCGCGTGACCCTGTATGACCCTTATGAGCCGTTGCTGGCCATGGCCAGCGAAGGGGTGCTCCTCTCCGCCGATTTGCGCGCCCTGTGGCTGCTGGCGACCGACGAGGAGCGGGCGCGTCTGCGCGCTGGAGTCACCGCGCTGGCCCTGTCGCTGCGCCAATCCGCCGACGCCATTTTGCATTCGCCGGAATTCACCAACGATTACCGACCGCTGTTGCAGGACGCCGCGCGCAGCGCCATCGAAACCGCGTGGAAACACCCCTCCACCCGCGCGGCCTATGACGAGATGCTGCGCGGGGCCGAACCCATCCTGCGCGACGTCGCCGCCCGCGAGGTTCGCCCGCTGCTGCTGCGTCGGCTCGACGGGTTGCTGTGGGACATCGTGCAGGCGAACGTCGGCACCGTGTTCAGCGTCTTCAACGCCCGCCCCTGGAACACGGCGCCGGTCGAGCAGGCGGTGGAAGCCGCGCTGCGCGACATGCGCGACCAAGGCGTTCTGGAGCGCGCCGTCGCCCAGGTGATCGAGGCGCGGCAGACCAAGGCCTTCCTGCAACTCTTCGCGGGCAACGCCATCGACGCGCTGGCCGCCGACCACCGCATCGAGGAAACCCTGCTGCGTTTGGCCACGGATCCGCGCATGGCCCGCTATCTGGCCCCGATGGGACCGGCGAGCAGCGATCTGTCCTTGATGGCGCCGCGCATCCTGTTCGGCACGCGCGAGGGCGGCGATTTGAACGCGGTGGCCGCTTACACCTTCAACGGGCTGGTTGGCGGCCATCCCGGCCCTGTGGTGATCCTGATGACTCCCCAGCAGCGCGACGCCATGGTGAGCGTCGATTCCAGCGTGCCCAAGATTCTGGTGCGGAGCGCCACGCCGTGACGATGCCCATTTCCCCCCTCGCCGCCCCCACCGGGGCTGACATCGTCATTGAAAACCTGACGATTTCCCGACCCGGCGGCGGACGGGTGCTGAACGAAACCAACCTTGTGATGCGCGCGCACGAGGTTGTGTTGCTGGTCGGCCCCAGCGGCGGAGGCAAATCGACCATCGTCAAGCTGCTGGGCGGCCTGCTGGAGGTTGGCGAGGGCGGTTGGACCGTCACCGGCAAATTGCGGCATGGCGACCGGACCATCGACCTCAGCCGCGAGCGCAGCGACATCGGCGGCATCGTCTTTCAGGATCACGCGCTGTTCGACGATCTGTCGGCCATCGAAAATCTGCGCATCGCCGCCGACCACGCCACCAGCACGCACCCGTCATTGATGGGCGACGCCACCGCGCTGCTGGCCGACGTTGGGCCGGACAAGCGCATCGCCGCGTGCAGCGGCGGGCAACGCCAGCGGCTGGCCATCGCCCGCACCGTGCTGGCCGACCGTCCGGTCCTGCTGTTCGACGAGCCGAACTCCGGCCTCGACGTCGTGTCGGCCCGGCGCTTGGGCGAGCTTATTCGTGGCCTGTGCCAAGTGATGGGCAAACCGGCGTTGATCGTCGCCCACCACGTCAAGGATCTGCTGCCCATCGCCGACCGCGTTCTGCTGCTCGACACGCGCGGGCGCCGGTTGATCGAGGTGCCGCCCGACGCCGATCTGGTCGAAGCCGAACTGGTCAAGACCGGCGTGGACGAGGCGCGCGGCTCCGCGCCGCTCGCCCGAAATCCGTGGCCGGCCTCCATCGGTCGGCGCTCGCGGTTGCATTGGTTTCTGCGCTATCTGGCCGAATATTTCTGGGTGCTCTGCGCCTCCCCCTTGATGTTGATCTATATGGGGATGGGGGCGCTCATCATGGGCTTTGTGTCCATGTGGTTCGGCTTCAATTACAACTCCTTCGGCGGCTTCCTGAAATCGGTGCTGCATGACGAGACTCTGGTCGGCGTCGGGTTGGTTCAGGCCACCGTCGCCGTGCCGCTCATCAGCAGCATCCTGTTCGTCGCCCGCAACAACGCCATCATCGCCGCCGACATCGGCAACCGCGTGTTGTCGTCGCAGTTCAAGGCGATGGACAATCTGCAAATCCCGGCGCGCGGCTACATCTTCACCGCCATTGTCCTGAACATGGTGGTTGGATCCGGTCTGCTGCTGGTGGTGTCGTTGGCGGTGGCGAGCTGGGGATCGATGGAAACCTGGCATCTGCTGTTCCCGCAACAGCACCGGGAATTGTGGCAGGACCATTTTTTCCGCAAGCTGCTGCTCAACGGGCTGACGCCGTCGCCCAAAATGGGCTGGGTTCTGCTGAAGGTCGCCTTGAGCGGTCTGCTGGCCAGCGGCATCGCCATCGTCATCGGCATGCGGCCCAAGGATTCGGTCATCGCCATCAACACGGCCATCGCGCAGTCGATCATCGCGGGCGTCACCGTCACGCTGATGGTCCACGCCGTGGTGTCGGTGCTGACGCTGACCTTTTGAGCGGATGACTTTTTGGGCAAGGCGGCGTTGGTATGCGACGCCGCATACGATCTTGCCGCAACTGCTCATCGGCTGTAGTTAGAATGAACGGTTTTGGGAGGTGACACATGTCCGGTGATGACAATCCGTCTTTGACGCAGGCGGGCGCCGCCCAACCGACCGGGGCGTACCGCGCCGCCGGTGGCACCACCACGATGGCGGCGCTGGCTTTGGTCGCCGCCGTGACCTCGCCCTTCTGGTCGCCGCCGCTGTTCAAGCTGCTGCACCTGCGCACCCCCGCCGCCGCGACCACGGCGCGGCAGGATGTGGACATTGGGCGTCTGAACCAGTCTGTGGCCGATCTCGAACGCAAACTGGCCGAGGTCAACGCCAACCTCGTCAAGGCGCAGCAGGATTCCGCCGCCGCCAAAACGGCGCAGGCCGCCGCCGAGTCGCGGGTCGGTCTGGTCGCCCTGGTCCAACTGCAATCGGCGCTGCGCCGTCCCGGCCCGTTTGATGTCGAGTTGGCGCTGGTCCGCGCGTCCAACCGCGAGCTTGGTCCGCTGGCCCCGGCCTTGGAGGCGCTCGACAAGCAGGCTTCAACGGGCATCCTGGTTGGCTCCCAGCTTCGCACCGAGTTCAACGAGTTGGCCGACGAGTTGACCCGCCGCGATTACAAGGTGATTCCCATCGCCTGGATGAACTCCCTGCTGGGTCGTCCGGCGCCGGGCGCGGAACCGGCGGGCGTCTTCCCGCCGGTGGAACGCGCCTCCGTCCTCGCCGACCGGGTCAAGGACCGGCTGGGAAGCAACGATCTGTCGGGCGCCGTCAACGAGTTGGCCTCGATGAGCGGCGACGCGGCGGCTTTGGTCGAACCTTGGGTGAACGAGGCGCGCGCCCGCATCGCCGCCGACGCCGCCATCGCCAAGCTGGGCGACCGCATCGCCACCGCGTTGACCCGCCCATGACCATCCGCCGCCGCCCCGGCTTTGCCGCCGCCGCGCTGTTGTTGGCGTCGGCCCTGTCCGGGCCGGTGGCGGCGCAATCCGCCGTGCTGCCCCCCGCCGAGACGTTGAAACCGGCGACGGAGGCGCCCTTCGCGGTGCTGCCGCCGGTCAAGATGTATCCGCCCAAGGATCCGGCGGCGGGCGGCGTCCTGGACGTCTACAGCCGTTACATGTTCGCGATGAACAAGGCGGTCTACGGCAAGATCGACCAACTGTCCGCCTGGTGGCAGGGACCGCAGGCTGCGGCCAAACCCGCCGCGACGGCCAGCGGCGGCGGCAGCCTGACCAACGTGGTGGCCAATCTGGTCAACGAACCCGTGACCGCCATCGCCGCACTGGCTGTTGGCGATTTTGGCAACAGTTGGCGGTCGGTGGAGCGGTTCGGCATCAACAGCACCATCGGCGTGCTCGGCTATTACGACACCGCGACCAGTTGGGGCTTTCGCCCGGCCCACACCGACGCGGGCCTGAGCCTGTGCAGGGCCGGGGTTGGCGAGGGCGGCTATGTGGTCCTGCCCTTTGTCGGCCCGCGCACGGTGCGCGACGCGGTGGCCGACGTCGTGCTGACCAACGCCGTGCTGTGGGTGGCGGCGGGCAGCCTGTTCGGCACCGGGGCCAGCCTGCAAACCATCGCCATCGCCGAAACGGTGGAGATTGTCGCCGACGTCGTCGCCACCCGCCAGATCGACCCGCAGGCCAAGGCCATCGGCTTCACCGATTACACGACGACGCGCGACCGCTACCTCGCCCAACGCCGCGCCCGCTGCGCCGCGCTGCGCGGCGATCCGGCGCCGCCGCGCAAGGTGGGATGAGCCGTCCCGTGCCGGTGGTTCTGGAAAGCGCCCGCCTGCGGCTGCGGCCCTGGCGCGATGACGATCTCGACTCCTTCGCCGCGCTGTCCGCCGACCCGGCTGTGATGGAGCATTTGTTGCCGCTGCCGGATCGGCAGGCGAGCGACGCGCTGGCCGCGCGCGTCCGCCAGCACCACGCCGATCACGGGTTCGGCTTTTGGGCCGTCGAGCTTCCCGGCGTCAGCCCCTTCATCGGTTTTGTCGGCTTGGTCCATGTGACCTACCCGGCGCCTTTCACGCCAGCGGTCGAAATCGGCTGGCGGCTCGGCTCGGCTCATTGGGGCCATGGCTACGCGACCGAAGCCGCCCGGCTGGCTTTGCGGGATGGCTTCACGCGCCTTGGCTTGGCGCAGATCGTCGCCCTGACCGTTCCCGCCAATCAGCGTTCCCGCCGGGTCATGGAGCGGCTGGGGATGACGCGCGACGAGCGGGATGATTTCGACCATCCACGGGTTCCCGACCAGCACCCGCTGAAGCGCCATGTCCTCTACCGCCTCAAGCGCGAGGCGTGGGAAGGCTGAGGGCCGCCCTTCCGGCTGGACAAGCGGGCGCGGCGCCCTATGTCACGCGCCATGACACGCATCCCCGCCTTGATGGCGCCGCTGATCCTGACCTTGACCGCCTGTTCCGGCCCGGCCCTGCTTGACGCGGTCACGCCGCGTTCGGGCTATCGGTTGACATCAGACCTTCCCTTCGCCGCCGATCCGCGTCTGCGGCTTGATCTGTACCAGCCGGACGCGCCGACTCCCGACGGATCGGTCGTCGTGTTTTTCTATGGCGGCAACTGGGAATCCGGGGACAAGGGGCTGTACCGCTTCGTCGCCCAGGCGTTGGCGGCGCGCGGTCACACCGTCGCCGTGCCGAATTACCGGCTTTACCCCGCCGTGCGCTACCCGGCCTTTCTGGAGGATTCGGCGGCGGCGGTGGCGTGGCTGCGCCGCCATGGCGTCGAGCATGGCGTTCCCCCCGGCCCGGTGGCGCTGATGGGGCATTCGGCGGGGGCTTACAACGCCCTGATGCTGGCGCTGGACGACCGATGGTTGGGCGCGCAGGGCTTGGATCCGGCGCGCGACCTCAGCGGCGTGGTCGGGTTGGCCGGACCCTATGATTTCCTGCCGCTGACCAGCGACATGCTAAAGGATCTGTTCGGGCCGGAAGACCAGCGGCCCGACACCCAACCGATCAACCACGCCACCCGACACGCGCCGCCCCTGCTGCTGGCGACGGGGACGGAGGACGACACGGTCTACCCGCGCAACACCCGCAATCTGACCGAGCGGATCCGGGGTTTGGGCGGAGCGGCGCGGGCCGTCGAGTATGACGGCCTCGGGCATCTGCGCATCATCGCCGCCTTCGCCCGCCCCCTGCGCTGGCTGGCCCCGGTCCTGGACGACGTGGACGGCTTCCTGAAAGGGCTGAAGGCGCAGGGATAAGCCGTCCCCCTACTCCACCGCCGCCTGAAACAGGTAGCCCATGCCGTGGACGGTGACGATCCGCGTCGGTTCCGCCGGATCGGCTTCGATCACCCGGCGCAGGCGGCGGACCAGCCGGTCGATGGAGCGGTCGTAGGGCACATTGTCGCCGCGCATCGTCAGATCCAGCAGATCGTCGCGGGTCAGCACGCGCCCCTGATTCTCGACCAGGGCGGCCAGCAAATCGAACTCCGCCGAGGTCAGGCGGACATCCTCGCCGCCCGGATCGCGCAGGCGGCGCTTGTCGAGGTGCAACTCCCACCCCTCAAAGCGCTTGATCCGCCCGCTCAGCGGCTGGGTGGTCGGCGATTGGCCGGGGCGGGCCACCCGGCGCAGCAGGCTGCGGGTGCGGGCCAGAATCTCGCGCGGCTCAAACGGCTTGGTGATGTAGTCGTCGGCCCCGAGTTCCAGCCCGATGATGCGGTCCATCCGATCCGACCGCCCGGTGATGAGGATGATCCCGATGTTGGAGGTCGCCCGCAACTCGCGCGTCACCATCAGCCCGTCCTTGCCGGGCAGCCGGATGTCCAGCAGCAGCAGGTCGATCCGCCCGCGCGCCAGCAGGGCCGACAGTTGGTCGCCATCCCGCGCCAGCATCACCCGATAGCCTTCGCCTTCCAGATAGGACTTCAGGGTTTCGCGGGTGATGGGGTCGTCGTCAACAACGGCGATGGTGTGCATCGTCCCCCACGGAAAAATCGGCTGCGCAAAAGGCCTTGACGCCAAACTAGCCGCTTGCCGCCCGCCCGTCACCCTGCGGATTGTTTGCCTCGCGCGCTGTCATTCATGGTGACAATGTGGCAGCACTTGTCAAAGGCCGGGGACAATGCCATCATTGTCTCCATGACAAATTGGACGCCCGATCTCGCCGGACGCACCGGCCCGCTGTACCGCGTCATCGCCGACGCGCTGGCCGACGACATCGCCAGCGAGGCGTTGCCGATTGGCGCGCGCCTGCCGACCCACCGCGACCTCGCCTTTCGGCTGGGCGTCACCGTCGGCACCGTGACGCGCGCCTATGCGGAGGCGGAGAAGCGGGGTCTGATCGGCGGCGAGGTTGGGCGCGGCACCTTTGTGCAAAGCCCGCGCGCCGCTCTGATTCCCGCGCCCTTCGCGTCCGCCTTCACGCCCAGCGCGCCGTTGCCGGGCGGCGTGGTGATGGGAGGCGGGGGCGGCTCCGCTGTCAACATGACGACGCTTCGTCCCGAACACGCGCTGGCGGTCCAGGCCTTGGCCAACACGCTTGGCGCCATCGGCGCGTCCGGGCAAACCGCCGCCTTTCTCGGCTACGCCCCGCACGCCGGATTGCCCGCCCACCGCGAGGCCGGGGCGGCGTGGCTGGAGCGGCAACACCGGGTGCAAACCACGGCGGACGCCGTGCTGCTCGCCACCGGGGCGCAAAACGCCATGGCGGTGGCGCTGTGCGCCGTGGCCCGGCCCGGCGACATCGTTGTGACGGAACGCCTGACCAACATCGGGGCCAAGACGCTGGCCGCCAACCAGGGCTATCACCTGGAGGGCGTCGCCATCGACGAGCATGGCCTCGTCCCCGATGCCTTTGACAGCGCTTGCCGCCGTCTGGGGCCGAAGGCGCTCTATCTCGTGCCGACCATGCACAACCCGACCGCCGTGGTGATGCCGCAGGAACGCCGGATCGAGATCGCCGCCATCGCCCGGCGTTACGGCGTCATCATCATCGAAGACGACGTGTTCGGCTTCATGGTGCCGGACGCCCTGCCGATCCAGACCATCGCCCCGGACATCACGCTCTACGTCACCAGCCTGTCGAAAAGCGTGTCGGCGGGTCTGCGCGTCGGCTATGTCGTCGCCCCGCCGGAGCTGCGCTCCCGCGTCGAGGCGGCGATCCGCGCCCTGCAATATTCCGCCCCCACCCTGACCGCCGAGGTGGCCAGCCGCTGGATTCAGGAAGGCACGGCCGACCGCATCGTCGATGCCCAGCGCGCCGAGGATCTGGCCCGCCAACGTCTGGCCCGCTCCATCCTGCCGACGGAAACCGTCTACGGACACCCGTCGGCGCAACACATTTGGCTGGTCCTGCCCGAACCCTGGCGGCGCGAGGATTTCATCGCCGAAACCCGTCGGCGCGGCGTGGTCGTGACCGGCGCCGACGCCTTCGCCGTGGGCCGCACCAGCGCCCCCCACGCCGTCCGCGTCGGCCTGTGCATGCCGGGATCCCGCGACGAAGCCGCGCGCGGCCTGCGCGCCATCGCCGATTCCCTGGAAGCCCCGGTGTCGGCGATGCTGTCGATCGTGTGAGCGGGGCGGCGGGTCAGGCGCCGATCAGCCGGTCCAACGCCGCAACGATGATGGTGTTCTTGAGATTTGAGTATCAACGGGTTTAACATATGAGACTGGCGGGCAATTTATAGAGCGAATGTGTCCTTCCGTCGGTTAAAGTTAACGAAGCACCCCATACCAGCAAAGGAATGAATAATGACATCGGCTATCGATTTAGCAATAAATATAATCAAGTACTCCAGTCCACTGGTAGGGATTCTACTGGATGCAGCAGAAAAATCATCTAATTCTGTAAACGCAGCGGCAGACAGCGGAATCGAAAAACTTCAAGAAGAGGTTAATAAAGAGACTATAAAAATGGGTTTTGCTCTTCAACAGGCGAGAATTGCTCAGGAGTTAGCAATTGCAAAGCGTATCGAAAACGCGGATGTGGTGGAAATAGAAGAATTTTATGATGCGTCTGGAAAAGGAAACATAGGTATTTCAGCGGACGCAAACAGTGGAGTCGCGAGCTTTGGCATTGGAGCCGAGGGGAGGCGTGTAGTTAAGCGCATATATCATTTTAAAGGTGGAAACCCTATTGGGACGGAAAGCAATTTTTTCGAGCCGGAAGAAATTTCTTGACTATTTTATAATTTTAAGATTGGCAGCTGCCCGCTGCGTTTTCTAGGTGGAGGAGATGCTCTACGCGTGGCAAATTGACAGTTCGTAGGCCGCAGATAACTGCCCCTATCATCGTCATGGCGGTGAATGTCGGAGCGTGCCATCAGTATGGCCGGTGTTTTGCCAGAGGAAGGCCGCTTGCCTCAACATGGATGTTGGATGAGGCCAGCGCCGCACGGTTTTCATCCAACCAACATTTTTCGCTTAATTCTGCATTCTGCATCGCCAAACCGTGTTCACAAGTCGGCGACAGGTTGAGACTAATTTCCCGCTTCGGGGCGGATACGTCAAACGGCGGGCGCGTGTCGGGCATCCCGTTACTCCAAGCTCATGCGCGTTTAAAATGCCCACAGCCATTGGCAAGATCAAGCGATACCCCTGCCGTCGTCCTTCCCGACCTACTGCGCCCGCATCCGCAGTGGCGACACGCCGAACCAGCGGCTGAAGGCGCGGCTGAAGGCGCTGACTTCGGAATAGCCCAGCAGAAAGCCGATGTCGGCGATGGGGACATGGCGTTGCCGGATGTAGACCGCCGCCAGATCGCGCCGCACCCGCTCCACCAGATCGGAAAAGCTCAAGCCCTCCTCGGCCAGGCGGCGTTGCAGGGTCCAGCGCGCCACGCCCAGCCGGTCGGCGATGTCCTCGACATAGGGACAGCCTTCGGGCAGGCGCGCGCGGATTTCCGCCGTCACCCGGTCCAGCAGCGCTGGTTCGCCGGTGTCGCGCGCGATGTCCACCAGCGTGCCGCACAGCGCGGTCAGCCGGGCCATGTCGCCGCCGGGCATCCGCCGGTCGAGATCGCGGTCGCGCAAAACCAGGGCGTTGGTGCGCTGGCCGAAATGGGCGGGGGCGTCGAACAGGGATTCGTGCTGGCGCCAATGCTCGGGCTTGGGATGCTCGAAATGCACCTCCTCCGGCATCCAGGACGGGCCGAGGCAGGCGCGGACGACGTTGGCGAACATGCCCATGGTCAGTTCGGCGTCCTGCCGCCGCTCGACGATGCGGCCATCCAGGATGCGGTATTCCAACCGCAGCAACCCGTTGTCGCGGACGAAGCGGGTTTCGGTCGCCTGCTGGTGAAAGGGAAAGAGGCGGGCCAGATGCTCCAGAGACGCCCCCAGCGTCGGCGCGGACAGCGCGATGCGCCCGATCAGCCCCAGCATGTCGGGCTGGAACTGGCGACCGAACAGCAGGCCGAAATTGTCGTTGCCAGTTTCCCCCGCCGCCACCTCCATCATCGCTACATAGGCGGCGAGGTCGAGCGCCGAGGTTGGTTGGCCCAGCGCCTTTTCCTCCACCCCGACGCGGTGGAACACATGGTCGGGCTGGCCGCCCTGCTGGGTGATGAAGGCGGCGACCCCGGACGCGGCGGCGGCCAGGATGTTGCGCCGGTTCCCTTGCCCATCTGTTGGGCGGCCTGCGGCGATCTGCCTAGAATTCGATCCGTGCGCCGTCATGACAGACCCTTCCGAAGCCGGTTTGCCGCAACGCAGCAATTGCCGTGCCGAACCCGGTGGCCAGAGTGACAAAATTTGCACGCACTCTCTATTGCACGATAGTCTGACCATTCGCATAGAAACGAAAAGGCCGCCGTCGGGAGAGGACGGCGGCCTTTTCGGATCGGCGTTGTGTTGGTTCGGCCCCGCTTGCCCCCTCCCCGACCCTCCCCCGCTGGTCAGCGGGAGAGGGAGGCTTGAGCCTTGTCGGCGTTCGGCGGAGTTCCCTCTCTCGCCAAAGGCGGGGGAGGGTTAGGGAGGGGGCAAAGGGAGAGAGCGCCTCAGTCGGTCATCGACCGCGCTTCGGCCAAGGCGACGTTCAACAGCGGGTCGCCGTCGCTGCGCAGATCGGCGGTGAAGCGGTAGAACAGATAGCCCAGCGCGAACAACCCGACGAACAGGCCAAACACCAAGGTGTTGAAGTAAATCATCGTGCCGAGCGCCAACACCGCCAGGGCCAGCGAGATGGCCGGGAACACCGGGTAGAAGGGCGCGCGGAACGGACGGGCGAGGTTCGGTTCGCTGGAGCGCAGCTTGAACAGCGCCGCCATGCTCATGATGTACATGACGATGGCGCCGAACACCGACATGGTGACGATGTTGGCGGTCAGCGGCATCCCGCCGATCTGGATCCATTCGTCGGAGAAGACGGCGGCGATGCCGACCGCGCCGCCCGCCAGAATGGCCCAATGCGGGGTCTTGCGGGTCGGGTGGACGGTGGCGAAGATCGGCGGCAGGAAACCGGCGCGCGACAGGGCGAAGATCTGGCGCGAATAGCCCATGATGATGCCGTGGAAGGACGCGACCAGACCGAACAGGCCGATCCACACCAGCATGTGCAGCCAGCCGCTCGATTCACCGACCACCGCCTTCATCGCCTGGGGCAGCGGGTCGTTGATGTTCGACAGCGCCTTCCAGTCGCCGACGCCGCCCGCGAAGATCATGGTGCCGAAGGCCAGGAACACCAGGGTCAGGATGCCGCAAATATAGGCGCGCGGCACGGTGCGGCTGGGATCCTTGGTTTCTTCCGCCGCCATCGCCGCGCCCTCGATCGCCAGGAAGAACCAGATGGCGAAGGGGATCGCGGCCAGAATGCCGCCGATGCTGCCGATGGTGAACGTGTTTTCCCCCGACCAGCCGTTCGCGGTGAAGTTCGCCCAGGTGAAGCCTGGAGTCACCACGCCCATGAACACCAGCAATTCGATGATCGCCAGCACGGTGACGAACAGCTCGAAGGTCGCGGCGATGGACACGCCCGCGATGTTCAGCGCCATGAAGATGACGTAGGCGCCAAGCGCCGCCATCTTGGGATCCAGCGATGGATACTGCACGTTCAAATAGGCGCCGATGGCCAGCGCGATGGCGGGCGGGGCGAAGACGAACTCGATCAGCGTTGCAAAACCAGCGACGAATCCGCCGGTCGGCCCGAAGGCGCGGTAGCTGTAGGCGAACGGCCCCCCGGCGTGCGGGATGGCGGTGGTCAGCTCGGTGAAGCTGAAGATGAAGGTGGTGTACATTGCCGCGATCAGGATCGTGGTGACGAGGAAGCCCAGCGTCCCCGCCGCCGCCCAACCATAGCTCCAGCCGAAATATTCGCCGGAGATCACCAGACCGACCGCGATGCCCCACAGATGAAGGCCGGTCAGGCTTTTGCTCAATTCAGGCTTCGTGTTCCCAGACATGAAAATCCCTCCTGCCCCTGTTCAAAAGGCGGTTGCTCATGCGTTTTCGATCAGGTCCGGCGTCTGTTTTTTGCTGTCGTTGCCCGGACCCGGCAAAGACGGGGCGTCCTCCTTCAAATTGACCCCCGTCAGCTTCAGCCGCGCCGCCTCGTTGGCGAGCCAGCACAGCTTGTCCGCCGCCGCCCCAATGGGCAGGCCGTCGGCGTGAATGTTGGAAATGCAATTGCGCTCGGAATCGGCGCGGCCCGGCTTGGCGTCCCAGGTCAGGTAAGCCCCCAGCGATTCCGCCGCCGACAGGCCGGGCCGCTCGCCGACCAGCAGCACCAGCAGCCGCGCGCCCAGCGCCGCCGCCACCCCGTCGCCCAGCGCCACCCGCGCCTGTTCGGCCAGCACCACCGGGCCGATCCGCCAGCCGAACAGCCGTTCATGGCAGGCGTGGACCAGCGGCGCGGCGTTGACCTGAACCGCCGCCGCCGACAACCCGTCGGCGATGACGAACAAAAGGTCCCAATCGCCGCCCGCCGCCGGATGCGACGCCAGCCGTTCGACGCTGGCCGCGTCCAGTTGGCGGCCCAGATCGGGGCGGCGCAGATAGGTCAAACGGTCGGGCGCGGCGCTGTGGACGCGCAGAGTTTGCAACGGCGCCAGATCCTCGGCCAGCCGGTCGAAATCCGCCGCGCTGTGGACGGCGTCGCGGGCGCGGGCGTGGGCGAGTTGGAACTCCAACAAGGCCGTCGTCGGCATCCCGTCGCCCGCGCGGCCCAAGCCGATGCGGGCGCGGGTGGCGGAGCGGAAGCGCGCCCAGGGATCCTTCGGCCCGGAATCTTTAGGCTGTTCGTCGCTCATGCCGCCGCGCTCCCCAACAGGGCCTGAACCACCAGGCTGTGATCGGGCCAGGGCGGCAGGCGGCGCTGCTCGTCCAGCCAACCGGCCTTGTCCAGCCACGCCTCGAACTCCGGCGCGGGCGGGCGTTTCAGCAGGTGACGCAGGCCGAGCACGTCGTGGTAGGACAGGCTTTGGTAATTCAGCATCACGTCGTCGGCGCCCGGCACCGCGATGATGAAGTTGACGCCCGCCGTCGCCAGCATGGTCATCAGAACATCCATGTCGTCCTGATCGGCTTCGGCGTGGTTGGTGTAACAAACGTCGCAGCCCATCGGCACGCCCATCAGCTTGGCGCAGAAATGATCTTCCAGACCGGCGCGCGTGATTTGCTTGGCGTCGAACAGATATTCCGGCCCGATGAAGCCGACCACCGTGTTGACCAGAAACGGGTCGAAGGCGCGGGCGACGGCGTAGGCGCGGGTTTCCACCGTTTGTTGATCGACGCCGAAATGAGCGTCCGCCGACAGGGCCGACCCCTGCCCCGTTTCAAAATACATGACGTTGTCGCCGATGGTCCCGCGCTTGAGCGATTTCGCCGCCTCCTGCGCCTCGGCCAGCAGCGACAGGCTGACGCCGAACCCCCGGTTGGCCTTTTCGGTTCCGGCGATGGATTGGAACACAAGATCGACCGGCGCCCCGCGCTCAATCGCCTGGATGGAGGTGGTGACGTGGGCGAGAACGCAGGACTGCACCGGAATGTCAAAGCGCGTGCGCACCGCGTCCAGCATCTCCAACAGCTTGATGCAGGCCGGGACGTTGTCGGTCGCCGGGTTGATGCCGATCACCGCGTCGCCCACCCCATAGAGCAGCCCGTCGAGCGTCGAGGCGGCGATCCCGGCGGGATCGTCGGTCGGGTGGTTGGGCTGCAACCGGCTGGACAAGCGCCCCGGCAGCCCGACCGTGGTGCGGAAGCGGGTGACGACCGAACATTTCGCGGCGACGCCGACCAGATCGATGTTGCGCATCAGCTTGGACACCGCCGCCACCATCTCCGGCGTCAAGCCGGGGGCAAGCGCGCTCAGCGTCGCCGTGTCGGCCTGATAGGACAGCAGCCAGTCGCGGAATTGCCCGACCGTCATGTGGGCGACCGGGCGGAAGGCGGCGGAATCATGGCGGTCCACGATCAGCCGCGTCACCTCGTCGGTTTCATAGGGAATCAGCGTTTCGTTGAGGAAGGCTTTCAAGGGCAGATCGGCCAGCACCATCCGCGCCGCCACCCGCCGCTCGTCGCTGTCGGCGGCGATGCCCGCCAACTCGTCCCCCGACCGGCGCGGCGAGGCGCAGGCCATCACCGTCTTCAAATCGTCGAACCGATGCCGCTGCCGCCCCAGATCCCGCCAGTAAACCGCCATCGTCGGCGCCCTCCCTGTCCCATCCTGCAATCAGCATGGCACGGGCGGCGGCGGGGCCGGTTGACATTGGAACACAAAGTTTTTGGGGGAACACAAAGTTTGGGGAAAACGCGCCGCGTCGGTCTTGCCTTTTATGATATGTTATATCATTACTTTTAACCCCACTCCCCGGCTTTGAGGTTTCCGCCATGCTTCCCCCCGCCGTCGAATCCGCCAACGGCGCGGCGCCGTCCGCCGGAAACCGGGCGCTCCCCCGCCCCCACCTCGCTGTTTGCGACCGCCCCGACGGGTTGGCGGCGATCCGGGATCCCGGCGTGACCATGGCCCTGTGGCGGCGCGGCCTGCCCGCCGGTCTGGCCGAGGCGCTGAACAATTGGCCGGACGCCGATTGGACCAACCTGCGCCTGTCCACCACGCCCGACCGGGTGACGACCGACGCGGCGGCCGCCGGGCCGCTGTTGCCCGACGTCGCGGCGTTGGTGCGGCTGTACGCCGATTTGGTCGGCTGCCCGGCGGTGACGCTGCGGTTGGAGCGCGTGACCGGCGCCGGTTGCAAATTCCTGCACGTCGATTACGTCGGGGTCCGGCTGCTCTGCACCTATCGCGGGCCGGGAACCCAATGGGCGCCGGACGAGGCGGCCCAGCGCGACGGCTTGGGAACCGGCGACAACGCCGCCGTTCTGCCCGACGCCCGGCGGCTGCGGCGGATGAGCGCCGGGGACGTCGGCCTGCTGAAGGGCGAATCCTGGCCCGGCAACCGGGGGCGCGGCCTGATCCACCGCTCCCCCCCGGCGCGCCCCGGCGTGGCCCGGCTGGTCCTGTGCCTGGACCATGAGGAGCACTGACCGCCCGCCCCCGGCCCCGCGCGCCGGATGTTCCACGCGCCGTTGCCGGAAAAGCCGGGTTGAATTAGGAATTACAGCCTAATTCAACGCCGGGCGCGCCATGATTCCGCTTTCCAACCCACCAACGGCCCCTCTCCCCGCTGAAACGTCGACGCGGCTTCCCGCCCCTGTGAAACAAGTGAACAGGGACCGGAAAACTGTTTCACCATGTTTCAAACGTTCCATTCCCCCACCCCGGCGCCCCGCTTGTGAAACATCGGGCCGCCGCCGCGCGCGCGCGGATCACGGTCGGCAGGGATGCATTGCCCTCTCCCTTTGGGAGCTACGGCATTCACACATCTTTGGCTTAGGCAACTCATTGGAAGAAAAAGAACTTTTCTCCGTCATTCCCGCGAAGGCGGGAATCCAGGCTTATCCATAAGGTTCGTCTGGCAAACTCTGGATCCCCGCCTTCGCGGGGATGACGGAAAAGTCATTTAGTTTCAATTGGTTGTGGAAAGAAAACGATGTGTGCATGCCCTCTCCCTTTGGGAGAGGGAGGGGACCCACGAAGTGGGGAGGGTGAGGGGTTGTCCGAAAGGCCAGAACCGCATGGATTCTTGGATCACCCCTCACCCTTCCCACCGCTTCGCGGCGGGTCCCGAAGTCGCTCGCAAGTCTCGCGACTGCATTGCGCCTACGATCACCTTCGGCGCTCGCCCGGCCTTTGGCCGTCGGCTCCATGCCCTCTCCCGAAACGGGAGAGGGCGATTCTGCGCCGAACGCGGTGTTCTTTGAATGGGGCGAGAGGATTGATCGCCATTGGCGTGTGCATTCCACTTTCGTTCAACCGTTTGATCGTTCTACTCTTGGGCGAAGTCAACCAAGGGGCCGGACGGGTGGAGTTCGCTGACAAGCTGTTCGACGCCGTCACCGGCGCGTTGCCCGGCGCGGTCAAGGCGCTGATCCCGGAGGATGTGATCCGCCGGGCGCGGGCGCGTCTGCGCGACGTCAACCCCTTCGCCATCCTGCCGAACGACGATGATCTGCCGCGCGCCGTCCGGCTGGCCTGGATCGGCGCGGCGCTGTCTCTGCTGGACGCGGCGCGCAAGGCCAGCGACACGGCGGAATGGCGTGACCTCCAGCGCGCCGACCATCGCCGTTTTTACGATCTGACGCAGGCCTGTCTGCGCGGTTTGCGCGACAGCGCCTATGATCGCGACACGCCCCTGACCGCCTGCGCCATCGACGCGCACGGGACGGCGGTGGTTCAGGGCGACCTCAGCGCCAGCCGACTGGCCGAGAGCTTCGGGCGCACGCTCGCCGGGCTGGTCGCGGGCGGCGACGTCGGCGAGATTCCGCCGCCCTTGATCCGGCTGGCCGCCGATGGCCTGCCGTCGTCGAACGGCGCGGCGACGGGCCGACGCGATTTCAGCGCCCTGGTCTTCAACGAATTCGCCCGTCTGCTGACCGACCCCGCCGCCTTCCCGGAAGGCCGCGCGGCGATGGACCGGCTGTCCGTCCGTCTCGCCTCCCAAACGCTGACGGCGGTTCGGGACAGCGGCGCGCAAATGGACGCGACCCTCGACGCGCTGTCCCTGCTGCGCGCGGGGTTGGCCCCGCAACTGGCGTTGCTGCCGGGAATCGCGGCGGGCGTGGAGCAGTTGAAGGCGACTGGTGACATGCACACGGCGCTTCTTCTGGAGCAGTTGGAACTGTTGCGGGCGCAGGGCGCGTTGCGGCGCGCCGCCGATGCCGGGATTTCGGAAAAGCTGGTCGTCGCCCTGATCGAACGAATGGACCATCTGGGGATCCAGGCCGATGATTTGATTCTGTGGGTGGACAGCGCCATCGACCGGCTGCGCGCTTGGAAACCGGAAACCACCGGCGACGCCGCATTCGACGCGCTGTGCGCCGAAGCCGCCCGCCTGTTCAACGAAGGCCGCCTCGACGCCCCCGCCGCCCTGTTCCGGGCGGAACGCGACCGCTTGCGCAAGGACCGTGTTGAGCAAGAACGCCGCCTGCTGCTCCAGGAAATCCACTACAACGAGGCGGCGATCAACCCGACCGCCGTCGTCGAAAACCTGCGCGAGCTTGCCACGCTGGACGGCGTGACCGGGGCCGACGAGCTGGGAAATTGGTTGTTCGGCAAGGCTTATGAATATGACGAACGCGGCGACCAAAAGGGCGACAACACGGCGTTGCTCATCGCCATCGCCACGTATCAGGACTCGCTGGAGGAGTACACCCGCGAGCGCGCGCCGCTCGACTGGGCGATGACCCAGAACAATCTGGGAAACGCGCTGTCCACCCTTGGGGAGCGGGAGAGCGGCACGGGGCGTCTGGAGCAAGCGGTGGACGCCTACCGCAACGCGCTGGCGGAGCGCACCCGCGAGCGCGCGCCGCTCGATTGGGCGATGATCCAGAACAATCTGGGAGACGCGCTGCGCGCTCCTTTGGTGAGCGGGAGAGCGGCACGGCGCGGCTGGAGCAGGCGGTGGACGCCTTCCGCAACGCGCTGGCGGAATACACCCGCGAGCGCGCGCCGCTCCAATGGGCGACGACCCAGAACAATCTGGGAGCCGCGCTGTGGACCCTTGGTGCTCGGGAGAGCGGCACGGCGCGGCTGGAGCAAGCGGTGGACGCCTACCGCAACGCGCTGGCGGAATACACCCGCGAGCGCGCGCCGCTCCAATGGGCGACGACCCAGAACAATCTGGGAGCCGCGCTGTCCACCCTTGGTGCTCGGGAGAGCGGCACGGCGCGGCTGGAGCAGGCGGTGGAGGCCTACTGCAACGCGCTGGCGGAAGGCACCCGCGAGCGCGCGCCGCTCCAGTGGGCGATGAGTTTCGGCAATCAAGGCCTGGCGCTGATGACGCTGGCCGAACGGCGCGAGGATTGCGCGCTGGCGGAGCGGGCGTTGCGGCAAATCGCCGAAGCGCACGCGCTGTTCGAGGAGGCCGGTCATGCGCCTTATGCGGCTTACTACGCCCCGCAGATGGAACAGGCCCGCGCGTTGGTGGCGCGGTTGCGGGGTGGGGGGTAAGGGCGGCTTTTTGGGTCGGGGGACGGGCCGAATGGGGGTTTGGGGTGTTTCTTTCAACGATCAGGGCCGACAAGCCGGGCGATGGCGTTCCGGCGGGGCTGATCGGTTGAGGATTGGAGACCGCCATGCGTTCCCTGCTGCGCGCCGTTGGGCTGACCATGCCCCTGATGATCGCCCCCCTGTTGACCGCGCCCGCGCTGACCCTGCCGGTTCTGGCGCTGCCCCTGCTGGCGCTCGCCGCCTGTTCGGAGGAAGGACCGGCGGAAAAAACCGGCAAGGCGGTGGACGACGCCGCCCAACGGCTGAAAGACGCCGTGGTGCCGCCCGGCCCCGGAGAAAAAGCCGGGCGGGCGGTGGACAAGGCGGTGCAATGACGGGGGGGTGCTCCGGCGCGGTCCTCGCCCTCTCCCCCCGGGGAGAGGGTTGGGTGAGGGGGCGGCGGTTGCGGATCGCAAAGGGGTGAAAGCCACTGAGCGATTCTTTTTCGGCCATCCGGCCGCAACGCCCCCTCACCGGGGCCTGCGGCCCCACCCTCTCCCCGGGGGAGGAGAGGGTTAAATTTCGGCGCAGCGGGCGTCCATGGCGGCCAGGGCTTGGGTGAAGCCGTCTTTGGCGGTGGCGGCCAATGCTTGGGCTTCGGCGCGGCGGCCTTCGCGGACGCCGTCCTCGATGGCGCGCATCACGCCGACGAAGCCGGTCAGGCCGAAATGGCTCGCCGCCCCGGCCAAACGGTGGGCGATGTCCTCCAGATCGGCGTCGTCGGTGTCGGGCGCGGCCAGACGCGGCAAGCCTTCCGCCGCCGCGTCCAGCAGCAGGCCCCGGATGGTGGCGAAGCGGGCCGGGCCAAGGGATTGGACGTAGCGGTCCAGGATCTCCGCGCTGACCATGGCGTCCGCAGGCGCGCTGGGGCGCGGCGGCTCCGGCGGGGCGTCGTCGATCTCCATCCGCCGCCCGACGGTGTTGGACAGCAGATGCATCAGCCGTTCCGGGAAGATCGGCTTTTCGATCACCGCGTCGATCCCGGCGGCCAGATAGCGGGCGCGGTCGGCGGCGAAGACGTTGGCCGTCACCGCGACGATGGGGACCAGCGCGTGCGCCTCGTCGGGCAAGGCGCGGATGCGGCGGGCGACCTCCGGCCCGTCGATGTCGGGCAGGCGGATGTCCAGCAAAATGGCGTCGAACCGCCGCCGCGCCGCCAAATCCAGCGCCTTTTCCCCGGTTTCGGCGACGGTGATGCGGTGGCCCGCGTCCGACAGCAGGCCCATCGCCACCTCGCGGTTGATCGCGTCGTCCTCCACCAGCAGCAACGCCAGCGAGCGCACCATGTGGATCGGCAACAGCCGCCCCGGCGCGGTCGGCAGGGTCGGCGCCTCCACCCGGACCAGCGGGATGGTCACGGTGAACAGGCTGCCCAGCCCGACCACGCTGTCCACCGCGACGCGGCCCTGCATGGCGTCCAGCAGATGGCGGACGATGGCCAGCCCCAGCCCGCTGCCGCCAAAGCGCCGGGCGATGGTGGCGTCGGCCTGCTCCAGCTTTTCAAAGATGGCGGCGCGGCGGTCGGCGGGAATGCCGATGCCGGTGTCGCGCACGCTCATCACCAGCGCCTCGCCACCATCCGGCTCGCGGTCCAGCCCGACCCGCAGATCGACGCCGCCGCGTTCGGTGAATTTGATGGCGTTGCCGACCAGATTGACCAGGATTTGCCGAAGCCGCTGGCGGTCCAGCACCACCAACTCCGGCACCTCCGGGGCGATGTCCAGATCCAGCGCGATGCCCTTTTCGTTGGCGAGGCTTTCGACCGTCGCCACCACCTCCTCCAGCACCGGCAGGATGGCGCAGGGGGCGGGGTCGAGGTCGAGCTTGCCGTCTTCGATCTTGCGCAGATCCAGGATGTCGTTGACCTGATCGAGCAGGCCATGGCCGCAGCGCATGATCGACACGGCGTAACGCCGCTCCCCCGGATCCAGCCGCCCGGTCAGCAGCAGGCGGCACAGGCCGAGGATGCCGTTCAGCGGCGTCCGCATCTCGTGGCTGACGGTGGCGAGGAATTCGGTTTTGGCGGCGTCGGCGCGCTCCGCCCGCTCCTTGGCCTGGCGCAGCTCCTCCCGCGCCCGGCGCGAGGCGGTGATGTCGTTGGCGATGCAGATGATGTGACAGCGCCCGTCGCCCGACCATTCAAAGGGGTGGCGTTGCAGGGCGAACACCGCCGCGTCGCCGTCGCGCGTCAACACCAGCTCTTCGATGCCGAGGGAGCGCAAGGCCCCAGCCTCCCCGCCCGCCAACGCGCGGCCCGTCTCCGCGCCCAGCGTCTCGACCAGCGGACGGTTTTGGATGACGGAGCGGCTGGCCCCGAACGCCTCCTCCGCCGCGCGGTTCCACAGCACGACCTGCCCGCTGTCGCCGTCCAGCACGTAGAGCACGCTCGGCACATTGTCGATCACAGCGTCGAGAAAGGCTTGGGTCCGCCGCAGCATCTCTTCGGCCTCGCGGCGGCGGGTGATGTCCACCACCGAACTCAGCAACACCTCTTCGCCCTGGAACTCAAAGGCGATGCCGGACAGCAGGCCCCAGATGGTCCAGCCCGATTCCGTCACCAGCTCGGCCTCCACGTCCAGGGCGTGGCCGGTTTGGATGACTTGGCGGACGAAGGCCTCGCGCACCTCCGGGGCCGACCAGACGCTGGACGCCGGGCGGCCCAGCAGGGCGCTGGCCTCGCGCACGCCGAACAGATCGGCGGCGCGGCGGTTGACGAAGCGGATCTGCCCGTCCTCCCGGCCGGAGATCACCAGCGGCACGGGCGCGGCCTCCAGCACCGTGCGCAGCCATTGCTCGTTGCGGCGCAGCGCCTCGCTCTTCACGCCGGTTTCGTGGATGTAAAAGCGCAGGGCGCGGGCCAACTCGCCGATTTCGTCGGCGCCGCTGGCCGGGATTTCGGCGCTGCCCCCCGCCGTGCGGTCGCGGATCGCCTCGCTGACCGCCCACAGCCGAGCCAGCACCTTGCGCCGGACATAGACGAAGGACAGGATCATGCCCAGCGCCACCACCCCGACCGAGGCGAAAAACAGGCGGGTGTAGGTGGTGGAGACCTCGATGATCTGCTGGCGGCTGTCCTCCGCCGCGCGGGTCTGTTCGACAAAGATGCCGGTGTTCAGGCCGGTGTTGACCAGCGAGACCTGATTGGCCCGGTCGATCAGGCCGGTCAGAGTTTCCGACGCCTGCAATTCGGCCTGACGCTGGCGAAAGACCGACCGTTCCCCCTCCACCACCGCGCGCATTCCCTCGATCAACCGCGCGGCCCGCTCCTGCGTCGCGGCGGGCAGGTCGGCGCGGTCGGACAGGGCGGCCAGTTGCGCCGACGCGCCGTCCTTCAGCCGGGCCAAGCCAAAGCTGTTTTCCGTCTGGTGGACCGACGCGGTGAGGAACAGCAGCCGTTCCGCCAGGACCAGCCAGCGTTGCGCGGCGGCGTCCGGCTGCCCGCGCAAGGCCGGGTCCGCCAGCCCGTCGGCCAGTTGCCGCACGTCGCGGTCACGGTCGGTCAAACCGCGCCGGGCGGCGATGCGGGCGCTCACCCCCCGGTCGATGGCCTCGCGCAGGCGCAGGATCTCGTCGCGCTGCTGCTTCAGGCTGGCGATGCGTTGGGCCGGGCGGCTGTCGCCGGCGTCCAGCTCCGCCAACAGGCGATCATAGCCCGCCAACTGGTCGGACAGCCCTTGATTGATGGTTTCGCGACCGGAATTGTCGTTGGACAGGGCCAATTGTTCCAGGCTGCGCATGATCCGTTGGTGCTGACGCTCCAACCGGGCGGCGGCGACGACGGCGGGAAAGCGTTCCGACGTCACCCGGGTGATGCCCGCGTGCAGGCCGTCGAAGGCGACGTAGGCGCCAAGCCCGATCAACAGCGCGACCAAGCCGTTGAAGGCCAAGGCGCCGAACAGCCGGGCGCCGACGCCGATGCGGAACAAGCCGCCGCGCGCCTGCCCGTCGCCCTTGTAGCCTGGCTCTGTTCTGTCGGTCATTCCGTTCCCGCCCGCCCTTCGTCCGGCGCAGCTTTCCCCCGCGCCGCGCCTGAGCGTATCATAGCGGTCTTGCGGGTTACGTCATGGGCTTTGGAACATTGGGGTTTTGGGCTTTGTGGTGTGGGGGGAACAGGCAGATCATGGATTGGCGCCGCGTAATGACCGCCTTGGCTCTGGCGGGCGGGCTGTGGACGGCGTTGGCCGGGGCTGCCGCCGCCGATCCGTCATCGCCGTTCCCGGCGGCAGGGCGCGAGGATGGCGGCGTCGTCGCCGAGATTGAACGGCGCGGGGTGCTGCGCTGTGGCGTGTCCTACAACCCCGGATTCGCCGCCAACGACAAGGCCGGGCGCCCGGTCGGCTTCATGGTCGATCTGTGCCGGGCGCTCGCCGCCGCCGTGCTGGGCAAGGCCGACGCGGTGGAGATCCGCCGCCTGTCCAAGCCGCAGGAGTTCGCCGCCATCGCGGCGGGCGACGTGGACGTGTCCTTCGCCCAAACCTCGTGGACGCTGACGCGCGACGCGGGCTATCCGGTCGATTTCGGTCCGCCGGTCTTTCACGACGAACAGGGCATCGCCGCGTGGCGCCGCCCTGACGGACGCTCGCCGTTGGACGGCGGCGAGGCGACGATCTGCACCCCGTCGGCCACCACCTCGCACGCCGCGCTGGAGGCGTATCTGGCGCGGGGGGACAAGCCGTTGTGGACGTTGCGGCTGTTTCCGACCTGGCCGGACGCCTTGCAGGCCTTCATCGGGCGGGAATGCAACGCGCTGTCCATCGACCGGGCGATCCTGACCACCGCGTTGCGCGGGTTGGAGGGGAGCCGCGACGGGCTGCTCATCACCGCCGCCCCGGTTCCCTCGCGCGAGCCGGTGGCCCCGGTGGCGTCCAACCGCGACCGGCAATGGCTGACGGCGATCCGCTGGACGATGTTCGCGCTGTTTCTGGCCGAAGACGCGGGCGTCACTGGGGAAAACGCCGGTTTCCTGCGCATCACCGGCAACAGCGAGGTGCAACGCCTGCTCGACGGCCTGCCCGACGCCGCACGCAAAATCGGCCTGCGCCCGGATTGGGCCTATCAGGCCATCGTCCAGGTCGGCAATTACGGCGAGATTTTTGAACGCAACCTCGGCTCCCGCTCCCCCTTCGGGTTGGAGCGCGGGGCGAACCGGCCCTGGACCCAAGGCGGGCTGCTGTTCGCCCCGGTTTTTCAATAAACCAAAGCCCGTCCTGCGCGCTCTGTTCAAAGCTGTGCACAGTTGCTGACGGGCTGTTCATATCTGGTCGCATTCCTGTTCATTGGTTCGGCGGATAGTCGCCGCGCCGGTCCAACCCCTGGACGCGGCGCGCGCAGGCAATGGGCTGGACGTCAGACGATGAAGCGAACCGCTGTGGTCATGGATGAGCCGATGTTGGAACAGGGATTGCCGGAACCGGGAAACTTGCGTCGGCGGATCGACGATGCGCTGGATCGGGTGACGGGGCTTGTGCGCGACCGGATCGACCATGACGGCGCCGCCACGGTCGATTGGTTCGTTCGGCACTTCTACGCCAACGTCCCGCCCGACGATCTGGTGAACACGCCCGACGAGCAGCTTTATGGCGCGGCGCTGGCCATGTGGCAGGCCGCGCGCCGCCGCCAGCCGGGCGCGGCGACCGTCCGCGTCTACACCCCGCGCGTCGAGCAGGCCGGGTGGCACGCCCAACGCACCATCGTCGAAATCGTCAACGACGACATGCCGTTCCTGGTCGATTCGGTGACGGCGGAGCTGCACCGCCAGGGCTTGACCGTCCATCTGGTGATCCACCCGGTTCTGCCGATCCTGCGCGACGCGGCGGGCGAGGTGACGGGACTTTATGAGCCGGGAACCGACGCCCCGGTCGGCGCCCGCCCGGAATCGCTGATGCATGTCCAACTCAACCCGGTGGGCGATCCGGCGGCGCAGGAGCGCATTCGCGCCGGGCTGGAAGGGGTGCTGGCCGACGTCCGCGCAGCGGTGGAGGATTGGCGGACCATCGGCAGCCGCGTCGCCGAATCCGCCGCCTTGACCACCGCCGCCCACGCGGCGCTTCCCGACGGCGAAGCGGAGGAGGCCGCCGCCTTCCTCGCCTGGATGGACGAGGATAATTTCACCTATCTGGGCGCGCGCGATTACCGCGTCGCCGACGGCGACGAGCCAGGGTTGGAGCTGATCGCGGGGAGCGGCCTTGGCGTTCTGCGCGACGACGAGGTCAGCGTGTTCGACGGCCTGCGCCATTCCGCCAGCCTGTCGCCGGAGGTGCGCGCCTTCCTGCGCCAGCCTCGCCCGCTGCTGGTGACGAAGGCGAACCGCGACTCCACCGTGCACCGCTCGGTGGCGCTCGACGTCGTGCTCATCAAGCGCTTCGACGCGGCGGGCCGCATCGTCGGCGAACGGCTGCTGGTCGGCCTGTTCACCGCCTCGGCCTACAACGCCAGCCCGCGCGACATTCCGATTCTGCGCCGCAAGGTCGCCGATGTGGCGGCGCGCGCCGGCTTCGACCCGCAGGGCCATGACGGCAAGGCGCTGCTGAACATTCTGGAAACCTATCCGCGCGACGAGCTGTTCCAGATCCAGCCCGGCGAGCTGTTCGACACCGCGCTCGGCATTCTGCATTTGCAGGAGCGCCAACGGTTGGCGCTGTTCGTCCGCAAGGATTCTTTTGAACGTTTCGTGTCCGCATTGGTCTTTGTGCCGCGCGACCGTTTCGACACCGATTTGCGCCGCAAGATCCAAGCCATCCTGGAAGAGAGCTACAACGGGCGCTGCGCGGCCTTTTACACCCAGTTGGGCGACAGCTCGCTGGCGCGGCTGCATCTGATCGTCCAGGCCGGGGTTGGCGGGATTCCGGCGGTGGATCTGGGCGCGCTGGAACAGCGTCTGGTCCAGACCTCGCGCGGGTGGAGCGACCATCTGCGCGCCGCCTTGATCGACGCCAATGGCGAGGAGCGCGGGTTGGCGCTCGCCGCGCGCTACGCCGACGCCTTTCCGGTCGGCTACCGTGATTCGCACAGCGCCGCGCAGGCCGTGTTCGACATCGGGCGGATCGAACAGGCGTTGGCCGGGTCGGGCTTCTCGATCAATCTCGGTCGCCCGCTGGAGGCGGAGGAGGACGAACTCCACGTCACCATCCATCATGTTGGCCGCCCCATCGCGCTGTCCGACACGCTGCCGATGCTCGAACATATGGATCTGCGGGTCATCACCGAAGAGCCGTTCGCCGTCACGCCGCTGGGGGCCAAACAGCCGGTGTGGGTGCAGGATTTCGCGGTGCGCAGCGCCACCCGCTGGCCGACCGACGCCGCCGACGCCAAGCGCCATTTCCAAGAGGCCTTCGCCGCCGTTTGGGATGGGCGGATGGAGGATGACGGCTTCAACCGCCTGATCCTGCGGGCCGGGTTGACGGCGCGGGAGGTGGTGGTGCTGCGCGCCTACGCCAAGTTCCTCAAGCAAGCCCGCTTCGCCTACGCGCAAGACACGGTGGAGGCGACGCTCGCCGCCCACCCCGACACCGCGCGCCTGATCGCCCAGCTCTTCGCCGCCCGCTTCGATCCGAAAAACCGCGCCGACGAAGCCCCAATTCTTGAGGCCATCGACGCTGCGCTCGACGCCGTGACCAATCTGGACGACGACCGCATTCTGCGCCGCTTCGTCACGCTAGTCCGCGCCACGCTGCGCACCAACGCCTACCAAACCCTGCCGAATGGCCAGCCCAAGCCCTATCTGTCGCTGAAATTCAACAGCGGCCAGATTGACGAGCTGCCCCTGCCCCGCCCGTGGGTCGAGGTCTTCGTCTATTCCCCGCGCATGGAGGGCGTCCATCTGCGCGGCGGCAAGGTGGCGCGCGGCGGCATCCGCTGGTCCGACCGGCGCGAGGATTTCCGCACCGAGATTTTGGGGCTGATGAAGGCCCAGATGGTCAAGAACACGGTGATCGTCCCGGTCGGCTCCAAGGGCGGCTTCGTCGTCAAACGCCCGCCGCCCGCATCATCCGGACGCGAGGCGTTCCAGGCCGAAGGCGTCGAATGCTACAAGCTGCTGATGCGCGGTCTGCTCGATCTGACCGACAATCTGACCGCCGACGGCTCGGTCATGCCGCCCGCCGACGTGGTGCGCCATGACGGCGACGATCCCTATCTGGTGGTCGCCGCCGACAAGGGCACGGCGACCTTCTCCGACATCGCCAACGGCGTGTCCATCGACCATGGCTTTTGGCTGGGCGACGCGTTTGCGTCCGGCGGGTCGGTCGGTTACGACCATAAGGTGATGGGCATCACCGCGCGCGGCGCGTGGGAATCGGTCAAGCGGCATTTTCGCGAAACCGGGTTGGACATCCAAACCACCGACTTCAGCGTGGTCGGCGTCGGCGACATGTCGGGCGACGTGTTCGGCAACGGCATGCTGCTGTCCAAACACATCCGCCTGCTGGCGGCCTTCGACCACCGCCATATTTTCCTCGACCCCGATCCCAACCCGGCGACGAGCTGGGCGGAGCGCGCGCGGCTGTTCGCCCTGCCCCGCTCCTCTTGGGCCGAGTATGACCGGGCGTTGCTGTCCAAGGGCGGCATGATCGTCGAACGCGCGTTGAAAAGCGTCGAATTGACGCCGGAGGTCCGCGCCTGCTTTGGCATTGAGGCGACGCACATCGCGCCCGCCGAGCTGATGCGCCGCCTGTTGACGGCGAAGGTCGATCTGCTGTGGTTCGGCGGCATCGGCACCTACATCAAGGAATCGGGCGAAACCAACGCCGAAGCGGGCGACAAGGCGACCGACGCCCTGCGCGTCGATGGCCGCGACATCCGCGCCTCGGTGATCGGCGAAGGGGCCAATCTGGGCGCGACCCAGCGGGGCCGCATCGAGGCCGCCCGCTTTGGCGCCAATGGGCAGGGCGTGCGGCTGAACACCGACGCCATCGACAATTCGGCGGGCGTGGACACGTCGGACCATGAGGTGAACATCAAGGTGCTGCTGGGCGACGTGGTGGCGCGCGGCGACATGACGACCAAGCAGCGCGACGTGCTGATGGCGGCGATGACCGACGAGGTGGCGGGGCTGGTTCTGGCCGACAATTACCGGCAATCCCAAGCCCTGACCATCGCGCAAGCCCAAGGCCCGGCGCTGCTGGAGGCGCAAGCCCGCTTCATCCGCACGCTGGAAAAGGCCGGTCGCCTGAACCGCGCCATCGAGTATCTGCCGAGCGACGAGGATCTCGCCGAACGAATGGCCGAACGGCGCGGCCTGACCCGACCGGAGCTGGCGGTGCTGCTGGCCTACGCCAAGATCACCTTGTACGACGATCTGCTGGCCTCGGACCTGCCCGACGATCCGGCGATGGCGGGCGATCTGCTGGCTTATTTCCCCAAACCCTTGCAGGAGAGCCAGGGCGAGGCCATCGCCCGCCACCGTCTGCGCCGTGAAATCGTCGCCACGCAAGTGACCAACAGCCTGGTCAACCGCGTCGGCCCGACCTTCGTCCGCGAGATGATGGAGAAGACCGGCCTGGGTCCGGCGGACGTCGCCCGCGCCTACGCCATCACCCGCGAGGTCTTCGGCCTGCGCGACCTCTGGACCGCCATCGACGCGCTCGACAACCGCGTCCCGGCGGCGGCGCAGGACGCCTTGACCCTCGACATTTTGGCGCTGGTCGAACGGTCGGTCGGCTGGTTCCTGGTGAATGGCGATCACCCGCTGTCGATCACGGCGGGCGTCGCGTCCTTCCGCCCGTCGGTGGACGCCCTGATCGCCGATCTCGACCGCGTGCTGGACGCCGAGGAGCAAGCCCGCCTGTCGGCCCGCGCCGCCCGCCACAGCGCGCAGGGCGTGCCCGACGCGTTGGCCCAGCGGATCGCCGCCTTGCCGGTTCTGGCGGCGGCCCCCGATCTGGCCCGCGTCGCCGCGCGCACCGGCCAGCCGGTGACGGCGGTCGCCGCCGTCTATGTCGGGCTGGGCCGTCGTTTCGCGCTCGATTGGCTGCGCGACAAGGCGCAGGCCACTCGCGCGGAAAATCATTGGCAGAAGCAAGCCGTCGCCGCCATCATGGACGATTTGTTCGCCCACCAGATGGAGCTGACCGTCCGGGTTCTGGAATCCGCCGCCATGACCGACGGCCAGGACGGGGCGGAGGGCTGGATCGCCCGTTGGACCGCCGGACGCCGGGCGGCGGTGGAGCGGATCGAACCACTGATCGCCGAGTTGCGCGGCCAGTCGGCGGTTGATTTGCCGATGTTGACGGTGGCCAGCCGCCAGTTGCGCGGCCTGACCAGCGGCGCCTGACCTTAAAACCATCCATCGGAAGCCGCAATTCGAGTCACCCTCGACCAAGGTCGGGGGTGACTCGAATTATTCGTAGGCCATACATTTTATTCCATAACCTAGTGGCTCGCTCGGTCATAACCACAAAAAAGATCGGGCGACTTCCAAGCAACATTGGGAGGGTTTGGAGACATGGCCTACGCGGCTTCGACCGACGACAGCGTCCGCCCGATGACCGGCGAAGAAAAGAAAGTCATCTTCGCATCATCGCTCGGCACCGTCTTTGAATGGTATGATTTCTACCTGTATGGCTCGCTCAGCGCGGTGATCGCCAAACAGTTCTTCTCCGGCGTCAACCCGACCGCCGCCTTCATCTTCGCGCTGATGGCCTTCGCCGCCGGGTTCGCGGTGCGTCCCTTCGGCGCGCTGATGTTCGGGCGTCTGGGCGACATGATCGGGCGCAAATACACCTTCCTCGTCACCATCCTCATCATGGGCCTGTCGACCTTCATCGTCGGCATCCTGCCCAACTACGCGTCCATCGGCATCGCCGCCCCGATCATCCTGATCGGACTGCGCCTGCTGCAAGGTCTGGCGCTGGGCGGCGAGTATGGCGGGGCGGCGACCTATGTGGCCGAACACGCCCCGCACGGGCGGCGCGGCAACTACACTTCGTGGATCCAAACCACGGCGACGCTGGGCCTGTTCCTGTCGCTTCTGGTCATTCTGGGTTGCCGCGTGTCAATGGCGCCGGAGGATTTCGACGCCTGGGGCTGGCGCATTCCCTTCCTGATTTCCATCGTGCTGCTGGGCGTGTCGGTGTGGATCCGCCTGATGCTGAACGAATCCCCCGCCTTCAAGCGGATGAAGGATGAGGGCAAGCATTCCAAGGCGCCGTTGACCGAATCCTTCGCCCGCTGGCCCAACCTGAAAATCGTGCTGCTCGCCCTGTTCGGGCTGGTCGCCGGGCAAGCGGTGGTCTGGTACACGGGCCAATTCTACGCCCTGTTCTTCCTGACCCAGACCTTGAAGGTGGACGCGCAGGCGGCCAACCTGATGATCGCCGGGTCGCTGCTGATCGGCACGCCCTTCTTCGTCATCTTTGGCACACTGTCCGACCGCATCGGGCGCAAGCCGATCATCATGGCCGGTCTGGCTCTGGCCTGCCTGACTTATTTCCCGATCTTCAAGGCGATCACCCACTACGCCAACCCGGCGTTGGAGGAGGCCATCGCCACATCGCCGGTCGTCGTCACCGCCGACCCGAACGAGTGTTCCTTCCAGTTCAACCCGGTCGGCACCAGCCAATTCACCAGCTCCTGCGACATCGCCAAGAGCGCGCTGGTCCGTCGTGGCATTCCCTATTCCAACGAGGCCGCCGCGCCGGGCACGGTGGCGACGATCCGGGTCGGCTCCACCGCCATCCCGTCCTATTCCGCCGTGCCCGCCGCCGGAACCGCCGTGTCGTTGAGTCACGGCCCGGCCACCGCCGTTCCCACCGCCGACGCGAAGGCCGCTGGCGCAGCGTTCGACAAGGGGTTGGGCGACGCGCTGAAGGCCGCCAACTACCCGGCCAAGGCCGATCCGGCCCGCGTGGACACGGTGATGGTGGTGGCGCTGCTGAGCATCCTGGTCCTCTATGTGACCATGGTCTATGGCCCCATCGCCGCCATGCTGGTGGAGCTGTTCCCGACCAAGATCCGCTACACCTCGATGTCGTTGCCCTACCACATCGGCAATGGCTGGTTCGGCGGCTTCCTGCCGACGACCTCCTTCGCCATCGTGGCGGCGACCGGCGACATCTATTCCGGCCTGTGGTACCCGATCGCCATTGCGGCGGGAACCTTTGTGATCGGCATGCTGTTCGTCCGCGAAACCAAGGACGTGGACATCTACGAGCACGACTGACGTCCACGCTTGCCGTAAGAACACGCCGGGCGGGGGAGCGATCCCCCGCCCGGTTTCCCTGCGGCGGTCGCGCGCAAGAAACAACCCTCTCATGCCGCCCGCATGTTTCGATCCTTCCACCGCCGCCTTGTGCTACCCTTGCGCCCCATAGGGAGAAGACACCCAAAAAGGGACGCAAGAACGCCCGATGGAAAGCTGGTTCATACTGGTGGCCTCGCTGGCCTACCTGCTGTCTTTGTTCGCCATCGCCTGGTACGGCGACCGCACGGCCAGCGGATCGGGGGAACGGCGCACGCCGCTGCTCTACGCGCTGAGTTTCGGCGTCTATTGCACGTCCTGGACCTTTTACGGCGCGGTCGGGCGGGCGGCGACCGGCGGGTTTTACTTCCTGCCGATCTACATCGGGCCGATCCTGATGATCGGGCTGGGCTGGCCGATTTTGGCCCGCATCGTCCGCGTGGCGAAATCGGAAAACGTCGTCTCCATCTCCGACTTTTTGTCCGCCCGTTACGGCAAAAGCCGGGGGTTGGCGGCGCTCGTCACCATCACGGCGGTGATCGGGCTGTTGCCCTACATCGCCCTGCAACTGAAGGCCATCAGCGTCAGTTTCGAGATTCTGGCCGGGGACACGCTGGGGTCGGAGGTCAGCCAACTGCCCGGCGGCACCAGCCTGTTGGCGGCGCTGCTGATGGCCGCCTTCGCCATCCTGTTCGGCGTGCGCAGCATTTCCGCCAACGAGCATCATCGCGGCCTGATGATGGCCATCGCGGCGGAATCGGTGGTGAAGCTGGCCGCCGCCATCGGCGTGGGCGCCGCCATCGCCTTCGCCGCCTTTGGCAACCCGGCGGCGTTTCTCGAGGCCGCCGCCAACCATCCCGGCTTTCTGGAGTTGATGAGCCTGGGCAACATCGGCGGCGATTGGTGGGTCGCCTGCCTCTTGTCGGCGCTGGCCATCCTCTGCCTGCCGCGTCAATTCCACGTCGCCGTGGTGGAGAACACCCACACCGGCGACGTTCAATCCTCCGCCCGGCTGTTTCCCGCCTATCTGATCGCCATCAACCTGTTCGTGCTGCCGGTGGCGCTGGCCGGGCTGATGCTGTTTCCCGACGGCAAGATCAACGCCGACACCTTCATGGTGTCGATCCCGCTGCATCAGGGATGGCCGTGGCTGGCGCTGATCGCCTTCATCGGCGGCTTGTCGGCGGCCACCAGCATGATTCTGGTGGAGATGGTGGCGCTGTCCACCATGATCTGCAACGACATCGCCGTGCCGCTGTTGATGGCGCTGCGCCCCAACGACCGCCGTCTGCGCGACGAACCCGCCGCCGTGCTGCTGGGGGTGCGGCGGTCGGCGGTGCTGGTGCTGGTGCTGCTGTCCTATGGCTGTTATCGGCTGATCGGTTCGGCCTTTCCGTTGGCGACCATCGGCATGATGAGCTTCACGGCGGTGGCGCAATTCGCCCCGGCGCTGTTGGGCGGACTGGTCTGGGACCGCGCCAGCCGATCCGGCGCCTTCGCCGGGATCTGCGCCGGCTTCATCGGCTGGGCCTACACCATGCTGTTGCCGTCCTTCGCCGACGCGGGATGGCTGGCGGCGAGCGCGCTGCGCGAAGGGCCGTTCGGCCTGACCGGGCTTAGCCCCATCGCGCTGGCCGGGATCGGCGACATCGACCCGCTGACCAACGCGGCGCTGTGGAGCCTTGGCCCCAACCTGTTCCTGTTCGTGGTGATTTCGCTGCTGACCCGCCCCACCACCCTGGAGCGCCAGCAGGCCGCCCGATTCATGAGCCTGCGCCGCGCGGCGGACGGCGAGGCGCACGGCCCGCGCGGGGCGACGCTGGCCGATCTGCATGATCTGGCGGTGCGTTACGTCGGCACGGCGCGGGCTGACGCCGCGTTCCGCCGCTTCACCGGCGTGCGCGACGGCGATTTGCAAACCGCTTTGCTGTCGCGCAGCGACGGCGAGGCCATCCAGATGACCGAACGGCTGTTGGCCGGGGCGGTCGGTTCGGCGTCGGCCCGCGTCGTCGTCGCCGGGCTGCTGTCCGACCGGCGGCTGTCGCGCACCGACGCCCGGTCCATCATCGACGAAGCGTCCCGCGCCATTTTGAAACAGCATGAGCTGTTGCGGGCGACGGTGGAAAATGTGCCGCAGGGCATCGCCGTGTTTGACGAGGATTGGCGCGTCGCCACCTGGAACAACCAGTTCGTCGTGCTGCTGGAGCTTCCCGACGGCTTCGTCCAGGTCGGCACCTCGTTGGAGGAGATCGTCCGCTTCATCGACCGGCGCGGCGAGTATGGCCACAATGGCGAGATTGAAACGCTGCTGACCCGCCGTTCCGACCCGCGACGCCGCAACCGGCCCGACATGTATGAACGGGTGCGGCCCGACGGCTCGGTGCTGGAAATCGCCACCAACCCGATGCCGGGGGGCGGCTTCGTCGCCGTTTACACCGACGTCACCGAACGGCATCGCGCGGCGGAAGCGCTGCGCGAGGCCAACGAAACGTTGGAGCGCCGCATCGCCGAACGCACCCGCGACCTGTCCGAAGCCAAGGGGGAGGCCGAACGGGCCAACCGCAGCAAGACGCGCTTCCTCGCCGCCGCCAGCCACGATCTGTTGCAGCCGCTGCACGCCGCCCGCCTGTTCCTGTCGGCGCTGGGCGAACGGCACCAGGACAACGCCATCCGCCAGATCGACGCCTCTCTCCGCTCGGTCGAGCAGATTTTGGGCGATTTGCTCGACGTGTCGAAGATCGACAGCGGCGTCGTCCGCCCCAACCCGACGCCGATGCGCATCGACGAGTTGCTGAAGCCGCTGGGCGAGGAGTTCACCGTGCTGGCCAGCCGCCACGGGCTGGGGCTGCGGGTGGTCGATTGCGCGTTGACGGTGCGCAGCGACCCGACGCTGCTGCGGCGCATCCTGCAAAATTACCTCGCCAACGCGGTGCGCTACACCCGGACGGGCCGGATTTTGCTGGGCTGCCGTCGGCGCGGCGCTTTCCTGTCCATCGAGGTGTGGGACACCGGCCCCGGCATTCCCGAACACAAGGTGCCGGAAATCTTCATGGAGTTCCGCCAGCTTGACAACGCGGTGGACGAGCGCGGCAAGGGGCTTGGCCTGGGTCTCGCCATCGTCGAGCGGTTGGCGGGAATCCTCGACCACCCGGTGCAGGTGCGGACCAAGGTTGGGCGGGGCAGCGCCTTTTCCGTGCTGGTGCCGCTGACGGACGAGCGGGTGGCGGTGCGCCCGGCGACCGTCCGCCCCCGCGTGCGCGATTTGCGCGGCGTGCTGGTGCTCTGCCTGGAAAATGAACCGGCCATCGCGCGGGCGACCGAGGATTTGCTGACAAGCTGGTCCTGCCGCGTCGCCACCGCCGCCACGCCCGAACAGGCGTTGGTGGCGCTGAACGGCCAAATTCCCGACGTCATCCTGACCGATTATCACCTCGACCGCAGCCTGACCGGGGTGGACGCCCTGCGCACGCTGCGCGCCCGTTTGGGGGCCATCCCGGCGGCGGTCGTCACCGCCGACCGTGACATGGCTGTGCGCGACGACATCGAAGCGGCGGGCTGCCACCTGCTCTACAAACCCGTCCGCCCCGGCGCGCTGCGCGCCCTGCTGGGGCAATTGCTGAGCCAGGGAGAGCAGCGGATGGCGGGATGAGAACAGGCCATCACCCCATCAAATAATGAACCTGAAGCCGTCCGTGGCGGGGGGAACGTTCGACGCTGGCCTGGACGCCGAAGACGGTTTCGATCAGTTCCTCCGTCAGCACCTCGTCCGGCGTTCCAACCCGCGCCAGCTTGCCCTGGTGAAGAACGGCGAGCCGGTCGCAGAACAGCGCGGCGAGATTCAGGTCGTGCAGGGCGACGACGCTCGTCACCGGCAGGCGGCGGATCAGGGCCAGAATGTCGAGCTGGTGGCGGATGTCCAGATGGTTGGTCGGCTCGTCCAACAACAGCTCGCTGGGGCATTGCGCCAGGGCGCGCGCGATGTGGGCGCGTTGGCGCTCGCCGCCCGACAGGCTGTGCCACAGACGCTCGCGCCGGTCGGCCAGCCCGACCTGCTCCAGCGCGGTGTCCACCGCCGCCGCGTCGTCGCTGGTCCAGGCCGACAGCGGCCCGCGATGGGGCGTGCGGCCGAGCCGCACGACGTCCTGGACGGTGAGCGCCGCCTCCGTCGTCGTCTGTTGTTCGACCAGCGCCACCCGGCGGGCGAAGGCGCGGCGCGGCAGGGCGTCGATGTTCGCGTCGCCCAGCGTGACGACGCCGCTCGACACCTTGCGCAGCCGGGCCATCAGCCGCAGCAGGCTGGATTTTCCCGAGCCGTTGGGGCCGATCAGGCCCAGAACCCGACCCGGCTCCGCCGCCAGGGTGACGCCGTCCACCATCAGGACGCCGCCGACTCCCCACCGAACCTCATGCGTCGCCAGAGTCACATCGGCAGTCACAGCGGCCTCCTTGCCCGATAGAGAATGACGGCGAAGGCCGGGGCGCCGAACAGCGCCGTCACCACGCCGACCGGCAACACCTGTTGCGCCACCAGGATGCGGGACAGGATGTCGGCGAGAACCAGAAACACCGCGCCGATCATCAGGGCGGCGGGCAACAGGCGCGCGTGCCCCTGCCCAACCAGAAAGCGCGCGGCGTGCGGGATGACCAGCCCGACGAAGCCGATGGAGCCGACGATGCCGACCATGGCGGCGGTCATCGCCGCCGTCAACGCGAACAGAACCAGCCGCACGCGGCGCACCGGCACGCCCAGGGACGCCGCCGCGTCGGCGCCAAAGGCGAAGGCGTCGAGCGCGCGGGCGTGCAGCATCGCCACGACGAAACCGCCCAGCGCGACCGGCGCGGCCAACCCCACATCGGGCCACCGCACGCCGCCCAGATTGCCAAGCAGCCAGAACAACACCCCGCGCGCCTGTTCGGCGTTGGCCGAGGTGGTGACGATGTAGGAGGTCATGGCGTTGAACAGTTGCGACCCAGCCACCCCGGCCAGCAGCACGCGGTCCGACCCGCCGCCGCTTCCCATCGCCAGCAGACCCACCAGCGCGATGGCGGCGACCGCGCCCAGAAAGGCGCCGCCCGACAGCGACAGCGCCCCGCCGCCGATCCCGGCGATCATCACCAGAACCGCGCCGGTGGACGCCCCGGCGGAAATCCCCAGCACATAGGGTTCCGCCAGCGGGTTGCGCAGCAGCGCTTGCAGAATGACGCCCGACACCGCCAACGCCCCGCCGCAACAGGCGGCGACCAGCGCGCGGCTGAGCCGGTAGTCCCAGACCACCCCCTCCTGAATGCGGTTGAGCGGAAAGGCGGTTCCGAACAGCCGGTTGCCCACCGTTTTGACGATGATCTCCAGCGGAATGGTCATCTCGCCAATCGACGCGGCGAGCGCGATGGCGAAACCAAGCGCCGCCAAGGCCAGAAGGGCGACGGCGACTGGCTTTCCCATCACCGCGCCATCCCGAAGGACGCGATGCCGGCGGCCAACGCCTCGATGCCGTCGATGGTGCGGATGGTGGGATTCATCGACTGCGCGTCCATCAGGACGATGCGGTTTTGCCGCACGGCCTCCAGCTTGCTGGCGACCGGGTCGCTGGTCAGGAAGGCGCGTTTGACCGCCGGATCGTCGGCGGCGTAGCGGCGGCGGTCCATCGTGGCGACGACGATCACCGCCGGATTCGCGGCGGTGATGCCCTCCCAGCCGATCAACGGCCATTCCTCGTTGGTGGCGATGACGTTGCGGGCGCCCAGCGTGGACAGGATGTAGGCCGGGGCGCCGTTCCGTCCGGCGACGAAGGCGTCGCCCTTCACGTCCTTGCTGGAAAACCAGAAGAGCACGGGAACGTCCTTGGCCTTGCCCGCCACGGCGGCGACGGCGGCGGCCTCGCGTTGGCGCAGTTGCGCGACCAGCGCCTCGCCCCGGTCGTTGACGTCGAAGATTTGAGCCAGCTCGCGGATCTCCTGATAGACCAGATCCATGGTGAACATCCGCGCGCGCACCCCGTCGCCGCTGCCGGAATTGTCCTTTTCCACGCAATCGGACGGCGACAGATAGGTCGGAACGCCCAAGCCCGCGAACTGCTCGCGCTTGCCGACCGACCCGTTCGGGCCGACATGCCATTCAAATTGCGCCGTCACCAGATCCGGCGCCTGCCCGACCACCGCCTCAAAGCTGGGGTCGTTGTCGGCCAAACGCTTGATTTTGGTGTTCGCGGCTCCAAAGGGCTTCAGCACCGGGCCAACCCAGACGGCGGTGCCGACGATCCGGTCGGCCAACCCCAGCGACAGCAGAATTTCCGTGCTGCTCTGGCCGATGGACACGGCGCGCTTGGGGGCCTGGTCAAAGCGGATCGGCACGCCGCAATTCTGAAGGGTCAGCGGGTAACGGGTGGCCTCGGCGGCGTCAGCCGGGCCGGACAGACCGAACAGAGCGGCGAGCGCGCCGACGGCGCAAAGCGACGCCGCGCGGCGCCAGCGGGCAAAGGACATGGCGATGGTCATGATGATCCTGGAACGCAAAAGCGGAGCGATCCCGCGCGGCGACGCGCAAGGATGATGAATCAAACGGAGGAAAAGCGCGCAAGGGCGCAGCGCCTCACCAGCTCCGGCGGATGGGCCGGTCGTTGGATGGGCGGCGGCGACAGCGGAAAGATCGGCGCACAGAGGGCGCGCGCGGCGTCATCATGAGGACTCCTGACCCGGACAACCCCGCCCGGCATGGGATTTCAACGACGACGGCAGGTCTCCTGGCTCACGGATCATGGCGTTCGGTCTGCCTTCCCACAAGCCGGGGGAACCGGCGCGCAGTGGCATGACGGCCTTGAGAGACAAGGCGTCACAAGGACCTTTGGCGATCCGCTGACAGTTGCGGGGGCAGCCACGGATTCCGCGCGGACGCGTCACCGTGTTCCCTTTTGATCCCCAGAGGGGAACCGTCGAGGGCAAACGTTATAATATAACAGATGGGTGGTCAATCACTATCAATAGCGCGCCGCCTCATTCCACCGGCGGCGGCGGTGCGGGGGCCAGGGCCAGTTGGCTGGCCAGAACGGCGGCCTGGGTGCGGGTCAGCACGTTCAGCTTGCGCAGGATCGTGGTGACATGGGCCTTCACTGTGGTTTCGGCGACGTTCATCTCATAGGCGATCTGCTTGTTCAGCTTGCCCTCGGCGATGCCCGCCAGCACGCGAAGCTGTTGCGGGGTCAGGGTCGCCGCGCGCTGTGCCGGGTCGGGGGCGTCGGCGTCGTGCGCGCCATGGAGTTCCGGCAACCACAATTCGCCATCCAGCACCGCGTTGATCGCCTCGACGATCTGGGTGTTGGGGGCGGATTTCGGCACGAAGCCCGAGGCGCCGTAATCAATCGAACGCTGGATCGTCACCGGATCTTCCGACGCCGAGACCACGATCACCGGAATCGCCGGATGTTCGGAGCGCAGCATCATCAAACCGATCAGCCCGCTCATCCCCGGCATGTGCAGGTCAAGCAGGATGATGTCCACCCCCTCGCCGGTTTCCAGCACCGGCTTGATCTGGTCGAACCGCGAGACTTCCAGAATTTCGGCCCCGGCCATCGCCTGCCCAATGGTTTGGGCCAAGGCGGTGCGCATCAGCGGGTGGTCGTCGGCGATCAGAATGCGGTGAGACATGGACAATCCGATGTGAAAACCATAACGACCAGTATCGGCCCCCCGGCGCGCGTTGACAACAGCGCCCAACGCCGCGCGACAACCTTTCCCGCCAAAAAGAAAAGTTGCACCAATCAGAACGGGCCGTCCGCCAACCATAGCAGCCACAGCGCCGCCGCCAGATAGGGACCAAACGCGATTGACGCGCCGCCGGAAAGACGGTCCCGCCGCGCCGCCGCCAGGGCGACCGTCACCCCCAGCGCGCTGAGCGCCGCCAGCAGCACGACGTTCGGCAGCCCCTCCATCCCCAGCCAGGATCCCGCCACGGCCAACAGCTTCGCGTCGCCCAGCCCCAACCCGTCGCGCCCGCGCAAACGGCGATAGCCCGCCGCCAGACCGGCGAACAGGGCGTAGCCCAAGGCCGCCGCCGCCGCGTGGTTGGTCAGCGCGTCGGCCAAACCGCCCGCCGGGCTTTCCCACGCTGTCACCGCCAAACCAAGGGGAATCAAGGGCAACAACACGACGTCGGGCAGCAAGCGGCGCCGCGCGTCCACCAGGGACGCCAGCAGCAAGGCCCACCCGAACAGGCAACCAACCGGCAGCAGCGGCCAGGGCAACGCCACCGCCGCCATCGCCGCCGCCGCCGCCGCGCCCGCCGTCGCCCATGGGCGCGGGCGCCCGCGCCAGCCTTCACCCTCCGGCCACGCCTGATCGGGCAACGCCTCGGCCAACGCGCCGATGACCCGACCGATTGGCAGCGCGGCGAGAACACAAACCGACGCCACCGCCAAAAACGGAAGGTCAGCGGCCATTGGACGCAGGCAGCGCGGAGGGGGGCGGCGCGGAAGGGTCGGCGGAGGGGATCGCCCCGGCGCTGGTCCGCTCGTGGATGGCTTGACGGCGGAAGCGGTGCAGTTCGGCGGGACGTCCGCCGGTCTGGCTTTCAAAGCTGCCGGTCGGTTCGACCAGACCGCCGGAAATCATCAGACGGCGGAAGTTCTGCTTGTGCACCCGCTCGCCCGACAGGGCTTCGACCACCTGTTGAAGCTGGTGCAGGGTGAAGGTGGGCGGCAGCAATTCAAACACGATGGGCCGGTATTTCAGCTTGCCGCGCAGCCGTTCCAGCGCGGAGGCCAGGACGCGCCGCCCGTCGCGCGCCATCGGTCGGCCCAGCGCGCGCGGCATAATGCCGCCCGGCGGGGGGGCCTCGGCCATCCGCGCGGCCAAATCGCGGTCACGGAAGGATTCGACGACCAATCCGGCCTCATACAGTATCTCATACCGCTCAAGAACCCGCTCCATGTCCCAATCAGCCCCGTCCAGGCCGAAAGCGAGCTGCGCGCGTTCGCCGCGCCGGGCGCGCGCCTCGTCGTCGCCCGCCGCCGCGATCCAGCCGCGCAACGCCGGGATGATGACGCTGTCCAGCAGGGCCGGGCGCTGGTCGCGCCAATCCTCCCACGGGAAATGATCGTACAGCGCCCGCCATTCCGCCGCCGCGCCCGCCAATGGGGCGTCGCGCACCAGGGCCAGATAGCCGACCACGACCGAACGCGGCCCGCCAAACAGCTCGTGCGGGTCGCGGAAACGGTCGCCGAAGGTGTAAAGCTGCTCGACATAGCGCAGCGACAGGCCGGACAGCCCCTCCGCCACCGCGCGCACGCCGTCTTGCAGGGTGCGGAAGCGTTCCGGCTCGAACGGCGCGCCGGGCAGGGCGTCGCGGTGCGGCAACGGCTCGTCGCCCCGGCGATGCTCCGCCGGAACGGCGAACTCGCTGCGCACCGTCACCACGCGCGGCGTCCCACCGGCCACCGCCACCACGGCGACCGAGAGTCCCAACTGAACGTCTGACGTCACAAAATCACACTCCGCGCCTGTCCCGCGCGCCCGCCCGGCCTCCATGGACGGAGACCGGCAGGCGCGTGGATCCGACAGACCTCAGCGTTTGTCGAGCGGCACGAAGTCGCGGGCGGGGTGGCCGGTGAAGAGCTGACGCGGACGACCGATCTTCTGGGCCGGATCCTCGATCATTTCCTTCCACTGGCTGATCCAGCCGACGGTGCGGGCCACAGCGAACAGCACGGTGAACATGCTGGTCGGAAAACCCATCGCCTTCAGGATGATGCCCGAATAGAAATCGACGTTCGGGTAGAGTTTCTTCTCAACGAAATACGGATCGGACAGCGCGATCTTTTCCAATTCCATTGCGATGGCCAGATGCGGCTCGTCCTTGATGCCCAGGGTGCCGAGAACCTCGTAACAGGTCTCGCGCATGATCTTGGCGCGCGGGTCGTAATTCTTGTAGACCCGGTGGCCGAAGCCCATCAGGCGGAAGCTGTCGTTCTTGTCCTTGGCCCGCGCGATGAATTCGGGGATCCGCTCGACCGAGCCGATCTCCTCCAGCATCTTCAGCACGGCCTCGTTCGCGCCGCCATGAGCCGGACCCCACAGCGCGGCGATGCCCGACGCGATGCAGGCGAACGGGTTGGCGTGCGAGGAGCCAGCCAAACGAACGGTGGACGTCGAGGCGTTCTGCTCGTGGTCAGCGTGCAGGATGAAGATCTTCTCCATCGCCTTCGACAGGATCGGGTTGACCTTGTACGGCTCGCAGGGCGTGCCGAAGGTCATGTAGAGGAAGTTTTCCGCGTAAGACAAATCGTTGCGCGGGTACATGAAGGGCTGACCGGCGGTGTATTTGTAGGCCATCGCCGCCATGGTCGGCATCTTGGCGATCAGACGGTGCGCGGCGATCTTGCGCTGCACCGGATCGAAGATGTCTGTGGAATCATGGTAGAAGGACGACAGGGCGCCGACGACGCCGCACATGATCGCCATCGGGTGGGCGTCACGGCGGAAACCGCTGTAAAAGCGCGCCAACTGCTCGTGCACCATGGTGTGGTAAGTGATGGTGCGCGCGAAATCGACCTTTTCCTCCGCGTTCGGCAGTTCGCCGTTCAGCAGCAGGTGGCAGACCTCCAGAAAATCGCAATTGTCGGCCAAATCGGCGATGGCGTAGCCGCGATGCAGCAGAACGCCTTCGTCGCCATCAATGTAGGTGATGGCCGAATCGCAGGCGGCGGTCGAGGTGAAGCCCGGATCATAGGTGAAATAGCCGGTCGCGGCGTACAGCTTGCGGATGTCGACAACGCGCGGTCCGGTGGACCCTTCCAGCAACGGCAGCGTCAGCGTTTTGCCCGTGACGTTGTCGGTCAGCGTGATGGTGCCGACCTCGGTCACATCACCGTGCGGCGTGTGCTTGCTCGATTCCATGCTTGTCACTCTCCTAGGGGCTGCTTGGTTTTTGCAGTCCGGTCCGCCACGCTTTGTTGGAGCGTGCCGGGCCGTGGCGTTGCGCCGCCTTGGTTCTTGCGCGCCGGTGTTCAGCCCGCGCGGTTGGCCGGTCGGAAGAATAGCACGACGCGGCCCGGACCAACATGTCCGATGCGCCGCAGCGGATGCGGAGCCGCCCTCTGTCTTGCGTCCGGCTCCATCTTCGCGTCAGGCGCGTTCCGACACCCGCAGGCGCAGGCTTTGCTCCAATCGTCCGGCTTCGCGGACCAGGGCCGGAAGCAGCGCTTGCGCCTTTTCCTGTTCACCATGACGGCACGAGACTTCCAAACGCCACGCCAAATGCATGACGGCCATGCCGCCGAAACTTCCGGCCATGCTGGACAGATCGTGCGCCTCCCCGGCCAACACCGCCAGATCGAGATGACCGTCCTCTTTGCCATCGTTCATCACTGACAGGCGGGCCAGCCGCTCGGCGACATCCTCCAAAAAGCTGTCAACGATCAAGGCCAGACTGTCGGCCCCGACGCTGGCCTCCAGGCTGAGCAGAACGGATTCATCGAGCGCCTCGCCATGCCCGGAGTCGCCGTCCAGGGGCGGCGCCTTTTCGGGGGGAAGCGGCGGCTCGGAAAGGCGCGTCGCCGACGCGGGCGCAAGCCAACGGTCCAGTGCCGCCACCAAACCCGACCGATTGATTGGCTTGGTGATGTAATCGTCCATACCGGCGCTCAGGCATTCCTCGCGGGTGCCGGGCATGGCGTCGGCGGTCAAGGCGATGATCGGAACACGCGCGCGCGGCCCGTCCAATTGGCGGATCGCCTGCGCGGCGTCCAGCCCATCCATGACCGGCATTTGCACGTCCATCAGGATCAAATCAAGGCCGCCCGCCGCTGCGATGGCCAGCGCCTGCTCCCCATTTTCGGCCACCTCAACCGTGTAGCCCAGCCGTTCCAACAGGGTGGAGGCGAACAACTGATTGGTGCGGTTGTCCTCGGCGAGCAGGACATGGCCGGTGCGTGGACCTGCCGCGTCGCCTCCAGAACTTTCCCCCTCTGGAGGCGCCGAGGCGATCACCGACGAGGGGTCAAACAGTCCGATCAGACAGGACAAAAGCGCCGACTGGCGCAAGGGTTTGGTCAGCACCGCGTCGGCCAACCCCCGCTCAACGCGCCCGCCCAGCCCCAGCGACGTGACCAACACCCGTTTCGTGTGGGCCAGCCCCTGTTGCCCCGCCATGGCCGCCAGCAACGCGCCGCCATCCATCACGGGCATGGTCTGGTCGATCAGGGCGACGTCGAAACGCTGCCCAAGCATCGACGCCCGGTCAAGCGCGTCCAAGGCCGCCAGCGCGCTGTCCACCACCGTCACCGTCGCGCCCAGCCCGTCCAGCATCGAGGCGAGAACCCGCTGGTTGATCGCCAGATCGTCGACGATCAGCGCCCGTCGCCCCGCCAACGGACGCGCGGCCGGAATGATCTCCTCCCCGCTCAGCGCCAGCGGAAGATCGACCTGGAACCGGCTGCCATGCCCGAACGCGCTTTCGACGGAGATGCCGCCACCCATCACCTCCGCCAATTGCCGACAGATCGCCAGCCCCAAGCCGGTGCCGCCGTATTTGCGGGTGATGGAGCCGTCAACCTGCTGGAATTTGTTGAACAAGGTGGGCAGCGCGTCTTCGGGGATGCCGATGCCGCTGTCCGTCACCGACATCCGCATGACCAGATGGTCCGTCGCGAGATCCCGCGCCTCCAACTCGACGGCGATGGTGCCATGGTCGGTGAATTTGATGGCGTTGCCGACCAGATTGATCAGAATTTGCCGGATGCGGGTGGGGTCGCCGATCAAGGTTCGGCGCAAATTCGGATCGACGAAGAAGCCGATCTCAATGTCTCGGTCCCGCGCGCGCGGCGCCAAAAGTTCGACCACGCCCTCCACCACGTCGGCGGGGTCGAAGGGCAACGCCTCGATGGCGACCTTGCCGGCCTCCAGCTTGGAAAAATCCAGGATGTCGTTGATGATGGTCAGCAGGGCGTTGGCGGACCCACGCACGGCCTGCGCGAACTGCCGCTGCTCCTCGTTCAGCGGCGTGTCGAACAGCAACTCGGTCATGCCCATGATGCCGTTCATCGGCGTGCGGATTTCGTGGCTCATCGTCGCCAGGAAATCGGATTTGGCGCGGGTCGCCTCCTCCGCGCGCAACCGCTGCTCGTCGGCTTCCTCGCGGGCGGAATCCAGCCCTTCGGCCAACGCGCACATGTCGGCGGCCTGCCGTTGCAACTCGGTCTCGAAGCGCTTGCGGTCGGTGATGTCGGTGCGGGTGCCGACCAGCGCGCCGCTGGCGGTTTTGTTTTCCGCCACCAGGATCCAGCGGCCATCGGACAATTGACGCTCAAACGGCAGGCTGGGAGCGCGGTGACGTTCCAGTTCGCCCCGGATCCAGTCCTCAAGCGCAATGTCGGTGGACGGCGCGCCGCCAAACTCCCCGTTGGCGATGGCCGTCCGCAAAATGGTCTCGAACGGCGTGCCGGGGCGAATGACCGGGGCGGTGCGGGGGTGGGCGTCGAGATATTGGCTGTTGCACAGAATCAGCCGATCATCGGCGTCGTAATAGACGAACCCTTCGGGAATCGCCTCGATGGCGTCGCTCAAGGTTTGTTTGGCCAGACCCAGCGCCTCTTCGGTCTGCTTCTCGCGCGTGATGTCGGTGTGGGCGCCGACCATGCGGACGGCCTTGCCGTGCTCGTCCAGCACATGGATGGCGCGGCTGAGGATGTGCACGACATGACCGCTCTTGTGGCGGAAGCGCTGGACCATCTCGAACACGGGAACGCGTCCGGTGTTGTAATCCTCCACCAGGGCCATGGCCGCCAGCCGATCTTCCGGCACAATCAGGTCCGCCCAGGCGTCGAACGAGTTTTCAATCTCGTCGTCGTGATAGCCAAGCTGCTCCTTCCAGATCGGCGAAAACCAAATGGAGTCGGCGCGCAGATCCCAATCCCAAATGCCGTCGCGCGTCGCCTGAAAGGTCAACGCCAACAACTCGCGGCTGGACCGCAGTTCTTCCTCTTCACGCTTGCGGTCGGTGACGTCCTGCATGACGCCGAACAGGCCAATGGGTTTGCCGCCCGCGTCCAGATCAACCGTGCAGCGAACCGTCGCGTCACGGGCGGAGCCGTCGGGGCGCAGCAAGCGGATCGCGATGTCGAAGCCTTCGCCCGTCTCCTGCGCCCGTTTCAGCGCCGCGCCCATGCGCGCCTGGTCATCTGGATGCGTCACGCTCATGGCCAATTCGCCGGACGGCGTCACGCTGCCCGGCTCCAAGCCGATGATGCGGAAAACCTCATCCGACCAACGCCGCTCGCCGGTGCTGAAATTGGTGTACCAGTGGCCGAACTCGCCGACCTCCTCGGCCATGTTCAGCAAGCGGGTGCGCTCGCGCAGATCGGCTTCGGCCTGTTCCCGGCGCAGGATCTCGCGGCGCAGATCCAGCTCATCCACCACCAGCCGGGCAAGCTGGGTCAGGGTTTCCGCGTCGCGCGGGCTGAAGCCCATGTGCGGAATGTCGTCGATGACGCACAGAGTGCCAAGGCGATGCCCGTCGGCCAACAACGGCGCCCCGGCGTAAAAGCGGATGTGCGGCGCGTCCGTCACCAGCGGGTTGCCGGAAAAGCGCGGATCCTGCGTGGCGTCGCGCACCACCAGAACCTCGTCGCTGAGTATAGCGTGGGCGCAAAAGGCGAAATCGCGCGGGGTTTCCGTCGCGCCCAAACCGACCCGGCTTTTGAACCATTGGCGGTCATGGTCGATCAACGACACCAAGGCGATGGACGTGCCAAAGAAATGCGAGGCCAGCCGGGTGATGTTGTCGAATCGACCCTCCGGCTCCGTCTCCACCACGCAATAGGAATCAAGCGCGCGTTGGCGTTCCGCCTCATCGGCGGGAAAGGGCGCGGGGACCGCGCTCACGCCGCGCTCTCCCCAGAGCCGCGCCATTGCTGGAGCTTGCGGTAGACGGTGGACGGGCTGATTTCCAGCATCAGGGCGGCGCTTGGCACATCGTCGCCACACAGCCGCAACGCGCGCTGGATCATGTCCTTTTCCACCCGCCACAGCGGCAGGATGGCGCCGTCGGCCACGCTTGGCCCCGCCTGTTGCGAGGGAGGCGACGGAGCGACGCCCGCCTGCCGGGTGGGGCCTGTCACCTGGGACGGCAGCATGTCCAGAGTCACTTGCGGCCCGTCCTGAAGCACCACGATGTTGCGCACGACATTTTGCAATTGCCGGACGTTGCCGGGCCAATCATAGGCGCGCAACCGCGCCTCAACCTCTGGCGCGAAGCCGGCCAGAGATTTTCCCTCCTCCTGGGCGTAGTCAGCCAGGAAGATCCGGGCGATTTCGACCACGTCCTCGCCCCGATCGCGCAGCGGCGGCAGGGCCAGCGGAATGACGTGAAGGCGGTAATAGAGATCCTCGCGGAATCGCCCGGCCTGGACCTCCGCCAAAGGATCGCGGTTGCTGGCGGCGACGAATCGGACGTCCACCCGCGTCTCTTGGCCGCTGCCCACAGGAACCACGGCGCCGGTCTGGACAAAGCGCAACAGCTTGCTTTGCAACTCGAACGGCATTTCACAGATTTCATCGAGAAACAGCGTGCCGCCATTGGCCAACATCGCGGCGCCCGGCCGGTCGCCGCTGGCTCCGGTGAAGGCGCCCGCCACATGGCCGAAAATTTCACTTTCCAGCAAATCCTTTGGAATCGCCGCGCAATTCAGGGCGATGAAGGCTTGCGAGCGGCGTGGACTGGCGCGATGGATCGCCTGGGCCGCCACCTCTTTCCCGGCGCCGCTTTCCCCGGTGATGAAGACGTTCGCCCGGCTGGCCGCCACGCTTTCAATGGTGCGGTAAACCGCCTGCATTTCCGGCGAGCTGCCGATGAAGCCGTAAAAGCGGTCGCGGTCGAGATCCTTGCGATACCCCTCGACCATGCGGGTCAGGGTCCGGCGTTCCAGCGCGTTGCGCAGCGTCAGATTGAGGCGGTCAGCGTTAAAGGGTTTGACGATGAAGTCAAAAGCCCCCAACCGCATCGCCTCCACCGCGATGTCGATGGAGCCGTGCGCCGTGATGATGACGATGGAAACGCCGGGATCCCGTTCGCGCAGGAGGCGCAGAACGTCCAACCCGTCCATGTCCGGGAGTTTCAGATCGAGAATCACCGCGTCGGGCGCTCGCTCCTCGGCTTGCGCCAAGGCCTCCTGACCACGGGTGACGTGAACGACGTCGCACGGCTCGCCGCGCAGAAACTCAACATACAGTTTCGCAAGCGGAACCGTGTCCTCAATCAGCAGCACTCTGGGCTTGGACAGTGCGGACATGGCCGGTTCGTTTGTCGTCTGCGATGTCGAAATTGTAACCTGTGTGGGAGATTTCCACCAGATCGACCTGCACCTTGTGGGGGTTAACCCGAGCTGTCAATCAGGTCTGTCCTCCCAATGCGCCGCAACGACACCTCCAACCGCGCGTCATTCTCGCGAATTTCGCGCAGGGTCTTCAGGGTGAAGGCGACATGCGCCTCCGCCGCCTTGTGGGCGCGGTCGGCGTCCCCGGCCAGAACGGCGTCGGCGATGGCCAAATGTTGGTCCAGCAGCAGGTCGCGCACGCCGGGCCGTGAATAGAGGTCGGCGCGGTTGTAAAACACGTCGTTGCGCAGCATGTCGGACAGAGTCCGCATGATGTGCAGCATGACGACGTTGTGCGCGGCCTCATAAATGGCCAGATGCAGTTCGGCGTCGGAATCCGCCTCTTCGGAACTGTCGTCCTTGCCGTGCGCCGCCTTCATGCGGGCGACGATGCCCCGGATTCCCTCGCGGTCGAGATCCGTGGCGCGCTTGGCCGCCAAGGCGGCGGCCTGGGCCTCGATCGAGCAGCGGAACTCCAGGTAATCAAAGCTCGTTTGCGGGTTGTTTTGCAGCAAGGACACCAGCGGGTCGCCGATGTGCGACAGGAATTGCGCGATGTGAGTGCCGTTGCGGCCCGACACCAGCAGGCCGCGCTCCTCCAGCTTGGCGATGGCGTCGCGCAAGGAGGGGCGGGAGACGTCCAGCTTCAACGCCAATTCGCGTTCGGCCAGCAGCTTTTCCCCCGGACGCAGCGCGCCTTCCAGGATCAGCTTTTCCAGATGCTCGGCAATGGCGTCGGCCAGCTTGGCCGGTTTGATCGTCCCTGGCATTGGGTCGGCGGTCCTCCTCGCGCGTGTCGGGTTCTCAATACCCCATGGATTCAAGCAACGTCCACTGCGCTGTCCCGGCGGGTTGGGCGAACGCCCCACCCCCCTACGAAAGTGCATCGCTCCGCGAATGGTTTTACCGTTGCACCGTTTGGTAAAATCTTTTATCCAATCGTCATGTTTTGGATAAGAGATGTCCAATCAGGCGTCGCATGGTGAAGGAAGTTATCCCGATCCGACACTTGGTCAAGGGTATCCGGGTTATCTGGGGATAAGGACGGTCCCGCCGAAGGGCGCTCCGCGTCGCAACCATTCGCGTTGCGGCGAACGCTTGTCTGTCGCCGGCCAACGCCTTTGCGGGCTGACCGGCGCTGACGCCGGGCCACCGGCCTCCTCCCCACCGTCGCTAGGTCAGGAACTCCCCCGTTTGCCGCGACGGGCGGCCCCCAGCGCGCTCCGCGCGTCAGGCCGGGCCGTCCGTCGCGGCCAAAGATGAATGGAAGAAACGATGCAACCTTGGATGCAAGTCTATGATCCGGCGGGGAACCTCTGGATATCGTCGCTGATCGCGGCGTTGCCGATCATCTTCTTCTTTGTGGCGCTGGCCGTGCTGCGGATGAAGGGGCATGTCGCCGCCACCATCACCGTCGCTATCGCGTTGGCCGTCGCCATCCTGTTCTACAAGATGCCGCTGGGCATGGGTTTCGCGTCCGCCGTTTACGGTTTCCTCTATGGTCTGTGGCCCATCGCCTGGATCATCGTCGGGGCGGTGTTCCTCTACAAGATCACGGTCAAGACCGGGCAGTTCGACATCATCCGCTCGTCGGTGCTGTCGATCACCGAGGATCAGCGCTTGCAGATGCTGCTGGTCGGCTTCTCCTTCGGCGCGTTTCTGGAGGGCGCCGCCGGGTTCGGCGCGCCGGTCGCCATCACCGCCGCGCTGCTGGTCGGCTTGGGCTTCAACCCACTTTACGCCGCCGGTCTGTGTCTGATCGCCAACACCGCGCCGGTCGCCTTTGGCGCGATGGGCATCCCGATGATCGTCGCCGGGCAGGTCACGGGGTTGGATCCGTTCAAGATCGGCCAGATGGCCGGTCGTCAATTGCCGCTTCTCGCGCTGTTCGTGCCCTTCTGGATCGTCTTCATCATGGACGGCGTGCGCGGCGTGCGCGAGACGTGGCCGGCGATTTTCGTGGCGGGCAGCACCTTCGCCCTCGGCGTCTTCTTCACCTCGAACTTCATCGGGCCGGAGCTGCCGGACATCACCTCGGCGCTGTTCAGCCTCGTCAGCCTGACGCTGTTCCTGAAGGTGTGGAAGCCCAAGCGGATCTTCCGCTTCGACAACGAGGCGTCCGCCCCGACGACCAAAACCGCCCCCGTCTACAGCTCGGCCCAAGTCGTCAAGGCGTGGTCGCCCTTCCTGGTCCTGACCGCCATCGTCACGGTGTGGAGCCTCGCCCCCTTCAAGGCGCTGTTCGCCAAGACCGGCGCGCTGGCCTCCACCGTTCTGTATTTCCCCATCGACGGCCTGCACCAGCTCGTCATGAAGGTCGCCCCCATCGTGCCGTCGCCCAAGGGCTATGACGCGGTTTACAAGCTGGATCTGCTGTCGGCCACCGGCACCGCCATCCTGCTGACGGCGCTGGTCACGGTGGTCTTCCTGCGCATGAAGCCCGCCGCCGCCGCCGCCACCTTCGGCGAAACGCTGTCCGAGCTGCGCCGCCCGATCTACTCCATCGGCATGGTGCTGTCCTTCGCCTTCATCGCCAACTATTCGGGCCTGTCCTCCACCCTGGCGCTGCTGTTGGCGGGCACGGGTCAAGCCTTCCCGTTCTTCTCGCCGGTTCTGGGCTGGCTGGGCGTGTTCCTGACCGGGTCGGACACCTCGTCCAACGCCCTGTTCTGCGCCTTGCAGGCCACCACCGCGCAGCAGCTTGGCCTGTCGGACATTCTGATGGTGACGGCCAACACCACCGGCGGCGTCACCGGCAAGATGATCTCGCCGCAATCCATCGCGGTCGCCTGCGCCGCCGTCGGGTTGGTTGGTCGCGAGGCCGATCTGTTCCGCTTCACGGTCAAGCACAGCCTGTTCTTTGTCGCGATCATCGGCGTCATCACCACGATCCAGGCCTATCTTGTTCCCTGGATGATACCCTGAGCCTGATGTGAACGCCGGTCGGACGGGCGCTGTTCCGCCCCGTCCGACCGGGCCTTTCGCTGAACAAACCGTCGTCACTCCTTGATCCGAAGGAACTGGACCGATGCTGCCCGCCCCCTATGATCGCGTGTTGACCGAGCTTCGCAGCCTGTTGCCGGACGCCCGTCTTATCACCGATCCCTTGCGGACGTTGGCCTATGGCACGGACGCCAGTTTCTACCGCCTGATTCCCAAGATCGTCGCCATCGTGGAAAGCGAAGAGGAGGTCGTTGGCCTGCTGCGCGTCACCCGCGCCCACGCCACGCCCGTCACCTTCCGCGCCGCCGGAACCAGCCTGTCGGGGCAGGCGGTCAGCGACAGCGTGCTCGTCCTGCTGGGCGACGGCTGGCGCGGCTGCCGGATTTCGTCCGACGCCGAAACGGTGACGCTGCAACCCGGCGTCATCGGCGCCGACGCCAACCGCAAGCTGGCCCCGCTGGGCCGCAAGATCGGTCCCGATCCGGCCTCCATCAACACCGCCAAGATCGGCGGCATCGCCGCCAACAACGCCAGCGGCATGTGCTGCGGCACCGCGCAGAACAGCTATCGGACGCTGGAATCGATGCGGCTGGTGCTGGCCGACGGCGCGGCGCTGGACACCGGCGACGCGGAAAGCCGCGCCGCTTTCCAGCGCAGCCACGCCCCCTTCCTCGACGCGCTGGCGACGCTGGGAACCCGCACCCGCGCCAACGTCACGCTGGCCGAGCGCATCCGCAACAAGTTCCGCATCAAGAACACCACCGGCTATAGCCTGAACGCTCTGGTCGATTACAGCGATCCCATCGACATTCTCCAGCATCTGCTGATCGGGTCGGAAGGGACGCTGGGCTTCATCTCCGCCATCACCCTGCGCACGGTGCCGGAGCACGCCCACAAGGCGAGCGCCCTGCTGTTCTTCCCCGACATCGCCGAAGCCTGCCGCGCCGTCACCCTGCTGAAGCCGACCCCGGTGTCGGCGGTGGAGCTGATGGACCGCGCCGGTTTGCGCTCCATCGAAAACAAGCCGGGCATGCCGCCGCAGATCAAGGGCTTTGGGCCGGAAGCCGCAGCCCTGCTGGTCGAGACCCGCGCGGAGAGCGCCGAGGCGTTGGCCGCCCAGGTCGATCAAATCGGCGCGGTGCTGGCGCAAACCACCACCATCGGCGACGGCGCCTTCACCACCGATCCCAAGGCGTGCGAAGGCTTCTGGAAGATCCGCAAGGGGCTGTTTCCGGCGGTCGGCGCGGTGCGCGAAGCCGGCACCACCGTCATCATCGAAGACGTCGCCTTCCCGCTCGACCGTCTGGCCGAAGCGACGGTGGAGTTGCAAGGTCTGTGCGCCAAGCATGGCTATGACGAAGCGATCATCTTCGGCCACGCGCTGGAAGGAAATCTGCATTTCGTCTTCACCCAGGCCTTCGACACCGACGCGGAGATCGACCGTTACCGCCGCTTCATGGACGAGGTCTGCGCCATGGTGGTGCAGCGCTACGACGGCTCGCTGAAGGCCGAACATGGCACGGGCCGCAACATGGCCCCCTTCGTCGAATTGGAGTGGGGGCCGCAGGCCTATGGCTTGATGAAGGAGATCAAGGATCTCTTCGATCCGCAGGGGCTGCTCAACCCCGGCGTCATTCTGAACGGCGATCCCGACGCCCATCTGAAAAATCTGAAGGCGATGCCCGCCGCCCATGGGCTGGTCGACACCTGCATCGAATGCGGTTTCTGCGAGCCGACGTGCCCGTCGCACAAGCTCACCCTGTCGCCGCGTCAACGCATCGTCGGCTGGCGGGAGATTTCCCGCCTGACCCGTGACGGCGCTGATCCGGCGCGGTTGGACGCGCTGAGCGCCGCCTATGATTACCAGGGCATTGACACCTGCGCCGCCTGCGGCCTGTGCTCCACCGCGTGCCCGGTCGGAATCGAGACGGGCTTGCTGGTCAAGGCGCTGCGCGGCCAGCGGCGCGGCGCGGTCGCCCAGCGGGTTGGCGATTTCGTCGCCGACCACACGGCGGGGGCGCTCGACGTCGCCCGCGTCGGCTTGCGTCTGGCCGATCTCGCCCGCCGCACGGTCGGCCCGGCGGTGGTGGAACGGACGGCCCGCGCGCTGACCGGCGGCCACATCCCCAGCCTGCCGCGCGCCCTGCCGACGGCGACCAACTTCACGCCGCTGCCCGATCTTTCCCACACGGGCCACAGCTCGACCGCCGCGACGCCGTCGGTGGTCTACATCCCAAGCTGCGTCAGCCGTTCGATGGGACCGGCGGCCAGCGACCCGGAACAGACCCCGCTGCCGCAAAAGGTCGAAGGGCTGATGCGCAAGGCGGGCTTCCGTGTGCTGTATCCGGACGATCTGGCCGGGCAATGCTGCGGCATGCCGCTGGAAAGCAAGGGCTTGGCGACCCAAGCCGACGCCAAGGCCGACGCGATGCTGGCCGCCCTGCGCAAGGTCAGCCAGAACGGCCTGATTCCCATCGTCATGGACACCAGCCCCTGCGCCCTGCGCCTGAAAAAGCGGCTGACCGACGACGGCCTGACGATCCTCGACGTCGCCGAGTTCCTGCACGCCTACGCACTGCCCCGCCTGACCATCACCCAAACCGACGAGCCGGTGGTCCTGCATCTGACCTGCTCCACCCGCCGCATGGGGTTGGACGGCGCCTTGACCGCCGTGGCGCGGGCCTGCTCCAGCAACGTCGTGATCCCGGAGGATGTCGGCTGCTGCGGTTTCGCGGGCGACAAGGGGTTCTCGACGCCGGAGCTGAACGCCCACGCCCTGCGCCATCTGGCCAAGGACGTTCCGGCGGGGGCCAAATCCGGCTATTCGACCAGCCGAACCTGCGAAATCGGGCTGTCGCATCACGCGGGCGTGCCGTACCGTTCCATCGTGTATCTGGTGGATTCCTGCTCGCGCGCGAAGGCGCCGGAGTCCGCGTTTTAGACCTGCGTTTCCGGGGGTGCGTTTTGCCCCCACCCTAACCCTCCCCCGCTGGGCGGGGGAGGGGACTGCCGCCGCCCTTCCGCAAGGCCCCCTCTCCCGCGTCAGCGGGGGAGGGTTGGGGAGGGGGAAAAGCGATCATCACCAACCACCCGCCGCCACAGGACCACCGCCATGGACCGCCCCACCCCGCCGACCAAACCAACCAAGGTCTATTTCTTCGGCACCTGTCTGGTTGACCTGTTCTATCCCGACGCCGGGATGGCGGGGATGGAGCTGTTGCAGGCCCAGGGGCTGACGGTGGTTTTCCCGCAGGGGCAAAGCTGCTGCGGCCAGCCCGCCTACAATTCCGGCTACCGCGCCGACGCCCTGAAGGTGGCGCGCGCGCAACTGGATTTGTTTCCCGGCGATTTGCCCATCGTGGTTCCATCGGGATCCTGCGCGGGCATGATGAAAAAGCACTGGCCCCATTTGTTCCACGGCGAACCGGACGAGGCCAAGGCGTTGCAGGTCTCTGCCCGCGTTTGGGAGCTGACCCAGTTCCTGGTGCAGGTTCTCGACGTGAAGCTGACCGACAAGGGCGAGCCGCTGCGCGTCACCTGGCACGCCTCCTGCCACGCGCAGCGGGAAATGGGCGTGGTGGACGAACCCAAGGCGCTGCTGCGCCAACTGGCCAACGTCGAGTTGGTGGAGCTGACGCGGGAAAAGGAATGCTGCGGCTTCGGCGGCACCTTCGCCGTGCGTCACGCCGAGATTTCCGCCGCGATGGTCGGCGACAAGGTGGCCGACATCGAAAGCACCGGGGCCAAGCGCGTGGTGTCGGGCGATTGCGGTTGTCTGATGAACATCAACGGCGCGCTGGAGGCCGGGGGCAAGCCGGTCCAGGGCCAGCACATCGCCCAGTTCCTGAAGGAGCGCACCCATGGCTGAGCACGCCGTCAACTTCGCCGCCGCGTCCAAGGCCGCCTTGCAGGACAGCCAGTTGCGCGGCAACTTCCGCCGCGCCATGGACGGGCTGATGAGCAAGCGCGCCGTCCAGTTCGCCGACGCCAAGGAATGGCACACGATGCGGGCGCTGGCCGCCTCGGTGCGGCTGCGGGCGCTGGCCAAGCTGCCCGAATTGCTGGAACAGCTCGAAACCAACCTGACCCGCAACGGAATCCAGGTTCATTGGGCGTCCACCACGGCGGAGGCGAACGCCATCACGCTCGGCATCATGCGCAAGGCCAACGCCACGCTGGCGGTCAAAGGCAAGTCGATGGTGACGGAGGAGATGCACCTCAACGCCTTCCTGGAAGATCACGACATTGAGGTTCTGGAAAGCGATCTGGGCGAATACATCGTGCAGTTGGACGGCACCATGCCGTCGCACATCATCATGCCCGCCATCCACCTGAACACCAAACAGATCGCCCATCTGTTCAAGCAAAAAATCAAGGACGCGGCGTCCACCGGCGAGGACGCCGCCGCCCTGACCGATCTGGCCCGCCGCATCCTGCGCCAGAAATTCATGAACGCCGGGGTCGGCATGTCCGGCGTCAACGCGGCGGTGGCGGAAACCGGCACGCTCTGCCTGATCGAGAATGAGGGCAACGGGCGGATGTGCACCACCGTGCCGCCGGTCCACATCGCCTTCATGGGGCTGGAAAAGGTGGTGGAAAAGCTGGAGGACGTGCCGCCGATCATCAGCCTGCTGCCGCGTTCGGCCACCGGCCAGCCGATCACCACCTACGTCAACATGATCTCCTCCCCGCGCAAGGAGGGGGAAAAGGACGGGCCGCGCGAGATCCACGTCGTCATTCTCGACAACGGGCGCTCCTCGGTCTACGCCGACCCGGAATTGCGCGACACGCTGCGCTGCATCCGCTGCGGCGCCTGCATGAATCACTGCCCGGTCTACACCAAGGTCGGCGGCCACGCCTATGAGGCGCCCTACCCCGGCCCCATCGGCAAGATTCTGGTGCCGCAGATGGAGGGGCTGGCCAAGCGTGGCGAGATGCCCCACGCCTGCACCATGTGCAACGCCTGCGTGGAGATTTGCCCGGTCCAGATCCCCATCGTCGAGATCATGGGCCGCCTGCGCGTCGAGGCCGTCCACCCCAGCGCCAGCGTGAAGGATTCGGGCGCGCGCGCCAGCAAGACCGAAGCGCTGGTGTGGAAAGGCTGGGCGGCGATGAACAGCTCGCCGCTGGCCTACAAGATCGCCACCACGGCGATGAGCGCGGTCGGCAACGCCGCGCCCGGCAGCCTGCCCTTGCTGAAGGAATGGACCAGCGTGCGCAGCAAGCCGCGCTTCGCCCCCCGCACCCTGCATGATCTGGCCCGCAAAAAGGGGATCCCCAATGTCTGACGCCCGCGCCGCTATTCTGGGAACGCTCCGCCGCACCCGCGACGCTCACCCGGTGACGCCGCCGCCGTCGGACTTCACCCCGCTGGCCGAGAAGCAATGGCCGCCGGAGGAACGTTTGCCGCGCATCCGCCGGATGATGGAGGCGGTCCACACCGAATTCCTCGACGCGACCGAGGCCGATTGGCCCGCCGTTGTGACGGATTTCCTGACCCGCGCGGGCGCCGCCAACCTGCTCTACGCCCCCGGAACCGCCGACGGCGCAAAGCTGGCGAACGCCCATTCCCCCTCTCCCCCCCGGGGAGAGGGACGGGGTGAGGGGGATGCGCCGCAGCCACGGACCAGTCAGGAAGAAGTTTCTGCCACCCCGAACACGGACGCGGTGGCGCCCCCTCACCCCAACCCTCTCCCCGGGGGGGAGAGGGGGAATATTGCGGGCGACCTGCGACTCATCCCCTACGACCGGCCCATCGAAGACTTCAAACAACAGATGTTCGAGGGCATCGACGCCGGTCTGACCGGCACGCTTGGCGCCATCGCCGACACCGGCAGCCTGATCCTGTGGCCCAGCGCCGACGAACCCCGCCTGCTGTCGCTGGTTCCGCACATTCATGTGGCGCTTTTGCGGGCGGATGCTCTTTACGACAGCTTTTGGCAGGCGATGCGCGATCAGCGTTGGGCCGACGCCATGCCGACCAACGCCCTGTTGATCTCCGGTCCCAGCAAGACGGCGGACATCGAACAGACGCTGGCCTATGGCGTGCATGGGCCGAAACGGCTGGTCGTCGTGATTGTTCGCTGACCCCCCTACGAAGGGTCAAGTTTCCAAGGCCGGCCCGTTGGCGCCATGACAGCGCCGACGACCGCGCCGATTCGCCTTCCGCGTAGCCCGCTTCTCGCCCCATCCCCGCCTCTCGCCCCATCTTTGAGGAACCCGCGCCATGACGACGCCCGTCTTCCGCAAACTTCTGGTCGCCAATCGCGGCGAGATCGCCATCCGCGTGCTGCGCGCCGCGACCGAGTTGGGGATTCCCACCGTCGCCGTCTATTCGACGGAGGATCGTTTCGCCCTGCACCGCTTCAAGGCGGATGAGAGCTACCGCATCGGCGAGGGCAAGGGGCCGATCGAGGCCTATCTCGACATCGACGCCATCATCGACGTGGCCAAGCAGACCGGGGCCGACGCCATCCATCCCGGTTACGGCTTTCTGTCGGAAAACCCGGCCTTCGCCGACGCCTGCGCCGCCAACGGGATCACCTTCGTCGGGCCGTCGTCCGACACCATGCGGCTGTTGGGCAACAAGGTCGCGGCGCGCAACTTGGCGGTGTCGGCGGGGGTGCCGGTCATGCCCGCCACCGGCGCGCTGCCCGACGATCCCGATGAAACCGCGCGTCTGGCCGAAGAGGTCGGCTACCCGTTGATGCTCAAGGCCAGTTGGGGCGGCGGCGGGCGCGGCATGCGCGTCATCGAAACCGCCAAGGAGCTGCCCGATCTGGTCGCCGCCGCAAAGCGCGAGGCGCTGGCCGCCTTCGGCAACGGCGAAGTCTATCTGGAAAAGCTGGTCCGCCGCGCCCGCCATGTCGAGGTGCAGATCCTGGGCGACGCCCACGGCGCCCTCGTCCATCTGTTCGAGCGCGATTGCACGGTGCAACGCCGCAACCAGAAGGTTGTGGAGCGCGCCCCCGCCGTCTATCTGACCAGCGATGAACGGTTGGGCCTGTGCGACGCCGCGCTGAAGTTGGCGCGCGCCGCCGGATACCGCAACGCCGGAACCGTCGAGTTCCTGATGGACGCCGACACCGGCGCTTTCTATTTCATCGAGGTCAACCCGCGCGTCCAGGTCGAACACACGATCACCGAGGTCGTCACCGGCATCGACATCGTCAAGGCGCAAATCCGCATCGCCGCCGGGGCCGCCATCGGCGATGAGGCCAGCGGCGTGCCGAACCAGCCCAACATCCGGTTGACCGGCCACGCCATCCAATGCCGCATCACGACGGAGGATCCCGACAACAGCTTCATCCCCGATTACGGGCGGATCACCGCCTATCGCGGGGCGAACGGCTTCGGCATCCGGCTGGACGGCGGCACCGCTTTTTCCGGCGCGCTCATCACCCGCCATTACGACAGTTTGCTGGAAAAGGTCGTCTCCTGGGCGCCGACCGCCGAGGAGGCCATCGCCCGCATGGACCGCGCCCTGCGCGAGTTCCGCATTCGCGGCGTCGCCACCAACCTCGCCTTTCTTGAGGCGTTGATCGACCACCCGCAATTCCGCAACGGCAGCTACACCACCCGCTTCATCGACACCACGCCGGAGCTGTTCCAGCGCGAGCCGCGCCGCGACCGCGCCACCCGCCTGCTGACCTTCCTGGCCGACGTGATGGTCAACGGCAACCCGGAACTGAAGGTGGGCAACCACCCGCGCCCGGCGGAACCGAAGATCCCGACCGTCCATCACGACGCCCCGCCGCCCGGCCTGAAGCAGATGTTGCAGGCGGAGGGGGCCGAGGCCGTCGCCCGTTGGATGCGGGACCAGACCAAGACGCTCATCACCGACACCAGCTTTCGCGACGCGCATCAATCGTTGCTGGCCACCCGCGTCCGCTCGCACGATCTGCTGGCCGTCGCCCCGGCCTACGCCCGGCTGCTGCCCGATCTGTTCTCCGTCGAATGCTGGGGCGGGGCGACCTTCGACGTCGCCATGCGCTTCCTGAAGGAAGACCCGTGGGAACGGCTGGACGGGTTGCGGTCCGCCATGCCGAATCTACTGCTGCAAATGCTGCTGCGCGCGTCCAACGCCGTCGGCTACGCCAATTACCCTGACAATGTGGTGCGCCAGTTCGTTCAACAGGCGGCGGGCAACGGCGTGGACGTGTTCCGCGTCTTCGACAGCCTGAATTGGGTGGACAACATGCGCGTCGCCATCGACGCGGTGCGCGAAACCGGGGCGATCTGCGAGGCGGCGATCTGCTACACCGGCGATCTGCTCGACCCGTCGCGCCCGAAATATGATCTGGCCTATTACGTCGCGCTGGCCAAGGAGTTGGAGGCGGCGGGCGCGCATGTTCTGGGCATCAAGGACATGGCCGGGCTGTGCAAGCCCGCCGCCGCGTCGCTGCTGATCCGCACGCTGAAGCAGGAAGTCGGCCTGCCGATCCATTTCCACACCCACGACACCTCCGGCGCCAGCGCCGCCAGCGTGTTGGCCGCCGTGGATGCCGGGGTGGACGCGGTGGACGCGGCGATGGACAGCCTGTCCGGCCTGACCTCTCAGCCGCCGCTGGGATCCATCGCGGCGGCCTTGCGCCACACCCCGCGCGACAGCGGCCTCGACCCCGAAGCCATCCGCCGCATCGCCCATTATTGGGAAGAGGTCCGCGCCGCCTACGCGCCCTTTGAAAGCACGATCCGGTCGGGATCGTCGGAGGTCTACCGCCACGAAATGCCGGGCGGGCAATACACCAACCTGCGCGAACAGGCCCGCTCGCTGGGGATTGAAGAGCATCATTGGGACGACGTGGTTCAGGCCTACGCCACCGTCAACCGCATGTTCGGCGACATCGTGAAGGTGACGCCGACCTCGAAGGTCGTCGGCGACATGGCGCTGATGATGGTGACGGGCGGCCTGACCGAGGCCGACGTGCTGAACCCGGCCAAGGAGATCGCCTTCCCGGACTCGGTGGTGTCGCTGTTCCGGGGCGAGTTGGGCCAGCCGCCGGGCGGTTTCCCCGAAGCCTTGCAGCGCAAGGTTCTGAAGGGCGGCGCGCCGCTGACCGCGCGGCCCGGCGCCACCATGCCGCCCGCCGATCTGGAGGCTGAACGCGCCGCCGCCGCCGCCAAGACCAGCCAGCCCATCGACGACCGGCAACTCGCCTCGTACCTGATGTACCCGAAGGTCTTCACCGACTACGCCCAGCACCGCAAGACCTACGGCGAGGTCAGCGTCCTGTCGACCCCGGTCTTCTTCCACGGTCTGTTGCAGGGCGAGGAAACCGGCGTCGAGTTGGAACCCGGCAAGGCGCTGTTGATCCGCTATCTGGCGACCGGCGAGGCCGACGAGGAGGGCCGCCGCGCGGTGTTCTTCGAGCTGAACGGCCAGCCGCGCACCATCAAGGTGGCCGACCGCAAGGTCGCCCCCGCCCGCGCCGCGCACCCGAAGGCCGAGGACGGCAACGCCGCCCATGTCGGCGCGCCGATGCCCGGCCTCGTCACCGGCATTCTGGTCCAGCTTGGTCAGACGGTGGAGGCGGGCGACGCCCTGGTGTCGCTGGAGGCGATGAAGATGGAAACCACCGTGCGGGCCGAACGCGCCGGGGTGGTCGAGCGCATCGTCGCCATCCAGGGCCGCAGCGTCGAAACCAAAGACCTGCTGTTGGTCCTGGCGTGAAGGAGGGGGCGGCCATGACGACGCGCGCCGCGACCGGGGAGCCGCCGCAGCGGCTCTATGAGGCGATCTTGCATCTGCGCAAGCTGGGCCACGACGTCCGCCGCGCCGACCATGGCCGCCGTCGCCATGTGTTGGACGGGGCGGAGGTCAGCGACGCCGCCCTGCTGGAAATCGCCATGACGCGATTCCGCCGGGCGGCGCGGGGGACAAAAGAAAACCCCCTCGCCCCCCCGGGGAGAGGGCCGGGGTGAGGGGGTTGCGTTTCCCGAGCGGTCTTCGGCTGCGCCGAACCCCCTCATCCTAACCTTCTCCCCAGGGGGGAGAAGGAATCACGCCGCGCGCATCGCCACCGGGCGTTGGGTGTGGGTGGCGGGCAGCGCTTCGCCGGTGTAGCGGTGGACCGTCAAGCCATCCAGGTCGATGTCGGTCGGCAGGCCGCTGATCGTGTCGGCGAGCAGGCGCCCCGAACCGGCGGCCATCGTCCAGCCCAGCGTGCCGTGGCCGGTGTTCAGGAACAGGTTCTTGACCGGGGTCGGGCCGACGATGGGGGTGCCGTCCGGCGTGTTGGGGCGCAGGCCGGTCCAGAACTCCGCCTTCGACAGATCGCCGCCGCGCGGGAACAGGTCGCTGACGACATGGTCGAGCGGGCCGCGACGGCTCTGGCGCAGCGTCAGATCAAAGCCGGTCAGCTCCGCCGTGCCGCCGACGCGGATGCGGTCGCCCAGACGGGTGACGGCGATCTTGTGGGTTTCGTCCATCACGGTCGATTCCGGGGCGCCCGACGGGTCGGTGATCGGCAGGGTCAGCGAATAGCCTTTGACCGGATAGACCGGCAGTTTCAGGCCGAAGCCCTTGACCAGCTTGGGCGAATAGCTGCCCATGGCGACGACGTAGGCGTCGGCGGTCAGCGTGCCTTGATCGGTGACGACGCCCGTCACCTTGGTCCCGTCGCCCTCCAGCCCGCGAATGGTCACGCCGTAGCGGAACGTGACTCCGCGCTTGGCGGCGAAATCGGCCAGACGGTTGGTGAACATGAAGCAATCGCCGGTCTCGTCGCCCGGCAGCAGCAGCCCGCCGACCAGCTTGTCCTTGACCATGCCCAGCGCCGGTTCGACCGACGACAGGCCGTTGCGGTCGTGCAGGCTGAAGGGAACGCCGAAACGCTCCAGAACCGCCATGTCGTAACCGGCGGAATCCATCTGCTTTTGCGTGCGGAAAACCTGGAGCGTGCCCTTGGTCCGCTCGTCATAGGTGATGCCGGTTTCGGCGCGCAGGGCCTTCAGGCAATCGCGGCTGTATTCGGCGATGCGGACCATGCGGGTCTTGTTGAGCTGATAGCTGGTCTCGTTGGCGTTCATCAGCAGCTTGAGGCACCAGGACCACAGGGCCGGGTCCAGCTTCGGACGGATGACCAGCGGCGAATGCTTCATCGTCAACCACTTGACGGCCTTCAGCATCAGGCCCGGCGCCGCCCACGGGGCGGAATAGCCCGGCGACACCTCGCCCGCGTTGGCGTAGCTGGTTTCCAGCGCCGGGCCGTCCTGGCGGTCGATCACCGTCACCTCGTGACCGGCGCGGGCCAGATAATAGGCCGTGCTGACACCGATGACGCCGCTGCCAAGAACGATCACGCGCATAAGACTGGCCTCCGAAGCTGGAAAATTCATCTTGGACACAAGAGTTAGCAAACGGGATGCCAAGTGCGGCAAATGGCGGGATGGTTGGAGTCTGTCCGGTTTCGTGGCGGGCGCGCTGTATCGAAATGTTTACGGAGCGAGGGTCGGTTGAGGGGTGTTTTGTTGAAAATCAGGTGGTTGGAGATGCTGTAAAGATTTTGATACAGTGTATGGGGTTTGTTACAGTGGTCGCGTGTCTTGCCCCCTCCCTAACCCTCCCCCGCCTTTGGCGGGAGAGGGGACTGCCGCCGCTGGTCCGCAAGGCCCCCTCTCCCGCGAAGCGGGGGAGGGTTGGGGAGGGGGAAGCCGCTCTACGCCCCTCAACGCCGGAGCCGTCCATGCGCATCGAAGTCCTCTTCGCCGACCGCGTCGGCATCGCGCACGAGATCCTGGCGGTGCTGGCGGCGCGGCGCTTGAACGTCGTCGGGGTGGAGGTTGATCCGCCGCACATCCACATCGACGCGCCCGGCCTCGACCCCGCCACCCTGCCCGCGCTCGACGCCGCCTTGCGCGCGGTCGCCGGGGTGCGGCGGGTGGCCGCCATCGACATGATGCCGGGAACCCGGCGGCGTTTGCATCTGGACGCGCTGCTCGCCGCCCTGCCCGATCCGGTGCTGGCGGTGGATCGCGGCGGGCGGGTGGTGGTGGCCAACGCCGCCGCCGCACGCGTGGCCAGCGTTTCGGAAAGCGCGCTGTCGGGCGTCGATCTGGGGGCGCTGTTTGGCGATCCCGGCCTGACCGCCGATTTGATCGCCGGGGGCTTCCGCATCGCCAACCGCGAGGCGACGCTGAACGGCCAACCCTTTTTGATCGACATCACGCCGATCATCGACGTCAAGGCGGCAGGCGGGCCGGAGGGGGCGGTCATCACCCTGTTCGCCCCGGCCCGGCTGGGCGAACGGCTGGACGCCTTGCAGAATTTCGACGAGGGCGGCTTTGACAAAATCCTCGGCGATTCCCCGCCGATGCGCGGGTTGAAGGCGCGCGCCGCCCGCGTCGCGGCGGTGGAGGCGCCCTTGCTGATTTTGGGCGAAACCGGCACCGGCAAGGAGTTGATCGCCCACGCCTGCCACCGCGCCAGCCCGCGCGCCGACAAACCCTTTCTGGCGCTGAACTGCGCCGCCGTGCCGGAAAATCTGGCGGAAAGCGAGCTGTTCGGCTACGCCCCCGGCTCCTTCACCGGGGCGCAGCGCGGCGGCAAGCCGGGATTGCTGGAACTAGCCCATGGCGGCACCGTGTTTCTGGACGAAATCGGCGAGATGTCGGCCTATCTCCAGGCCAAGCTGCTGCGCTTCCTCAACGACGGCAGTTTCCGCCGGGTTGGCGGCGAGCGGGAGCAGAAGGTGGACGTCCGCGTCATCAGCGCCACCCACCGGGCGCTGGAAACGATGGTCGCCGACCACAGCTTTCGCGAGGATCTGTTTTACCGGCTGAACGTGCTGACCTTGCACGCGCCGCCCTTGCGCGAGCGGGGCGACGACATCCTGTCGCTCGCCCGCCACTTCATCGGGCGCGCCTGCGCCCAGGCCCGCCGCCCGCCTTGCCGTCTGACCAATGCGGCGGGGGCGGCGCTGCTGGCCAACCGTTGGCCGGGCAACGTCCGGCAATTGGAAAACGTCATCTTCCGCGCGGTGACGATGAGCGACGGGGCCTTTCTCGACGCCGCCGATCTGGAACTGGCGGGCGCCCATATGGCCGCCGCCGTGGACGTCGCGGAAGACGCCGAGGCTTGGGAAACGGCGGTGGAAAGCTTCGAGCGCGGCTTGCTGCGTCGGCTCTACCCGCGCTTTCCCTCAAGCCGCAAGCTGGCGGCCCGCCTGCAAACCTCCCACACCATGATCGCCAACAAGCTGCGCAAATACGGGATCCCGGAACGGTAGGGGACAGGCCGCGCTTGCCCCCTCCCTAACCCTCCCCCGCTTTGCGGGAGAGGGAACTCCGCTGAACTCCGACAAGGATCGAGCCTCCCTCTCCCGCAACGCGGGGGAGGGCCGGGGAGGGGGCAACGCAATGCGCGCGCGCCTCAATCCGCCGTCACCGAGCGGATTTCGTCGGCGCTGAAGCGCTGCTGCTCCTCCATCACCATCTGCGACAGGTCGCGCTTCAGGCGGTTGAACTCCGCCGAGGCGCCGTCGCGCGGGCGGGGCATGTCCACGCGAACGTCCTGCTTGATGGTGCCGGGCCGGTAGGTCATCACGATGATGCGGTCGGCCAGATAGATGCTTTCCTCGATGGAATGGGTGACGAACAGGATGGTCTTGCCGACCTCCTCCCAAATCCGCAGCAGTTCGTCCTGCAAGGTCCGGCGGGTCAGGGCGTCGAGCGCGCCGAACGGCTCGTCCATCAGCAGTATCGGGCTGTCGAGCGCCAGAACGCGGGCGATGGCGACGCGCTGGCGCATGCCGCCCGACAGATCCTTCGGGTAACGGTTGCGGAAATCCTGAAGATGCAGCTTCTCCAACAGCGCCTCGACCCGCGCGGCGATGTCGGCCTTGCCCATCTTCTTGATCTGCAAACCGAAGGCGACGTTTTCGGCGACGGTCATCCAGGGGAACAGGGCGTATTCCTGAAAGACCATGCCGCGATCCGGCCCCGGCGCCGTCACCGCCTTGCCGTCCGCCGTCACTGTGCCGCGCGTCGGCGGCTGGAACCCTGCGACCGCGTTCAACAAGGTGGATTTGCCGCAGCCCGACGGGCCGAGGAGGCAGACGAACTCCCCCTTGCGGATGTCCAGATCGATGCCCTGAAGGGCGACGATCTTTTGCGCGCCGACGGTGAAGATCTTCTCCACGCCGCGCACCTGAATCTGCGACGGCGCGGACGTGCTGGCGGTGGCGGCGTCGGCGGTCATGGCGGCGTAATCCTGGGTCATTTTCAACAAAGTGGCCATTGCGACATCTCCCCGCTTCTTTAGCTGTCCAGGCCGCGATGCCAACGCAGCAGGTGGTTGTTCAGGCGGTTCATGGCGATGTCGATGGCCAACCCCAGCAGGCCGATGGTGAACATCCCGGCGATGATCTTGTCCGACCACATGAACTCGCGCGCTTCCAGGATGCGGAAGCCCAACCCGGCGTTGACCGCGATCATCTCCGACACGATGACGACGATGAAGGCGGTGCCGATGCCGATCCGCGCGCCCGCCAGAATGTAGGGCGTGGCGGCGGGCAGGATGACGCGCAGGAACATGGTGGCCCGCCCGGCCCCCAGATTGCGCGCCGCGCGCAGATAGATGCCGTCCACATGGCGCACCCCGGCGATGGTGTTCATCAGAACCGGAAAGAAGGCGCCGATGGCGATCAGGAAAATGGCGGGCGCGTTGCCCAAGCCGAACCACAGAATGGCGAGCGGGATGTAGGCGATGGGCGGGATCGGGCGCAGCACCTGCAACAGCGGGTCCATCAGCCCGTAAACCCGGTCGCTGGTCCCCATCGTCAGCCCCAGCGGCAGGGCCAGCCCGGCGCCGACGGCAAAGCCAAGCACGACGCGGTAGAGGCTGGACCACGCGTCGGTCAGCATCTCGCCCGACAGCGCCCAGAGGAACCAACTGGATTGCGCCGGGTCGAACGCCTCGGCGGGCAGCAGGTAAGCCCACCAGCGGACGACCACGGCGACCGGCGAGGGCAGCACCACCGGGTTTATCAAGCCGGACGAGGACAGCGCTTGCCAGAAGGCGATCACGAGCAGCGGTACGATGGCGCCGCGCAGAAAAGACGCGGCGGAGAGTTTGGATTGAGCGTTGGACATCGGGAATTCCTTCCGGCGCGGGACGGGATCAGTTGGTCTTGACCGACGCCTTCGCCTTGGCCAGCAAATCCAGCTTGACCCAATCGGCGGCCTTGGGTGGGTTCTCCATGCGCCCGACGCCGTATTTCTGCATCAGATCCGTGGTGGTCTGGACATGCTCGATCGACAGATCATAGGAGAAGGGCGAATTGCCGATGGCGTCCTTGTAATCCTCGCTGCTGATCTGGCCCTTGAAGATCTTCTCGCGGACGTAGGATTCCGCCAAAGCGGGCTGAGCGATGAAGGTCGCCGTCGCTTCGACGAAGCAACGGATCAACCGTTCGGCCACCTCCGGCTTCTTTTTGTAAAAATCTTCGGTGACGACCAGGGAGCGCACCGGCTCGCCCAGTTCGGTGTCGTAGGGCTTGATGACCTCGACGCCGAAGCCCTTGTTGATGGCTTGGCTGGATTGCGGTTCGGATTGCGACATGGCGTCGATGTTGCCGGACAGCAGCGCCTGATTCATGTCGGCGTAGGCCATGTAGGTGATCTGCACGTCCTTGCCGGGGCGATCCGACCAGGTCAAACCATGCTTGGCCAGTTCGGCCAGCAAAACCAGCTCCTGCGCGCCGCCGCGCGGGGTGGCGACCTTTTTGCCTTTCAGATCGG
>Ga0209373_10000360_pt1 | contig 80755 bp, 66 predicted proteins | sample Higcelweek5metaG_FD_187173 | JGI IMG/M metagenome (GOLD analysis project Ga0209373, IMG submission 187173) | Freshwater pond sediment microbial communities from the University of Edinburgh, under environmental carbon perturbations - High... | ecosystem: Environmental > Aquatic > Freshwater >...
AGGGAAGGAAAGTCCGGACCCGCCCTTTCAGGAACGGGACGAGCCATTCTGCCTGAGGTTCATAGTTCCGGGCGTACCAGACGATGTTTTCGATAATCAGCAGATCGCATACCGGGATCTCGTCAAGGAAGGAAGAAGGGATCACCGCTTTCAGAAAATGTCCCGGTTCGGCGTCCCGGACGATCAGATGAACGAGACGGCGCAGGGGCGCCGGTTCCTGAAGCATGTCCGCCATTACGCGCCCGTTCAATATTCCGTCTCCGAGCCATTGCGCCCGTTCCCGGGTGGGACAGTCGAAAAGTGCATCTCCGCACCCCATTTCCAGCGTCCTTGCGGCCACTTTCAAAGAACGTGCCAGCACTTTGTCTCCGATGTCCGCTGTATCCATCTCCGGCAGAGAAAATGCGGTGGAGACGATCCGGCATGAGAGACTGGATATGACTTCCGCGGATTCCGTCAGCAGAAGGAGGTAGCGGAGTCCCTGACTCCGGAAACTGGTCCAGACAGTTTCTCCCCGCCGGAAATCGACCGCGCCGCAGTCCGCCCAGTCGATGCCGGGCGCTCCTTCGAGCAGATCCGGGTATTCATCCGCGCCGAACAGAAAATCAACATGGCAGGATCGGCTGCATCGAATCCGGATCGAAAGGAAACCGCTTGCGATTTCTTCAAAATCGAACAGGATCATTCCGGGTCCTTTGCATTTTTTCAAGCCGCATGCCGGAGAAGAAGTCCAGCCCGTCCGATGGCTGAAACTCAGGGAAGAGGCATCGACGGGAATATATTCGAGTTTTTCCGGAGAATACAATCCGAGAGAGCCCTGATGCCATACTCCCATGGAAGACTGCCAGCGGTCCTCGGTCCGTTTTTGTTTTACGGCAGCCTGGTCCGGAGGGAGCCGCCGGATTTCAGGCAGAGGTTCGAAAAGCCAGCGTTTCGGCGGAATTTCCGGACCCGACGGAGGACAATTTACTTCCTGCTCGATATGGATTCCATCCAGAATCACGTCCGGCAGTTCTCTTGCCGTGCCGGACATTTCCAGGGCGGGAACGGCGGGAGCCCGTCCGTTGCCGGAACAATGGAAAACTTCCGCCATGCCGCGCAGAAACCAGCTTGACGGAACGCTCCGTTTCCATTCCTCCGATTCGGAGACGCACCAGTTTCCGTCCGTGGAAGCGAGTATTTTTCCGGCGGCGTCCCTGCATTCCGCCATGAACCACGGCGAACCCATATCCATTTCCGAAGACGGGCGTGCCGGATGATGCGCCAGAAATGCGATCCGGGTTTCCGGTGAATCCGGCCGGATGGTATGAGTCGTCACAAAAACAAGATTGCGGGAGCCTCTCCACGGACCGTAGGAATGAAATTTCCCGTTGACATAAAGCTGATATGGGACCGAAGACGCGATCCGGACCGTAATCGTTTTGCCGGTCTTGAGCGGAGCCGGCGGCATAAGCCAGACATACCGGTTCATTTTCTGCGGTGCGTCGATCCATATCGCCTTTGCCTGAAGTAACGTCATGTTGAAAGCATCCTTATTTTGCATGAAGAAAGATTTTTCCTTTGATCTCTCCGAACATCACCGCCGGATGGTTTATTCCTTTTCGAGCACCAACATGGAGTGGTATTTGATTTCCGGAATGCGGAACAGAATTTTTCCGTCCTTTTCTTCCGCGCGGAGGTCGATCTTTTCCGGGGCGAGATAAGATTTCGCGAGTTTTCCGGCGAGGGCTTTTGCTACCTCGACCTCCACGCCGCGGACGGGAAGCATGTCCTGCGGTTCATACAGGGAAGGCGCCAGCAGATACCCGAGGTCGAAACGGTCCGGCGCGGCCTGACGGTTGTTCAGATGGATGACGATGCGATTGGCGGACTGACGGAACGCGGTGACTTCGATGCTCGACGGAGCGAGGACCTCGATGTCCAGTTCGCCCGAGATCAGACGGTTCATCTCCTCCAGCATGATTTTCCTGACGAAGGCCGGAGACGCCTCCGCATACAATGCGCCGAGTTTTGCCCCGATATACACGGCGCGACCCTTTCCAAACGGGTGGGTTGTGATCAGCGTTTCCTCCCGGTCGCCGAACGTGACGCTGTTCACGAAGCCCGGAGAATATGTTTTCAATCCAGGTTTTGAGCGCAGAAGAGAACCCCGGATTTCGGCGTCGGTGTTTTTGACTGTGACGGCAGGGGCGGGAAGAGCATATCCCGCGACCTCCTTGTCGAAGGACGCGTATTTCAGGAAGCCGTATTCAAGTTCCTTTCTGCGCAATTTTACATAATCTGCCCGCAGACGGTAGTCCTTTTCGGGGATATGTCCGGCATACGAACAGCCGAACACGTCGCGCAAGGCGAAGTCGTCCCGCCTGCCGCCGAAAGCGTCATACAGGGAGGTGTGGTAGGTCGCGAGGATTTTACCTCCTCCGGCGACATATTCGCGGATCGCCTGCACTTCCTCGTCGGAGAGGCATGCCGCGCCCGGCAGGAGGATCAGTTTGTATTTTTTCAAGCCGTCCCGGAGGAGATGCTTTTTTCCGATCAGGTCGAAGATATGCCCCGCATTCAGCAAAGCCTCGAAATATCCGAGAAATTCGTCGCCGTAGAGAAGCACGTTGTCGCGTCCGTAAAACACTTTCGAGCTTTCGGAATAGAAGAGGGCGATCTGGGCGAGGGACTCCTGATGGCCGCTGACCCATTCCCGCCGTTTTTCGATCTCGCGGGCTCCGAGGGAATAGAAATCCAGAATATCTTTGGAAAGGACCGAGTTCGCCGGAAGCGGCTTGTAACCAATGTCCATGTCCCAGGAAAGATTGTGGCTCAGCACTGTCATGATTTCGCAGACCGACTGCATGCCGTTCTTGAGTTCCGTTTCCGGCTCCTTGATGAGCTGTCCGAGCGTGGAGGTGGCCGCCCCCATGATTTCGGCCTTTTCTCGACTGTAGGCGTTGAAGAAGCGGGCGAGGATCGGCGAGTTCAGAATCCCCTCCGCGTCCAGACAGAAGAAATCGAGGTATTCCGAGAACTCCTCGACAGGCTGAAGTCGCTTCCAGTCCACCCAGATGCCGGAGTAGGAAATGATCGACAGCATGACATCCGGATTCGTCCGCTTCATGCACTCTTTCACGTCGCGGAGGAGGGCGGTCAGGGAGTCGAAGCGGAACCGGATGAATTGGATCCATCGGGGATTGTCCCAGTCGGGCTGGCGCGGCATTTCGCCGCCGAACTTTTCCGCGAAGAGGGCGCGACAGTGTTCGCAATAACACATGAGGCCGCCGCCGAGACGCCCGTTGAAATCGAATTCGTCAAGAAGGATTGCCTTGATGTCGTAGGAGGCGATTTCCTCGATCATTTTCAGGAAAAAGGCGCGGTATTGCGGGTTATTGAAACAGACCCGCGGAGAGACGTCGCAGAAGTGGCCTTCGCTGTTGATCTGCCTCCATTCGGGATGTTCTTCGTGGGCGCGCTGGTTGCATACGACCTGTACCAGGCAGGTGATGTCGATGCCTCGTTTGCCGCACTCCTCCGTCAGTTCGCGGAGCAGGTCGCGCTGGCCGAGAAAAGAGAATTTCCGGGCGACTTTGGAATCATACCAGACATTGCCGGAATGGGAAGTCGCATGACAGCAGAAGACTTCGATTCCGGCTTTGGACAACGCTTCGGACAGAGCCTTGGCATTGAGATTGTAATTAACAATCCGTTCGATTGCCGGAACAGTTTCCGGAAGGTCGATCTGGTCGATGTCCGCGAACGGCCAGCCCGTGGCGGCCCGGCAGATTTTCCGATTGTTCCAGTCTTTCATAAGTTTCCTCTCTCCTGTCTTCGGATAATATACAACAGTCGTTGAAAATGAATATCATGAAAAATGAAATTCAGACAATTTTTACTTGCAGAAGGTCCGGCCTCCGTCGACGAAGACCGATTGCGCGGTGATGTATCCGGCCAGATCGGAAAGCAGAAAGACCGTCAGGTTGGCGATGTCCTCCGCCTGTCCCAGACGCCGGAGCGGGACCGCTTTCGCGAGTTCGGCGCGCTTCTCCGGATCGGGGTGACGCGAGTGCAGAAGGTCGGTCTCCACCAGCGACGGATGCACCAGATTGCAGCGGATACCGTGCGGAGCGAACTCCCGGGTGACCGCCTTGTTCAGCCCTTCCAGCCCCGCCTTGGCGGAAACGTAGTCGATCCGGCCGCCGCCTCCGGTTCCGACCGCCGCGGACCCGATCAGCACGATGGAACCCCGTTTGCGTTTTCGCATCCCCGGCAGGACCGCTTTGAGCGCGATGAACGCCCCGGTGAGGTTGATTTCGAGCGAACGCCGCCAGTCGGCGACAGGCACTCCGTCGAAGTCCACAGGACTGGTGAAGCCGGCATTGTAGACAAGATAATCCACCTCGCCGAGCTCCGAGACGAAACGGTTCATTTCCGTCTCGTCGGCACAGTCGACCGCGCGGGAAAGCGAACCGGGAAAACAGCGGAGCAGTTCGGCGTTGCCGCGTTCCCCGGCACCGCTGCCCGAATAGGTCCAGGCAATGCGTGCCCCGCATTCGGCTCCGCGTTCCACAACCGCCGCGCCGATTCCGCGCGCCCCGCCGACCACGAGAAGCTGTCCGGGGAGCGTGATTTTCATGCCAGCACCTCGGCGATGGATGCCTCGAGTTTCCGCAGGACCTCGTCGCATTCTTCCCGGTTGATGATGAGGGGCGGCTTGACTTTCAGCACGTTTTTGCGGACGCCTCCGGTTCCGAAAATGACGCCGTTTTTGAATCCGGCGGTGCGGATGGCGGCGGTTTCCTTTTCCAGCGGCTTCTGTTCCTGCGGATCGTTCACGAATTCGATTCCGATGTGCATTCCGGCCTGCCGGATGTCTCCGATCTGCGGATATTTCTTCTGTAACATACGGATTCCGTCTGCGAGATAACGTCCCATTTCGCGGCAGTTCGCCAGAACGCCGTTTTCGAAGAGTTCCAGCTGTTTGGCCGCGGTGACCATCGAGAGGCTCGGATTGGCGAATGTGTGGAGTTCCTCGGTGTCGGGATCGAAGCCTTTGAGCTTGTCGGAGATGAGGATCGCCGCGAGGGGGAGTCCCGCGCCCAGACCTTTCCCGAGGACGATGATGTCCGGCGTGACCCCGAAATAGTTGGCCGCGAAGGTTTCCCCGATCCGTCCGAACGTCTGGATTTCGTCGAAAATCAGAAGCGTTTCGAATTCGTCGCAGATTTCCCGAAGGCGTTTCAGATAGCGTTGCGGGAGTATCAGCTGTCCAGCGCTCGCCTGAATGGGTTCGACGATCACTCCGGCGGGACGTCCTGAAACGCCGCGCTGAAAGATTTCCTCGGTCATTTTAAGACAGATATCGATGTATTGTTCGGTCGGCACGCCCAGCGGATTGCGGTAAGTCACCGGATTCGGAATCCGCACGAAATGACGTGTCAGCGGCAGGAAGCGGCTGCCTCCGAAATATTTTCCGACCGATTTCGTGGAAATCCACGACGCCCCCATGCTTCCGAGCGTGGTTCCGTGATAACTGTCGAACAGACACACGAAATCGCGCGAGAGCGGCACGTTCTTGATCGCGATTTTCATGGCCGCCTCGATGGCCGGTCCACCTCCCACCGTGAAGGAGACGCGGTTCATTCCGGACGGCGCCAGCGAGGTCAGTTTTTCCGCCAGATAGAAACGCGCCCTGGTGTCGAATCCCTGATGAATGTGGGTCATCCGGCCGATGTGTTCCCGGATCACCTCGTTGATCGCGTCGTTGGCATACCCCAGATACAGCGCCCAGCTCTGGCTGGTGCAATCGATATACTCTTTCCCGGAAGCGTCCCACACGCGGACGCCTTTTCCGTGATCGAGCACCGGACCGCCACGGGTTCCGCCTCCGAGCATCACGTGCTCCGCGCATTTTTTCATCTGTTCTTCACTCATTCCGTAGATTTTTTCCAGCAATGGATCCATGGTTTGCCTCCTTGTATTTTTTGTGTCCATGTCCATTAAAGTAGGAGATGTTTTGATTTTTTCAAGCATTTTATTTAAAATTATGATAAAATAAATCATTATTGTGGTTTGAAGAGCTTGCTTTTGCGTCATGAGAAGGATATATTTGATTGAAACGAAAGGGAGGAAACCATGCCGCTGTTCAATGAATGCCGGAAGCCGAAAGTCGTCTACCTCGGTCTGTCGCTGGAACTTTATCGCGCGGGCGGAAGTTCCGTTCCGGCGGAGTGGGAGGGATATTTCAGGGAGTGGAGCGAGGTTCTGGCGGAACGGGCGGAGATCGTTGCTTCCGGGTGCTGTTATCTCGAATCGGAGGTTCGCGCGCGGATGGAGGAAGGGCGTCTGGCGGGAGCGGAGACGGTGGTCATTTCCGCGCTGAGCTATACGGCGAGTCTGACCAGCGTGCCGGTGCTGGCGGAATACAAATGGCCGGTGATCGTCTGGAATACCCAGCAGATGCGGGAGATTTCGACGGACTACACGTCCGATGATCTGATGCGGAACCATACGGTGCAGGGGATTCAGGATGTCGCCAATCTTCTTTTCCGCCGCCGGATGAGATACCTTGTCGTGAGCGGGTGGTTCCGCGATCCCGTGGCGCTGGAGCGTCTGGATGCCGCAATGATCACGGCCCGTGCGCGGGGAACCGTCCGGACCTTGTCACTGGGGGGCCGTTTCGTAGGCATGGGCGACTTCGAGTTCCATCCGTCCGACATTCTGGCGTGGAACGCCTCTTTCGACGATCTTTCAATGGAAGAATACCGAACTGCCTGCGAGGAGGTCCCGGCGGAGGAACTGGAGGCGCAAATCAAGTCTGATTTTTCGGAATTCGAGTTCGAACCGGGATTTTCGCGCGAACTGCACGGAGAATCGCTCCGTCCGTATCTGGCGCTGAAAAAACTTCTGCTGCGCCACCGTGCCGACGCCTTCACGATGAACTTCACCTCCTCCGATTTTCATGGAAAGTTTCTGCCGCTGCATGCGGTCAACCGCCTGATGGCCGAAGGCCTCGGCTACGCGGGGGAGGGGGATTCCCTCCGGGCCGCGTGGATGGCGCGTCTGGTGCGTCTGGCCGGAAGCGCCAACTTCACCGAAATCTACACGGTGGACTTTGTCCGGAACCGTTTTTTCATGACCCACATGCAGGAGTGCAATCCCCTCTGGGCGCGGCGCGACCGGAAAGTCCGCCTGAAGAAACAGCCGTTCTGGGCCGGAGGCTTCGGCCCGTATACCGGAATGTATTTCACGCTGGAACCCGGACCCGTGACCCTGACCGGTGTCACTCCAGACGCGGACGGCAGGCTCCGTTATATCATTTTCAAGGGAGAAATCGAGGATGTTCCGCCGCTTCCGGAATACGACCGGGCGCACTGGTTCTTCCGGACGGAGTCTTCTGCCGCCGGACTGCTGGACCGTTACAGCGAGGCGGGCGGCCCCCATCACCTCATCGTTGTGCGCGGAGATCTCCGCAATGAACTGAAACTGCTGGCGCGGCTTGACGGCGCGGACTTCCTCGACATCACGGAGGCGCGGAAATGCTGACGGAACTGCGCACATATTTTCGGACGGTACGTGATGCCTTGCCTCTGCTGGACGCGTGGCGGCCGCCGGGTCTGGAACCGGCTTTTCCGGGTGAACCGGACTCGAAAATTCCCGCTCCGGAACTGCAATGGCATGACTCCGCGAAGCCGCTCCGTCCGGGAATTCCGTGCGGATTGCGGGCGTCGGAATTCTCCTGCGAAGAGGCGGAAGCAGTTGTCGCGAAACACCCGGAGACACCGTTCATTTACGGCACTGGCGAACGCAAGATACTTTATGATTCGGAAAAACTGCTGGATTTGATGGAGCGGTATCCGAATTTTTATCTGGCGACCGCCAATCTTTGCAACATGCTGTTTTTCGAACGGGCGGCGGAACGGCACACGGCGGAAAAACTGCTGTATGGAAGTGATATGCCCTTTTTTGATGAAGGCGCGGCGCTGGGACCGCTGATTCTCTCCCGTCTTCCGTGGAGACTCCGGTGCGGAATCGCAGGCAACCATCTGCGGCGTCTGCTGGGACAGTCTCCGCTTCTTCCCCCTGAACCGCCGCCGATGCCCGGGATACCTCCCTTCCTGATCGATGCCCACGCCCATACGCAGGACACTCCCGGCGGACGTGTTTTCGCGCCGTGCCTGAATTGGCGGAGTGACCGCTGGCTTTCCTATATGGATTCCGTCTGGACGAAGCGGATGTTTTTTACTCCGATGGAGGCGATCGGCAGCGTTTCCGCCTCTTCTCTGGAACTGATCGGGGAAGACTGCCGGAAATCCGGAGGGAGGATGTTCTTTTTCGAGGTGTTCGATCCCAACGATGTCGCGCTCTCGCTGTGCCATCTGGAACAATCTCTCCCTCTTCCGGAATGCATCGGGATCAAGCTGCATCCGGTCGAGCACCGGGTTTCCGCCTCGGATCCGCGTTATGCGGAGGCGTTTGCCGCCGCGCGGCGTTTCGGCAAGCCGGTCATGAGCCACACATGGGAGGCGTCGAGCTACAATCCGGCACAGAAACTCTCCTGTCCCAACCTCTTTTTTCCCCATCTGGAACGTTTCCCCGACGTGAAGTTCGTGCTCGGACATGCGGGGGGGCGTCCGTCCACGTTATCGGATGTGACCGCGTTATGCGCCCGTTTTCCACAGATCCGGGCGGATCTTGCCGGCGACTACTTCCATTGGGGAAATCTGCGCGGACTCTGCAATGGAATCGGTTCGGAAAAGATTCTCTTTGCATCGGACTGTTTCTGGATGGATCCCCGGTGCATGCTGGGAATGCTGTTGAACTCCGGAATACCCGACGGGGAACTGTCGGACATCCTTTCCGGAAACTCGTCCGATTTTTTCTCCGTCCCCGGCGCAAGGGGTTGAAGAAGTCGGGTTTCGGATGTATGTTACTTCCGGAGGGCAATGACAGTGAGCGACAAGACACATATCCGCCAGAATGAAATCATGGACCGTCTCGGCACCGTCGCCGAATGCTCCGTTCCGGAGCTGGTACGTTTGACCGGTGCCTCGGAAGCGACCGTGCGGCGTGATCTGCTGGAAATGGAAAAACAGGGAATGCTCCTGCGCACTTTCGGCGGCGCCCGCCGGGTGGAAAAACAGTCTCTGGTATTGCGGACCTTCGACCAGCGAAGCAGTCATTGCCGCGAGCCAAAAGAACGGATTGCCGAAGCCGCCGTGAAACTGGTTTCGCCCGGAATGACACTGATCATCGACAGCGGAACCACCTGCTGGAATTTCGCCGCGCGTCTGAAACCCCTGGCTCCTTTGCGGATCGTTACCAGCGCGCTGGCCGCGATCGAGGCACTGGGCGGAGCGCCGGGGATCGAGCTGAATCTGGTCGGCGGCTGTTTCCGGATCGACAATCTGGACTTCATCGGACCGCTTGCACTGGAGAATCTCCGCTCGTTTCATGCCGACATTGCCTTCATGGGCTGCGACAGCCTGATTCCGGGTCGCGGCGCCTTTGCCGAAGATGTCAACTCGGCGGCAATCAGCCGGGAAATGGCCCGCTGTGCCGAACGGACCGTCATCCTCTGCGACCGGAGCAAGTTCCGGAATTGCGGCTGTCACCGGCTCTTTGCCCCGGACGAGATCGACACCGTTGTCACCGACGGTTCCGCCGCGGAATTCTCCAATGAACCGTTTCAGGTGATCTTCCCCCAGCCCGGCGGTCGCGGAATGAAAAAAACTTCAGCCTCAAAAGAATAAAAAATCAATAATTTTTAATTTTTCCCCCTTGCAAAACGGACTTAATTGTTCATATTATTATAAACAAATAAACAGATGGGCGGTTCTTATGATCAACGGGCCTCAATATACGAAGTGTAAAATAGCCATTCTCGACTATATCGTCAAGAACGGCCTTCGGCAAGGCGATATTCTTCCGTCCCAGCGGGATATGTGCAAGCATTTCGGCACCAGCATGATTACGATACGCCGCGCGCTGGCTGAACTTCAGGATGCGGAGATTGTCCATCCGACGCCCGGCAAGGGAATGTTTGTTTCGAAGGACCTGGCCGGTGAAAAATCATTCGGGAATATCGTTCTTCTGGACATCAACGCTCCTTTCCGCCAGATACACAACGGCCTCCAGTTCCTCCATAAATATGTGCATCTGCATGGATACCAGTTCAAATCGTTTGTCTGCGGAGAGTACCCGGACGATTCCATTCTCAAGGAAACAGGCAATGCGACCGGGCTTCTGGCAACCGGAGTCATTACGGACGCCTGGAAGGACTTCCTGGGGTCGCTCAGCTGCAGCGTGGTCAATCTCGGGTTGAAGGACGAGCATATTCCGGGAACCAAGACGGTTTACAGCGATGCCGGAGATGACGTCGAGCTTGCCGTGGATTATTTTGCGGCGGCCGGATGCAGAAGGATCGCATTCCTGAATGCCCCCAAAACATATTATGCAACGGAAACCATGCACAATGCATTTCTGCGTTGCCTGAAGAAATACTCTCTTCCGTTCCTTGAAAAGCTGGAGTGCTTCATTCCCGATGAAGAACGGAGTGTCGAGGTGCGTCGTTTCCTTCATGAACAGGAGGCGAATTTCGACTGTCTCATCTCCGAAGCGGGGATTGCCTCTTATATTTTCAGTACATATTATGAAAATGACTTGAAAAAAGTGCCGCTCGGCATTGTAGGCGGTTCTTGGAACCAGGCATGTTATCAGAATAAATGGATTGTGGAATTCGGCAAGAACGACTCCATTTTCAAACTGGCTGTGGATGTTCTGCTGGATTCGTTCCAACCGAAAAAACTTCAGAAATATCCGATGTCGAAAATCAAAAATGAATCCGTGATCCGGGCAGGCCTGCCCGATTTCATGGAAAAGAAATAAGGCCGTTTTATCCGAAAACATTATGACAGGGAGAAATTTATGAGAAACAGAGTGAAAATATTCACATTGATAGAGCTTTTGATCGTGATTGCGATTATTGCCATTCTCGCGTCCATGCTGCTGCCGGCGCTCCGGAAAGCGATGATCAAGGCCAACGGGGCGATCTGCCTCAACAATCTCAAACAGATGGGACTTGGGATGAGTTTGTACGGGAACGACTATAAAGAATGGGTGCCGGGGCACCAGCGGGTGAATCATGGGACATATGCGCTGCGGAACTCGGCCGGCGTGGAATGGCAGGTTTTTCTGGGACAGGGAACTTCCTCAAGTCCGGACCGGTATCTGGGTTACATCCCGTGGAAGTATGACACCAACCTGAAGGGCGAGAAAATCAAAGGACTGATGAAATGCCCCGGACGGAAAAGCTATGCGTCTACGATTTATCTCTGCTACCGGATGAATACGCTTACCTGGGACGGTTCGGCCGGGCGCTGGGAACGGGATCGCGACAATGGCTTTGTCACGTTCAAAAAGGTGAAAGAGGGCGTTTTTCCAAGCATGCTCGGGATCGTTTTCGATTGCGATACCAGCGACAAGCTGCCTCTCAGTCATTCAGGACAATCCATGAATACGCTTTTCGCCGATTTCCATGCCGATGCCGTCAGGAGGAATCAGTTTCCGGGCAATTCCGACAAACTGATCTTCGCGCAGGACCTGATATTCAACTTCGGTTCGGCCAATATGGGATATTATCCGTTCAATGGTGCTGGTCTCTATTAATCTGTATAGGAGGTAGGAAGAAATGAAAAGATGGAAGAAACCCCTGAGAACGCTGTTTCTCTGTCTGCTTCCGGGATTCCTGTTTGCGGACCCGGATGCAGATGTCGCGATGGTTGCCGTAAATGCGGCGGAAAAGATGGAACGTTCCGCGGTTCCGAAGCCGAACGGGGTTGAAACGATTCGGCTGGATGCTCTCCGCAATGAACATGAACTGTTCCAGATTCTGATCCATGCCGGGAAAGGGAATATTCAAAATGCGGGGATTCGTGTTTCCGATCTGAAAGACCGTCAGGGGAACCGCATCGCCGCCGGAAACATTGTCCTGAGAACGGCTCATTATATTCACTGCGAGAAATACATTTCCACCCCCCAATGGCTGCCGGACGCCCTGCTGCCTTACGCGGGGCCTGTCCCGGTTTCCGCGGGACAGAACCAGGCATTCTACGGAGACCTTTATATTCCGAAAACAACAGCGCCCGGAATTTACGAAGGAACAGCAACGGCGGAAGCCGATGGCGTGAAAAAAGTATTTCCGCTCATTGTCCGTGTCCGGACGATGACGCTGGGAGATACGCCGTCGTTCCAGTCTTCTTTCAGCATCTGGCGGGGGCCGGGCACAGTGGACCAGCTGATAGCACCCTATCCGCAGATTCAATCCGGTTCTCCGGAGGAAAAAGCTCTTTATGCGCGGGTGTATGAGTTTTTTGTCGTCCGCCGTCTGATGCCGAAGGAACTGCCGGCCGCGCCGGAATCTCCCGAAGCGGACAAATATTTCCGTGATCCCAGAATCGTCAGTTTTTCCATTCCGTACAATCCGAAGGAAAAAGAAAAATTTATTTCGACCTGTGAGGTTTTGCGGAAAAAAGGAGTCCTGGAAAAAGGATTCGTCTATACCGTCGACGAGCCGAATGAGAGCAAAATCCAATACTGCAAGGATTACTATGATGAATTGCATTCGGCTGTGAAGGATGCGCGTTTTCTCCTTACCGTATCCCGTTCCATCGCGCAGAACCTCGATGGGAAAATTGATATTTTCTGTCCCATCCTCCGCGATTTTGACTATCCGTTTTATCTCGACTGGATGAAAAAAGGCAAAAATGTCTGGTGGTACACCTGCCTGTATCCGAAAGAGCCGTTTCCCACCTATCAGATCGACGGAGTCGGGATCGGACACCGGATATTGAGCTGGCTTCAGGCGAAATATCAGGTTCAGGGAGTCCTTTACTGGAGTGTGAACATCTGGCGTCAGCACAACAACAAAGGGGGTATCTGGTATACCCGCGAAGTGCGGGACATCTGGAACAATCCATCGGCATTCCCGAATTCAAATGGAGACGGATACCTGATTTATCCGGCGAAAGATCCGAACGACGACCCCATTCCGACAATTCGCCTTGAGCTCATCCGGCAGGGCAATGAAGATGTGGATACCTTCGATTTGCTCAAGAAAGCCATCCGGAAAGCCGCCCTGCAGTTGAATGTTGCATATTCTCCGGAAGAGCGCGTCTTTGAAATGGTCAATCGCATCGCGCCGGAAATGACCGATTTTACAAAAAAACCGGAAGAACTGGAAACGCTCCGCAGTGAAATGCTGGACGAACTGGAAGCCCTGGAGAATGGGCCGGTTGCGCTGATGTCCTGTTCCGTTCCGGAAGGAAAGCTCAAACGCAATACTACGCTCAAATACAAACTCTATACCAGTGCCGACAACCAGATCGCCATTTCTCCAGCGGTCAAATTCAAGCGGGACGGAAATCTCACTGAATTTGAGTTTACGCCGTCCCCGGGATGTTTTTCCCTGCGCGTAAATATCACATCGCCGGATGGGCGGAAGACTACCCTCAAACGGGAGTATTTTGTAAAGGAAAAAGACAATCAGAGCTATGAACTTTTCAGCTGGAGCGACAATATTTTCCAGCGGCGCATGAGGCTTGACCATGTCACGACCTGGCAGGTACCCGGTTCTCCCGTTCACGGGTTCACCTTTCCGGCGAATACCGATTTTCCCGGCGTTCTTTTCAAGGGGACAAATGACACCTCCATGTATCGATGGGTGAAAGTCAAACTGGAAAATCCCATGACCATCCCTGTGAATTTGATCATGAAATATCACGCCCGCAACGGCAAAGCGCAGGACGGGCAGGGAATCTCCCTCAAACCCGGAGAACGCAAAAGCGTCATATATCCCCTGAATCCGGAAGGCAAAACGAAAGACGAGGCCTTCAACATGATTCAATTCTGGATGTGGAAAAAAGATATGGAACGGAAGTTGATTATTGAAAGTGTTTCTCTGTATTCGGAACGCCCCGATTCAGAATAACAATGCAAAACCTCAAAAAAGGAAGGTCTCAAATGAAAAAAACGTGGATTGCCGCTCTCTGTCTCGCCGGTTCAATTCTTTCACTCGCCGCAGGGGAAGAAATTCTGGATATCAATGGAGGAATGAATGGAGAAGAAGGGAAAATTCCAACGGGATGGGCTCAGAATGTCAGTCCTTATTACAAGCCTCTTGGAAAAATTGAAGTCGTCAAGGCGGATGGCTCCAATGCGGTGAAAATCACCTCGACCCCGGAAAAACCGACCGATATGTTTTACAAGGAGGCTTTTCCCGCAAGTGCCGGCGATAAAATCGAAGTTGAAGCCGAAGTAAAAGGAAAAGGGCAGGCGACACTTGGCGTTTACGCTAAAGACGGACAGAAGTGGGCTCCGACGAAACGTCAGAATTTCAAGGTTACGACAGATGCCTTTACGCCGATCAAAGCGGTCTTGACCGTCGAAAACAGTGCCGTGACCGTCAAAACGGTTCAGGTTTTTCTGGCGGCCAGCATGAACAATGAAATTATTTTCCGCAATGTGAAAGCCAAACTGATCGCCAAGTAAAAAAAACGTGCCGTTCTCAAGCCTCTCCTGAACAAGTCAGGTGAGGCTTTTTTGTATATGTGCCGCCTTGTCGGACGCACCCATAAAAAAACTGCCGGATATAATTCCGGCAGTTTTTCAATCGTGACTGGATGTCGCGTCGGTTCAGGCCTTGGGAGCCTCTTCCTTCACGGCTTCCGCCTTGACTTCAACGGTCTGGGGAGCCGCCGCTTTCTTCCTGGAAGCGGGAGCGCCGGCCTCGACCAGCTGAATGATGCACAGGTCGGCACAGTCGCCAATGCGTTTGCCGAGACGGATGATACGGGTGTATCCGCCGGCACGCAGGGCAAAGCGTTCGGCGATTTCACCGAAGAGCTTCTCGAGGATCGGCTTCTTTCCCTGGGCTTTTTCAACGGACGTATTGATTTTGAGTCTGGCCGCCGCGAGACGACGGTTATGGTCGCCGCCCTTTTTGGCGTATGTGATCAGGGCGTCCACCAGCTTGCGGGCTTCTTTCGCACGGTTGACGGTCGTCTGGATCTGCCCGTGTTCCAGAATGCTGCAGGCGAGATTGACGAGCAGCGCCTTTCTGTGACCGCAGTTGCGGCCGAGTTTGGAGATATTCCGAAGGTGACGCATGACTTATGCTTCCTCTTTTTTGACGGCCTTGGCGCGGTCGGCTTCGGCCTGAATTGCGTTGGTGAGTTCCTCGCTGAAGGTCATCCCGAGCGAGAGATTGTTTTCCGCCAGTTTTTCCTTGATTTCATCCAGCGACTTCTTGCCGAAGTTGCGGAACTTGAGCATGCGGGATTCGGTCTTGAGACAGAGCTCGCCGAGCAGCTTGATGTTCGCGTTGTTCAGGCAGTTCATCGCACGGACGGAAAGATCGAGAACTTCGACGTCCTGGGAAAGGATGCGGAAAAGCTTCTGCTCTTCTTCGCTGATGGAAGAAAGCGCATCGTCTTCCGTGAGCTGGCTTCCGAGGAACGGGCGGAGGTGATCCTTGAGAATCTTGGCGGCTTTTTCGAGGGCGTCCCGCGGGGAGACGCGTCCGTCGGTATAGATCTCAATGGTGAGGGAATCCATTTCGGTTTCCTCGCCGACGCGAGCCGCGCCGACCTGGTAACTGACATGGGTCACGGGGCTGAAGAGACAGTCCACCAGAATGGTGCCGTAGGGATGCGTCGGAAGCTTGTTCTTCTCGGCGGGGCACCAGCCTCTGCCCTTGGAAATTTCCACTTCCGCGCGGAAGGGAACATCCTTGTCCAGAGTGCAGATGATCTGGTCGGGGTTAAGCACTTCCACCGTGCCGTCGGTGATGATATCCCCGGCGGTGACCGGTCCGGCGACGTTCTTCTTGATTTCAAGAGTCTTCGGGGGATCGGTGTGGAGATTGAGTTTGACTTTCTTGAGGTTGAGAATAATCTCGGTGATGTCTTCGACCACGTTGGGAAGAGAGGTGAACTCGTGAGAGACCCCTTCGATTCTGACGGCGGAAATAGCCGATCCTTCGAGGGAAGAAAGCAGGACTCTGCGCAGGGAATTGCCGATGGTATGTCCGAAACCGCTCTGGAAAGGGGCGGCGACGAACTTGGCATATGTATCTGTGGCGGTCTGTTCTTCCATCACGAGGGACTGAGGCATGGGAAATCCGGATACGGCAGCCATCTTATTTATCCTCCAAGTATTTTAGGGGTTAAGGTTCAAAGGTTCAGACTCGGACGGGGGAAATCCCGTCCGGGAACAAACATCAGACACGACGCCGTTTCGGGGGTCTGCATCCGTTGTGGGGAACCGGGGTGATGTCCTTGATCGCATTGATTTCAATGCTGGTGGAGGCGATGCCCCTGACCGCGGATTCTCTTCCGGCGCCCGGTCCGTTTACGCGAACCTCAACTTCTTTCATACCGAGGGCTTCCGCTTTCTTCGCGGCATCGGCGGCGACCACCTGAGCGGCGTAGGCCGTGCTTTTACGGGAACCCTTGAAACCGTTCTTGCCGCCGGTGGACCAGCAGAGCACGTTTCCATGGAGGTCGGTGAAAGTCACTTTGGTATTATTGAAGGTAGCGAGAATGAAAGCGATTCCGGAACATAGCGTCCGCCTTTTTTGCGTTTGGTATCGACTGCTGCCGCGGCAGTGTCCGCGGGGACGGCAGCCGGTTCAGTGACGACCGGAGCGGTTTCCTTGATTTCGTCAGCCATATTTTTTCTAAGCCTTTCGGTTGTATAATTTCAAATGAGCGTTGATGGAGCCGCCGCTTACTTCTTGGCGGCGGGAGCGGCAGGGGCGGCGGCGGGCGGCGTTCCGCTCTTTTCGATCTTACGCTGTGTTTTGTCACGAATGGCGCCGACGGTGATTTTCTTGCCTTTTCTCGTGCGCGCATTAGTACGGGTACGCTGACCGCGGCAGGGAAGACCCTTGCGGTGGCGGGAGCCGCGGTAGCAATTGATGGACTGCAGACGGCGGATGTCCTGAGCCAGCTGGCGACGGAGGTCGCCTTCCACAACGAAATCGTTCTGGAGCATGGTCGTAATGGCGGAAATGTTTTCGTCCGTGATCTGATTGGCCTTGGTACCGGGCTTGATGTTCGCGCGCTTTACGAGCTCTTCCGCGACTTTGGGTCCGATTCCGTAGATGTAGCGAAGCGCAAATTCGATACGCTTATTCCCGGGAATGTCAACACCGATGATTCTGGGCATATTCTTCTGATCTCCGTTTTCAGCCTTGTTTCTGTTTGTGGCGGGGGTTGCGGGAACAAACCACACGTACCGTTCCGTTCCGTTTGACGATCTGGCAGTTTTCACATCTGCGCTTGATGGATGCTCTGACTTTCATAGTTCAGCCTCAAGTTTCCTTTTATATGAATTCCTCGATTACACACTTTCGCCTCCAGCTGGAAGGCTCAGCCCGCTCATGTTGGAATGAAACCGGGACGCGACTCCCAGTTTTTACACGCGCGAAGGCGAATAATATATACGCTGTTTTATGAAAAGCAAATTGTTTTTCAGAGTTGAAAAAATTTTTTTTTATTTTTTTTGCCTGTTCGCCAGCTCTTTGTACAGGAGGTAATAGCGGTTCGTCATCCCTTCGCAGGTCTGGATGGTGATCCTTCCGGAGTGCGGAAGTTGCAGCGCCTTTCTGAAAACGGCTTCGAATTCCCCCACGGGGGCGTCGAAGTCCGTTACCAGAGTGCTCTCGCGCGCGTACGCGCATAATTCAGGAATGGAATCGGTGTCGGCGCAAAGGGCCGGGAGGCCGAGGGAGAGCGCTTCCGTCAGCGCCAGTCCGAATCCTTCATACCGCGACGGCATGACAAACAGGTCGAACATGACCATCAGGGAGGAGGCGTCCGGGCGGTATCCCGGGAAAACGACGCGAAGTTCCGGGTATTTCTTGTTCAAGGTATCCGCCATCCGCCACAGGGAGTCTCTTTCCGGTCCGTTTCCGATGATCACAAGCGCCCATTGCCGTCCTTTGGGGATCAGCGGAACGAGCCGCGGCAGACGTTTCAGAAGGCGGTCATACCCTTTTTGAAAATCGAGCCGCCCGATGGACCCGATGATCTTGTCCGCATCCTCGATTCCCCATTCCTGTTTCATGCGTGAGACAAGCTCTCCAGAGGCGGGATGAACCGGATCCGACCCGTTGTAGATCACCCGGATCGCGCCTTCCTTCAGACCGCAGCGTCTTTCATGAAACCGGGCGGCGGCCTCCGATACGGCGGTGCAGACGTCGCAGAGGGAAAACGTCATGCGGTCGAGACGGAATAGCCAACCCGCTTTTGGACGTTTCTCAGCAATGTGGATCGTGTTGACCAGCAGGAATTTATGAAAAATCCGCATGAGCCGGGCGGAAAGATTTGCATGCATGAGGTGGGAATGCACGACATCCGGTTTTTCGCGCCGGATGACCCCGATCAGGGAAAAAAGGCGCCACGGGGCTGTTTTGGTCAGGTTCAGAAAATAGATCTTGGCACCCAGTTGGGACAGGGCGTCCACGATTGCCCGGTCCGGACCATACGGCTCCCGGAGCAGGGAAACCACCACCACATCCTGACCCTGCTTCAGAAGAAACCGGGTCAGTTCAAGGGCGATTTTCTCAGCGCCGCCGGGAAAAAGCCCGGTCAGAACCATCATGACTTTCACGGACGGCAGCCTCCCTTCAAAAGAAAACCGTCAGAAGCGGACGTTGAAGAACGGGAAGACCTTGAGGGGAGAGTCCTTGATGATGTTCACAAGCCCGATCTGGAAGGAGGTATCCTTTGCCACATTGACACAGCCGAACTGAAGTCCGCGGACCGTGTTTGCCACGTTGGCGCAGAAGCTGGCCTGAAGGCCGTCAATGGCATCCGAAGTATTATAAATGATGGCTCCCTGGACGCCGTTGATACGGGTGGTCATACTGCTGATGATGGAAAGTTCGGCGCCGTTGACAAGGGCTTTTTCACCGAAACCGAAGGGAATGCCGACCTTGATGCCATAGACGTTCAGCACTTCAGCGCTGGGAGGCACACCCGGTACGAAGGTGAAGGAAATGAAGTCCCATTCCTGATTCGCGGCCGGAGCTTTGGTCTGAGCCTGAACCGGGGCGGGCGCCGGAGCGGGAGCCGGGGTTGCGGCTTTTTCCGCGCCGGTCAGTCCGCACATGAGAAATCCGAAGAACAGCAGAAATGTCATCGTTTTCATAAGTAATCTCCTATATAATAATCCAGTGTTGTTCAAAGACTTAAAGACTGATATTGAAGAGGATCATGAAAGGCAGCTTGCCATCCGCGATCACGTTGACCAGTCCCATCTGGATTCCTTTTTTTCCGGTGGCGACGTTCACAACGCCCAACTGGAAACCTTCGAAATGATCCCCGGAGACGATGTTGGCCGCGCCGAGCTGGAACCCGTTGAAGATCTTGTAAACATAGTTCACCGGCCCGAACTGGAACCCGTTGAATTCATTCGCCGCGATGTTGGCGCAGCTGACCTGGAAGCCGTCCAGACACTTTCTGGAAACGCAGCCGAGTCCTGCCTGAACACCATAGGAAGGCTGTGTCACATAAGAGAAGCCGCCGGCCTGAAGACCATAGAAGCTGTGCGTGAATGCCGTCGCCGGTCCGGCCTGAACCCCATAGACCGTTGCTCCTTTTCCATCCGGTCCCAGACCGTAGGAGAGCGCAGCGCCGAACCAGGAGGCCTGAATTCCCGTCACATCACGGGTGCCGCTGTAGAGAAACGAGGCTTCGACGCCTGTCACGGAACCGTTGCCGCCCGTGAGCGGAACTCCGAGCTTCAGTCCGTAGACGGTTGAATTTTCGGAGTAGGCGGGCATTCCCGGATAAAATACCAGCTGGAAAGGAGTCCAGCCGGGCGATTTCGCCTTTTCCTGTTCCGGCGCCTTCTGGACTGTCGCGGGAGAGTCCTTTTTGACTTCCGGGGGAGTTGTCTTTCCGTTTTCCGCGGCTCCTATTCCCAGAGAGACCGCGAACAGAACAACCAGACTTGTCAGAAACTTTTTCATAATCCGCTCCTTACATTGTTTTTTGCAGGATGTCATGCTATGTCAAAAAGCCATAGAGTTAAACAGAAAGTTTTTCCAGGTCAGTCAGGAGATCGTATCCCTGTTCCTGGATGGTGCTGATGGCCTTTTCCTTCATGTCGCACTCGATGACGACGGCGGCATTTTTGCCGGAATGAAGGAGGAATCCATAGGAATCCGTAACGTTGATGCCGTTTGCTGAGAGGGAGGCCAGAAGTTTGTTCAAAGCGCCGGGAACATCGGGAAGGATCGCGATGACGATCTGCTTTCTGGCGACGGCGAGACCGCGCGCGCAAAGCAGCTGTGCGGCCTGTCCGGGTTTGTCCACCAGCACTTTCAGGACGCCGAACGTTCCGGCTCCCGCGATCATGAATGCCCGGATATTGATATTCTCCTGGGCAAGGATTTCGGAGATCCTGTTCAGCTTTCCCGGCTTGTTCTCAATAAAAATAGACAGATGTTCCAGCATGTCCAAAACTCCCCAACGGCAAAAAGATGAAACGGGTGAAAACCACCCGTGGGAAAAAAATTCCCTACATATGAAAAACCTTACCGTTCTTTTAATCTATTACAATCGTTGGAATAATCAAGTCGTCTTTTACATATTTTTGGTTTTTTTAGCGTTCTTTTTCTGTTCATTCGGGGTGAATGAAATGTTTGCTCCGGCATCCTGTTTTTTATGAAATATTTTTTTCCCCGCTTGCATTCCGGGGACATGGGTTTATAATGTATCAACGCTCTAACAAGGAGGTGTCTATGGATATTGCAGTGAGTGGAAGACATTTCAACATCACGGAAGAGGTGAAGCAGAGAGTCATCGATACGGTGACCGCTCAGTTTTCCGAGCTTCCTCTGAAGATCATTTCGGCGCATGTCGTGCTGGATCTCCAAGGTGCCCGGGCCATCGCCGACGTTGTTGTCAATGTGAAAAACAACCTCACGGCAAAAGCTCTGGTAGAGGATTATGATCTCTATAAGGCGATCGACGCAGCAGTGCTGAAGGCCGCCACACAGGCTCGCAAATATCTGGATAAGCGCAAACATCATAAGAACGGCGAAACTCTGGTATCCCTTGATGAAAAGTTGGAGAAAGACGGTGCCGTCCGCGCTGAAGGATAATCTTTTGTAACAGCGTTCCCCCGGACTCCGGAAGGGTCCGGGACTTTTTTTTATGGCGAGGGGGATAGTTTCGGCAGCAGGTCCTGCACGGTGATCTGCATGTTTCTGTATTTTTTCTGGAACTCGCGGGGGGAGAGTCCCGTCCTTTTCCTGAACTGGCGTGAGAAATAATTGTTGTCGCGGAAGCCGGACTGCAGGGCGACGCTCGTAACCGACGCCGGTGACGTCAGCATCAGAATCGCTTTCCGGATCCGGAGGTTGAGCAGATATTCTCCGGGCGGAATTCCGGTGATTTCCGTGAAGTGATGCCGGAAACTGCTGGGCGACATGTGAACCTCGTCCGCCATCGATTTCAGCGTGAAAGTCCGGGTGCAGTCTTTTTCCATAATGCGGATGGCGCGTCCGATCTGGAACGCGTTCTGTCCGATCCCGACGTCCTGCGGAAGACAATAGCGCAGCAGGCACACAAGCATCCTCATGAATTCGAAGTAGGCGGATTCCCTCCAGCCGGCCGTGCACAGGGAGCATTCGTTCCGGATGGTCTCGATCATGGAAACCAGCCTTGAAAGCACGGTTTCGTCCACGGAAAGCAGCGGAGAACACCGGTCTTCCCCTTCGAACTGAAACTGGAAGAGAAGCGGATAGCCCGGCAGGGAGGCGAGGTTCACCTGGTCGATTTTCAGGAGCGACGGCTGGAAGAGGATATTGTAATGGCAGAAGTTTCTGATCCCTGTGTAGCGGTGGACGGATCCGGACGGAAAAAGGAATACGTTTCCCGCGCGGACCGGTTCGCTCCGGCGCGAGTTTTCATTATGTGCGGTTCCGCTGCAGACGATGACCAGTTCGTAAAAATCATTGTGCCGGTGCCATTTGTCTGTGGCGGATTTGTACTCGTGCATATAGATTTTCAACGGGAGCTCGGTTCCCCTGAAAAATTTGCTCCCATACAGTTCCGTTTGCTCCTTGATTTGCATGGCGGTTCCTGTTCTTCTTTTGCATTTTGGACAAATTGTGCTAAAATAAAGACAGTTTGTTCAAGCAGTTTTTTATTTATGCAATATAATATGTATAGAGTATGAAAACAATATAAGCGGCAGAAATGGAATTGTCAATATGAAATTAATGGAAATAACAGATATTGCTACTTTCAACGGCGCTTTCGACCTTCGGGTGGAGGCACGTTTGAAATCTCCCGCATGGATCGCGGCGCGCATCCCGCGGCTCTCCTGGAGCATGGCCTCCGGGCGTCCCGGCGCAAGACAGGGCGCATACCGGATTCAGGCGGCCTCTACGTCCGCCCTGCTCGAAAATTCTCCCGATCTCTGGGATTCAGGATGGGTGGAATCAGACCGCTCTCTTGAAATCCTCTGGGGCGGTGCTCCGCTGGAGTCGCGGCAGACGGTTTTCTGGCATGTGCTCCTCCGGGACGAAGCCGGACGCGAATTCCCGCCGTGCGAAACGGCTTCTTTTGAAATCAGCCTTCTGAACCCGGCGGACTGGAGCGCAAAATGGATCTTTTTCGACGGCAACAATCCGTCCTGTTCTGCGCCGTGCCCGTATTTCCGCAGGGAATTTCAGGTGGAAAAAGAAGTGGCGCGGGCGCGCCTCTACATCACTGCGCGCGGACTTTTCGAGGCGCGTCTCAACGGACGACGCGTCGGAAACGATCACTTCGTCCCCGGCTGGACGGATTTCAAACAACAGATTCAGTTCATGACTTATGATGTGACGGAAATGATCCGTCCGGGCGTCAATGCGGCCGGGGCCGTTCTTGGCGACGGCTGGTATTGCGGGTATCTGAGCGGACGCAAGCGCAATACGTACGGAAAATATCCGGAGCTCCTCTTCCAGTTGGAGATTTCCTTCCGGGACGGCTCTTCTATGCGCATCGTTTCCGGAGAAGGCTGGAAGACCGCGACCGGTCCGATCCTTTCCTCCGACATTTACGACGGCGAAAACTATGACGCGCGTCTGGAGATGCCCGGCTGGGACCGGCCCGGTTTCGACGATTCCGCCTGGCGTTCCGCTAAGACCGGAACGAACGTGTCCTCCGTTCCCGCGCTGGTCGCGAAATGCTGTCCGCCGGTACGCCGGATCATGGAACTCAAGCCGGTCCGGGTGCTGAATCCGCGCAAGGATGTTGCCATCTGGGACTTCGGACAGAATATCTCCGGGCGTATGCGTGTGAAACTCAAAGGATATGAGGGGCGTCTGTATACTTTCCGTTTCGGGGAGATGCTCAATGAGGACGGCACCCTTTACAATCTGAACTACCGGAGTGCGCTCCACGGATTCCTACACCTGCCGCGGCCCTCAGACGGAGTTCGAGGAATGGGAACCGCTCTTTACTTTCCACGGATTCCGCTATCTCCAGATCGACGGTTTCCAGTTCGCCGGAGCCAAGTTTTCCGACATTGAAGCGACTGCCGTCGTGATGCACTCGGATCTGGAAGTTACCGGTGAATTTGAATGCGGCTCGGAAAAGGTCAACCGGCTTTACAGCAATGTCTGCTGGGGACAGCGCGACAATTTTTTCGAGATTCCGACGGACTGCCCGCAGCGGGACGAACGTCTCGGCTGGACCGGGGACGCCCATGTGTTTGTCGGCGCCGCTTCCTTCAATATGAACGTGTCCGCCTTCTTTCATAAGTGGATGCGCGATGTCCGCGACGCACAGCTCCCGGACGGTTCCGTGACCTGTATCGCACCCGCTCTGTTTACCAACGCCGCGGGCGCCGCGGTCTGGGCCGATGCCGCGGTCGGTTGTCCCTGGACGATCTACCGCCGTTTCGGGGACCGCATGATTCTGGAAGAATGCTACGACTCGATGAAGAAATGGGTGGATTTTCAGGAAAAAACCTCGAATGCTCTGGTTCGTCCCGACACCCCATTCGGGGATTGGCTGGCTCTTTCGTCCGTCTCGACCCCTTCGGCTCTGATCGGTACGGCGATGTTCGCTTATACCGCGCGGACTCTCGGGAAAGCCGCCGCGGTTCTCGGAAAGAAAGAGGAGGCCGCTCATTACACGGCGCTTTCCGCGAAAGTCGCGGAGGCATTCCGCCGGGAGTTCATTGAGGCGGACGGACTCCTGAAGATCAAGACTCAGACCGCCTGCGTTCTGGCGCTTCAGTTCGACCTTCTGGATGAAGAGCAGAAAAAGAAGCAGACCGGCCTGCTGGTTTCTTTGATCCGGGAAAATGGGAACAAATTGAATACGGGATTTGTCGGTACTGCATGGCTGACTCAAGCGCTGACCCGATCCGGCCGTACGGATGTGGCTTACGATCTGCTTCTTCAGGAGGAATATCCGTCGTGGCTGTTTTCCGTCAATCAGGGAGCGACGACCATCTGGGAACGCTGGAACTCCTATACAATCAAAGACGGCTTCGGAGATGTCAACATGAACTCCTTCAACCATTATGCCTACGGTGCTGTGGCCGAGTGGATGGCCGCGACGGTCGGCGGAATCGACCTGACCGAAGAATCTCCCGGCGGGAAGGAAATTGTTTTTGCGGCGGAGCCGGACCGTCGGCTCGGACATGTCAGAACAGCCCTTCAGACTCCTTACGGGAAAGTGGAGAGCGCATGGCGTTACGAGGGCGATCTTTTGTATTGGCGCGTTGCCGCTCCGGCGAACACCCGTGCGAAAGTAATTCTTCCCTGCGGTGATCCCGGCGCGGTGAAGATGAACGGCGCTCCGCTTCCGCATTCAGTCACGGAAAATGGAAAACTTACCTTGCGTCTGGAAAACGGAACATACGAGTTCGTAATATAAAACAATCAGTAACGGAAAGAGAGGCGAAAAAATGAAAAATCGGCGGGAATTCACATTAATAGAGCTCCTGGTCGTAATTGCGATCATCGCAATTCTGGCCGGGATGCTTCTGCCCGCGCTGAACAGCGCCCGCGCCAAAGCCCGTGCCATCCAGTGTCTCGGCAATATCAAACAGCTCCACATCCCCATCACGCTGTATGTGGACGCGGAAAAGTATTATCCTCCGACCTGCTTCGCTTCCGGGACCACGGATGCAAAACAGGGGTGGTCCTGGCTGATCTCCAACGGTGGGTATCTGAAGAATTTCAAGATATTCGAATGTCCGGACACCTTTTCGACCCAGCCCGTGAACGACCAGCGCGCCGCCTGGGCTAAGAACTTTGACAAGCCCGCAAACGCCTGGGTGTTTCAATACGTGCACTTCGGGATTAACACCCTCGGCGTGACCGACGACTGGTTCGCGAGGGGGGGGCAAAATCCCGCGACGTTGTCCGATGTGATTTCCGGGCGCCCGGAAATGATAAAGATCCCATCCACGAAGCTCTTCCTCGGTGAATCGAAGCTGGCACTGCAGGCGAAGTCCCCTTACTTCATTGTGGACGGCATGAACGGCCATACCCTCAGCCGGCACAATGGATACGGAAACGTTCTCTGGGCCGACGGGCACGCTTCCCCGGTGCACTATCTGGAAAACTTCACGAAGAACGATTATATGAAGCGCGACCACATGAAGCGCGGTAACATTACTGATTGATCCGGGCAATGGACAAACAAGGAGAATATGCTATGAAAACGGTTCAATGGATGACGGCCTGTTTTGCGGCGGGAATTTTCTTTTCGGCATCAGCGGATGAGCTTCTTTCTTCGAAACAGTGGAGCTTCTTCCCGGTTGAAGGTGCCACGGGAAATGCAACGAAACTGCCGGACGGCAGTTATGAGATCGACAAGACCAATGACAAAGGAGCGGGTTTCTTCTACTGCGGCAAAGAAGAACCTGCGATTGTTCCCGGGAAAACCTATACGGTTTCCGCCGATTTCAAAACACTGGACACAGGAGTTCAGGCATATCTGATGCTCTCCATGTCCGGCGCGGCAAAACCGCGCACCCCGTTTCCTGTCAGTTCTCCGAAAAGCTCCTTGAACGCGTTTGGGAAAGTCCTTCTGGATTTCACTGCTCTGGAAGGCGAAAGCAAGGTTCGCATTCACTTCTGCCTCAAAGGGCAGGGGAAGGCGGTTGTCCGTTCCATCGCTATGGAGGAGACGGTCCTTTCCGAGAATCTGCTGGAACGTCCTTCGGTGGAATGGGCGCTGCGTAAAATCGAGGGGGCTTCGGGGAGCATGACCCCCGGCGGAAACGCATTTGAAATCCAGAAAACCGGGGGACAGGGCTACTTGGCGTTCGTTCCCGAAAAGGATCTTCCGATTGTGCCCGGCGCCCATTATCAGGTTGTAATGGAAATACGGAGACTTTCCCCAGGGGTGAGCGCAAGCATGATGATTTCCATGCCGGGCGGAAAACGGACTCCATACCCGACGGTCCAATCCGAAGCAGGGGCGGGGGAAACGGAAACGCTTTCCTATGTATTCACCGCGCGTCCGGACGAAAAACTTCTCCGTCCGCACCTGATCGTCAAGGGGGAAGGGAAGGTCTGGATCGGCAAGGCGGTTGTCAAGGAGATTTCCGAGTCTGAAATGAACACTCTGAACGCCGTGAAAAAAGTGACACAACTCTCTTTCAAGGGCCGCGAACTGAAAAAATACTGGCGTCCGTTCGGAGTCGTGAGGACAATCGATTCTTCGTCCTGTCCCGAGTTCGAAGGGAATGCGTGGTGCGGATTTGTCTGCCGGGATATGGACTGGAAGGCCGCCGATGTGAAAATGGTGCAGACGCGGTTCAAAGCCTTCGACGAGGGCGGCTATCTCCGTCTTGATTTCCAGTCCGTTTTCAATGGAAAGGAGTATGCCTCTTCTCTCGGGGCGTCTTCCTTTCCGGATGGCGAATGGCACGATCTGATCTTTCCGGTGGGCGAAGACCCCGCATGGAAAGGAGTCATTACGCAGATTTCGCTGACATGGGTCGCCAAGGGCAGCCGTATCGCTCTTGCCGGGGTGGAGGCTCTGCCGGAAACGAACCTTGTCCCGTTTGCGGAAGAAGCGGTCGCCGGAAAAACACTCAAGCTGGATAATGTGCGGCCCCGCGGGGAATATATTCTTGGCTGGAAGAAGGGATCGAACCCCGGCCTTGAAATCCGTTTTCTGGACAGGAACGGCGGCGTTCTGGAGACCCGTTCACTGGCTGCGGGAAAAAGTTCTGCGGAATTCACCGCGCCTGATATGACAGTGACGGCTCTCCTGAACATCGCCGGAAAGTCGCAGGGATTTCCTTCCCTGCAACTGAAAAATCTGTCGCATCTGAATTCGCCTCCGTCCTATTGGCGCGGAAGCTGGATATGGTGCCAGAACGGGTTCGGGCCGGATAATACAAATGTCTGGTTCGAGCGTAAAATCCGGCTGAAAAATGTGCCGGAGGAAGCTTCTTTTGTCGCGGCCGGCGACGATCTGTTTGAAGTTTTCGTGAACGGGAAACGGATCGGCGACGGAAGCGACTGGTCCAAACCCGGACGTTTCGATGTGACGCGCGAATTGAAAAAAGGCGAAAACTCAATTGTTGTACGAGTTTACAATGTCCAGGCATGGGGCGGATTGATCTGTGAACTCTATGTGCTGGCGGACGGAAAAGCTCTCTATTTTCCGAGCGATGAAAAATGGTTGTGTCACGTCGGCGGAGATAAGATCCCGGACCGCTTTTCCTCTCCGGCCATGCTTCTTGGAAAACCGCCTGTGGCGCCGTGGGGAACCCGTGTGAACTACTCTTACGTAGGACCTGTCGGCGAGATCGAAATCCTGAAGTCGGGACTCGAAAATTTTACAGCACGAATTCTCAAGGCTCCTGCCGTGAATACGGACAAGCTCAGTTTCAAGGTGATTTCCGGAAACGGCGTCGAGAAACGCATTCAGGGCAGGATCGAACCCGCCACGCAAAACTGGAAGGCGGGCGGCACGGTGACGGTGAAATATCATTTGCCGCAGGAGTTCGAACCGGGTGCGAAAGTCTTCATCGACGCCGATTTCATCCGGGTGAAGAATCAGACCATGGCAGGTTCCCTTCGCATGGGAAAGAAACCAGACGGACGTCTTGCGTCCGCACGGATCGAAGGGGCAGGCAGACGTGCATGGTTCGTGATCGACGGCAAGCAGTATTCCCCCTTCTATTTCGATCTTCCCGGCACTTTCCGCACGAATCCGGCGGACCGCGATTTTCTGGTCCGCAACGCGGCGGCCTCCGGCTCGCAGGTGATCCGGTTTAGCGTGGATATGAACGATTTCTGGACTTCAGAGGGCACTTTTGATTTTTCCTCTCTTGACCGCGGACTGGAAGTCCTTGATCTGAATGCGCCGGAACTCAAGGCCATCCTGATCGTGAAATGCGGAATGCCGCACTGGTGGATGAAGAAAAATCCGGACGATGCTACCGCTTATTACGGCAATGCCGCCATTCATCCGCAGAAAGACCGTCAGGCGCTTGCTTCCAAAAAGTATCTGGCGGATGCCGCCGCAGGCATCCGGGCGCTGATCTCCCACCTCAGAAAGTCCCCCTATTCGGATAAGATTTTCGGAATCGGCATTTCCGAAGGCTGGAATTCCGAATGGTTCTGGAGTTATTCGGATGGGCTCAACCGTCCGGCGCGGAGCGGCTTTTCCAAGGCGGATTTCGCTACTTTCCGAACCTATCTGCGCGAAAAATACAAGACGGACGCCGCTCTTGCAAAAGCGTGGGGGCGTCCGGGGCTGACCTTCGAAACGATTACCATGCCGACGCCCGGAGAACAGGACGCGGGAAGCATCCTTTCCCTGCTGGATCCTGCGAAGGACATGCCGAAGATCGACTGGTTCGAGTTCCGCAACCGTTCCGTTTCAGAAGCGATCATCGCCCTCTGCAAGGTGGTCAAGGATGAAACGCAGGGAAAGTGGCTGACCGGCGCCTATTACGGGTATCTGATCGCGTTCAGCAATATCTACAACCGGCTTCAGTCTGTCGGACATCTCGGCATCGAGGCGGTCGCGCGTTCGCCTTACGTGGATATGGTCTGGGGACCCTCCTTCTATACATGGCGTTTCATGGGAATGAACGACAGTCCGATGCAGGCGGCGGATTCCTTCACCCTTCACGGAAAACTGGTGATTGTGGAGCAGGACCTCCGCACTTTCAGCGAAAACAGCCAGTATGAGTCGAGAAACGGCAAGCTCAATACCGTTGAACAGAGCGTCAGCGGCATCAATCGCGCGTTCGGCATGGCCCTGGCCCGCGGTCTCGGCACCCACTGGATGGAAATGTACGAAAACTGGTTCCGCGAAAAGGTGATCATCGATCTTCTGGCCGAACAGCAGAAAACCTATCGCAGTCTGCCGCCCGTTCAAGGGACGACGCCCGCGGAGGTCTGCATCGTCAGCGATACGAAAAGCGCGTACTACGCAAAACACAATGCGGGCGACGGTGCGCATCTGGCCTTGATTGGAGAATTGGCACGGCGTTTCAACGAAACGGCCGTTCCGTTCCGGCACGTCCTGCTGGCGGACCTTCTCCAGAAGGATATGGTTCCCGCGCAGAAATTCTATCTTGTCACCAATCTCCTGATGCTTTCCTCATCCGACCGCAAACAGTTGATGGCACGGTTCGAGAAAGAAAAAGCGACGGTTCTGTGGCTGTATGCACCGGGCGCTTTCTTTCCGGAGAACGGCCCCTCCGCCGCCAATGTTGAGGACCTCCTTGGAATCGGAATGAAAATGGAGGTGAAAAACATGGCTCCCTCCGTCGCGTTGAAAGAGGGCTGGGGCGTAACGTCAGTCCTCAATCCGAATGTTTCCGGACCGTGGTTCTTCCCGCAGAACGGATTCAGCGAAGTGATCGGCAGAATGTCGGACGGCGCACCCGCGCTGGTCTTCTGGGAGAAAAACGGCGTCCGTCATTATTTCAGCACGTTGATGGTTCTGCCGCCGCCGGTTCTCCGGACAATTGCGGCACGGGCCGGAGTTCATATTTATAACCCGGTCTGCGGCGACCCGATGCACATCGGCAACGACGTGGTGTTCCTCCATGCGAAAACGGGCGGAGAGAAATCCGTCATCCTTCCTCCGGGCACAAGGATGAGGGCTATCGCCGGACCGCTGAAAGGAACGTTTGCATCCGGTCAGACATGGAATGCGGAATCCGGCCAGACCTACGGTTTCCTTGTGGAGAAAAAATAAGCGGAGCCATACGAAAAAACGGGAGAAAAGAATCTCTCTCTTTTCTCCCGTTCAATGAATCCGAAATTTTTCAGTGCTGGTGCTGGGGCAGGGCCGCGGGCGGATAGACCTTCTGGAAAGCTTTCCAGGTTTCCCTCATGCGGGCCGTGATCGCCGGATCTGGATTCTGCTTGACCTTCATCGCGTCCACCAGCATCTGGTGGAGAAGGGTGATCTGCATCAGGTAGGTCGCATATCCCTGCGTGCCTTCCTTGACGGGCGCGATCCGCTGCATCATGAAATAATCTGTCACGACCGTCTGAATTTTCTGGGCGTGCGTATCCTTGTTTTCGATCCAGCGGACCAGCTGGTTGTAATTGAGGGGTTTCTCGGCGGAGAGCTTCTGGATGGCGGCAATGCTCTTGTCGACCGTGTCCAGATCTTCCAGAATCATGACGGTCCGGAGGGCATCGTCATAGATTCCGCAGGGAATCTGGCAATGGGCATACAGCGGAACGGCTCCTGATACAAACAGCACCAGACAAACGGCAACGATCCACTTCTTCATGATGACCTCCTTTGATGCAGGGTTTTTTCTGAAAGAGATTTCACATTGCATTCAATATGACCCCGCTCCAAGCTAAAGTCAAGAAGTTGCGGCGGAAAATTCCCTTTTTCAAAGGAAGACTCGAAATTATCGGGCCTTGTCGCGAAGCTCTTCCAGCAGTGTCCGGGTCTTTGCAATGGGATTTTCCGTCAGCGGGATTTTTTCCATGAAGTCCCAGAGTTTCCTATGACTGATGAGGTATTTGGCTTCCCCGGAAAGAGATTCGAATTTCAATTTCTTGAAGTGGAGTCCGTTCTGCGCCATGCCGAATCCGATCATCAGGGGATCCATGATGTCCGAATGCTCGAACGCGAAGTTCAGGTAGTTCCGGTAAACCTCGGGTGTGAAGTTGCAGTGGAAATCCCGGTAGAAATTCGCCTGCCGCAGCCGGATGGGGTCCTGAATATATTTTTCGATAGGGAAGTCCGGTTTTGTGCAGAAGATCGGCATATCGAAATCTGTGTCGAGGACTTTTTCGAGTTCGGTGGGCTGATAGTCACCGGCGGAACCGGGCGTTTCCATATCCCGGAAGAGGATCTCGAAATGTTTTTCGAAAAAGGCGTATCCGGGCTCGTAAGCTTCGTAGCAGATCCCGCTGATTCCGAGATTGCGATAGAGCGCATGATCCTGAAGGTAGACTCCGGTATTGTGCTGGAAGGTGCCGAAAAGCCCCTGTGCCATGGCGTTGTCGTGAATATAGACGCGGCCCGGGCAGAGCTGTGCCCATTCCCTGATCCGGTTCAGGTGATAGCTGTTGGGCGTGGGGGCGTCCGGTTTTTTTTCCGTGGCGGCGTAGGCGAGACTTCCTCTGCTGGCGGTGTCCAGCTCCGACCCGATGGGAAAATGCGGATGCCGGTAGAAGGTGTCGTACATGATCCGGTTCATTGCAATGTGCGCCTGACGGTTTTCCGGGAGATTGAAACGCTTGACATAGATGTCCGTTTCGAATTCAAGGGACGGACGGTTCTCCAGCACGGCTTTGGTGAACAGTTCGACAAACGGCTGCCATTTTTCATGATCCGGGAGTTCCCGGCATTTCTCGCACCGGCAGAACATCAGGCCGTCGCCCGCCCGCATGTGAACCCGCTTGATTTCCGGAGGAAGAGATTTCAGCCATCGGACGGCTCCATGATAGTATGCGTCACACCCTTCCGGCTGGAACCGGCATGGCTGCGTTTCGCATTCCGGCTCTTCGGTGAAAGGATGGCCGTTTTCATCCTTGGCGAACCACTCCGGTTTTGTATCCGAATAGCTGAAGAACGTGCGCGGCCCGAAGGTCATCAGGGTGATCTCGACACCGGCGTCCGCACATTCCTTGAGAATGAGGTCGCGATAGCGTTTCCAGCCGTAGTCATAGTGAACAATGAGGGTGTTCATGTGCAGGGATTTCATCCGGCGGATGAAGCGCGTCAGCTGTTCCGGGGAATGCCGGAGGATGCTTTCGCACATGTTGAAGCCGCGGATGTCGAACGGTTTCTGAGAGGAGTTTGTCATGGTTCAATCTTTCTGTGAATTCGTTGAATCGGTCGAAAAAACAATTTGAATTTTTTTTCCGTAGAGTCCGGCTTTTTCGAGGCAGCGAGAGGCAAACGCTTTTTGCTCTTTCAAGGAAAGAGGTGTGCCGTCCGGATGGCGCGGGTTATGAAAGTTCAACCGGGCTCCGGAGAGGGCCGCAATATCCGCAAGATCTCCGCACCGGAGAATTCCGGGAACGCTCAGAACCACGCTGAGAAAAGCGTCGTTCGGGATGTTGTTTTCCGACCAGTTGAATGAGCATTGGGAATTTTCAAGCGTCAGCTGTCCGATCCGTCCGGAAATCGCGGCGGCCAGCAGGGCGGCGGGTGCACAATCGCGGTTTCCTCCGAAATGGATTTGACCGGCATGAAAATATTTTCGCGCGGCCTTTTCCATCCGCACATAGTCCATGACCCATTCTCCGAAAAGGGGGCGTCCGAGCCAGAAACAGGATCGTGAGGTATCATGGAAATCCCATTTTGTCGGATTCCCGTATTCTTTTCCACGCTCGCCGGAGGCATACGGATCGAAGAGAAGTATTCCGTCGTGAGAGTCCAGTGCGTCGGGCAGCAGAAAGGTCTTTTCGAGTTCTTTTTTTCCGTATGGGGAGGCCAGCATCCGCCACACGCCGTTCCTGCTTTCCCGGACAAGCACCGGCATGAGCGCGCCCGATTCGTCTTCCGCGGTGAAGCGTGTCCAATCGCCCTTCTTTCCGAGATTGCAAAGACGGACGGTTCGCGGATCCCGGTAACGGATGCACTTCCGGAACCTGTTCCGGATCTGGTCCGGCGTCCCGGAAGGAGGCGGCAGCATTCTGCTTTTTGCGGCAGCATACGCAAGGATTCCCGTCACTTCCTCCGGCCGTTTCCCCTCCGGGAAGACCTGCGCCTCCTTTTGCGTCATGGGGATGAAAATGGGAAGCGGGCGGGGGGCGCCATGGCCGCTTCCTTTGAGATGAAAATCGAAAAATCCGAGCATGCTTTCGAGCATTTCCGGATGATACCCGTGCGAAGTCTGGAACGTCTGATACGACAAGTTTCCATCCGCGCCGAATGCCTGAAAAAGCGGACGCGCATTGCGATAGGTCCGGAGCATTTCCTTCACGGAAAAAGTGGAATATTCGTCCTGAAGCGCACTCAGAATTTTGTACGCACGCGGAGCAATGAGAGCGACCACGGCAGACTCCTCGAAAAGGTTCAGACCGTCGAAAATCGTTTCGCAGATACAATTGGAACCCATGATATACGATTCGTAGGTGCCGACGCTGACCGCCGAAACGGCAGCCTTGACCCGTTCGTCCAGCGCGGCAAGATAGAGGGTCTGGTTTCCGCCCCCGGATGCCCCCGTCGCGCCGATCCGTCCGGCGTCCACACAGGGAAGGGAACACAGCAGATCTACGGCGCGAATGTTGTCCGCCGCCTGAATGCCGATCAGAGGTTCTCCGATGTTTTCCAGCAGACCGCCCCGGAGTCCGCCGTGCGGTTCGAAACGGCAGTGAACCGTCGAGCGTTCCCCGGAACCGAAGGCGTCCACGCTGAGGCAGACGTATCCGTTCAGCGCGAGGATGTGTCCCCGCGACTGCACCCTTTCCGCCAGCCGTCCGTTCTGATGATGTCCGTGCAAGTTCAGAACGGCGGGGAAGGGACCCTTCCCGTCCGGCACATACAGATTGGCGGTCACGAACCGGTATTCCTCCGCCTGAAAAAAGAGTTTGCGGATGCAATACCCTTCCCGCCGGACTACTCCGGTTTCACGCATTTTCAGCGGAAGCGAATGATCCACGTTCAGATGGATGGCTTTGCACAATCTGTGCTTCAGTTTCTTCCGCAGTTTTTTCCAGCCGTCCAGATCTTCCGGCAGAACATTCAGCCGGAACGCCTTGGCCGCCTCCAGACGCATGCGGTCAATGAGCCAGTTTTCCATGGGTTCGTTCCAGACATCCGGCAGATCCGCGGAGAATTTTTTTTCTCTCATTTTGCCTCTTTTACCGCTTTTGCGACTGCTTCCAGATATTCATATCCGTATCGGCTTTCCGGGATCAGGAACATGCCTTCGCTCCATTCGTTCCAGGCGTTGAGAATGACCGCCGGAGTTTCTTTTTGGAGTGCCGCCGAAAGCATTTTCCCGAACCGTTCCGGCGTATTGCCGGTACAGATCGGACAATACCCCAGTTTTTGGTAGTCCATGGGAAAGCGGACATTCCGGCTCCAGCGCGGCGAGACGTCCAGACCGAGGGTCACGCTCGGGAAGTGGGGAAGTCCGCCCTCTTCGATTTTTCCCCAGCAGAACTTCTGCGATTCCATCATCCCGGAGTAGTCGAAAACGGGCCGTTCCTCCGGCAATTCATGATAGTAGGACGGAGCGACGATGTTGTAGGCGAACACGGAGTCGAACCCGATTTTTTTCAGTCCGGGGACGCGTCCCCATCCGCAGAAATAGGAATTGTCGTTGCAGCAGCCCACATTCGCCAGAAAATGAATCCCGGCCAACCCGTGTCGTTTTGCGACTTCATCCATTGCGCGAAGAGCCGCTGTGACATTCTCCCCGGAACCGAGCATTTGCCGGAGCTTGTCCGTTGCAAAGAAACTGAACACCGCCTTGCCGTCGATCTTCCAGTAATTGTCGCGCAGGAAATACTTTTCACAGCAGTATTCAGCCACACTGCGGCAATCCTCCGGAGAATGGACGCATTTCAGAAACAGCGTGCTGCTCTGGTTGGCATTGCCGTTCATTCCGGCATGATGTTCGTCATCCAGCGCGGGCCATCTCCCCCAGTCGTGATTGGCCCACATGAGGGCGAATTTCAGCCGCTTGTTGTTGGGTGCGGAGAGGAATGCATTGTTGAGCGGTTTTTCGAGGAAGAGTTCGCCGTCGTACCAGTACCAGTCGAAGAGGAACCCGGTGATCCCGTGATCCGCGGCCGTGTCGATCTGTTTTTCCATCCATTGGGGGGCGGATTCGTCGAAGTATCCCCAGAGCGGCTTTTTCGGCTGAAGGTGTCCTTCGAACAGCGGACGGGTGGTTTTCAGGAGTTCCCATTCGGAAAAGCCCCTGCCGTACCATTTCTCATAATGGGCGTCCGGATGCCAGCTCGGAAAATAAATGGTGAAAATCTCTTTGTTCTTCATAGCGTCCTTTTTTCCAAGGTAGAAACTCCGCTTTTGCGTTGTGAATATTATAGATGCCTATCATGGAAATGGCAAGGGTATCAGGGTTGCATGATGGGTAACCATGTTGCATTTTTGGAAGAAAGTCCTGTTGACATCCGGTCCGGTTTGATGTATCTTATGCGCTGAGTAAAGGAGATCGGGGAAAATGCTGTTGAAAGGATTGCACCGTTACCGGGAGGAAGCGCATGACGCGGCCTGTATCCGCGCCCCGCTTCATGTCCGTTCCTGCGGTCATTACATTGTCGGGAAACCCTGGCGCGACAACCCATTGAGAAAACACTTCATGGAACTCTTCTGGTGTATGCGCGGAGCTGGTAATTTCGGATATGGGAAAGAGGCGTTCCGGTTGCTTCCCGGTACCGTATTTTTTTATCTGCCGGGTGATCTTCATGACATCACTGCCCATACGGCTCCATTTGAATATTGCTGGATCACATTCGACGGCGACAATCTGGAGAACACCATATCGCAGTTTGGAATCAAGCGGGAAGTCATGTCCCCGGGACGCTGTCCGGCAGACCTTTTCGAGCATCTGGAGAACCATCTGCGCGACTACACTCCCCGCGGCGAGTATCTGGCCGGGGCCGCTGCCTATCAGATTCTTTCGCTGGCTTTTGCCGGAACCGATCCCGGCAACTCGCTTTTCGAACAGTTCCGCGAACAGGTGAAGGTTCATTTTTCCGATCCGGCCATGACCGTGGCTTCCCTTGCCCGCAAACTGGGGGTTCACCGTTCTACCCTGTTCCGTACAGTTCAGACGGCTTCCGGAATGACGCCGCAGGAATATATTGGCACCTGTCGCGTTCAGGAAGCTCTTTCGCTGATCCGGGATTCCAGCTGGAGTTTCAAGGAAATCGCTTCGGAGACCGGGTTCCGGAACCAGAATTATCTGGCGAAAGTCATTCGACGCCGATTCGGGCGGAATCCCACATGGCTCAGATCCCATTCCGGTTGAGTTCATCGAGGGTCACCCCCTGAGCTTTTCCAGCCCCGCATAGTATTCCGACAGTTCCGGCTTTCCGAGAAAAGCGCCCGTTCCATTCGCGAATACAATGAAACGTGCCTCGGCATGACCGGAAATTTCAGGCGGGACGGGAACCGTATCCGGTTCGGTCGAGAATATCCTTTCTTCTCCCGCGTGAAGCGAAAATTCCAGAAATGCGGAGAGGGGAATTTCTCCTTTCCCGTGCTGATGGATCGATGTCCGTTCCGGCCAGGGATTGAGCAGACGGACATTCACGTCCGCCAAGGCATACAGACGGACGTAATGGATTGCACCGTCCTTTTTCGAGGCGGAAACGAGCAGGGAACCCTCTGCGCGCAAATCGCGGAATTCGGCGTCGCATTCCTCCGGCCATGCCGGAAAAAGGCGCAGAATCCCGTTGTAGCTTTGCAGGAGCATTTCGGAAATCAGCAGAAGGAAGAGAGCAGGGCCTTCCAGCACGGGAAACATTTTTTCCTTGCATTCGAGGTCCTCCGTGGCTTCCTCCCAGCAGCGTCCGGAGGTGACTTCTCCGAGCGAGATGGGTTCCGGTCCGTGGTCGTGATGAATGGCTTTTTCCGGAATGGAAAGAAGGTTTCTTTCACTGTCCGCGCTGTTGGCCAGAACCGCGATGTTGTGTGAGATCAAGCCGTTGGGCTTGACATTTGTGGTGATCAGGTCTTCAAGATATTTCCACGCCAGTTTCCGGTCGCCGAGGCGGCAGGCGGGGAGGGCGCGGTGGTAGACCTTGCCGGTCCAGCCTTCCAGCGAACCTTCCCGGCAGGCGTAGGTCTTCATGAAGAAATCCCATGGGGCGCTGTAAAGTTCTTTTTTCGCCGTTTCGAACTGAGGCGTTTCCGGAGAGAGCGGATCGAATTCTCCCGCCGGAAAGACGCTCCCGAGGGTGCGTGAGTGGTGAATGTGATCCGGGCGCAGTCCGCGGAGGGGAAGGAAGCCGTTTTCGTAAGACGGATAGGCCGGATAGTGCGACAGGATATACTTCCATTTTGCGGACAGTTCTTCATTGGCCTTCAGGCGTCCGGCGCTTTCGACGGCGGCCTTGAGCGTGTATTTCAGGAAGGCCAGCGTATCGACCGGATCGGAAAGGTGGAAATACATCAGTTCCGGATTTTGGCTGATCCGGAGATGATAGAGCTGTTCCTTTTCTTCCCATTGGAGATAACCGGTGAAAAAGATCGCGACTTCCCGCAAAATCGGATAGAATATCGTTTTGAAGAACGTTTCGTCACGGGTGTAAAGATAGTGCTGGTGAAGGACCACGCACCAGTAGGGGCCGCTTCCCTGACAGAAGCGGTAACGGCCGCTCGATATCTCCTCTCCGCCCGGTCCGCAGCATAACGGAAAAAGCGCCCCGCGGGATTGTCCGCATAATATCGCATTTTTTCTTGCTTCCGGGAGCTGGTCCGCGAGCATGCGGAACGAATTGTCCGCCAGTTCCGGACGGTTGATTCGTCCGGGAACCATCAGGGGAAGCTGGGAATTGTAGTCGTTGGTGTAATTGCCGTTCCATGGGAGAAATTGAGCGGCCGTCGGAGTCCGGCCGAACCACGGCCCGCAAAGGCCGGCGGCGGGATAGCCGCCCAGCCCACAGCGGAGATGATAGTTGCTCAGATACCAGAGCTGTTCGAGAAAGGGATCGTTCAGCGCGACATAGTTTTTCCGCCAGAACGCCGCCCACCGGACGCAGTGTTCCTCATAGAGTTTCTCACTGCCTTGTTCCGCGGCTTCCGCGAGCCGTTCCGAGGCAAAGGCGAAAAGATCCGGGGCATCTTTGTCCGTGACGATCGTAAGCAAAATATCGAAGTCGCCCATGACCTCCGCGGAAACACAGCCGTTTCCCTCCGACGGAGACACGGAGGCAGAGGGGGCGCCCCATTCGTAGTGGGACGGATGGGTAATCTTTTCGAAGAGTTCCCGGTATTCTCCGCCTCCGCGCGGAACGATTTTTGCCGCCACCATGTATTTCAGGGTGGGCAGATGCTGTTCCAGTCCCATGAAGTCGCCGGAAATATGGAATACCGGTTTTTCGAAGCCGGGTTCCGGAATACGGAACAGTTCCGCGCGGTTCCGGAATGCCGTCAGGAGCGAGACATGCCGGACCGAAATGACCAGCAGATTGCGTTCCGTACAGATGAAACTCCGGATGCGCGGATGGGAAAGGTGCTTGTCCAGCGAAGTTTCCAGCGCCGCCTCATGGAGATGCAGACGTTTGGTGATCCGGTGTCCGGGGGAGAACTGCGGGGCGATTCCGAAACAGAGCCGGAGTTGTCCGCCGTATTTGGGCGTGGGAATATGGAAGGCGTCGGGAGCGGACGGATTTTCCTTCTGCATTTCTTCGGCGAAAGACAATTCCCCGGATGCGATCCGGCGGATATGGTCCATTCCGAAGCGATGGAATTCCGGCAGTCGTTCATCCCAGAGCCGGGAATGGTTCACGGTCCATTCCGGATAAAATCCTTCGCTTTCGTATGCGAGAGCGTTGAGCTCTCCGTTTCCCAGCGCGATGCCGTCCTGCCAGCAGCGCGAAGGCGCCTTGCAGATCAGGTCATATCGGGACAGATAGTTTGCCCAGTCGATAGCTTCCGCGGAAAAAGGATTCATTTCAGTGCCAGCTCCATTTTCAGTGCGGTTATTTGCCATCCGGGACGATCCGATAAAGCTGGTAATCTTTCGGGGGGATCGTCACATTCAGAGCTTCCCCTTTTTTCAGGGAGATTTCGCCGGGATCGCCCATGATCCTGATTTTACGGGGTGAATCCGCCTTGAAAACCACCTTGCCGGAGTAAGGTGCGTCCGTCAGATTCGACAGAACGACCAGCATTTCACCGTTGTTTTTCTTCCAATAGGAGAGAAGGACTTTTTCCGGAACGGCGGGTTCAGCGGCGATTTCTCCGTGATTGAGGTAATAGGGAATGAATTGTGCATCGCCGATTCCAAAGGCATCCTGAAATGCGATACTCCGGTTGAGTTCCTGAATGTCGCAGTAGAACCCCCATACCGGGACTCCGTGCGGAAGTGCAAGCGCCGTGACCGTGCGGGTCGCCTTCCGGATTTCGGGGGTAGACACGGCTTCGTTCGGGAACTTCACCAGAAGACAAGGAACGGTTCCGAACTGGACTCCGAACATGGTTTTGAGACGGCTCAGCGGAATCAGCTTTGTAAAGTCGCTGGTGATTTTAACGCCGATGACGCCGGTTCTCTGCTGGTACGGTTCGCCGTCCAGGATCATGGTGGCGAACGAGGTGATCGGGGCGATGATCTGGCTGTAGTTGTGGTAGACGAACATGGCGTGTCCGCGTTTGTCCATGACCATTTCATAGATGGCGCGGCGCATGGCGCGGTCCGCGAAGATCGGCCAGGTGCGGTAGCGTTTTCCATCGCGCTCATAGCCGCCTCCGCTTGCGGGATTGTCCACGCCGACCACGGTTGCGAAGTCATAGTAGAAGCCGTCGTTGCCGAACTTCTCCAGCGTTTTTTGACAGGTCCAGAGATAGAAGTCCCGGAGCGACTGGGAATTCGGGTTGGTTCCCCAGTGATACTCTCCGCGGGAGGCCAGCGTCCAAGTGTCGCAGTTGAGCGGATTCTTCCATTCTTCCTCGAAAAAGATGAACTCGGGACAGCTTCCGCCCATGCCGTTGCTGGTTGCGTAGATCAGGGCATATCGGCCCGGCGCGGAATGGGTGCTCTGGACATAGCGTCTGGCGCGTTCGTCGTCTTTGGTCGGATACGGCAGTCCGCTGTATTGATGATATTCGGGGCCGGTGGTGTAGCCCATGGTCAGGAGGGGTGTCCTTTTCGTGGAGATACAGCTTGCCAGATGGACGGACGTCCAGTTTTCCGGCTGGCGTCTGGCAGGGGTTGCCTGAAGGCCGAAGGTGTAAGTGACCTCGTTTTTCAGGGGGAAGGGGACCTGCACCATATTGATCCGCATGTCCGTTTTTTTGTTGGATTCCGTGATCTCCACGACATGGTCGCGCGACTTCGGAAAATAGAATTCGTCGGATTCGGCGAACCAGGCGAGCCCGGCGGTGTCGTCGCCCGCCCAGAGATGAGGCATGAAAGCGTCGGCATAATGTCCGCTGATTTCCGTCGGGATGTCCAGCACGGACCACTTCTGATAGGGCCCGGCATACGGAAGCATGTATTTTCCGATTTCCCGCCGGAAGGGGACCGTGAGGATCATCGTATCGAGCCGGACGTTGTCCTTGAGAGGCTTCAAGGTCAGGTCATAACGGATCATGCCGTCGAATTCGAGCTGTCCGGTGAGAACGGCCCGGCAGTCCGCCGCCTGGTAGTCCACCTGCCAGACGACCAGGGAAGCGGTTTTCCGGAGCCAGCGGATCGGCGAAACCGCTTTGAATTCGGATTTTCCGGTGGAGAATGCCAGTGAAACGGGTGCGGCGGTCAGTTCCTTTCCAATGGCGGAAACCGCTTCCGGGAATCCGTCGGGTGCCAGCGTATATTTCTGTGTCAATGTTTCGAGGACATTGCCGGAAACCCGGATCGGAACCCACGGAGGAAGCACTTTCCGGTTCCGGTTCATTTTCTTTTCAAAGCCGTTCCATTCGGCGTTGTAGAAGCATTGGAAAGGAAGGGAGCGCTCCTCGCTTTTTCCGTTGAGGGTGAGTTTGGCGCTGATCCGGTAATTGAGCTTGTCCCAGCCCGACATGTCGAAGGGGATGGCTCCAGAGTTCTTTCCGGCGGGAATATTTTCCCTGCGGGATTCCACCACCTGATCCCGGTCGTCCAGAATCCGGGCTTCCAGCACGAACCCGCTGGAAACGGGCTGATTCAGCTCCCAGACCACTTCCATGCGTTTCTGCTTGGAAAAGAAGACCGGGCGGATGTGGAAACTGTCATGAAGTTTGAACTGGAACATCTGGCGGAAGAGAATCCGTCCGTTTCCATCGCCGGATTCCAGCAGCGCCAGATAGCGTCCGGCGCCCGGAAGCGGAAATTCCTTGAGACTGCTGACCGGAACCGTGGTATCCGAAAGGACCATTCCCTGCGTCGCAAGCGGTTTCTTCAGTTGGACGGGCATGTTTTTCAGGTCCAGAGGCAGTTTTTTCAGATAGACGCGGATTTCCTTTGCCGTTCCCGTTTGAGTCAGCGGGCGGACTTTCAGATTGTTATTCTTCCGGTCGATGCTGATTTCAAAGGTGTCCGACGCCTTGTCCGCGAAAGTGAAATCCCAGTAGTTGGAGACATCCCCGTAGGCCAGGGAGAGCGCCGGATTCGAATATTTTTTCGGCTGAAGGAAATTCCGGCCGACATTGAAGCGCCAGACACTCCCTTTTCCGGGGACTTTCATGCCGAGCGCTTCATAGGGGATGCGGACTTCCGCAATCCATTTGTCCGGAAGGATCGAGGTCGCGACTTCCGCTTTCCAGTCGGCCGGTCTGGAATTGGTGAAGGAGAGCTGCTGTCCATACAGGTTGAAAGCCAGCTGGTAGACCGGAAGTTTCGGGTCGGTTCCCGCCTGAAACAGGATTTCGGCGGAGGGTACGAGCCACAGCGTCTTGAGGTCGACGTCGGACGGCTTCGGATAGTTCCCCGGTTCCAGCGCGCTTTCCAGCAGGAAATAAACCGCCTTGTCGTCATAGGTCGCTCGGATGGCGGTTTTCAAATCCGTCATTTCCAGTTCCGGAATTTCAAGAAACCCTCCAAGAACAGCGCTTTCCGCCCATTCCTTTTCATTGGGAACCCCGTCCATCTTCGGGGAAGCGGAGCAGCGTCCGATCTCCAATGCGGGACGATACGTCGTGCTCTGGCTCTTGTCGCCCGGCAGGTTGGCCATATAGAGATTTTCGATCTCGCCGCCTGTCAGCGCATGGTCGTAGATGGTGAGTTCGTCGAAATCGGTGGTTCCGCAGGAACTTTGAAGCCGGATTTCATCGCCGGTATTGCGCGGAAGTTCCTCTTTTGCGAGCGGCACTTTTGCAAGCAGTTTTCCGTTCAGATACAGCGATGTTTTCCCGGCTTCCCATGTCAGTGCGAGGAAATACCACTGATCCTGTTTCCAGTTTTTCATGTCGTGGGTGATCTGTTTGACCTTCCCGTGATTTCCCACATATCCCATGAGGAGCGGAGACGGCATCTTGAATATCTGAATATGCCCGCCTTCCGCACCAGACGGTGCAATCGAGAAAAGCCAATTGTAGCTTTTGGTCTGTTTGGAGGGGGCCCAGTCCACCGCCCGCATCCAGAAGGTGACGGTTCCTTTATCCAGATTGACATTGTGTTTCTGGCGGTAGCTGAGTTTCTCGCCTTCCCGCAGACGGACAGCCTTGTAGAGAACGCCGGCCTTGTGGAAGTTGATCTGTCCGTTGGCCGAGCACTCCTGCGCGCCATTCGCCTTGTTTGCCTGAAGGACATTGTCGAAGGGGGCGTAGAACAACACACCGTCTTCGCTGGTGGCAAACTTTCCCTCATCGGGATTCTGCGCAACTTCTTTTTTCGGAAGGGGAATTTCCTGCCCCGCGGCGGGAAGTTCATTTCCCAGAACGCAGAGTCCGAGCAGCAATATGGAAAACAGACGCGGGAATCTCATCATTTCAATCTCCGGCAATTTTTTTGTTGTAATATTTTTGGATGCGTTTACAGCCTGAATGTATCTTCAATCGATCAGGACCCATGGCTTCCGGGTCCCCGCGTCGTTTCCTGAGTAATAGGGATCCTGCGCGGACGCGGAAATGACGTGCCCGTCGAACATGGAAACGTTGGCCGCCCGGGAGTGGCGGTTGGAAAGCCGCGTTTCGCTGGTTTCCATGATGATGGCAACCGGGTAGGTGGAGATTTTCCGCACCTGGATCGAGGCGGAGCGCAGCGAGGCCGTGGAGTTGGTGGCGTCCCCCGCCATGATTCTTTCGCTGGCCTGCTTGAGATTGTGCAGCCGGATCAGCTGGGTTCCGTTGGAACCGCATTTTGAATTCAATCCATACTGGGCAAAGGGCGGCGTCCGCAAGTCCTTGAATTCCAGCGAGGCGGAAGGACAGGAGAACACTTTGTCGGCGCGGTGCGAAACGAATTTCCACCCGATGTAGCCGCCGATGTCGGAAAGCCAGGTTTTTCCGTATTCTCCGCCGAAGCGGATGAAGTCAGTTTTTCCGGTGACCGAAACGGACCCTGATTTTCCAAACGGCGCCGGAACCCAGCCGTCAAAATCGTTTGTATATAAGACTACCCCGAGGCTCAGCTGTTTCACGGTACTGGCGCAGGAGATGGAACGCGCCTTTTCCCTTGCCACGTTCAGCGCGGGCAGCAGCATACCCGCCAGAATTGCGATGATGGCAATCACGACCAGGAGTTCTATTAATGTGAATCCCCTCCTGTTCCGCATTGTTTCTTTCCGGTCCGCTCGTTCCATTTTGCGTCTCCTCAGGTTATTCCGATTGTTTTTTCATGGCTTCAATTTATCTTTCATTGTGTATTTTACAATATATTCAATCGGACGCAATGTCTTTTTTAAAATATTCAATCTTTTTTTCATACAGGACATTCGATGCTTGCGTTTCAATCTCCGGCAGTCTATATTTTACCTCGGATGGAAGTCACGAAAGAAGAAAGTTCAGTTGCAATGAGACAGAAAAGCTATTCCAGAATTCTTGAGATCAGCACGAAAATACGGGAAAGCATCCTTTCTTCGCTTTCGCCCGGCGATCCGCTTCCTTCGGAAAGGAAAATCGCCGAAAGGATCGGGGAGACGCATAACAGGGTTCACCGCGCCCTCCGGATGCTGATCGATGACGGCCTGCTGCATTCCTCCGGATGCCGTCGCGGGATTTTTCTGCTTCCGCGTGAATATTCGAAGAAAGAGAACCGCGGCTCCCTCCGGAACAAGGTCCGTCTTGTTTTTTTCATGCCGCTTGACCCGAAATCCATGCAGGCGAGGACTTGGCAGCGGGTCTGTGAAAATTTCAGGCTTCTTCATCCTCAAGTCGAGTTTGAATATTGCTATGACCAGACGGATTACCCTCCCGGCGCCGACATCTATCTCACGTGGCCGCCGCTTACGGATTGCTCCCTGTTCCGTCCTCTCGATCCGGAAGAGATATTTTCCGAAGAAGTTACGCAGGAGGAACTGCTTCCCCGCATCCTCGAAGTCGGAGTTCAGTATGGGAGACATTACGCCATTCCCGTGCTTCACTCTCCGGCTGCCTTCTGGGGACACCGCAACCTGTTGGCAAGACATAAACTCCGAGCATCCGAGTTCACTGATCCTCTGGATTTCTTCCGGTGGGGAACCGCGCTGGAAAGCACGAATCAATGCGCGATGGGATTTATCTTTTACGGATTCACCTATCACGCCGTTCAATGGGGAGTTGAAGTCAGGCGGGAGGACATGACTTTCCGAATCGATCCGGAAAAACTGAAGACGTTTCTGACGGACATCGGGCCGATTGTGAAAGCTCCGCACCTGCCCTATACGCCGTTCAATTTCTATAATTATTTCCACCGCGGACAGCTTGCCCTGCTGGCCAATTATCTTTTCTCCCTGCCGATCAACGAGCACCGTTTCCAGCTTCTCGGACAGCCTCTTCGCAAGGATGGTTTTGCGTGCCAGGCGGCCTTCATGCTCTCGGCGGGAATTGGTACCCGTCACATGGACATGGCGGCGGCCCTGATCCGCTTCATTCTCGGCAAACGGTCGCAGAAACTGCTGTTCTATCCGGAAATCCGGTTTTCCGTGCGGAAGGACATGTATTTCCGGCAGCATTCCGAACTGGAACGATATGCGGGCGTGTCGATTCCTCCCTATGATTTCAGAGGGTTCGTTCCTCAAGTCGATCTGGATTTCTATCTGCCCACCGGCGCATACCTGTATTCCGAGTGCGCGAACTATCTCTGCGGCTTTACCCACCTTGAGCTTGCCATGGAGCGGATGTGTTCCATCGACATTCGGAAAATGCGCCGGAAATGGCTCACTTCCGTTTCTCCCCAAATCGTGCGGAAATTTGCGGCTTACGCTGGTGATTTCACGAAAAAGCTTCCATGAAAACGGAAAAGGTCAAAGGAGAATGACCGGCTTGATGAGGTCTGCCGGTTTGTGATGCATCAACTCCAGACCATCTTCCAGATGCTCGAGTCCATGGAAAGTGTGCGTGACCAGTTTACCCGGATCGAAACGTTTGTTCACTACAAGCGCGGCCATGCGCTCCATGCGGACGCGTCCGCCGGGAGTGAGTCCGCCGTTGATCTGCTTGTGTCCCATGCCGACGCCCCACGCTTCGCGCGGTATTCGGAGAAATTCGCCTTCGCCGAAGTAATTGACGTTGCCGATGACGCCGCCGGCCTTGCATATCCGGACCGCCTGTTCCAGCACTTCCGCGGGACCTCCGGCGATGATCACGTGATCGGCTCCGTGTCCTTTGGTGGCGTCCATGATCTGGGTGACGATGTCGCCGTTCTTATAGTTGACGATGTCCGTGGCGCCGTATTGCTTCGCCACTTCCGCGCAGAGCGGACGGCTGCCGACGGCGAACAGGCGCGCGGCTCCGCGCAGGGCGGCTCCCGCAACGGACATCAGTCCAACCGGTCCGATCCCGATGACCACCACGGTCGAACCGAATTCCACTTTTGCCAGTTCGACCCCGTGGAAGCCAGTCGTGACCATGTCCGGAATCATGGCCGCCTGCGAAAGGGTCAACCCCTCCGGGATCAGCGCCAGATTCATATCGGCGTCGTTGACGTGGAAATATTCGGCGAAAACACCGTCCTTGATATTGGAAAATTTCCAGCCGCTGAGCATCCCTTCCGAATGCTGCGGAGGTACGCCTTCCTCGATTGTGTGTGTCCGCCAGTTCGGCGTAATGGCGGGAACGATCACCTTGTCGCCCGCCTTGAAGTCCTTGACCTGTCCGCCGACTTCCTCGATTACGCCGACGGCTTCATGCCCCAGAATAAGGTCGTGACGTTCTCCGAGGGCTCCTTCGTAGACGGTGTGAATGTCGGATGTGCACGGCGCCAGAGCAAGAGGCTTGACGATGGCGTCGAACTCTCCGCATGCGGGACGTTCTTTCTCGATCCACCCGGTCTGTCCGATTTTCAACATGGCAAAAGCGCGCATAAATTCCCCCTTTCTCCATTGTCATATACCACTATATATGTTGAATTCCCTCTTTACAAGTATAATAAGAAATCCTGTGATCCGGATTGCCGTTTCCGTCTTTATTTGCAAAAAATATCAAAAAACAATTTGCATTTTATTTTTTCCGGATTATTATAATCACCATAAAAGGAACAATCATGAACAAATGTGCGTAAAATGAATAAAGTTCTCTGTAAAAAAAGCCATTCGGACATTCCGGCGGCCAATCGGCGGATATCTCTGGAAGAGGATTTGCGCCGTCTGATACTGACCCATGTGGAGAATTATGACGAACCGGTCACGACCGAGGCGCAGCTTGCGGAAAATTATCATTTGAGCCGGAATACGGTGAGGAAGGTGCTTCAGCAGTTGACGGACGAAGGGCTTCTGCGCCGGAAAACCGGCTTCGGCATTTTTGTGATTCCGCCGGAGGCTCGTCCGGAAGACAAGGTGAAGCTGCGCCGTATTCTGCTAGCGACCGATACTTCGAAGAAGGGAAAGAATGATTTTTATGCGCAACGCCTCATTTCCGGGATTCTGGACTACACATTTGTTTATCGTTCGGAACTGGAGATCATTCCCTATAACCAGATGACCGCGTCACGGATGATCGACCGTTACCGGAATCTGAAATTCGATGCGGTCGTTTATGACCGGCCGGAACCTCCGGTCCACGACATGATCCTGCGGATGGCTGCCGCCGGGATTCCTCAGGTGACGATCGGCCGAACGGTGGGGGATGTGCCTGTCCTCTACGTCGATCACGACGACTCGATCCGGCAGGTTGTCACTTTCCTATGGGGCATCGGAATGCGCGGAATTCACTTCATCGACCTGCCGCTGTCCGGTCCGCTATTTCTTAGCCGTCAGAAACGCTTCGTCGAAGAGTTGGCGCAGCGCGGCGTTTCCGATCCCGGATCTCACTTGTTTCGCATGGAGCCGTCCATTTCTCCCGAGGCCTCGCTGGAAAGATACATCGTCGCCCGTCCGGAAGCGGACTCCTTTTTTGTCAGCAACGGTATTGTTCCAGAATTCCTGAACGTCATGAAGAAACTTGGACGCCGGATTCCCGATGATGCGTCTCTGGTTGTCATGGACGAGGATGTGCGGAACCCGAAATACAAGCCGTTCACCGTTTTCCGCGAGCCGGTCAAAGATCTGGGATTCAAAGCGGCGGAAATGCTCTTCAAAAGTCTCATGAACCATCTGCCGCCGGAGAGATGTCTATATATTCAGGGCGAACTTGTGATCCGGAACAGCTGCCGGCTGCCCTACGGCGATATGGATGAAAAAAGTCAATTGATAACAACTGAACGGAAAGGATGATGCCATGTGGATGAAAAGGAAAACAAATGGTGTTTCGCGGATGATTTCCTGTTTTACTTTGATCGAACTCCTGGTTGTGATTGCGATCATCGCGATTCTGGCGGCGATGCTGCTTCCCGCCTTGAACCGGGCCCGCGACACCGCCAAGGCGATCGCCTGCACGAACAACCTCAAGCAGACCGGACTGGCTTCTTCCGGCTACATCAACGACAACAAGGAATGGATCGTTCCGGCGAAAAACAAATCGACGGCGCAGGAACCCTGGCATGATCTTCTCCTCCCGCACGGGGCCGTGTTCTACGGGACAAGTTCCAAGCGGACGGTCGGAACCTTCGTTTGTCCTTCTGAACCCAAAAAATTCGGTTGGGGAACGGAGAGCGGGTTATATACGGAATACCGTTATACCCATTTCATCCTGAATGCCCGTTTGAGCGGGCGTCCCTATGACAACGATTCCTACAACGACAACCGCTGGAACCGTCTGGGAAACGTCAAACTTCCCACCAAGGCGATTCTGTTCGCGGATTCTCTCCGCCCCGACACCATGCTGACGAAATATTTCAAGCCGGAATTTTCCTACCGGCATGGAGACCCTGGCGGAAAGGGGGCGTATCTGGGGACCGGGCGGACGAACATCCTGTATGTCGACGGACATGTGGAGCCTCTGCTGGCCTCTGCCGCCCGGGGAACCCCGAACGACCTGATGATTGTCGGGTTCGATCCGAACGGCGGCACGATCATGCATACAACCGACTGATTTTCAGGAGACGAAACCATGAGTTCAATCAAAATGACCGGAAGTCTTGTTCTCTTTTTTCTGTGGATGCTTCCCTCCCTCTGCATCGCGGGCGAATGGGAGAAGCTCGATCAATGGAGCAAGGGAGGCTTGAATGCCGCGCTGACTTTTGAAAACGGCACGGCCTCTCTGCTGGGGAAGGGCGGAAAAACATATTCGGAAGCCGTTTCTCCCGGATGGTATCAGAAGATTACGGTTCCGATGCAGCTTTCCGTCAAGGGGGAATTTTCCTGCCGAAACATTGCCGCGGGGTATCTGCTCGTGACCGGGTTCGACGCCGCGGGGAAAGTCGTTCTCTGGAAGTCTGTCTGTCAGCTGCCTTCCAACATGGATTGGACGGAAAAACAGTTTGTCGTGCTGGTCCCGTCCGGAATCGTTTCCCTGCGTTTTTCCGTCCGGATCTCTTCCGGAGAGGGAACGGTTTCCTTCCGGAACATCCGGGCATCTCTGGAGACGCTGGACAAGCCGCTCCCCGGATTGGAACTGCTCCGGACTGTCTGGCTGGGCACGAAGAATGGAAAACTTCCTGAAAACTGGCAGGTGAAGTTCTGGCCCGCGAATGAAAGCACCTACACGGTGACTCCGACGCAGAACGGCGTTGAACTGCTTTATAAAGCGGGTGGCGCACGCTTTGGGATTGAACCCGGATTGCTGTTGGAAACCCTTCCGGCGGAAACCTCCCTGAGACTGTCGGCGAAATTCCGTACGTCCGGGGATGGAAAAGCGGCGCTGATAGTGGAATTTTTCGGAAAAGATGACAGAAAACTGGGAGAAGAGCTTTCCCGTTCCGAAGCGTCCGGAACATGGAGTCTGGTTTCGCTTGACTTCAGGGTTCCGTCCGGCACGGAGAAAATCAGGCCGTATCTGCTGAATGCGGGGAAGGGGAGCGTCACTTTTCTGGAGGCTTCGCTGTGCACCATTTCCGCAGATCTCGTGACGGTCCGTTTTCCGGTTTCCGTTTTCGCCAGTCCTCTGGAGGGAAACAGGATTATTCACCAGGGACTATATCTCTTCAACACGATTGCGGACAGTCCTGTTCCCCTCTCCTTTGATTTCTGGGGGGATCGAGGCGAGACCAAAGACCTTGCTTTCGTGCTGGAAGTGCCTGCCGGCCTGAAAGTGGCGGAGTGTTTCAGCAGTCATCCGGAGGCGTATCGAAGCGAGACGCCTGAAATCACGGAGGTTCGCCGGGACGGAATGGAATACAGGCGTTATTCCTATCGGAAAACCGGCGCATTTACCCTCATGGAATCCACCCGGCGCTGGTGCCGTCAGCTGGTGGCCGCGTTCGAGCCGGAGGACCCGAAAGGTCCTTTTCCGCGTGACTTTGGAGCGTATTTTTACCTGACAGACGGGGAAAAAACTTCCCCGGTGCGGAAATTTACCGTCCGGGTTCTGCCGCCATTGGAGAAACGGAAGAATCCGGAGAAGTTCCGGATTTATTCGTGGAGCGATCACGATATGAATTTTCCGGACCCTTCTTTATTTCAGCGTTCACTCTCCAAATACGAGGAAGCCGCATTGAACTCGCGTGGACGCAGTTATCGGTCCGAGATGCGGAAGCTGGATGCAGTTCTGGAAAAACGGGGCTGGAATATGCACTGTCCGATGCAGGATTATACGCAGAAACGGATCGTCGGCGAGATGGTGGACAAGCTCCCTGACAAACGTTATGCCGTTGATTGGAACGGCAAGACCGGCACGCATAATATCTGTCCGGAATATTATGTGGACAGTCCGCTGTTCCGGGAAAAACTGGAAGCTCTTTTCCGCGACACTTTCACACGGCTTGGGGCGAAGGCCGGAGACTGGATTCTCATGGATTACGAACCGTGGGCGGCCATGGATTCCTGCTACTGTCCGGTCTGCCTGAAAAAATTTTACGCCACGCTTCCCGGCGGTGCAAAACCCGCGCCGGACGAAATCCGCCGGAAATACGCCCGAGAATGGGCGGCGTTCCGCTGTGACCAGACCGCGCGGGTCAACCGTCTGACCGTGGAACTTGTGAAAAAATACAATCCCGGATTCATCGTTATCGACTATGATTATCCCGTTGAATTTGACAAACCCGGATTCGAGACGATGTTTACTTCGGTGTGCAAGGACCCGCGTCTTTACGAGGACTGCGTCGCCGCCCATTTTTCCAGTTTTTACCATGTGTTGAAGAAAAAGGCGTTCGACCTTATCGACGTCAATGTGAAGTCGCTCCAGAAACCGGTTTTCATGACGCCGTCCCTCAGCCGCAACGATGTTTTTCAGGGCAGTTACACGACCGACGAGGAAACGCTGAATCCGAAACAGTTCCGTCAGGCGATCTTGTCCGGCGCGACCGCCGGAACGCGCGGACTGTGCATTTTTCCGGGCCTCCAGATCGACGGTTCCTTCTTTCCACAGATCAATCTGGCGATGTCTGAAATCGCCGAGTTCGAAGACCTTTTTCTTTCAGGCGCCAGAAACGAGAAAAACTGGACGGTGAAATGTCTTCCGAACCGGGAATTCAAGCTGGAAAAAGGCGTGATGAGTCTGCCCGACTGGAAGGAGTTTTTCGGATTCCGGGCGCATCGCGACGGGAAGGAAAGCGTGCTTTCAAACTTCAATTTCCATCCGCGCGAACCTCTCTATTTTTCAGCGGTTTCCGACGGGAAGGCCCTGCCGGGGAAAACGGTTGCCGTATACGATCCGATCCGGAAGCGGCGGTTTGTCGACGGCGACAAAAAATATTTCATGGCGGAAGAGGTCGGAATGCTGATGTTCAAAGTCGACCCGGAGGATGTTTTGTTTCTCCGTTTCGTTCCGGCGGAAACCGGATTGCCGGACTGGCTGGAGGAGGCGGATTCCCGAAAGGTCCGGACGGAATACGAATCCCTGTTCAGGACGGGTTCCAGCGCGGGATTCAAGCCGCTTCGTGTGAACGGCATGGAAGCGGTCCTCAGCGACATTGACGGCGACGGACGTCCCGAGATCACGGTGCGGACTCCCGTTCAGACGGTTTCCGTGGCGCTCTGTGGCGGTTCCATCCAGCAGTGGACGGTCGGGAAGACCCCTTTTGCCGTGCCTTCGCAAGACATCAGTTTGTCACATCGCGGTCTCCTCTGGGACTATTTTCTGGTGCCGATGTCCAAATATACGTCGTCCGACGCAAACTATGAATTGATCGGCGTCCGCGCCATCCGGGACGCGATTGCCGTCTCGCTGAAATACCGGAACAATCCCCAGAAAATCGACCTCGAAAAAACCGTGACGGTTCATGGCGGCAAAGCCATAATCGACGCGGAGTATTCTCTCAGGAACACTGCCGGGGAAAGCCGGAAGGTTTCTTTCTGGACACACAATTTCCCTTTTTCCGGCGTGGCTCCTTCGACCGAATTTGAATTTCTGCTGGATGGCAAGGCGATCCCTCCGGTTCCGGCGGAACAACTGTACACGGTCGGAAAAAATGAACCGGTTGCTTTTCCGAAGACAAAAGTGACGGGAACCGTTCAAGCCTCCGGCATGGTTGCGAAACGCATGACGTCCGGACGGACAATCACTCTATCCATGCCGTCCGGCGAAGTCAGCCAGTTCTATTTCTGGATCGGAAAAAGCACCACCGCCGAAATGATGACTCCGTTGAAAATGTTGAAACCTGGCGAATCTTTTTATACATCCGTACGGATCAAGGCGGAATGAAAGAACGCTTTTTTAACGGGTTCCGTCAGTCCGGGAGTTTGCCCTGAAGAAAGAGCAGGATGTCTTCGAGAGCTTCCTTCTGCTGTTTCCGGTTCAGCGCGTAGAAGAAGCCGTGTTCCATGTTTTTGTAGACTTTCCACCGGGAGGGGATGCCGAGTGCATGGTGCTTTTTCACCAGTTCCAGCGTCATGGAAGAAGGGAACATGTGTTCGTTTTCTGCTTCCAGAAAGAAGATGGGCGGGTTTCCGGCGTGAATGAAAGTCTCCAGCGAAAGACGTCGGAACCGTTCCGGGTCGTCCTCGTAAGTTGCCCCGGCGATATTCTGCATCGAAGCCCATATCTGCGGGAAGATGTCCTCCCACGGGAGAAAGGTTGCCGGCGTGGCCTGAAGAAGTCCGAAGGCCGGGCGCACCCATTCGTTTTCCAGATGATTGGTCTCTCCGCATTCACCGGGCGCGGCGCAGATCAGCAGGGAGGCCAGATGGGCTCCGGCGGATTCGCCGTAGACCGCGATTTTCAAAGGACGGTTCTTCTGTTTCAAAAGGGTGACGAAACGGTCGTAGGCAGCCCGGATGTCGCCGATCTGGTCGAAAGCGCTGACACCGGAAAGTCGATAGTCGGTGGATGCCGCAAGATAGCCGCGCTGGTTGTATGCCTGCATGATTTCATGAAATCCTTCGCGGCTTCCGGCGCGCCAGCCTCCGCCGTGGACAATGAAAATGGCGGTGTCCTGTGTAATCTCTTCCGGTTCGAAGACATCGAAAATACGTCCCCTGACCAGCGGCGAATCCAGGTAAAAGGATTGAAAAACATGTTTCATGAGAGTTCGTTCCCTTTCAGGCTTTCCAGTTCGGAATAGATGATTTCATAACAGAACCAGTTGATTCCATAGGCGGTGGTTTCGCCACGGTAACGGGCTCCGAAGTTCCGGTAGAGCTTCACCGCGGGGAGATTGGTCTGGCAGACGAGTATCCGCATGCCGTCGTATCCGGCATCCCGGGAAGCATCGATCATTTTCCGGAGAAGGAATGCTCCGATGCCGCATCCCTGATGATCGCGCGCAACGCCGATCCGCATCAGGTCGCAGGGATTCCGGAGGGCGGGACTCCAAGGGATTACATCGTGTTCCGGACAGTGCATGGCGGTTGCGACCGCGACGATTTTTTCCCCTTCACACAGACAATAGATGGAACGGGCCGCGAGGTCGTCTTCGAGGTTGCTTCTTGCCGGATAGGTTTCATCCCATGCGCAAAACGGAGTTCCGACCAGAGACTTATAGAGGGCGAAAATCGTATCGGCGTCCTCCCTGACGGCATGGCGGAATTCATATTTTTCATTCAGTTCCTTCGACATACGGTATGCTCCCTGTTCTTTCCGGAGCAGAATATAGCCTCCGAACCGGAGAATTCAATCTCTTTTTCAGAACTTGAATTCCTTTTCGGAGGCAGCGAATGGGTGAAACCGATTTTATGGGAAAGGATTACTTCTTATATTTTTTGACGAGGGTACGAATATACCGGATCGCCTTCATGATGTCCTTCGCCTGCTGCGGACCGCTGATTTCGCGTTCGATGATCAGCTCTCCGGTGAACCCGAGTTCGTAAAGTTTCGGAATGATCTTTTCAAAGTCGGCCTTGCCTTCCCCCACGGGAACTTCTTTTCCGAGACAATATCCGTTGACCGGGAACAGACCGTCCTTGACATGTAGGTTCCGGACATATTTTCCGAAGACTTCCAGTGCGTCCACCGGGTTGCCGCGTCCGTAGAGAATCAGGTTGGCGGTGTCCAGATTGACGCCCAGATTCGGGAGTTGGAGATCCTCGATGGTGCGCAGGAGAGTCAGCGGGGTTTCCTGTCCGGCCTCGAACCAGAAATCGATCCCGAGCTCCATACAGTGCCGTGCCACTTCATGAATGGCGTTCAGGGTTTCCGTATACAGCGGATCACGCGGATTTTCCGGGATGAACCCGCAGTGTGTGATGATCGCGGGAGACCCGAGTATTTTCGCAAAATCGGCTGCCTTTTTGAGCTCGTCGACCCGGCGGGCGCGCAAGTCCGGAGGGACCAGTCCGCAGGTGGCGGGGCCGTCGGCGGAGTTCCAGACGATCCGTCCGGTGTATCCGGCCCAGAAGGCGGCCAGACGGACTCCGGCGTTTTTCATGTCGGTTTTGACTTTTTCCGCAAAGGATTCCGTGAGGTTGGACATATCCCAGTTCTGCACTTGAGCGGTCTTGACGCCATATCGGGCAATGACCTCGAACGGGTTGTCGCTTTTCCGGAGCATGGCGAGAACGCCGAGTTCCATGGGGTTTTTCGCGAGGGGCATTTTTTTCTCCTGAAGTTGATCTGTTTTTTACCAGTTGCGCAGATAATCCGACACTTTTTTCAACGATTCCACCTTGGAAAGTTTTCCGGAAAAGTCGAGCGTTTCCAGATTGACGAAAAGACCGCGTCCTCTCTCATCGACTTTGTTCCAGAATCCTTTGAGGTCGAGATCGCCTTCACCGATCATGGCGTTTGCGTAATATCTGCCGCAGCGCTTCAGGTCGCCTCCGGGGAACGGGGCGTCGGCGATTTTCCAATCCTTGAGGTGAAAGTGGACGATTTGATCCTTCTGGCGGAGATATGCAGCGTCGGGATCGTCCGCGGTGGCGACATTCCCGTGATCGTAAGTGACTTTGAGGCCGGGTACGGCGCGGAGAACCTCCATCACCTCGTCCGCGGTGACGATCGGGCTCTGTTTCATGCCGGTGCTTTCCAGCGTGAGCGTGATCCCCGCCTTCTGTGCGAGGGGCAGTGCCTGCGCGTAGTATTCGGTCCACGCCTTCCGGTCATCTTCCAGAGAGGTCTGGTTCTGACGGGCAAAGGGGGGCAGCATCAGGATCGGCGCGCCCATCGCCACGGCGTCTTCCAATGACCGCTTGAAGTCGTCCATATAGTCCGGCTTGCGCTCGATGAATTTAGTTTTGATCATGGTATGTGCAGCGATCCGGAGCCCGGCATCCTCCGAAAACTTTTTCAGGATTGCCGGTTCGGTCTGATGGAGCGCAATCCAGTCGACGGCTTCCATTCCGCAGTCCACGGCGGCACGAACGATTTCCTGCGGGGGCAGATTGCCCAGCATGCAGGACATCATGCAAAGTCTCATTTTTTTTCCTGTCTTTAGGTGTTATTGCAGCTGTCCGGCGATCCGGTGGCAGCATTGTATGGAGCGACAGGCGTCTTCTCCGGTGCAAATGCCGGAAATGTCTCCTGTCAGAACTGCCGAAATGAAGCGGTCCACCTCCGTATAGTAAGGGTTGTCATCCGCGAAAAATTCCGTGCGGATGCCTTCCTTCGTAATTTCCCGGTAATCGCCCGGTGCGTCGCTGAGAAGCGTTCCCTCCTCGAAATAGGCAGTGTAGTTCCTCCGGAACGGGAAGGTCGGCGGAGAAACGAATCCGCCTTCCACCTTGACGTCCCAGCCCGGATACCGCAGCACAGCCTGAACCATATTGCCATGAAACTCGCGGCAGAGAACCGGATCGGCCAGGATTTCTTCGGGTTCGCCCAGACAATAGCGGGCGAAATCCAGATCGTGGGAGACCAGGTCGAACAGCGCGCCACCCGAGGCTTTGATGAATTCAGGGTCGCGCCAGTTTCCCCACGCGGGCACGCCCGTGATGCGGCTCATGGAAAGGAAAGTCAGTTTGCCGAGACGTTTGCTGCGGACGGTTTCCCGGAGGCGCTGATACTCCTTCATCTCACGGACGACATATCCCACGGAAAGCACTTTTTTCTTTTCTTTGGCCAGGGCGCACATCTTCGTGCATTCTTCCATCTGTGTGGAGAAAGGTTTCTCGACCAGCACATGATATCCATGTTCCAGACTCCGGACGACCGCGTCGTAGTGAAGTTTCGTCGGAAGGGCGATGATTACGGCATCGGCTCCGGATTCCTCGAGAGCCTTTTCCATCAAAGGATAATGCGGAACGTTCCGGATATCTTCCGGAGTGAGGTGAACTGTATCCTTGTTCCCTCTGACGGAAGTCAGCCGTTCAAACGGAGAACAGGGATCGACAATGCCGACCAGTTCGGCGCGCGGATTCTTCAGCAGATTCCCCGCATGGGTCTGCCCCATGAATCCGAAACCGATCACAAGAAAGCGCAGTCTCATTGTATTTCTCCTGTTTTTCCTGATAAAGATAGTTGATTTTTCCCGAAAATGCAATATGTTTCACTATCAATATATTTGCATTTATTTCCATTTTATTTGAACCCATGAAAAAGAATAATATCAGATTCACGCGAAAAGTATTCAATACGGGCGAGTTCCATTCGGAACAGGTCGCCATGACGGCGTTTCCGTCCGTGTCGCCCTCGGCGTTTCTGGACATCGCTTCCTACGGATATTCCTTTTTCAAGCGAGGCGGCCGATTCCCCATCGTTTCGAACACATGGGTGTTCCAGCTCCAGACGGAAGGCTTTGCCGCTGTCCGTTCCGAGGGGGAGAATTTCCGGGTAACGCCGGGCGATCTTCTGCTGATCCCTCCGAACGTCAAATACGAATACGTCATCCCGAAAAACTCGGATATGCGCAAAGAATTCATGATTCTGCGTTCGGGTCCGCTTCCGGAATTCCTTTTCGGAAACGAGGTCCGCAACCATGGCATTCTCATCCGGAACGGTGATCCTGCCATCGCGACTCTGTATCAGAAAATCGGTCTCCTCATGAAAGACCTTTCCGGCGATTCGCTGGAGGATCTTTCCGTGGAGCTTTACCGTTTGTGCTATAAAATCCGGCAGTTGATCCTCGGACGCTCCGCCTCCGGCAACTTTGAGGCGAACCTCCGCGGCGCGGCGAACGACCTCGGAGGAAAGATTTCCCTGGAAGCGCTGTCGGTAAAATTCGGAATGGGAAAATATTCCCTGATCCGCGCCTTTCACAAGGAGACAGGGCAGTCACCGGTGAAATACATGATTTCCCTTCGTTTGAAACATGCGGAACAGCTGCTGGCATTGAGCACGCTTTCGATTGCCGAAATCGCCGCTGCCTGCGGTTATTCCTCTCCGTCGTTTTTCACATACGAGTTCAAAAAACATTCCGGAATCACTCCGCGTCAGTTCCGGGCGCAGTCCCATTCGAGGTAGAAGAGTGCACATACAAACCCATATCATGAGCGGCTGGTGCGCGGCGAACTGTCTGGAAATCACACCGAAGGAACGTTTTCTCGCCATGCTGGCGGCTTCGCTGCCGGATCTGGACGGCCTCACTTATTTCTTCGGACAGCAGGTATACTGGTCCACGCACCATATCTACGGACACAACCTTGTCTTCGCCCTGCTGCTTTCGGGCGGTCTGGCTGTGTTCTGCACTCATAAGCTCAAATGCTTCCTCCTGTTTCTGTGCCTGATTCATCTGCATTTTGTCATGGACCTCCTCGGTTCCGGCGAGGGTTGGACGATTCCCTACTGGTTTCCCTTCAACAAAATTGAGTATGCGTGGAGCTTCGGCTGGGACTTCAACGGAATTGAAAACAAGCTGGCCGCGCTGTTGTTTCTGCTGGGTTGCGTTGCCATCGCCGTTTATCTGAAACGGACCCCGCTGGAGTTCCTGATGCCTTCCCTTGACCGCCGTCTGGTCGGATGGGCGCAGAAACTGAGGATTTGGCCCCGTCCCTGAAGTTTTTTCAATATTTTCTTCCATTTTTTCATGGAGGGGGCTTGTTTTTTCTAAAATATAACTTATAATATAAATAAGATAAGAGCACTAATATAACAGGAGTGATGCCAGTATGACGATGTATCAGAAGATCACCGATGACATTCTGGAGATGATCCAGTCCGGGAAGCTGGCGCCCGGCGACCGGATTTCTTCCGTGCGTGAGATCACGGAAAAGTATAGCGTGAGCCAGATCACCGCGCTCCGCGTATTCAAGGAACTGCTCAATACCGGCAAAGTGGTCCGGCGCAACGGCTCCGGCTATTATGTCAAATCCGAAGCCGACATGCCCGAAATCCCGCCGACCCTTTTCTGCGCGTTCCGTCCGCCCCGGCTCATCGACTTCACCGACAATATCGGAACGCGGATGCTCTGCGGGATCATGAACGCCTGCGCGGAACACCGTGTGAATCTCTTCTTCTCCAGAAATATCATGGCTCTTCGGAACATCACCTATACGAGTGACGAAACCGCGCGTTTCCTTGCCGAGGAACTGCGGGAAATGCCCGCCCCGGCCGGAATCATCCTCGATCCCCGCTTCACCGATGCCCAGATCGAAAAATATCTGTTTCCCGTGATCGGAAACATGCCCATTGCGATTGCCGGACGCCGGAGCTCCCTGCCGGTCCTGACCGCGTCCATTCCCGCCGAGGCCGCCGCGGCGGAGTCCGCGAAACTGGCGCTTCAGAGCCGTCCCGAGGAGTTCATCATTTTCTCCGCTTCCCAGGTTTTCGAAGGGAAACTTTTCTGCGATTGTTTCAAGGGAAAGCTGCTTGCGAACGGGTTTTCCGAATCCGCTTTTACTTTCCACGGCGATGTCCTGCAGGCGGCCCAGCACGATGCCGAAATCCTGGAGGAAGTCGCGGAGAGGCTTCTCTCTTCGAAAAAACGCACCCTCCTTTTCACCTCTTCCGATTTCTGGGCGATCTACATGCAGGAATATCTTGTCCGGAAAGGAATCGTTCCCGGACAAGATGTCGCATTGCTGTCGGCCTGGCATGTGGAAAAAACGGATTCGACTTCGCCGAGGATTACGACGATCGACTATTTCCCGGAACAGCTCGGTTCGCTTGCCGTGCGCGCCGTTCTGAACCGTACGCATTCTCCCAGACTTGAATATCATACCGACTTTAAGATAATGTTGAATGAAACATGGTCCATAACAAAATAATAGAAAGGGTTGCCCCATGAAAAAGACGTCTGATTCCGCATTTCGTATGAGCGTCCCCGCAAGGAAGTATGAGTCGTTTACATTGATCGAGCTCCTTGTCGTAATCGCGATCATCGCCATTCTGGCGGCTATGCTTCTGCCGTCTTTGAACAAGGCGCGCGAGAAGGCGCGCGAGATTCAATGCATCAGCAACCTGAAACAGATCGGCAACGCCTTCCAGTTCTATCTGAATGACAACAATGAATGGCTGCCCTGGTGCCGGAACGGGGCTACCACTTCCTCGATTCCGTGGTCCACTCTCCTCTGGCCGCACATGTCTTCCAAGGAACTTTATACGCTGGACGTGAAAAAGACACCCCTTCAGTGCCCTTCCGACAAGCACAAATGCACCAAAAATCACTACGGCTACATGTCCTACGGCTATAATCATTATATGATGCGCGACATCACCACATGGTTCGCGGCCGGAACGTCCTACCGGTTTCCCATCCGCCTCGGCGCCATCCCGAATCCCACGGAGCATCTTCTGATCGCCGATTACAACATTGACGCCGATCCCGCGGCCGACACGAACGGCCACACCACCGCAACCTATGCTACAATCATGTCCAGACATAATGCGGCCACCATTTCTCCGCTGATGGTGGGGGGAAACACCCGCTCGTTCCCAGTCCGGGCTCTCCAGGTCTCCCCTCTCTATGCCCCGTGGAACTATGAGCTGAAAACCAGTCCGACGCGGAATTACTGATGATCCCTGCCGCCGCATGGCGGCATCGAATACATTTTCAGAGCGCCAACCGATTCAAATGAAAGGAATCACAATGTTTCTCAGAGCAATTTTATCCCTTGTCTTCTGTATATGCGCATGGACGGTCTCCGCTTTCGAAATCACGAACCGGTGGGTGATTGTTGTCCCCGGGGATGCTTCGGAATCGGAAAAGTTCGCGGCCTCCGAAATTCAGGATTATATCCGGAAAACGACCGGAATGGAACTGAAGACCGCGAAGGAGGGAAGCCCCGCAATCATCATGCGTCCGGGAAAGTTCGGGCCGGAGGAATGGCTTGTCAAGCGGGAGACGAACGGGGATCTCCTGATTACCGGCGGGCGTCCGCGCGGTGTCCTTTACGGCGCATACGAATTCATAGAGAAAGGGCTCGGCTGCCGTTTCCTTGCCAATGACGCGGAATATGTTCCGAAACTGGAAAAACTGAACCTTCCCGATGACTTCAAGCTGGCTGGAAATCCTGTTTTCACGCGCCGGTATATTTATGTCGGCAGCGGCGATGTCTGGCAGTATCTTCAGCCTTTTCTGAGCAAACTGAAGCAGAACGGACTTCCAGCCGGGGAGAAATACGGCTGGTCTTTCAAGTATGGACGTCCCGGGGCGTGTCATACTTATTATTCGTATTCCAAAGATTTTCCGAAAGATAAGGACGAATATTTCACATTGTCCGCGGACGGGAAACGGCTTCGCGCGATCAACGGGATCGGGCCGGGACAGGTCTGCCTGGCGAATCCTGAGGTTCGTCGGCTCTTTCTGGAAAAACTGCGTTCTTTCATCGAGACTGACCGCAAAGACCTGAAGCCCGGCGAACCATCCCCGGTGATTTACGCCGTTTCCAAAAACGACAACAGTGACGACTGTGTCTGTAAAAAATGTCTTGAGCTTAAAGAGAAGTTCGGCGGAAAGCAGAGCGGCGTGATGCTGGATTTCACCAACTGCCTCGCGGATGAAATACATAAGGATTACCCGGAAATCAAGATATTGACTCCGGCCTATACCACCACGGAAGAAATCCCGAGCGGAATCAAGCCTTCGAAAAACATCGTTATCGAGATTGCCCAGCTGGATTCCGAATTCAGTACGAAAGTCCGCAGAGATGTGCTCCGTCCGCTGGGACATCCGAACAACGAGAAGGCGCTTGGGAAATTCTCGGAATGGGGTGCGCTTTCCAAGGATATCAGCGTGTGGGACTACTGGATACTTTACAAGGAATGCAATGCTTCTCCCTATACGAATGTTTCGGCGATTCCTGCCAATTTGCAAAAATACGAGGCCCTTGGCATACGGAACTATTTCGTCGAGTCGGAGATATCTCTGTATACCATGCCGAATTTCATTGATCTCCGCCATTATCTCGGGGCGAAACTCTTGGTTGATCCCAGCCTGAACGAACGGGAGATCATCGATGACTTCATGAAATATTTCTACGGACCGGCCGCAAAGCCGATGACCGCGTATCTCGACTATCTTGAACGCCGCATGAAGGAGGAAGACCGGCCGCTCGGCTCGATCGCCCCCTCGGCGAGAAAGTATCTGGACCGTCAGTTTTTCCTGGATGCCGAAAAATTTTTCTCGGAGGCGGAAAAAGCGGCCGGAAATGATCCTGTCCTCCTCAGCAGGATCGGACAGGAGCGGATTCCTGTGGATGTCTGTCTGCTCCATTTCGGGAAACGCCTGAACATCGCTTTTGACCGTGAGGCGGTTACAAAACGTTTGTGTGCGAACTACGACCATTTTATCGAAAGGTATGTCCATCCGTCCAACCGTTCCGCCTGGAAAAAAGAGATCGGGGAGAAAATTGCAACATGGAACAACCGGCTTCCGCTGCCGCCTCAGTTTGAGCGGAAGAAGGCCTATGATTTTACCGCAACGTCATTCAAATACAGCCTTGTTCAGCAGAATGTCGATGACCCGGAGGCCGCCGGAGGCAAAGCCCTGATGCTTTCCGACCTGAAAAAAATTGGCAAGGAACTTGATCCGAACTTCCATAAAAAACCGCTCGAATTTGCCCTTTATGACAATCTCGGGAAGAAAACGATCTTCCGCTCGGCGGTAAACAGGGAAAAACAGGCAACCGATGAAAAATATCACTGGTACAGGGTCGGTAAAACCAAATTGACTCCGAGTACACGTTTCGTCATCCACTGGACATGGTGGATTTTACAAAGCATAGGCGATGCGGTATTCGATCCATTGGAACCGAACGCCCAATATGAAATATGGGCGTCGGTGAAACTGACCGGACCGTCTTACTCACCGGGTTCGACCAAGCAGGACGCTGTATATCTGGACCGCGTTATTTTCGTGGCCGATTGAGTGCGAATCCAGCGGTAAAAAAGAACCGCTGGATTATTTCTTTTCTTTTGCCGCGAAATATTCCGCCACGGTTTTGTCGCCGCCGTCGGCAAAAATTTTCAGTAGCTTCGCCTTCATCGCCTCCGCCTGTTTTTCCAGGGGGGCGATGTCTTTTGCCTGAAGGAAGGGCAGGCCGGTCGTATCTTTATAACCGAATATCCAGGTGTTTTTCACCTCGACTTTGCTCTTGGCCTTGTTCATGGCGATGGTCTGCGGCTTCCGGGCGATGAAAACGGAATCGACGATCTCGACATTGCCTTCGTAAAAGTAGATGCCGTCTTTGGAAGAACCTTCGACGATGATGTTTTTCAGCTTGTTCCCGCCGGTGTTCAGAAGATAGATGTCCTTGGCGAGGATGTCCGTAATGTAGAAGTTTTCATGGACGAACTCTGCCTGCTGGACATGGCAGAAACCGGTCTGGCATCCGGCCACGAGATAGTTGCGGGCGATTACCTCGCAGGTCTCGTGTGCGCTGGTGCCGTCATCGTTGCATTCGACCGCTGCAATGTTTTCCACGATGATTCCGCGACAGTCCAAATGGAAATTGGACCCGTCGTTCCAGAAATTCTTGACTACCGCGTTCCGGACGGTCACATGGCGGACTTTGCCCACAATCGTGATCCCCGAATCCATGGACGGGATCGGTTCCTCCAGATGGAGGGAATCCAGCGTCTTTCCCGCGGGAACTTTGAAATACAGGTTGCAGAGGAGTCCGTTCTTGTTCGAGTCGGACTTCGGAAGCTGTTCAATGGTCCATTCCAGCGGTTGAAGATCAGCGACCTTTTTGAGCTTGTCCGGCTTGGTTTTGCTGGACTGTCCCATTCCGATCCTCTTTCCCTGATACAGGAAAAAGTAGCGTCCGCGGAATCCGGGAATCATGGAAAGCGGCGCTTTGGTTTTGTAGACGTCATTCCCGTCGGAGACGAATTTGTTTGCATCCAGCGGAACCGTCCCGAGAAATGTATTGAATCCGGCATCGACCACGATCGGTTTTTCCTTCGTTCCATCGGCTTTGCTGATGAGAATGTTGCTGCGGATCGGGCCGGACGCTTTCGCTATACGAATCAGGTCGCCGGGTTTCGCCGCCGCGGCGGCAAGCTGGACATTCGGATAGGGATTTCCCTTCGAGCCGTTCCCCTTCGGCGTTCCTTTTTCAAAGTCCACATGAATTTCCGCGGCGGAAAGTCCCGCGGCAAACAGAAGCGCCAGCATGCAAAAATGGTTTCTCATCCAAACAGTTCCTCTCGTTGAGTGATAACAAAATCCGGTCTTTAATGTATACAGGACCGGCATGGAAGTCAAGCAGTTTTCTGTTTTTTTCAGAACCTTGCTTACTTCCCGGCGGGAAGCCAGAGAATCACGCCGCTTTCCGCAGGGGCCAGAGCCGGTTCCCAAACTTTGCCACGTCCGGCCGGTTTGCCGGTGGCGGCGTCAAAGAAATCGACCTCCCGTGGAAAGACGACTTTCACGGGGCCAGTCAGCCGATGGGCTCCGGCGACACCATACCCGACGAACACGGCATTGCCCGGTTCGGAATTCGGCTGGATTCCGGCTTCCACTGCCGCGTTGTGGAGCAGGGAAGGGGTGATCGCCGCCGTTTTCGCACTGTAGATCAGTGTGCCGCTGTTTTTGAAGCGCTTGACGGCAAAGCCGGGCAGAAGGCTCCGTTCCCATGCTCCGAGGATTTGCGCCTCCGGATCGTCGATCGAGATGAATCCGTGCATAAGGCGTTTTTGAAGGTCTCCCCGGGAGAAATACAATCCGCGTCCGCCGAGACGTCCTTGCGTTCCGCGAACAAGAGAATCCCTTGAATCCGGATGGATCAGGATTTCCTCCGAAGTGGTTTCGGGATGGAAAACGGTTTTCAGTCCGAGCCGGGCAAGAACATCCGTTGTGCCGGAGAAATCGAGACTGGTTCTTCCCGCGTCGCCGATGACCCACAGGACATTCCCTTTCCTGCTCAAATGCCGTTTCATGACGTACAGCTGACCCCGGCTGAGCGTCAGGGGCGACATCACGACCATGAGTTTATAGTCGGGCAGATCCGTACGTGTGATGTCGCTCAGGTAATGGAGCGCCGGAGTGATCCCGGAGGTCTGCCAGACCCCGAAAATTCCTTCTCCGACGGATTCGGACATCGTGCGGGTCTTTTCATCCATGAACACCGCGACTTCCGGGGGAGGGAATTTTCCGGCATTCAGTGTCGCGTGGTCGTTCATATTCGAGCAGATGCGGATGGCCTCCAGCGCTTCCGGAGCGTGATACCACGAGCCGAACATGTCGTAGAGATAGAATCCGCTCCCGCCCGCGGCAATCGTGCTGGCTGTGTCGCGCAGAAGCTGACTGCGGAATTCCGCCGGGGTGCCGGGAATCGCGGCCATGGACATCCAGTTGCTTCCGCCGGTCTGCTGGGTGCGCCATGTCCGGTGATCCAGCTCCTGAATGTAGAGGACATTCCGGCAGGCGAACGCATCGATATTGGCATTGGCCGAGGCGCCGGAAAATCCCGGCTGGCGCATGGGATGATAATAGCTGACCATTCCGACGATATTGATCGCCTCGTCCTTGATCAGTTCGTCCAGAGACAATCGGCCCGGCTGGGCGAAAATGACGCTGCTGTACCACGTTTCGATCACGGAGGGCCGCTGCCAGCGCGCCTTGATGAATTTCGCCCAGCGGTTCAACATGCGCGCCGTGCCGATGGAAATGAATCTCCGGCAGTCCGCGAGCTTCCTGCCTGCTCCGGGACGGTCGTCAAAATAAAAGTGTTTCCGGTATTCGGCGACGCTCGGGTTCCGGACTGTTTCGAAAGTTACGGACGGATCGCCCCACGCTTCTCGGAGTTTCTTTTCCGCCCCGTAGACTTCCCGCAGATAGGCGCACAGCGCTTTGCGGTTTGATTCCGAATAGTCGAAATGGCCGTTGAAATCGCCATATTCCCATTGTACGAACTGACCGTCGTGTCCGCCCATGATCTGGAATCCGATGACGATGTTTCCCGCAGGTGTTTTCCGGAGAAAATCGATCAGTTGCGACAGCCCTTCCTCGACATATTTCTGATACTCTTCGGAGGTGTAGGAATGGGCCCAGCCGTCCATCACTTTTTTCGGATCGCGCGGCGCATTGGAAAATCCCCGGAAACTCCCCATGTGTTTTTTTCCGCGGATTCCTTTTTCGTTGCAGAAAATCGAACCGGGATGCGCTTCCAGCCATTCCGGGTTCGGGTCGCAGTTGACGGCCAGAATGACCGCGGCTCCGGGGAAGGAATGGTAAATGCGGATCAGATTTTTTTCGATTCCGGAGAAGTCGAATTTGCCTGTGACGGGATCGTAAGCGGCCTTGTCCCAGTCGACGGAGCTGTACAAGTTCGCGGTGTTGTTGAAGGTGAGGATCACACGGATGCCCGCTTCGCTCATGGCCTTGTAGTCATATTCCCCCTTGTAGCCGTTGAACGGCACGGTTTTCCCGTTTACGGAGAGAAACGGACGGTTTCCTTTCCGTATGATCGCTGCTTCCGCCGGTTTCAGGTGTGACATCTCTTCCAGCACGGCTTTCTGATTTTCCGGGGACGGGTCTTTTTTGTCATAGACGCCCCGGAAAAGCGGTGCCGGCTTGACTTCTTTCAGTTCCCACCCGAGAATGGTGAGCGCAAGCGGATTGCCCGCCATGGAAAGTTCGGGACGGACGAACACGTCTTTTTTGCCGGTCTTGAAGCGGATTGCCGCCTTCTGTTCCACACCCGAACGGGAGAGAAGCTGGCTCCAGACTTCGAAGGGGGAGGGCCGTCCGGTTTCACGGTGTTCCGCGTCCAGCAGAACAACGTCGTGAAGCAGAATGGCTCCATTCACAAATGAATCAATCCGGAAGATGACGGTCGAATCATATTCTGTTTCCGGTTTGACCGGAGAGGGAGGCGCCGGAATGAGTCTCGAAAATCCCAGTGCATTGCTCTTCTCCCACCGCAGTAATTTTCCGTCTTTTTTCAGAACGGAAAGAGAGCCGTCCCTGTTCAGAAGTTTCGGTGAATCCGTTCCGGCGGAGACGGAAAACATTGCCGTGATGAACAGAAAACCGAATGAACAAAATTTCATCAGAAGTTCTTTTTTCATTTTACGGCGTTCCAATACTGGTCGATGAATTCAGTCGTATTGAAGTAAAGATAATGGATGCCGGGGAAGGTCTTGACGTGGCCGTCGGCAAATACGGCGTTGGCTTGTCCGCGCAGACCTTTCTTCATGTGACGCGGCTCCACCTGACCGTCTGAACTTGCCATCGGCTGTGCGATGAAGCATCCGGCGTCCTTCTGGGATCCGCTTCCGTAGGCCGCCTCGATGTGGGCGATTTTATTGGAGGCGTTCCTGATTTGCGAGAGGCGCATGGTGGGGACTTTGTGCGTGTTTGTCACGTAGTAGGAACACCCGAAATAGCGCCAGTTGTAGCCGTAGGAGATGAACTTGTAAGTATATTTCCACGCCGGCTGAGTCGCACAGCTTTCAGGGCCGTTGACTTTATACTGCGTGTATTTGCTGGATTCGGAAGGACAATAGAAAACCCGGTTATTCTTCCCGTTGTATCCGTTCACGTAAAAAATATGCGCCCAACTCTCGATGGTCGGTTCTCCATAGGAATAAGTGAACAGATCCGCATAGGGCGGAAAATATTCCGAGGAGTCTTGGATATACATTGTTGTGGAGAGTCCGAGCTGCTTCATATTGGCGACGCATCCGGTGGCGCGTGCGCTTTCCCGCGCCCGGTTGAGCGCCGGCAGCAGCATGGACGCCAGAATGGCGATGATTGCAATCACGACGAGCAATTCTATTAATGTGAAACCGGAAACATTTTTTTCATTTCTCATTTTTCAGTTCCTTGCTTTGTTTCTGTTCTGTGTCGATTTCGTCTGTTTGGGATAAAATACTGTTTGGCTGACAAAAATCAATATGTTTTTTTTGCAAAAATTGGTACAAAAGAACTTGTTTACGCACGGAATCAGGTTATATTTCTTTCATAAGAAGCGGGAAAACAAGGAGACTTCGCCCATGCCAGCGATGAAAAAAGTTACCCTGCGTTCTCTTGCCGGTGAACTGGGGATCGCCACTTCCACCGTGATGCGGGCTCTTCGCAATCACCCGAATGTGACATTGGAGCTTCGACGGCAGGTAATTCATCTGGCGCGGCTTCGTGGCTACCGTCTGCCGGACCATACCCCGAAAACCATCGCCATGATTGTTCCTTCCTATACATGGTACGCGGGATACCTTGATCTTTTGCTCAGGGCGCTTCAGAAGGAGGTCGCCGCGCACAACTATACCATGCTCATGATCCCGAACGAAAGCATTCACGTTGTACAGGACCACCTCTTTGCGGGCATCCTGTCCTCCGACTGGTCCCCGGGGCTGGAGTCCTACTGGAACCGGGAATATTCCCTTCCTCTGGTTTGCGTGAACGTGGTGCCGAACAATCCCGAAAACATCTATTCGGTGATGTCCGATGAAACGCAGGGGGTTCGTCTCGCAATGGATTATCTGCGTTCAAAGGGACATTCCCGCATTCTTCAGTTGACCAGCAGCCAGCCGCGGAATCAATGTTCCGGACAGCGGGACCAGACATTCCGCGATTATTGCCGGAAATACCGGATCAGTTCCTTCTGCCGGAGCATAAGAATCAAAAATGATCAGGATTATCACGACATTGTGGCGGATGTCCGGAACAAACGCTTCACGGCATTGTTCCTTTCAGGAGAGGGATACGCTCTGCCGATTCTCAGCTTCCTGAGGCGAGCCGGACTCAGTGTTCCGGGCGATGTCTCCGTTCTGACCATGGAAGACGACCGCATCTCCCGGTTTCTGGACCCGCCGTTGACCTCGCTGCGGCAGAATTACGACGCCATTGCCGCGCAGAGCCTCGCCATGCTTGAAAAACAGATACGGAACGAACGTCTGGAAAATGTGATCATCCCCTACTCGTTCATCGAACGCCGAAGTGTGCGTGATATTTCTGCTTTGCAGGAGGGATGAGCTTCCGACGTGCGCGGTGTCCATGAAACGGACATGAAAAACGGACTTCCCCGGAAAGAGGAAGTCCGTTCGGAAGTGATCGGAAAATCAGTTGTTGGCGACCAGCGCCTTCACGTTTTTCAGCGCGCGGGCGCAGGCCGATTTGCACTCGTCCCAGCCTTCGTATTCGATCGAAAGGAAACCGTTGTATTTGGCGGCTTTCATGATCTTGACGATCCCCGCCAGGTTGACGTCTCCGTCGCCGGTGATGGCTCCGCGGATGTAACGTCCGTGCGCGGTCTTGATGTATCCTTCGGGATTGGGAACCTCGCGGCGGATGTGGAAATCCTTGAAATGGACCATGGACGCGATTCCGATGTTGTTCAATGTCGCGCATTCGGGGTCCTCATCCACGCAGAGGAAGTTGCCGACATCCAGAGTGGTCCGGAAATTGTCGCGGTTGACTTTCAGCACAAGACGCTGCACGCGCTCGCTTGCCTGAACGTAGAATCCATGGTTTTCCACGCTGGTGGTGATCCCGTAGGCCTTGGCCTTGTCGGCAATCTCGCCACAGATGTCGGCGAACAGTTCGATGTCCTTGTCGAAATTAGCATAGGAACACTCTTCCGGTGCGCGCCAGCCGCAGTCATGACGCATCCGGGTGACCCCGAGCTTCGCGGCCGTTTCAACTTCTCGCTTGATCCGTTCCACTTCCTTGCGTGTGGCTTCCGGCGACGGCTGAACGAAGTTGGCGCCGATGGTGTAGCTCGAAAGCGCCAGATTGTTTGCCTTGGCGGACTTCACGATTCCGGCAATGAATTCATCGTTTCCGGTCAGTTCGCCAAAGGCGCCCGGGACGATTTCCACATGTTCGGCTCCGTTTTCCGCTGCGAAGCGAAGAACGCCGAAAATGTCCATTTCACCGCCCTTGACGGCTCGGGCGAGACTGTACGAACTCAAACCGACTTTCATGATCATGACTCCTTTTTTCAATGACTGAAATGACTGAGTGTATTATTTGAAAAAAATTACTTCCGGCACTTGTAAACAAAAGCGGGCGGAATGTTGTTCCAGACCACCGGAGATTTTTCCACCTCTGAAAAAATGCGTTTCAGACGTTTTTTGAACTGATGACTGGTCGGGAGGAATACGCCATGAATATAGGCGAATGTCGTGAAGTAGCCGCCCGGTGCGAGGGAATCGAAGATGGCGGTAAGGATTTCTTCCTGAAGACGGTCCGAAAAGGCGGCCCAGGGAAGACTGGAAATGATGGTGTCAAGGTAAGGCACGCCCTCGTATTCCATCAGCTTTTTCAGATTGGATGCGCTGTCGTTGTAAACCCGGACAGAAGGAAATTTTTCGCGGAAGGCACGAAGCACATCGGGATTCAGTTCAACTGCGAAAAACTGGGCATTGGAATGAATCGAATTCAGAATGCTTCTGGTGACGGCGCCGGTTCCGGGCCCCAGTTCCGCCACATTTTTTGCTTGTTCGATCGCAATATCGGTAATCAAGGTATTGGCAAGCCTCTGGCAACTGGGGCATACCGCACCGGTGGTTAGAGGCTTGCGCAGAAATTGTGACAATAATGTATTCTTCATCTTCTATCCGGAGATATTTCTTGAATCAGCATCGTTATAAAATATACTCAAAAAAGGCTTTTTCAAGTCGGGGTTGAAAACTTTGGACGAAAGATTTACACGCATGAAAAAATTATCGAAAAAAAAAGAAAACGAGCTTGACTTTTACTGATAAAACAGTATCTTAAGGGGCGCAATCTTGATGAAGTTTTTGCGGGTGTAGTTCAATGGTAGAACCTCAGCCTTCCAAGCTGATCGTGAGGGTTCGATTCCCTTCACCCGCTCCAGATTTTTATCAATGGTGGGGTTGCAGAGCGGCCAAATGCAGTAGACTGTAAATCTACCGGTTTCACCTTCGATGGTTCGAATCCATCCCCCACCACCAATTTTTACCTCATTTTTCCTTCAAAAGGTGCCATTTATTACCATTTCCGGCTTTCATTTCTTCCTTGGTGGACTATATTAGCCAAATCAGGATTTTATGGGGAAGGAAGATTATCATGGCGGAAAAACAGAACAAGCCGATCAGAATCAAACTGGACAAAGGAACGGTCTACCAGAAAGAAGTCGGCGGAACCTATTACTTCAGGTATCAGGTTAAGAAAGAGCGGAAGTGCGTTAGCCTCAAGACGCAGAATCAGGAAGATGCTTTAAAGGAAGCAAAAAAACTCCTTCCGATCATCAATGAAACGAATGCTGAAGTTATTGCCGCCCATGTTAATATTGCAAGGCATCTGGCAACAAAAAAGCAGGGACTTTCTCTTGTCCGGATATGGGAAATCTATTCCAAACATTCCTCGCGAGCACTGCCCGACACAGTTCGGGAACAACTCTCATATCACGCAACGCTTGATGAGCTGATCCGCTTTCTTGACGATAAGGTTGAGGAGTTTTGTGACATCACTTCCCAGATGGCTACTGATTTTGCCGAACACCTGAAAACAACGGGTATTTCGGTCAATACACATAACCGGAAAATTATTCGTCTACGGAAGATATTTTCTACTTTGCAGGAATACCGTGACGGAGAAAATCCATTTGCATCATTTGCTTTGCGACGCAAAGAACGTGAAGAACAGGGAAATGTCGTCCGGCGTGTAGCATTTTCTCGAGAGCAAGAGGACGCAATTCTGAAGGAATTAAATAATCCCAAACGGAAACTGATGAACAAAGCAGAAATCCGGGTTATCTACTATTTGGGGATGTTTACCGGCCAAAGGCTGAAGGATTGCGTTCTCCTACAGTGGGATAAGGTCGATTTAAAAAAGTGCCGTATTTGGGTCAAGCAATTCAAGACAGGCAAAGAAGTTTCCATCCCTATAGCGGAACCGCTCCTTGCTGTTCTAAAGGAAGCTATGGAATGGAAAGAGAATAATTATGTTTGCCCCAAAGTAGCCAGACGGTATATGATTGTTGACTCTCGCGGGAAAGGCGTTGGGGATGGGCTTGTTAATATTGATGTTTTGCGCGTCATCAAATGGATTGGGCTTGAGACCTCGGTGGAGGTTCCCGGACGGAAGCGGAAGATGACTGTGTATGGTTTTCACAGCTTGCGGCATTCGTTTGCATCCTTCTGTGCAGAAGCAGGCGTTCCTAAAGCGGTGGTTGTTTCCATCCTCGGAGCCAACAGCGAAATCATCGATCAGTTCTATACCCATGTCGGAGAGGAAGCCCAGGAAAAGGCCATCGCCGCCATAGCCGGAAAAGCGTCTTCAGCTAACGAAAGTTCGCGCATTGAAAAAGCTCTTGAACGCCTGAAAAAGGAAAAAAGAGAAACTCGCCTGATAGCCGATCTGAAAAAAATTCTCCAAGGGAAAGCCCCAACTTAACGCCGCTCGTATCGTCTATGCATTTATCGCTTTTTCCGGCAGACTTTTCAGATGTTTCTTCATCCCGGAATGCTGAATCAGGGCTGACTAAAATATCATTATTATTTTTAATATGATATTTTTATGATATTTTTTTATATAGAAATATACTGGCTTTATTAAATCATTCTTGTATTTGATCTTTAGTGTTTTGGACTGGCTAGCCGCGTATTAGACGAAAAGTAGAAAACTTGACCTATTGTATTTGTTTATCTGTATTAAAGGGAGGTTTGTTTACAAAAAAAACGTGAATCAAGGCTGATTAAAATATCATTACAACTTGAATGTTGATATTTTTATGATATGTTTTAATATTATAGAAAATAGGTTTTATTAAATTATTCAAGATAGAGGTGATTATGGACAGCGTTGGAGAATGCAAAGGAGGCTTGATTCAAAATGCCTTACCGAGGTTATCGTCAGCAAAACAAGGTTCCATTCTATTTTCACAGGTCTATTCAACCGGAAATAAAACGCTACTCCTAGGTGAAGTCGAGACGCTTTATGGTTTTGCCTTGCGGTTAGCTTTGGCTCTCGGCGACGGTCATCCAATGATGCATGGATGGCAACTGTTATCACGGGGATACGACTATCCTGTCTTTTTTTGTGTGCCCCATTCCAACCACGCTTCTTTATACTCGGAACAAAAACGACTGGAGAAAAAGATAATCAACCAGCAGGTTGCATCATTATCAACACATCCACAGTCCCCCAAATTACCTGTTATCAAATGTGCCAGTAGTTACAATGAAGTAGAATCCTTCTTGAAAAGTTGCTTTGTTCTTGAAGTTGGTATGTCAACCGTTATCATGGACTGTAGCTGTTTCCAGAAATTGGAAGAGGTCTTCTCTTGTATTGATATGTTCCGAGACCGCTTTGCCAACTGTATCGTGGTTCTCCTGAATAGCAAAAAGAAAGTTTCCTGTCATGATTGGCCCGTTGATACGGTATTCTCACTTAAGCGTTATGACTTTGACAACGGAAAGGACTTTATAGAAAGTTCCATCCGGTCGCGTTTGTTCAAGCGCCATCGTATCTACTTCAGCATTGACAATTTGGCAGACTCGCCACATTTCTGTATATACGGTGACCGGAAGAGGACAACCAGAAAAAAAGTTTCAGCAGAAATGATCCAGACGATTATAGAGACGCGAGCCAATCGTCGCAAAATGACACCGATCATGGCGCTGGCACAACACTTCGGAATATCAGTTGCCACTGTTAACCGTATTATCAAGTATAAAGGATTGGCAAAAACCGCATCTCCCGATGGTAAAAAGCGTGGACGAAAAGCGCGAATTCTGACCTACTCGTATCCGGACCCTTCAGCAAAAGTAAACCAGCCGGAATCTTCTCACATTTCTCCTGCTAAATCTATTGAGCTCATGGTCCAACAGTATATTAATCGATCCAGTCCAAAAGCAAAAGAAAATGTTTCAGATCCCGAATTAAAAAACAACAATATCCCCACCCACACGGACAAAACCGATTCAGTTGCTCCCTGTGAAAAGCATGATAAAGAAAAAGAAGCATCAGGGCAATGTATTATTACCAAAGTCAGACCCAGTTGATGTTCTCGATCAGCGAGAATCCGAGGATTTATTATTGTCCGACGGCGGAGAATCAGCGGGAATCGTTCGACGGGCTTGTGGGAGTGGTTCAGGGATATATCCGGAAGGATCCGGTATCCGGACATCTGTTCGTGTTTTTCAGCAGGAACCGGAAGCTCCCGAAAATACTTTCATGAAAGGAAGACGGGGTAGCCATCTGGATGAAAAACGCGGTGGGATGGAGCTCACCAGCTATGAGGAAAGCGAATATGTCGCCTACCGCAGCGGATTGTATGGATCCACTTCAAATGAGCCAAATGCGTGGATCAAAGCGATCCGAACCGGGGAGTCGTAACAGCGTCGGCACCCGGCGATTATTTTGGAACGATCATCCATGATTCCTACGCCGGATATGAGAAACTGGAGAATTGCATCAATGCCTCGTATTGGGCTCATGCCAGACGTATTGGGAAGAAGGACATTACAGACTCCGCTTCTTCCTGGCTTTTCAAAACGGATATCTGATGGTCTTTCCGGAATACTCATCCGGTTGGTTCTCATCATTCCTCCGCCACACAGGAGGCATTATCTAAAAGAATATAACTGGCGATTTCCGTATTCCTGTAGCGTACTGCTGACCCCACCATTTTGCGTTTAAAAGGAAACGCTCCTTCCGCCTCCAGTTTTTTGAAGTTGCTGTGCGAAATGGAAAGCATTTCCGCAGCTTCCTTCTGATCCACGAGTTTTGGAACAATGACTGGTTTCGTGGCCCCACATTCGGCAAGGCTGTTTAATTGGCTGATAGCTTCGTTGTATTCCGGCAAAGAGATAATTCCTTCTTCGGCAACAGGTCGCATGATCCTCTTGAACATCCGGACAGTCTTCATGGAAATTCTTGCCTCATTCATATCTGCCCGTCCTTTCCTGATGGTTTGTCTGCGGGCAAACCATGAAGGCCGAACGTAATTTTCTATACATTTAAAATTTACTTTCTCCGACACATCTCTGACCAGCGCATACCGTCACATTGTCTTTCCTTCCCAGCTCACGATCCCCCCGCCCCACCCCCGGTATATAGTAATGTAAAACGCGCGTGCCCAATCTACACTGGAAGCCAGAATCCACAATGGAAGCCAGAATCAACAACAGAGAAATGTAACCTCGGAGAAGAACATGAAAGCCACACCAGGAAAAATCGTTTATGAGAATTATCAAGGCTATACGCTCTGGAAGGCGAGACACGGAATCGATCTTGGAAGTTATGAGAAAATCGTGAAAGCCGTGATCGAACGGCTGGAGTTCATGATCGAAAAACACAGCAGGGTTCTGGCAACCCACTTCACGCTGACCTTTCCTCAACATATTTCCTGCAATGAACAGGATGCAATCCGCCGTTTTATCCGGGACTACCGCACTGTCCTTTATCGCTGGAATTTTGATCCGCAGTTCGTCTGGTGTATCGAGAGAAGCCCAGACCTCGGCTTGCATCTTCACTTCTTCCTCTATCTTGACGGCAACATGATACGATCGTCATATAACATCTGGGAATTGGCCTGTAACGTCTGGAGCGCGAAATTGAACCTCCCCATCTACACCGGCTACGTATGCTATTCCAGGCAGACCCCTCACAGAATTCTGGAAAGAGACTCCGAGGACTTTAAAAAAGAAAAAGAGGAGATCATCGAATGGGGAAGCTACCTCGCCAAAGTAAAAACAAAACACATCGACGCCTACCATCGCCCGTGTTGGGATGCATCCAAAATGAAAGGATTGAAGCAATGAACGGAAAACTGCAAGCGAGATTGATGAAATTCGCCCCGGAAATGAGAGACGCCATGACTGCCCATACCGAAGGAATCGTCCGGGTAATTGCGGGAGCGGGAACAGGGAAAACCACGGTCCTGCAAAATCGCATGATCTACCTGTATGAAACCGGGAGGGCGAAAAACAGCGAAATCCTGTGCGTCTCCTTCACCAACAAAGCCGTCCAGGAGATCAAAGACCGTATTCCTCGCGGTATCGGAAACCGTCCTCTCTACAATCCCTTTGTCGCCACGTTCCACTCTTTTTCCGCTTACTACCTTCATCGTGGCAATATGGCCTGCTTCAATTTCCCGGACGACTTCAACATTGCCGGAGACATTGAACACGAAGCGATCTCAGAAATTATAGCGAAAGACCTGAACCTATCCGAGAAAGAACTCTCCTGGGGAGAACTCGTGCTGATGATCGAAAAACGGAAGATGAATAATTACCGCGAATATGTCCTGCTCCTGAAAGACTCCTCAGGGAAGCAAATTCTGGAGAAACAAGCGCAAGCAACAACCCTGGAAGAGGCCGTTTTTTACCGCTATCTTTTCCTGCAGCGGAAAAATAACCTTTTGGACTTCAGCGATCTTCTCTGTTTCCTTCTCGTTCTTCTGGAAGATGATCCGATCTTCCGCGAAGAACTTCAGGAACAATACCAATATATCCTTGTCGACGAGTTCCAGGACATTTCGCCTATTGAGTTCGCCATTATGCGGATCGTTGCCGAGAAACACGGCAACTTCTTCTGTGTGGGCGATCCGGACCAGTGCATCTACAGTTTTCGGGGAAGCAATATCCAGTTCCTCACTCAACTTGAAACCTATTTCCCGAATCATCAAGTTCATACGATTGTTCTGACGGAAAATCATCGCTCTTCCGGGAACATCCTCACAGTCGGAAATACGATCATCGAAAAAAATAAAAACCGGTATCCGAAACGTCTTTTTACGAAGAAATCCAACGGTCTCCTTGTCTTTGCCACCCTGCAAAAGAATCATCCAGATGAAGCCCGGTGGATCGCCAATGAGATATGTCAGCGGATCACCATTCTCAATGCCCAGAGCAAGTTCGGACGGACCCGGAAAGCGGAGCGGTACGGGAACATCGCGGTTTTGGTCCGGAACACATGGCTGATACAACAACTGAAATCCACCTTTTCTGAATTTAAAATCCCTTATTCGGACGGCACCTTTCCCCTGCTTCAACGTAAATGTGTGAAGGACCTCATCGCCTACCTTAAGTTCATCGTCTTCCATGACGACCTTTCATTCAAACGGATCATCAATACCCCGCCCCGTGGAATCGGTTTTTCTCGCTGGGGGAAGATCGCCCAGACAGCACACTTCAGGGGGATTCGGTACTATGAAGCCCTGAACTATCTATCCGAGACGGACACCGACTTTCAGACACCGGAAGTAAAAGAATATTTTGAGGTGACCGATGACCTGTACCGTAACTTCAAAGAACAATATCCCGCTTTTCTGTTCCGGGAGATTCTCGATCGGACAGGATATGGAGAATATGCCGAGCGGGAAGATCCGCAGAACCGGATGTATCTCGAATGCTTTCTGAAAAGCGTGGAAAAATGGAGATTTGCACCGGTGAATCCTGCCTTGACATTCCCGGTTGCCGAGTTCATGAATGACCTCGCCTTGAAGCCGGAAAAGATTTTCGGCGAACACAAGGAAGATACGGTGAAGCTCCTGACGGTTCATCGATCCAAGGGGCTGGAATTCGAGACAGTCTACCTCGCAGGACTCAACCAGAAGATCTTTCCGTCTTCCAAAGCACTCACCCAGGATGAAAAAGAAGAGGAACGCAGACTGATGTATGTCGCCTGCACACGGGCAAAATCCGCCTTGATTCTGAGCGCATTCCTTAAGAGGACATGTTTTTATGAACCATCGGAATATTTATCCGATCTGAAGGCCTGTCCCGCTGTCGTTTTTAGCAACTTGTTCAACGATTCTATTACGGAGAAAGTCGAAGAACGTGAATTCAAGGATGCCGTGAACTGAACGTTTTGGAAAAGCCTCAGGGGAACATCTGTATCCTCTGAGGTTTTCCTTCTTTATTCACCATTATATAGACAGCCTATATTATTTAGGACAAGGTGTTTTAGCCTCATTTTTCAGAAAGGATTCCCGACGATGATCCAAAAGAGCTTACCGGATGCGATTGTTGAACGGGCCACAAAAATCACGGATGCAGCCCTGTTGCGACAAGGACGGGTTCGTTTCCTCTTTTACCAGGTTCCATTGATTCCCGGTGAAAACTTCTCTTCGTTTGTCGATGCCGTTATTACCGCCTTTACACGGGAAGGACTATCCCCACGATACTTATGGTTTCGGACGTGCAACGCCATCTATCTTGGACTCTGGCTGAGTGAAATTTTCCGGAGAGATTTCACGCCGTTGTTTGCCAGAATCGACTCTCTATGGCAGCACTATTCTTTTTCTCCGCTCTATCGCCTCTACGATCTTTTCCTCGACTACTCCAGCATGGACATCAACTTTTACCGGAATGAAATGTTTGCTCTGATCCGCAATACCGCACAAGGGGCATGTGTGGAAGGGTGGCACAGGAGGGCATTCAACTCGACTCAGATGCCGCAACACAGACGGTTCGGGTAAGGCAAAAAAAACTCTCCCATACCGGACATGGCACAGGAGAGTCTAGGTTATGCCGGTATCATTTTTTGAAGATGCCGACGATGCCCGTTACGACCAGAGTAGCCAGAACGCCCAGACCGAAACCGATCCCTGCATCTTCCAGCGTGGTGTCGCCCCAGTCTTCGATCCGTCCACCATCCTCTTCTTCCGGTAGCAGATTCGACGCCTCTTTTTCAGGATCGGTCTTTACCGCGTTTTCTTCATGCTTCTTGAATCCAAACATTTTTCCCTCCTACTCGGGGTTATCCCCTTCGTTTTCTTCTTCGTTTTTTGTTCTTCCAGGACGATCATACTCGACCCCGCAACTGACGCAGAGATAGCCGTCATCCCATTCGATCAAAGTTCCGCCGCATTCCGGACATTTTCTTTCTTCCATGATTACACCTTGAATATTTGACCGCACTTGATGCAGCGGTATTGTCCGACCACACTCTCATCGACGACCTTCCCTACTGAGTTCCCCGCCGCGCCTCCGGAAGCCGCCCCGACGATCACCGATAAAATCGTGGTCGCGGTGGCTCCGGCCAACGCTCCGACAGGTCCCAGAAAGAAGGCTCCGACAACGGCAGCGGCAGTCGCGCTTCCATATCCGACCAAGCCACCGGTGACCGCTCCTCCGACCGTAGCGACAGGTTCCGCACGGCGAATGAGACAGGCTACTCCGCCGCAGTTCGGACACGACATTTTTGAAACAGACATAAAAATAAAAACCTTTCATAGTAAAGAAATGACCGGAACAGACGCCTTAACTCGTCTGTCCCGGGATGCTTGGAATACGACCATAAGGGCATCAAGCTCATGGAAGGGCATCTTCCGTCCTCAGGAATACGCACAGCTTGTTCAGGACGGAAGCCTTCCCCTGTGCCGGGAAGGTGGTGTGCCGCCGATCATACATACAGCAGAAAATCAGCTCCAGAGTTGAGGCTGTTTTCCGTCAAGACCGAAACACCGCGTCAGGGCCGTATAGCTCAAATCGACCCGCTGGGGCGTGTATTTCTTAACCGTCTCCGTAAAGGCGTTCAAGAGGCTCCATCGTGTCGGCTCCTCGAACTCGACATGTTGAGGCTTCTTGAACTCATGGAACACGGGCAGAATATCGGAACTGTTGATCGCTCCGAACTCCGCCGCCCGCACGATCACCGCACGCGCCTCATTGTCGTTTTTGAGAAAAAGCATCTTCAAATCTTCCGACACCGTTTCGAGCGTCAGAAACTCGCTCTCCAATTCATCCACCGCCACATCGATCAGCTGGGAGAGTCCCATCCCGGAAGTGTGCCGACGCTTGATGACCGTCGTTCCTCCGAATGCCATGTTGCTGCAACAAATGATCGTGATACCGGCCGACAATCCCACGGAAAAGCTCTTGTCATGGGAATTCCGCAGACCGATACAGCGCGTCCATTCCGAACTCGAACTCTTGTTGATTTTCATGACCCCGAAAAGTTTCTGTCCTTCCCGAGCCAGACCGAACTGCTCTTCCGTGATCGTCCAGTGGTGGGCTCTTACGACTTTACTTACCGCGTCAATCACTTCGATATGGGGGACCGGTTTCCAGCTGACCGTAGGAATCGGCGTATCCACAAGAGCCACTGTTTCGCGATCCACAAACCGACCTCCTCCGCTCATCATCAGATTCGACATACTTCACGCTCCTTTTTTGTGAAATTTTTTGCATCGATTCGCATACGCACAATCCGCACACGAAAAACTGGTTTCCGCCGGGAGAAATACGCCCTTCTGGACGGCCTCCTGCACTTTGTTTGCAAGGAATTCAAAACGGGCGAAATCTTCCTCATTCCGGCGTGTATAATGATTCTCCACACTCGGCGTCTTGCTCTTCGTCACCACATCGAACCGGAAGAGCGGCAGAACTCCGTTCATCTGCTTGTAGGCGTACGTATAGATGGTCGCCTGCAAGTCCTTATCGGCCTTTTCACTGGGCCATTTCGAGGCGGAGGTTTTCCAGTCCACGATGCACGTGTCCTTCCCGTCCGTCACAACACAATCGAGTTCGCCGATCAAGGGCATATCCAGTCCCGGCACCGCAATCGAGAAGCATTGCGCCACGTCCCGGATCGTGTAGTAATCCTGCCACGCCAGAACCGTTTCCCGGAGCATACGGAAGCCCGTTTCAAGCAGGGAATCATACGTCTCCTTAGGCTTGTAAACCAGCTTCTCGGCGGCTTTCACTTCCGCACTGAAAAAGTCCGCAAAGAGGTCGTTGCCTTCCTTCTCCGAAAGACTCTGTCCGACTTTCGCCCTGTATGCCTGGGCGGAGAGCGCGGCATGAAAAGCACGTCCGAAAGCAAAGCAGGAACCCGTCCTTTCCGGGGGCGCATGTTCGATATACTGGAAATAGAACTTGAGGCTGCATATATTCAGATATGTGTTCAGCGCCGAGAAAGACCAGTGCGGATTGCTCCGTTCCTTTTCCACGGTTCTTTCCATCTCACGCCGCCTTTCCGCTGAGTTCGTCGATGGCCTTGGAACACTGCGTCCGGGTCAACTCTTCCAGAGAGTTTACCCGATAGCGCGACTTGATCTGTTCGGGCGTGACTCCGTTCGTCCGTGCGAGGTCCAGCAGGAACTTGATCTGCTTGGGACTTGCCGAAACATCCGCGTTTTTCTGTCCGTGTGAGGGATCGGTCTGCGGCTTGGAATTCTGCGGCTGGGTTACGGTGGACCTGCCGCCGTGGAGCTCATTTTCGACACTGTTCTTCACAATCGAAAAAGTTTCATGGATTCGCGAATCCAGCTGATCCTTGTTCAATCCTTCCGCGATTTCGATTTCCACGCAGCAATGATACGACTGACTGGAATATTCGCTTTCAGGAACAGGCACCTTCTTTGAATAACTGGCTGTCAACTTCAACATTTTTC
>Ga0209373_10000363_pt1 | contig 79609 bp, 79 predicted proteins | sample Higcelweek5metaG_FD_187173 | JGI IMG/M metagenome (GOLD analysis project Ga0209373, IMG submission 187173) | Freshwater pond sediment microbial communities from the University of Edinburgh, under environmental carbon perturbations - High... | ecosystem: Environmental > Aquatic > Freshwater >...
CCTTCCTCGCCTATGTCGAGCAGATCCTGGTTCCCGAACTGTCGCCCGGCGACCTCGTGGTGATGGACAACCTGCCGGCCCACAAGGTCGCGGGGGTGCGTCGGGCCATCGAAGGCGCAGGAGCCACCCTGCGCTACCTGCCCCCCTATAGTCCCGATCTGAACCCGATCGAGATGGCCTTCTCCAAACTCAAGGCACTGTTGAGAAAGGCGGCGGCGCGGACTCTACCCGAACTGTGGCGGAGCATTGGCGAGGCGATTGCGCAGTTCTCGGCAGAGGACTGCAGACACTACTTCAAAGCGGCTGGCTATGAGTCTGAATAAAGTGAAAATGCTCTAGAGTCGCCGCCATCGCCAGTCCGACGGACGCCACGCCATCATGCCCAGCCCAGCCAAACCCCTCGCCGGCCTGAAGGTGATCGAACTCGGCAGTCTGATCGCCGGCCCCTTCGCTGCGCGCCTCTGTGCGGAGTTCGGCGCCGAGGTGATCAAGGTCGAGTCGCCCGACGGCGGCGATCCGCTGCGCAAGTGGCGCAAGCTCTATGAGGGCACCTCGCTGTGGTGGTTCGTCCAGGCGCGCAACAAGAAATCGCTCACCCTCAATCTCAAGCACCCGGACGGCCTGGCGATCCTCAGGCAGTTGCTCGCCGGGGCGGACATCCTGATCAAGAACTTCCGCCCCGGTGTGCTGGAAAAGCTCGGCCTCGGCTGGGAAACGCTGCATGCGCTCAACCCCCAGCTGGTGATGGTGCGCCTGTCCGGCTTCGGCCAGAGCGGGCCGCTGAAGGAGCAGCCGGGCTTCGGCGCGGTCGGCGAGTCGATGGGCGGGCTGCGCTACATCACCGGCTTTCCGGATCGCCCGCCGGTGCGCACCGGCATCTCCATCGGCGACTCCATCGCCGCGCTCTGGGGGGGGGGTGATCGGCGCGCTCATGGCGCTGCGCCATCGCGAGGTCGGCGGCGGCCAGGGCCAGATGGTGGACGTGGCGCTCTACGAGGCGGTGTTCGCCATGATGGAAAGCCTGGTTCCGGAGTTCGACGTGTTCGGCTTCATCCGCGAACGCAGCGGCAACATCATGCCCGGCATCACCCCCTCCTCCATCCACACCTGCGCCGACGGCCGCCACCTGCAGATCGGCGCCAACGGCGACGCGATCTTCCGGCGCTTCATGCAGGCCATCGGCCGCCTTGATCTGGCCGACGATCCGGCGCTCGCCGATAACGCCGGCCGCGACGCGCGTCGCGACGAACTCTACGGAGTGATCGACCGCTGGGCCGCGACGCTGCCGGCGGACCAGGCCCTGGCGCTGCTCAATCGCGCCGAGGTGCCGGCCAGCCGCATCTACTCGGTGGAGGATATGGTCGCCGACCCGCAGTTCCTCGCCCGCGAGATGTTCCTTTCCGCCCGCCTGCCGGACGGCAAGCCGTTCAGGATGCCCGGCATCGTGCCCAAGCTGTCGGAGACGCCCGGTTCGGCGGACTGGGTGGGGCCGGCGCTGGGCGAGCACACCGCCGAGCTGCTGGAGGCGCTCGGTTACAGTGCAGAGCGGATCGCCGCATTGCGCGAAAACGGGGCGATCTGACACCGGCGCCGCGCCGCCTGCGGCGGGCCGCCAAACAAAAGGCCCCGCGGTTTGCGCAGGGCCTTTCGTGGTTCGCCGAAGATCAGAACGTGGCGCTCTGCCTGGCGCATTGCCCCCGCTCCAGTGCCGCGATCACCTTGGGCGAGAGACGCCCCTCGAGGATCCGCAGGTCGCGATGGATGCCATCCACCACATCGATGAGCAACCACTTGTCCGTCAACTGCGCCGGACGGAGCAGGCGCTCGATCAGGATCTCGCCGACCCCGTTCTGCAACCTCAGCAACCAACTTCCATCCGGGCGAACCGCTCCCATGTCGATCTTGTAAGGCGCCAGCGCCTCGACCAGCAATGCACGCGTGCTCTCCATATCCAAACACCTCAGGTGATGAGAAGGCTGCTTACAGCCTGCAAATGACTTGCCAGCGCACGGAAAGTTTCCGCCCGCCCGGACACCCGGGCATCGAGCCGCTTCGCCCATATTGAGGGGAGAAAGATGACAATCGATGGAGCGGCCAGGCGATGCGCCGGCAGGCGGCGGCGGAATGAAGAAAGCCGCTTCCCCCGACAGGGGAAGCGGCTTCGTGGGACCGACCGGCGGCGCGCTCTAGACAAGCGCGGCGACGCGCCTCACAGCGGCTTGCCGCGGTTGCCGTGTTGGCCGACGAAGCCCTGCACGGCCTTCAGATCGTTGGCCAGCACCGTGCAGCGCTCGGGACGCTGGAACAGGTCGGCCAGGTGCGCCGGCAGCGCCGGGGCCTGGGCGACGCCGGCCTTCTCCACGGCCTCGGGGAATTTGACCGGATGGGCGGTGCCGAGAATGACCATGGGAATCGCCAGGCTGCGCCGGCACTCGCGGGCCGCCCGCACGCCGATGGCGGTGTGCGGGTCGAGCAGTTCGCCGCACTGGCCGTACACCTCGGCGATGGTCCGGCAGGTGGCCTCATCGTCCACCGCCAGGGAGTCGAACAGCCGGCGCGCCTCGGTCCAGCGGTCGTCTTCCACCGCCAGCGTGCCGGTCGCCTTGAAGGTGTCGAGCAGCGCGGCGACGGCGGCGCCGTTGCGGCCGTGCAGGTCGAACAGCAGACGCTCGAAGTTGGACGACACCATGATGTCCATGGACGGCGACAGGGTCGGATGCAGGGTGTCCTTGTCGTAGCGGTTGCCGGACATGAAGCGGTGCAGGATGTCGTTGCGGTTGGTGGCGACGATCAGCTGGTTGACCGGCAGGCCCATGTTGCGCGCCAGGTAACCGGCGAAAATATCGCCGAAGTTGCCGGTCGGTACCGAGAAGGCCACCGAGCGATGCGGCGCGCCGAGCTGGATGGCGGCATGGAAGTAGTAGACGATCTGGGCCATGATCCGCGCCCAGTTGATCGAGTTGACCGCCACCAGCCGGGTGCCCTTAAGGAAGCCCTGGTCGGCGAAGCTGGCCTTGACCATCTCCTGGCAGTCGTCGAAGTTGCCCTCGATAGCGATGTTGTGGATGTTTTCGCCGAGGATGGTCGTCATCTGCCGGCGCTGCACCTCGGATACCCGCTGGTGCGGATGGAGGATGAAGATGTCGACGTGCTCGCAGCGGCGGCAACCCTCGATGGCCGCCGAGCCGGTGTCGCCGGAGGTGGCGCCCATGATCACCACGCGCTCACCGCGCTTGGTCAACACATGGTCGAGCAAGCGGCCGAGCAGTTGCAGGGCGAAGTCCTTGAACGCCAGGGTCGGACCGTGGAACAGCTCGAGCACCCACTCGTTGCCGTCCAGCTGGCGCAGCGGTGCCACCGCGCCGTGGGCGAAGGCGCCGTAGGTGTCCTCGAGGATCGCCTTGAAGTCGGCGTCGGCAATCGAGCCGGCGACGAACGGGCGCATCACCCGGAAGGCCAGCTCGTGGTACGGCAGGCCGGCCCAGGAGGCAATCTCCTCGACGGTGAAGCGCGGCAGGTTCTCCGGCACGTAGAGGCCGCCGTCGCTGGCAAGACCCGCCAGCAGCACGTCTTCGAAATTCAGGGCCGGGGCCTGGCCGCGGGTGCTGATGTAGCGCATGTGTGCAAACCTTCGGTTCGAGCCGCAGGCCCCAGGCCGCAGCGACTCGGATACCTGCGGCGGGCGGCGGGCGGCTGGTAGCTGACTTAGTTGAGCTGTTCGACGCGGATGCGGACGACCTTTCCGGCCACGCCCTCGAGGGCCTCCATCGCGGCGATGGCCTCATCGATGCAGAACTCCCGGACCCGGTGGGTGACCAGGATCATCGGCACCAGACCGTCCTGCTCCTCGGCCTCCTTCTGCATGATGGACTCGATGTTGATCCCGCGCTCGGACAGGATGCTCGCCACCTGGGCCAGCACGCCCGGATGGTCCTGGGCCTGGATACGCAGGTAGTAGGCGCTCTCGCACTGGCCGATCGGCAGGACCGGGTGGGCGGACAACGAGTCGGGCTGGAAGGCCAGGTGCGGCACGCGGTTCTCAGGGTCGGAGGTCATCGCGCGGACCACGTCCACCAGATCGGCCACCACCGCCGAGGCGGTCGGCTCCATGCCGGCACCGGCGCCGCAGAACAGGGTCGAACCCACCGCATCGCCGTTGACCATCACCGCATTCATCACGCCGTTGACGTTGGCGATCAACCGGTCGGCGGGAATCAGCGTGGGATGCACGCGCAGCTCGAAGCCCTCGGCGGTGCGCCGCGCGATGCCTAGGTGCTTGATGCGGTAGCCCAGCGCCTCGGCATAGTTGACGTCGGCGCTGGTCAGCCGGGAGATGCCTTCGGTGTAGGCCTTGTCGAACTGCAGCGGGATGCCGAAGGCGATCGAGGCGAGAATGGTCAGCTTGTGGGCGGCATCGATGCCTTCCACGTCGAAGGTCGGGTCGGCCTCGGCATAGCCCAGCGCCTGAGCTTCCTTGAGAACGTCGGCGAAGGCCCGGCCCTTCTCGCGCATTTCGCTGAGGATGAAGTTGCCGGTGCCGTTGATGATGCCGGCCACCCAGTTGATGCGGTTGCCGGCCAGCCCCTCGCGGATCGCCTTGATCACCGGGATGCCGCCGGCCACCGCCGCCTCGAAGGCAACGATCACGCCCTTCTCGCGGGCCTTGGCGAAGATCTCGTCGCCGTGCACGGCAATCAGCGCCTTGTTCGCGGTGACCACGTGCTTGCCGTTGCCGATGGCCTTGAGCACCAGCTCGCGGGCCAGGCTGCAACCACCGATCAGCTCGACGACGACCTCGATCTCCGGGTTGTCGACCAGCTCGAAAACGTCGGCGGCGATGGGGGTGCCGGCGATGTCGCATTTCGGGTTGGCGCTGCGCATGGCGATCTGGGCAATCTCGATTTCACGCCCGGCGCGGCGGGCGATCTCCTCGGCATTGCGTTTGAGCACATTGAAGGTGCCGCCACCGACGGTACCCAGTCCACAGATGCCTACTTTGACCGGTTTCACGCTGAAACTCCCCATCTTCACCGCAGAAAACGGCCGAGCATACCCCGGCCGCAGAGAAAAGAGCCGCACCTTACGAAGCGCTCAGACTTTAGTCAATTGGCGCGACGCCCGCAGAGCGCCGGCGTCGCGGCCTGGCGGCCGGCCGGTCAGTTGGTCGCCTGGGCGGCCAGCGCCTGCTTGGCCAACTGCGCCGCCGGCTGGTAGCCGGGGATCATCTGCCCGTTGGCCAGCACCACGGCAGGGGTGCCCTGCACGCCGATCATCTGGCCCAGCTCGAACTGCCTGGCCACCGGGTTGTCGCAGGTGGCGGCCGGCACCTTCTCGCGCGCCTTGGCCTTGTTCATCGCCGCCTGACGGTCCTTGGCGCACCAGACGCTGACCAGATCCCCGTAACCATGGGAGCCGACGCCCTGGCGCGGGAAGGCCACATAGCGCACCTCGACACCGAGCCGGTTCAGCTCGGGCACCTCGCTGTGCAGCTTCTGGCAGTAGCCGCAGTCGGTGTCGGTGAAGACGGTGATATGGGTCTTCGGCTCCTTGGGCGCGAAGATCACCATCTCGCTGGCCGGTATGCCGTTGATGGTCTTCGCCACGGCCTGGCTTTCTGCCTGCTCGGTGAGGTTGAGCGGCTTGCCGTCCTTGAACTGATACAGGTAGCCCTGCATGACGAACTGACCATCGGCACTGGCATAGAGCATCCGTCCGCCCTTCAGCTGAACCTGGTAAAGCCCCGCCATCGGACTTTCGGCGATGGCCTCGATCGGCAGTCCCGGCTGCATCTGCTGCAGGGCCTTGCGAATGGCCTGATCGGGGTCGGCGGCCAGGGCCAGAGTGCTTGCCAGGCCGAGCGCCGCGGCAGCGAAAAGGGAGGAAACACGCATGGGTACTCCGGAGGGACGGTGCGAATGGGCAGAGCCTATCACAGGCAGGGCCTGGCGGACGGCCCCTCAGCCGCGCGGATGATGCCGCGCGTGCAGCTCCTGCAGGCGTGCCCGGGCGACATGGGTATAGATCTGGGTGGTCGACAGGTCACTATGGCCGAGGAGCATCTGCACCACGCGCAAGTCGGCGCCATGGTTGAGCAGGTGGGTGGCGAAAGCATGGCGCAGGGTATGCGGCGACAGGCTCTTGCCAATTCCCGCCACTTGAGCATGATGCTTGATGCGGTGCCAAAAGGTCTGCCGGGTCATCTGCTCGCCGCGCAGACTGGGGAAAAGCACATCGCTCGGCCTGCCCCCCAGCAGCAGCGGCCGAGCCTCGGCCAGATGCCGCTCAAGCCAGGCGATGGCCTCCTCGCCCAGCGGCACCAGGCGTTCCTTGCTGCCCTTGCCGAGCACCCGCACCACCCCCTGGCGCAGGTTCAGCTGCTCCAGGCGCAAGCCGACCAGCTCGCTGACGCGCAGCCCGCAGGCATAGAGCACCTCGAGCATGGCCCGGTCGCGCAGACCGAGCGGATCGCCGCTTTCCGGCGCGGCCAGCAGTGCTTCGACATCGGCTTCGGAGAGGGATTTGGGCAGGGGCCGACCCAGTTGCGGCAGATCCACCTGCAAGGTCGGATCGCTGGCGATCACCCCCTCGCGCAGCAGGTAGCGGAAAAAACCGCGCAGGCCGGAGAGGAAGCGCGCCGTGGAGCGGGCCTTGTAGCCGGCATCGACACGCCAGGCCAGGTGATCGAGGATCGGCTCGCGCCCCGCCTCGACCAGCCCCAGACCGCGCTCGCCCAGCCAGCCGTTGAACAACTCGAGATCGCTGCGATAGGCCGCACGGGTATGCGCCGAAAGCCCCTTCTCCAGCCAGAGGGATTCGAGGAAATGCTCGATCTGCGGATGTTCGACGGCAGGCATGCTGATCCTTGCAAACACGAACGAAAGAGCGCCGCCCGCGGAGCCTGACGACCCGCTGGCGACGGTAGCCCGGTCAGGCCGCCTCGTCCCTTTCCACGGGAAAGTCAGGCAGTATCGCCCGCGGCCGCTTTTCCTCGTCGATGGCGACGAAGCTGAACACGCCGGTGATCGCCTTCTCGCGGGTACCGCAATACATTCCCTCGACGAAGATTTCCACCTCGACCTTGCAACTGGTGTTGCCGACCTTCACCACCCGGCCGACCAGCTCGACGATCGAGCCGCCTGGGATCGGGTGTTTGAAATCGACCCGGTCCGAGGAAACCGTGACGGTCGGCAGCCGGCAGAAGCGCGTTGCGGTGATGAACGAGATCTCGTCCATCCAGCCCAGCGCGGTGCCGCCGAACAGGGTGTTGTGGTGGTTGGTGGTGAACGGAAAGACCGCTTTGGTGATGCGGGTTTCGGACAACTCGATCCGACGCTGGATTTCTTGCTCTCTAGGGGTCATGCCACTACTTCCCGATGAAAGAATAGATGGCTGCCACTGGCGGGATGTTGTTGTTGTGCGCTGCAAGGCAGAACTAACCTGCCCATCGATAGGCGTACAAACGAAAAAGCAGCCTTGCGGCTGCTTCTTCGTTGAGAAAAGCATCGATCAGGAAAGCTTTTCCTTGATACGAGCCGCCTTGCCGGACAGGTCGCGGAGATAATACAGCTTGGCCTTGCGCACGTCACCGCGGCGCTTGACGGAGATGCTCTCGACCAGCGGGCTGTAGGTCTGGAAAGTACGCTCGACGCCCACGCCGCTGGAGATCTTGCGCACGGTGAAGGCGCTGTTCAGGCCGCGGTTGCGCTTGCCGATGACCACACCCTCGAAAGCCTGCAGACGCTGGCGATCGCCTTCCTTCACCTTGACCTGCACGATCACGGTGTCGCCCGGGGCGAAGGCCGGAATTTCTTTGCTCATCTGCTCGGCTTCGAGCTGCTGAATGATCTTGTTGGTCATCTAATGCTCCTAAGACAAGCTCCTGGCCTGCCATCGATACGTTAACTATCGTCCCGCTGGCGAAGGTATTCCGCCAACAGCTTTTGCTCTTCTCCAGAAAGCGAGCGGCTATCCAGAAGATCGGCGCGACGCTCCCAGGTCCGCCCAAGGGACTGCTGCAAACGCCAGCGCCGGATGTGTTCATGATTGCCGCTGAGCAGCACCTCGGGAACACCTTTGCCCTCATACACCTCCGGGCGGGTGTAGTGCGGGCAGTCGAGCAGGCCGTCGCTGAACGAGTCCTCCTCGGCGGAATCCGCGTGCCCCAACGCTCCAGGCAACAACCGCGTCACCGCATCGATCAGCACCATCGCCGGCAGTTCCCCGCCGGAAAGCACGTAGTCGCCGATCGACCACTCCTCGTCGACGTGGGCCTCGATGAAACGCTCGTCGATGCCCTCGTAGCGGCCGGCGATGAGGATCAGCGCCTCCTCGCGGGCCAGTTCGCGCACCGCCTGCTGCGTCAGCGGACGGCCCTGGGGCGACAGGTAGATCACCTTCGCCCGCCCCCCGGTCGCCTGCCTGGCGGCGGCCAGGGCACGCTCCAGAGGCTGGATCTTCATCACCATGCCGGGCCCGCCGCCGAACGGACGATCATCCACCGTCTGGTGGCGGTCCTCGGTGAAACTGCGCGGATTCCAGCAATTGAGTTCGAGCCGCCCCTGCTTCACCGCACGGCTGGTGATGCCGTAATCGCGAATCGCGGCGAACATTTCCGGAAAGATGCTGATGACTTCGACGTGCACGGTCAGAAATCCGCATCCCAGTCCACCCGCATCTCGCCGGCCGCCAGATCGACCTGCAACACGCACTGCTCCGTATAGGGCAACAGGCGCTCGCGATCGTCCAAACTGCCGCTGCAAGGCTTGACCACCAGCACATCGTTCGCGCCGGTCTCCAGCAGATGGTCGATCCTGCCGAGCAACCGGCCCGCCTGATCGATCACTCGCAAGCCTTCCAGCTGACGCCAGTAGTACTCGCCCTCTTCTAGATCGGGCAGTTGAGCGAGGGGGACACAGACCTCGTAATCCGCCAAGGCTCGCGCCTCGTCGCGATCATCGATCCCTTTCAGCTTGGCCACCAGAACCTTGCCCTGCAGGCGTCCCCGGACCAGCTCTACCTGCCGCAGCTCATCGCCGTGCCTGAGCGTCCAGCGACGATATTCCAGCAGGTTGTCGATCGGATCGGTGAAGGAATAGACCTTCACGTCTCCGCGAACGCCATGCACCGAGGTGATTTTGCCGAGAACGATCAGCTCGTCGGCGGATGCTGGCGTCGCTTCCATATCGGACTCAGGCGATCGCCTTGGCAGCTTCCTTGAGCAGCTGGGCAACGCGCTCGGACGGCTGGGCACCCTGGCTCAGCCAGTAGGCGGCACGATCCTGATCCACGGACAGCTTCGCTTCGGCACCCGAAGCGATCGGATTGAAGAAACCGATACGCTCGACAAAACGACCGTCACGGGCGTTGCGGCTGTTGGTCACGGTCAGGTGGTAGAAGGGGCGCTTCTTGGAGCCGCCACGGGCAAGACGGATGGTTACCATGTGAACATCGTTCCTGTAGTCGGTGTGCTGCAAAACCAGATTGCGCACTGGGCTCATAGCCCGAAAGGCCGCATATTCTAAAGGTTATGCGGCGTTTTGCAAACGGCTTTTCGGCCGTTGCTTGACAAACGTCGCCCCGAGCCACCCAATGGCCGGCGCGACCGACGGCTCGATCGAGCCGACCAAACCCGCCATCAGAGCTTGGGCGTCCGCCCTCCCGGGAACATGCCGCTCATGCCGCGCATCATCTTGGCCATGCCTCCCTTGGCGGTGAACTTCTTCATCATCTTCTGCATCTGCTTGTGCTGCTTGATCAGCCGGCCGACATCCTGCACCTGGGTGCCGGAGCCGAGCGCGATGCGGCGCTTGCGCGAGCCGCTGATCAGCTCCGGATCGCGGCGCTCGGCCGGGGTCATGGAGTTGATGATCGCCTCCATCTGCATCAACTGCTTCTCCGCCACGCCCTGGGCGCTGCCCATCTGCGCCAGGTTGATGCCACCGATAGCCGGCAGCTTGTCCATCAGACCGCCCAGCCCGCCCATGCTCTTCATCTGCTGCAGCTGGTCGCGAAAGTCCTCCAGATCGAAGCCCTTGCCCTTCTTCAGCTTGCTGGTGAGCTTTTCGGCTTTCTCGCGGTCGAGCTTGTGCTCGGCTTCCTCGATCAGACTGAGCACGTCGCCCATGCCGAGAATGCGCGAAGCCATGCGATCCGGATGGAAGGGCTCCAGCGCCTCGCTCTTCTCGCCCATGCCGATGAACTTGATCGGCTTGCCGGTGATGTAGCGGACCGACAGGGCCGCACCGCCGCGGGCATCGCCGTCCACCTTGGTCAGCACCACGCCGGTCAACGGCAGGGCGTCGCCGAAAGCCTTGGCGGTGTTGGCGGCATCCTGGCCGGTCATCGCGTCGACCACGAACAGGGTCTCGACCGGCTTGACGGCGGCATGCAGGAGCCTGATCTCCTCCATCATCTCGGCGTCGACATGCAGGCGGCCGGCGGTATCCAGCAACACCACGTCGATGAATTTGAGCCGGGCTTCGCGGATCGCCGCCTGGGCAATATCCACCGGCTTCTGGCTGGCATCGGACGGGAAGAAGGTGACACCGACCTCCCCGGCCAGGGTTTCCAGCTGCTTGATCGCCGCCGGACGATAGATATCGGCGGAGACCACCAGGACCGACTTCTTCCGGCGCTCCTTGAGGAAGCGCGCCAGCTTGCCCACCGTGGTGGTCTTGCCCGCCCCCTGCAGACCGGCCATCAGTACCACCGCCGGCGGTGCCGCATTCAGCGCCAGATCCTCGTTGGCCGCCCCCATCAGCTCTTCCAGCTCGGCGCGGACGATCTTCACGAAGGCCTGCCCCGGGGTCAGGCTCTTCGAGACTTCGGTGCCGACGGCACGCTCCTTGATCCGATTGACGAACTCCTTGACCACCGGCAACGCGACATCGGCCTCGAGCAGGGCCATGCGCACCTCGCGCAGGGTGTCCTTGATGTTGTCCTCGGTCAGCCGGGCCTTGCCGGTGACGTGGCGAAGGGTCTGGGAGAGACGGTCGGTAAGGTTTTCGAACATGCGCGTTCCTTATCAGGCTCTGGAGAACCCAGGGTGGGCTTGCAGCGGGTCGCCGATTATAAACGAAGGGGCCTCGAGCCGACACCGCCGGCAGTCTTTCGTGAGAAGCCCGTTATATGCCAAACTCCGGGCTTTAGGCCCCGCCAGACACGGACCCATGCACCCACTGCTGCCCAGCCTCGCCGCCGCCGGTCTATACGCCTCCGCCACGCTCTACCAGGGCATGCGCCTGGCGAAACGCAGCCTGCCGGACAAGCGCCTGCTGATCCTGCTGGGCATCCTGGCTTTGGTCGCCCATGGCTTCAGCCTGGTCCCGCAGCTGCTGGGACCGAACGGGCTGACCCTGCACTTCTTCAATGCCTCCAGCCTGATCGCTGCCGCGGTGGTGGCCCTGACCCTGCTCGCCAGCTGCTACATGCCGGTGGAGAACCTGCTGCTGCTATTGCTGCCGCTGAGCACGCTCACCGTGCTGCTGGCCCAGTTCATGCCAGTCGGAACCCTGCACGGGATCGACGAAGAGCCTGGAATTCTCGCCCACATCCTGCTGTCGATCCTTGCCTACGGCATGCTCACCATCGCCATGGTCCAGTCCCTGCTGCTCCTGCTGCAGGACCATCAGCTGAAGCACAAGCATCCTTCCGGCCTGACCCGCAACTTTCCGCCGCTCCAAACCATGGAGAGCCTGCTGTTCGGCTTTCTCTGGGCCGGCTGGGGTCTGCTCTCGCTGTCGCTGCTCTCCGGCTGGCTGTTTCTCGACGACCTGTTCGCCCAGCATCTGGTGCACAAGACCCTGCTCGCCTGCCTGGCCTGGCTGGTCTTTTCAGCCCTACTGGTCGGCCGCCACCGGCTCGGCTGGCGCGGGCATACGGCCGTCCGCTGGACCCTGAGCGGCTTCTGCCTGCTCATGCTCGCCTACTTCGGCAGCAAACTGGTCCGCGAATTCATCCTGCATGTCTAACCCCGATCGAGAGATCGTCCGGACATGGGCGGACAACGCCCACCCTAAAGCAAGGCCGCGGGACAAAGCGCCTCGCCCATTGCCCTGACATACCCCAGGCTCCCCGCGAAAGACCTGTCCCCGTTTTCCCGATGGACCTGCCGGTCTTCCCGCTGCCGTGCGCGGCACGGACAACCAGCCGCAGGAAAACGGCGCCCGAATCATCGACGGCACCGGCGGCCGAATGAGCCGAGCGGCCGGAGTCATTACAGCTGCACCTCGACGGCCTGCGCGGCACGCGTCGCTCTCTGCCGCGCGGCCTCCACCGAGGCGTCCCGCGCCAGGGCCACCCCCATCCGCCGCTGCCCCGCCACCTCCGGCTTGCCGAACAGCCGCAGAGCGGTGTCCGGCTCGGCGAGCGCTCCATCCAGATTGGCGAAGCTCGCCTGACGGGAACAGCCCTCGACCAAGATCACCGCCGAAGCGGCCGGGCCGAACTGGCGAACTGCCGGAATCGGCAGGCCGAGAATGGCCCGCGCATGCAGGGCGAACTCGGAGAGATCCTGGGAAATCAGCGTCACCAGGCCGGTATCGTGGGGGCGCGGCGAGACCTCGCTGAACCACACCCGATCGCCCTTGACGAACAGTTCGACACCGAACAGGCCACGCCCGCCCAGCGCCTCGGTGACTGTCCTGGCAATGCGCTCGGATTCGGCCTGCGCCTCGGGGGTCATCGCCTGCGGCTGCCAGGACTCCTGATAGTCGCCCTTCTCCTGGCGGTGGCCGATGGGGGCGCAGAAGGTGGTGCCGCCTGCGTGGCGCACGGTGAGTAGGGTGATTTCGTAGTCGAAGTCGATAAAGCCCTCGACGATCACCCGCCCCTTGCCGGCACGCCCGCCCTCCTGGGCATAGTCCCAGGCAGCCTGCAGCTGCTCCGCCCCCTTGACCAGACTCTGCCCCTTGCCGGAGGAACTCATGATCGGCTTGACCACACAAGGAAAACCGAGCGTCTCCGCCGCCGCACGGTACTCCTCGAAACTGTCGGCGAACCGGTAAGGCGAGGTCGGCAACCCCAGTTCCTCCGCCGCCAGGCGGCGGATGCCCTCGCGGTTCATGGTCAGATGGGCAGCGCGCGCACTGGGGATCACCGTGAAACCTTCGCTCTCCAGTTCGACCAGGGTCGCAGTGGCGATGGCCTCGATTTCCGGCACGATGTAATGGGGTTGCTCCCGCTCGATCACCGCGCGCAGGGCGGCGCCATCGAGCATGTTGATGACATGGCTGCGGTGGGCAACCTGCATGGCCGGCGCGTCGGCATAGCGATCCACGGCGATCACCTCCACGCCGAAGCGCTGCAACTCGATCACCACCTCCTTGCCCAGTTCGCCTGAGCCACACAGCAATACACGGGTCGCGCTCGGCGACAGCGGAGTTCCAATACGGGACATGGGTTTTCCTTCAACATGAGGGGCCTGCCTGCATTCGCGAGCAGGGACAGCCTAGGAGAGCAGGCCCTTGGCGCGGGCCCGTTCGGCGCACAATGCCAGTATTCGGCGACGCTCGACATTGTCCGATCGTCGCCAGCGCCTGATTTCATCCGCCGTACGCTGGCAGGCGAGGCAGATATCGTCATCATCCAAGGCGCACAACTGCACGCAGGGCGAAGGGACGGGCCGTTCGTCGCTCATCGATTTTCCGGCTCGAAATCCCGGACACTCCGCACGCACCGGGTGCCCGGCAGAGGGCGTTTCATCGCGGCATCCTCAGCTCGGCTCGACGAAGCTCGCCGGTTGCCGCCCGGTTTCGATCCCCGCATCGAACAGTAGATTCACCAGCTCGACCACCATCATCGCCGTCAGCCCCCAGATCTTGTACGGGCCATAGCGGTAACAGGGCACATAGTAGCTGTGCCCCTCGTGATCGATGCGATGGGTGGCTTCCCGCGGGTCCTCGCAGAAGAATGCCAGGGGTACCGAGAAGACTGCGGCGATCTCGCCGTCGTTGGGCCGGTATTCGACACCGTCGGGCACCAACGCCACGTAGGGCGTCACCCGGATGCCGTGGCGCGACACCAGCGGACTGAGCGGGCCGAGCACCTCGACCAGCCCCGGTGGCAGACCGACCTCCTCCTCCGCTTCGCGCAGGGCGGTACGGACCAGATCGAAATCCTCCGGATCGCGGCGACCGCCGGGAAAGGCCACTTCGCCGCCATGGGTGGACAAGCCGCTGGCCCGCAGGGTCAGCACCAACTCGGGGTCGTCGCTGCGGGTGATCGGCACCAGCACCGCGGCTTCGGGAAAGCGTCCGCCGGCATCCAGGGGGCGGGGCGAATAGTTGCGCACGCGTCGGAGTAGGTCTTCCTGCATCGTCATTCTCTATCTTTACTCCATAAAAACATCATGGCACGAACCGCACAACCCTCCCAACCCCAGTCCCGCCCACGGCGACGGGCCGGCAACGACACCCGGGAAAACCTATGAAATTCTGCAGCCAATGCGGCCATCCGGTGAACTGGCAGACGCCCAGCGGCGACCATCGCCCGCGCTTCGTCTGCCCGGCCTGCCACACCGTGCATTATCAGAACCCCAGGATAGTCGCCGGCTGCCTGCCGCTCTGGGGCGAGCAGGTCCTGCTGTGCCGGCGCGCCATAGAACCGCGCCGCGGCCTCTGGACCCTGCCCGGCGGGTTCATGGAGAACAACGAAACCATGGAGCAGGCGGCGGCCCGGGAAACCCTGGAGGAAGCCTGCGCACAAGTGGAAGGACTCGAGCTGTACACCCTGTTCGACCTGCCACACATCCATCAGGTGCATGTATTCTTCCGCGCCCGCATGGTCGACGCGAACTTTGCCGTCGGCGAGGAAAGCCTCGAGGTGCAACTGTTTCACGAAGCCGAAATACCCTGGCCGGAGCTGGCTTTCCCGACCGTCGGTCATACCCTAGAATATTTCTTCAAGGATCGGCTCCACCAGCTCTACCCGGTGCGCAACGAGCCACTTGCGCCCTTGAGCGCAATCCCAATAACTTCCCTGAACAAACCTGACCGCTGACTTATATGGAACTTTCGATGCGCTGGTTACTTGCATTCCTTTGCCTGTTTCTAGCCGGCCTCTCGCAGGCCAGTGTCCCCCCTGCCGGCGACGAGCGAATCGTCGACAAGGTGCTGGTAGTGAAATCCGAACGCAAGCTGCTCCTGCTCAGCAAGGGGCAGCCTCTCAAATCCTACAAGGTGTCCCTGGGCAAGCAGCCCAGGGGACCCAAGCTGCGCGAAGGCGACCTGCGCACCCCGGAGGGGATCTACTGGATCGACTGGCGCAAGACCAGCGACAAGTTCAACCTGTCCATGCATATTTCCTACCCCAACATCCGCGACCTGACCCGCGCCGAGGCCGAGGGGGTGCCGCCCGGCAGCATGATCATGCTCCATGGCACACCCCTGGATGAGCAGTATCCCGAGTGGTACTTCAGCGGACTCGACTGGACCAACGGCTGCATCGCCATGCGCAACGACGACATCCGCGAAGTCTGGAGCCTGGTCAGAGACGGTACCCTGATCGAAATCCGCCCCTGAGCACAAAAGACAAGCCCCGACTCGCCGCTGACGAGCCGGGGCTTCGTTCGTGCCCGGAAGGGACTCAGAACTGCATGTCGGACAGCCGCCACACCTCGAAGGCCGGCGTTTCGTAGGGATGGCTCTTCTTCAGCGCCTTGACGGCGTCATGAATCCGCTCGTCGGCGACCGCCATTTCCACTTTCCACTCCTCCACCTGCTCCAGCTCGCCGGCCTGCCCCTGATATGGCTGGCTGCCCTCCAACGGACGATACTGCCCCTGCCCCAGAGCCTGCCAGCAGCAACGGTCGTAAGCCCCGATGTGCCCGCCTCCGGCGGCGAACACCGCATCCTTGACCGTTTCCACATGACTCTCCGGTACGAAAAAGCACAGCTTGTACATCGGCATCTCCCGAAGGCGGGGCAGGCTCCGCTGCCGACACAGTCTCGCGCACTGCCCCCAGGTTGAAAGGTGCAGCGCTCGGCGACCGCACCCCGGAAAACGGCGTCGCCGCCCGGTCAGTCCACCCAGACCCGGGCGTTGCGGAACATCCGCAGCCAGCCGGCGTCTTCCTGCCAGGCCTCCGGATGCCAGGAGTTCTGCACGGCGCGGAACACCCGCTCCGGGTGCGGCATCATGATGGTCACCCGGCCGTCGCGACTGGACAGCCCGGTGATCCCCCGCGGCGAGCCGTTGGGGTTGGCCGGATAGCGCTCGGTGACCTTGCCGTGGTTGTTGACGAAGCGCAGCGCCACGCAGCCGGACAGGTCGGCTTCGAGCAGGGCCTCCTCGCTCTCGAACTCGGCATACCCCTCGCCGTGGGCGATGGCGATCGGCAGGCGCGAGCCGGCCATGCCCTGCAGGAAGATCGAGGCGGACTCCTGCACCTGGACCATGGCCACCCGCGCCTCGAACTGCTCCGAGCGGTTGCGCACGAAGTGCGGCCAGAACTCGGTGCCGGGGATCAGCTCGTGGAGGTTGGACATCATCTGGCAACCGTTGCACACGCCAAGGGCGAAGCTGTCCTTGCGCTCGAAGAAGGCCTGGAAGGCGTCGCGGGCGCGGGTATTGAACAGGATCGACTTGGCCCAGCCCTCGCCGGCGCCGAGCACGTCGCCATAGGAGAAGCCGCCGCAGGCCGCCAACCCCTTGAACTCGGCGAGATCGACGCGCCCGGCGAGGATGTCGCTCATGTGCACGTCGACCGCGGCGAAGCCGGCACGGTCGAAGGCCGCCGCCATCTCCACCTGGCCGTTGACGCCCTGCTCGCGGAGGATCGCCACCTGCGGGCGAACGCCCTTCTTGATATAGGGCGCGGCGATGTCCTGCTCGACGTCGAAGGAGAGCTTCACCGACAGTCCGGGGTTGTCTTCCTCAAGGAGGACATCGAACTCCTGATCGGCGCACTCGGCATTGTCGCGCAGGCGCTGGATCTGGTAGCTGGTCTCGCTCCACTGGCGCTGCAGCACGCGGCGCGCGGCGGCGAACACCGTCTCGCCATCGAAGCCGATGGCCACCTCGGCACCGTTGACCGGACGGCCGATCGCCGCCACGCAGTCGCCCAGACCGGCAGCGCTGAACTGCGCCAGCACTTTCGGGGTGACGTCCTGGCGTACCTGGATCACCGCCCCCAGCTCCTCGCTGAACAGCACGCCGGCCAGCTCGTCGCGGCCGTCGGCCAGGGCATCGAGGCAGAGATCCAGACCGCAGTGACCGGCGAAGGCCATCTCCAGCACGGTAGCCAGCAGGCCGCCGTCGGAGCGGTCGTGGTAGGCCAGCAGATGACCGTCGACGTTCAGCCCCTGGATCACCGCAAAGAAGGCCTTGAGGTCCTCGGCATCGTCGACGTCCGGCACCTCGCGACCGAGCTTGCCGTACACCTGGGCGAGGATCGAACCGCCCAGGCGGTTCCGGCCGCGCCCCAGGTCGATCAGGATCAGGTCGGTCTCGCCCTTGTCCAGACGCAGCTGCGGCGTCAGGGTGCGGCGCACATCCCGTACCGGAGCAAAGCCGGAGACGATCAGCGACAGTGGCGCGGTGACGCTCTTGTCCTCGCCCGCCTCCTGCCAGCGGGTCTTCATCGACATGGAGTCCTTGCCCACCGGGATGGCGATGCCCAGCGCCGGGCACAGCTCCATGCCAACTGCCCTGACGGTGTCGTACAGACGGGCGTCCTCGCCCGGGTGGCCGGCGGCGGCCATCCAGTTGGCCGACAGCTTGATGTCGGAGATCGTCGCGATGCTCGCCGCCGCCAGGTTGGTGAGGGTCTCGCCGATCGCCATGCGCCCGGAGGCCGGGGCATCCAGCAGGGCCAACGGGGTGCGCTCGCCCATCGCCATGGCTTCGCCGGTGTAGACGTCGAAGCTGGTGGCGGTCACGGCGCAGTCGGCCACCGGCACCTGCCACGGGCCGACGAACTGGTCGCGGGCCACCAGGCCGGTGATCGAACGGTCGCCGATGGTGATCAGGAAGCTCTTGCTGGCCACTGCCGGGTGATGCAGCACGCGCTCGACCGCTTCGTCCAGCGCGAGGCCGGCGGCGCTGAAGTCGTCGCCCAGCTCGGTCTCGCGACTCACCGAACGGTGCATGCGCGGCGGCTTGCCGAGCAGCACTTCGAGCGGCATGTCCACCGGTTTGTTGCCGAAGTGGCTGTCGCCCACGGTGAGCTGACGCTCCCCCGTGGCCTCGCCGACCACCGCGAACGGGCAGCGCTCGCGCTCGCAAATGGCCTTGAAAGTCTCGAAGTCGGCGGCGTCGACGGAAAGCACATAGCGCTCCTGCGACTCGTTGCACCAGATTTCCAGCGGGCTCATGCCCGGCTCGTCGTTGGGCACCTTGCGCAGCTCGAAGCGACCGCCGCGGCCACCGTCGTTGATCAGCTCGGGCAGGGCGTTGGACAGGCCGCCGGCACCGACGTCGTGGATGAACTTGATCGGGTTCTGCTCGCCCAGCTGCCAGCAGCGGTCGATGACTTCCTGGCAGCGGCGCTCCATTTCCGGGTTCTCGCGCTGCACCGAGGCGAAATCCAGGTCGGCCGAGCTGGCGCCGGTGGCCATCGACGAGGCGGCGCCGCCGCCCAGGCCGATCAGCATCGCCGGGCCGCCGAGCACGATCAGCTTGGCGCCGACCGAGATCTCGCCCTTCTGCACGTGCTCGGCACGGATGTTACCGAGGCCGCCGGCGAGCATGATCGGCTTGTGGTAGCCGCGCACTTCCTCGCCACGCGGAGTGTCGATGGCCTGCTCGAAGGTGCGGAAGTAGCCGGTCAGGGCCGGACGGCCGAACTCGTTGTTGAACGCGGCGCCGCCCAGCGGCCCCTCGATCATGATGTCCAGCGCGCTGACGATCCGCTCGGGCTTGCCATAGGCCTTCTCCCACGGCTGCTCGAAACCGGGAATCTGCAGGTTGGAGACGGTGAAGCCGACCAGCCCGGCCTTGGGCTTGGCGCCGCGCCCGGTGGCGCCCTCGTCGCGGATCTCGCCGCCGGAGCCGGTGGAGGCGCCGGGGAACGGGGCGATGGCGGTCGGGTGGTTGTGGGTCTCCACCTTCATCAGGATGTGCACCGCTTCCTGGCTGGCGGCGTACTCGCCGGTACCCGGCTGCGGGAAGAAGCGCCCGGCGGTGAAGCCCTCGATCACCGAGGCGTTGTCCTTGTAGGCGCTCAATACGCCTTCGCGATGCATCTCGTAGGTGTTCTTGATCATGCCGAACAGGGACTTCTCCTGCGCCTGCCCGTCGATGTCCCAGCTGGCGTTGAAGATCTTGTGCCGGCAGTGCTCGGAGTTGGCCTGGGCAAACATCATCAGCTCGACGTCGTGGGGATTGCGCCCCAGCTCGCCGAAGCTCTTCACCAGGTAGTCGATCTCGTCCTCGGCCAGGGCCAGGCCCAGCCCGGTGTTGGCGGCTGCCAGCGCAGCGCGGCCGCCGCCCAGCACGTCGACCACGGTCAGTGGCTTGGGCTGGGCGTGGCTGAACAGGCCGGCCGCCTGCTCCAGGCTGTCCAGCACCAGCTGGGTCATGCGATCGTGCAGCAGCGAGGCGATCAGTTGGGCGTCGGTCTCGGAAAACTCGCCGGCGACGTAGTAGGCGATGCCGCGCTCCAGACGCTGGATCTTGTCCAGGCCGCAGTTGCGGGCGATGTCGGTGGCCTTGCTCGACCAGGGCGAGATGGTGCCGAAGCGCGGCAGGACCAGAAACAGCCGCCCCACGGGTTCCTGCACCGGCACGCTGGGACCGTACCGGAGCAGGCGGGCCAGCACCTTCTCGTCGTCGCCCTCGAGGGCGGCAGTCACCTCGGCGAAGTGGGCAAACTCGGCATACACTCCGCTGACGGTGGGGACCTTCTGGGTCAACCGATCGAGCAGCTTGCCGTGACGGAAGGTGGAAAGGGCGGGAGCGCCGCGCAGGATCAACATCGTCGGAACAGCCTCGAAGGGGGAGCATTGAAGCGGTCCATTCTACTCCATGGAGGCGCCGGACGCTAAGGACGCCAGGCCGGCAAGCCGCGCAGGAGCACGCGCCGACGGCCACGCCATTCGCCTACCGATTTGCGTATACTACGTCCATGACCGACCGAACCGCGCTCCGCGGGCGCCGCGCCCACCGGCTACTGCCGACCTTACTTTTCCTGACGCTCATGGGTTGCAGCGAGTCCCCCCGGCCGTCGACCCTCGAACGCGTCCAGGAGGAAGGCGTGTTGCGGGTCGTCACCCGCAACAGCCCGGCCACCTATTTCCAGGACCGCAACGGCGAGACCGGCTTCGAGTACGAACTGGTCAAGCGCTTCGCCGACGAGCTGGGCGTCGGCCTGCAGATCGAGACCGCGGACAACCTCGAGGCCATCTTCCTTCTGCTCAACCGGCCCAAGGGCCCGGAACTGGCCACCCCCGGCCTGATCCCCGGCAAGGCACAGAGTCGCCTGGTGCTGTTTTCCCGGCCCTACATGGAGATCACCCCCCAGGTCGTCTACCGCAACGGCCAACGCCGCCCCACCCGCCCGCAGGACCTGGTCGGCAAACGCATCCTGGTCCTCAAGGGCAGCAGCCATGCCGACCAGTTGGCGGAGATCAAACAGCAGCTGCCGGAGCTGAAATACGAGGAAACCGCCGAACTGGAGATCGCCGACCTGCTGAACATGGTCGACGAAGGCCAGATCGACCTGACCCTGGTCGACTCCAACGAGCTGGCGATGAACCAGGTGTACTTCCCCAACGTACGCGTGGCCTTCGACCTGGGCGATGCCCGCGCGCTGAGCTGGGCAGTGGCCGCCGGCAGCGACCGCAGCCTGCTGGAGAAGGTCGACACCTTCCTCGCCCAGGCCCAGAAGAAGGGCATCCTGCAGCAGCTGAAGGAGCGCTACTACGGGCATGTCGAGGTGCTCGGCTATGTCGGCGCCTACACCTTCGCCCAGCATCTGCAGCAGCGCCTGCCGCGCTACGAACAGCACTTTCGCGAGGCGGCGAAGAAACAGGGAGTCGACTGGCGCCTGCTGGCCGCCATCGGCTACCAGGAATCCCAGTGGCAGGCCAGCGTCACCTCCAAGACCGGGGTCCGCGGCCTGATGATGCTCACCCAGCGGACGGCCGAGGCCATGGGCGTGGCCAACCGCCTGGACCCCAAGCAGAGCATCCACGGCGGCGCCAAGTACTTCATCCATGTCCTCCAGAGCCTGCCGGAGAGCATCCAGGAACCCGACCGCAGCTGGTTCGCCCTGGCTGCCTACAACGTCGGCAACGGCCATCTCGACGACGCCCGCAAGCTGGCCAAGGCCGAAGGCCTGAATCCCGACAAGTGGCTGGACGTGAAGAAGATGCTGCCGCGCCTGGCGGAAAAGAAATGGTATGGCAAGACTCGCTACGGCTATGCCCGCGGTGGCGAACCCGTGCACTTCGTCGCCAACATCCGCCGCTACTACGACATCCTCACCTGGGTGACCCAGCCGCAGATGGAAGGCTCGCGCATCGCCGAAAGCGGTCTGCACGTGCCCGGCCTGCCGAAGGGCGAGCCGCCGGCCGCCAAGCCGCAGCTGTAGTCCCCGCCCGCCTCAACCGCGCCGCGCCTTGAAGAAGGCCTTGAGGATCGCCCCGCACTCCTCCGCCAACAGCCCCCCCTCGATCAGCGCCCGGTGGTTGAGAAAATCCTGGGCGAAGAACTCCCCGCGACTGACCGCCACCCCGGCACGCGGCTCGGCGGCGCCGAACACCACCCGGGCGATGCGCGCATGGACGATCAGCCCCGCGCACATGCTGCAGGGCTCCAGCGTCACGTACAGAGTGCTGCCGGGCAGCCGGTAGTTGTCCAGCGCGGCAGCGGCGGCGCGGATCGCCACCATCTCGGCATGGGCACTGGGGTCTCGGCGGGAGATCGGGCAATTGAAGCCGCGCCCGACGATCTCGCCCGCCCGCACCAGCACGGCGCCCACCGGCACCTCGCCCAGTCCGGCCCCTTCGGCGGCCAGGACCAGTGCCTCGCGCATGAAACGTTCGTCCTGGCTACGGTCGATGATCTGCAGGTTCTTCATGGATAAGGATCGGGTCGGGAATGAGAAAACCGGGGCTGCGCCCTATGCCACCTTGATCGCTGCCATCAGCCCCGTCTCCATGTGGTCGACGACATGGCAGTGGAACATCCACACCCCGGGATTGTCCGCCACCAGGGCGACCCGCGCCGTCTCGTTGCGCCCCAGCAGGTAGGTGTCGGTGAAATAGGGGACGATCGTCCGGCGGTTGGAGTCCAGCACCTTGAAGGCCATCCCGTGCAGGTGGATCGGGTGCTGGTACTGGCTGACGTTGCGCAGCTCGAAGAGGTAGCTGCGACCCTGCTGCAGGGTCGCGATGGGCCGTTCGGCGCAGCTCCGGTCGCCGATGTCCCAGGCCTGGCCGTTGATCTGCCAGAACTTGAAGGCCCCCCCCGGCGTCACGCTCTCCGACAGGGCCCCGGCCCACTCGACGTTGAAACGCAGGGTTTCGGCCTGCGCCAGATCGGGCTCGGCGAGGGAGTTGGCCGGCAGGGCCGCCGGCCAGTCGCCGGGCACCTCGCCGCCGGTCACGCTCTTCAGGGTCGCCAGGCGCAGCGGACCGTTGCGCAAGGACAGTTCCGCCCCTGCCGCCGGCACCCGCAGGCCCAGCTCGAGGCGCATGCCCGGCCCCAGCCAGTACTCCTCGCCCAGCGGACGCGGCGCGACGGGATGGCCGTCCAGCGCGTAGATACGCGCCTCGGCGTCCGGCAGACCGAGGCGATAGGTCAGGGTATTGTCGAGGTTGAGAATTCGCAGGCGCACGATCTGCCCGGCCGGCAGCTCGAGGGTCGGCAGCGCCTCGCCGTTGACCGTGGCCAGCCGCCCCGGCGTACCGCCGCGGGCCGCTTCGCGCGGCACGCTGAACGCGCTGAAGACACCCTGCGCGTCGACATGCCAGCTCTTCAAGGTCAGCGTGCGCTCATGCCGAAACCCCGTCGGCTCGCGCTCCTCGACGATCAGCGGACCGACCAGCCCGCGGCCGAGCTGCTCACCGCTGGCGGTGTGCGGGTGGTACCAGAAGCTGCCGGCGTCCGGCACCCGGAAACGGTAGTCGAAATACTCGCCCGGCAGCACCGGCAACTGCGACACATAGGGCACGCCGTCCATCTCCAGCGGCAGACGGATGCCGTGCCAGTGGATGGTGCTCGGCTCGGGCAGGCGGTTGACGAAACGCACCCGCAGCCAGTCGCCCTGCCGCGCCCGCAGCTCCAGCCCCGGCGCCTGGCCGCCGTAGGCCCAGACGGACGTCCGATGCCCGGGCACCAGTTCCACGTCCAGCGGCGCGGCGATCAACTCGTAGTCGTGGGTTTTCGCCTCGCCCGGCCGGCCCAGCCAATAGCGCGCACCGCCGGCGCCCAGGCCGAGCACGGAAACGCCGGCCAGGCCGGCAAGGATCTGTCTGCGGGTAAAATTCATGGAGTCAGTCTCCTGCCCATGGCACAGCCACCGGGCGGTCGATCGTCGGCACGGCATCCCGCCATCGATGAAATATTTTCTCATTATCCATCGGGATCAACCATCGCCGCATCAAGCATTCCGTGCCGAACAACGTTTCCGGCAACGAGCCGGATGCACGGCGGGGCAACTGCGAACAACCCGCACCGCCTGGCGAAATCGGGACCGACAGAAAAACGAAAACCCCATGGCCGTCGTGGCCATGGGGTTCCGGGGTGTTGGCGAAAGCGGTGGCGATCAGGCGCCGCCCGGCTCTCCGGTGAACTCGACCAGCAAGTCTTCGTCGGTGACGATGGTCTGGCAGGCCAGACGGTAGGTCGGCGGGATATCGCGCACGTTGGCGCGCTCCTCTTCGGACTTCGGCAGCTTGCCGACGGACTTGAGCACGTTCCGCTCCTTGTCGGTCAGCATCATCGCCTTGACACGCTCGCCATCGAGGTGGGTGATCTTGACCAGACAGGAACCGCAATTACCATCCTGACACTCGAAAGGAATCTTGATGCCGTTTTCCTGAGCCACACCCAGCAATGTGGAACGCTTGCCGGCAACTGCTTCGACTTTCTTGTTGTGCGGCATGAGCGGCGAGGAGAAATAGATCGTAGCCATACAAAAATCCTTTCTGCAATTAATTACCAGACCAACTCGCGTGCCTATATTGCAATAACTGCGAATATGCACGAACAACAAACAGCAACTTTGCGAAGTTGTAAAGCTCTGTAGAGACAACCCCTTACGGTGGGACTGTGAGGACGATAGTACTTACGAAATTCCACCAACACAATGATTTTAATCACGCGAAAGTTTCGGAAAAATTTCCACCCGAATCATTAGCAAGACATCAAAACAAACTTTCATCTGAGTCGGCGGAACTTCCTACACACTTCTTATTTGCATCAAGTTCTCAAATGAGAACGATATATCGAACATCATCATCCCGCGATGTCGACCGCACCGGAGAAACGCAAGCCGGCCCGGCCGGCTTTTCCGAACGACAAGAAACCGCCGGCCGACGTCCGGAAGGAGGTCGGCGGCGGGATGGCGCAAAGTGCACGGGAAGCAGGCGGACGTCGGCCACACGGGCCGACGCCTCACTCCCACTCGATGGTCGCCGGCGGCTTGCTCGACACGTCGTAGGTGACGCGGGAGATGCCGTCGATCTCGTTGATGATCCGGTTGGAGACCTTCTCCAGCAGCTCGTAGGGCAGGTACGCCCAGCGGGCGGTCATGAAGTCGACGGTTTCCACCGCACGCAGGGCGACCACCCAGGCGTAGCGACGGCCGTCGCCGACCACGCCGACCGACTTCACCGGCTGGAACACCACGAAGGCCTGGCTGGTCTTGTGGTACCAGTCGAAGTTGCGCAGCTCCTCGATGAAGATGTGGTCGGCGCGACGCAGCAGGTCGGCGTACTCCTTCTTCACCTCGCCAAGAATGCGCACGCCCAGGCCCGGGCCGGGGAACGGGTGGCGGTAGACCATGTCGTAGGGCAGGCCCAGCTCCAGGCCGATCTTGCGCACCTCGTCCTTGAACAGCTCGCGCAGCGGCTCGACCAGCTTGAGGTTCATGTCCTCGGGCAGGCCGCCGACGTTGTGGTGGGACTTGATCACGTGGGCCTTGCCGGTCTTGGCGCCGGCCGACTCGATCACGTCCGGGTAGATGGTGCCCTGGGCGAGGAACTTGATGTTCTCGAGCTTGGCGGCCTCGGCGTCGAACACCTCGATGAAGGTGCGGCCGATAATCTTGCGCTTCTGCTCCGGGTCGGAGACGCCGGCCAGGTTGTCGAGGAACTGCGCCTCGGCGTCGGCGCGGATCACCTTGACGCCCATGTTCTCGGCGAACATCGCCATCACCTGGTCGCCCTCGTGCAGGCGCAGCAGGCCGTTGTCGACGAACACGCAGGTCAGCCGGTCGCCGATGGCGCGGTGCAAGAGCGCGGCGACCACCGAGGAGTCGACGCCGCCGGAAAGGCCGAGCAGCACGTTGGCGCCGCCGACCTGGGCGCGCACCTGGGCGATGGCGTCGTCGACGATGTTGGAGGGCGTCCACAGCGCCTCGCAGCCGCAGATCTCGCGCACGAAGCGGGTGAGGATGCGCCCGCCCTGCTTGGTGTGGGTCACCTCCGGGTGGAACTGCACGCCGTAGTAGCCGCGCTTGTCGTCGGCCATGGCGGCGATCGGGCAGCTCGGGGTGCTGGCCAGCACGTGGAAGCCTGCGGGAATCCCGGTGACCTTGTCGCCGTGGCTCATCCACACGTCGAGGCCGAACACGCCGTCGTCGTCCACGTGGTCCTCGATGCCGTCGAGCAGGCGCGCCTTGCCGACCACGTCGACGCGGGCGTAGCCGAACTCGCGCAGGTCCGAGCCCTGCACCTTGCCGCCAAGCTGCTCGGCCATGGTCTGCATGCCGTAGCAGATGCCGAAAAGCGGCACGCCGAGGTCGAACACCGCCTGCGGCGCGCGCGGGCTGTCGGCCTCGTGCACCGACTCCGGCCCGCCGGCGAGGATGATGCCGCGCGGGGCGAAGGCGCGGATGTCCTCGCTGCTCATGTCGAACGGGTGCAGCTCGCAATAGACACCGATCTCGCGCACCCGGCGGGCGATCAGCTGGGTGTACTGGGAACCGAAATCCAGGATCAGGATGCGGTGGGCGTGAATGTCTTGGTGGGCCATGGCCGTCTCTCGTAACGGAATTCACAAACGACGCGGGGCTGCCCCGTCTTTTCGCAACAGCAGCAGCCCCGTGTCGAGGATCGAAGCGCGGAATCAACCTACCCGGTAGTTCGGCGCTTCCTTGGTGATCTGCACGTCGTGCACGTGCGACTCGGCCATGCCGGCGCCGGTGATGCGCACGAACTCCGGCTTGGTGCGCATCGTCTCGATGTCGGCGCTGCCGGTATAGCCCATGGAGGCACGCAGGCCGCCCATCAGTTGGTGGATGATCGCCGCCAGCGCGCCCTTGTACGGCACGCGCCCCTCGATGCCTTCCGGCACCAGCTTCTCGGCGCCGGCCGAGGAGTCCTGGAAGTAGCGGTCGGACGAGCCCTGGCTCTGCGCCATGGCGCCCAGCGAGCCCATGCCGCGGTAGGCCTTGTAGGAGCGGCCCTGGAACAGCTCGACCTCGCCCGGCGCCTCCTCGGTGCCGGCGAACATCGAGCCCATCATCACGCAGTAGGCGCCGGCGACGATGGCCTTGGACAGGTCGCCGGAGAAGCGGATGCCGCCGTCGGCGATCAGCGGCACGCCGCTGCCCTCCAGCGCCGCGGCGACGTTGGCGATGGCGCTGATCTGCGGCACGCCGACCCCGGCGACGATCCGGGTGGTGCAGATCGAGCCCGGCCCGATGCCCACCTTGACGCCGTCCGCGCCGGCCTCGGCCAGCGCCTTGGCAGCCTCGCCGGTGGCGATGTTGCCGCCGATCACCTGGACCTCGGGGAAGTTCTGCTTGACCCAGCGCACCCGCTCGATCACTCCCTTGGAGTGGCCGTGGGCGGTGTCCACCACCACCACGTCGACCCCGGCGGCGACCAGCGCGGCCACCCGGTCCGGCGTCTCGGCACCGGTACCCACCGCAGCGCCGACGCGCAGGCGGCCCTGATCGTCCTTGCTGGCCAGCGGATAGGCCTTGGCCTTCTCGATGTCGTTAACGGTCATCATGCCCTTCAGGCGAAAGGCCTCGTCGACGATCAGCACGCGCTCGATGCGGTGCTTGTGCAGCAGCAGGCGGGCTTCGTCCTTGTCGGCGCCCTCGCGGACGGTGACCAGGCGTTCCTTCGGCGTCATCACCTCGCGCACCCGGGCATCCAGGCGGCTCTCGAAGCGCACGTCGCGGGAGGTGACGATGCCCACCAGATCGCCCTGGGAGAGCACCGGCACACCGGAGATGTTGTGCTGGCGGGTCAGATCGAAGAGGTCGCGGACGGTGGCGTCGGCGTCGATGGTGATCGGGTCCTTAACCACCCCGGCCTCGAAGCGCTTGACCTTGCGCACCTCGGCGGCCTGCTGCTCGATGGTCATGTTCTTGTGGATGATGCCGATGCCACCTTCCTGGGCCATGGCGATGGCCAGGCGGGCCTCGGTGACGGTATCCATGGCGGCGGACACCAGCGGAATGTTGAGCTCGATGCCGCGGGTCAGGCGCGTCTTGAGGCTGACATCCTTGGGCAGTACGTCGGAATATCCAGGGATGAGAAGAACGTCGTCAAAAGTCAGGGCTTCTTGACTGATACGCAGCATGGCGGGGGCTCCCAGGCGGGAAAAAATGGAAGCGCGACATTATACCCAGCCACCCGCCCCGGCTCAATGAGCGTAAGGACGCAGATCGTCTCCACTCAGCGCCCGGGCCACCGCGTTGTTGCGGTGGAAGCCGATCAGCAAGCGCTGCCGCGCCCGGGTGATGCCGACATGGAGCAGCCGTACCCGCTCGGGCAGCGCGCTTTCCGCCACCTCGCCCGGTGCCACGAAGGAGGCGTCGAGCAGCACCACCGCCGAAAACTCCAGCCCCTTGCTGCCCTGGATCGGCATGATCGCCACCTGATCCGTCTCGGCGCAGTAGCGCTCGCGAGCCGCGCGCTCGTCCAGCCAGAGGTGGGGAATGCCCAGCCCGGCCAAGGTCTCGGCCATCGCCTGGCCGGCACCACCCGCCGGGTAGAGCACGGCCATGTCCTTCCAGGACATGCCTTCGGCGTGCCATTGCCGCAGACACTCGGCGGCATGGGCCAGTTCGCCGGCCAGCCGCTCGAAACGGCGCAGCATCGGCAGCGGCCCCGAACCGCCGGCGGCCTGCGGCTCGACCAGCGGAATGTCGCCCTCGCCGGCCTGCAGATGCTCCCCGGCCAGACGCGCGGCGAATTCGAGGATTGCCCGGCTGTTGCGGTAGTTGCGACGGAGTACGCTGCTGCGGCCGCGGGCCTGGATGCCTACGCTGGCCAGGCTGAAGCCCAGCGCCGAGCGCTTCTTGTAGATCGACTGGGCGTCGTCGTAGAGCAGCAACAGCGAACCGCTCTCGGGATCGACCAGCCGGGTGAGCAGGCGCAGCCATTCCGGCTCGAAGTCGTGGCCCTCGTCGATCAGCAGCGCGCCGTACTGGTCGCCGGGAATCTGCCCGCGCGCCAGCCCGGCGATCACCGAGTCGGCGACGCGCCAGTAGTACTCGTCCTCGCCCTCCAGCACCTCGAGCCCCCAGGTCTCGAGCTGCTGCTCGCACCACGCGTGGAAATGCTGGACCTGCACCCGCTCGCCGATGCCGCGCGAGGCGGCGAAGCGGCACAGCTCGGCCGCCAGGGTGGCGTTGAAACACAGCACCTGGATCGGCTTCTCCAGCGTCCCGGCCAGCTGCAGGCAGCGGTAGCCGAGGATCAGCGTCTTGCCCGAGCCGGCCGCCCCGTGGATGACCCGGTGCCCCCCGCCCAGGCTGCGGGCGAGGACCTCCTGGCGCAGGTCCATGACCCGCACGCCCCCCGGCAGCGGCGCACCGGCCGCCGCCTGTCCGGGCGGCGCGGTCAGGCCGTCGGCGCCGATGCGCAGCTCGGGAAACAGCTGCCAGCGGATGCCGTCGATCTGCGCTCGCGTCAGCCGGCCGGGCAAGCCCGGTTCGGTCATCCGCCACAGGCGCTGGCGGAAGGCCTCCGGCTCGGTCTCGCGCAGATCGTCCCGGTAGAGCACCCGCTGCTCCGGCAACAGCCGCTCGCGCACCTCGGGCGGCATGCCCTGCTCCACTTGGGCGCGACCGATGCCGCTGAAGGCCACGCCCCAGCCAACCGGGCAGACCGGCCGGCCGGCAGCGTCCAGGCGCAGCAGATCCTGCGCCGCCTGCACGGCGAACTGCCGCGCCTGCGTCAGGGGATGCTCGACCTCCCGGCGGCCCTCGGCGGTTTCCAGGGTGCAGGTGGCGAGGGAGATCCGCTTGAGGCTACCCGCCGTCCAGTCGCGCACCTCGAGGAACAGCAGGCCGCGCTCGGGATGCAGGACGATGAAGTCGGGATGGCGGCGCGTCCTGCCGGGGAGCAGGTCGAACCAGACCAGGCAGTCGTCCTCCAGACAATCCTGCAGCACGTGGGCGACCCGCCGCTGCCCCGCCGTCATGCGGGCAAGACAGGTGCCGAGCGGCGGAATGAGTACGGCCATGGGGGCTCCCGGTGTCCAGTTGCGACGAATGCCGCCCTGGCGAAGCAGGACGAGGGTCGCAAATGGTAGAGGATTTTCCGTACGACCGTCTCACTGCAACACGGGGTCGAGCCGGACGGAACGCCTTCCCAACCGTGACGGGCCCGGCCGATCTCTGCTAGAAATCGGCCCCACCCGCCAAGGAACCACCGCCATGCACATCGTCATCCCCGACGATTACCAGGACGTCATCCGTACCCTCGACTGCTTCGCCCGGCTGCGCGACTCCGGCCACAGCGTCGAGATCCTCCACGATCCCGAGAGCGACCCGCAGCGCCTCGCCGAGCGCTTCGCCAACGCCGATGCGCTGGTGCTGACCCGCGAGCGCACGCGCATCGACGACGCCCTGCTGGCCCGCCTGCCCCGGCTCAGGCTGATCAGCCAGACCGGCAAGATCGCCGCCCATCTCGACCTCGACGCCTGTACCCGCCACGGCGTCGCCGTGGCCGAGGGGCGCGGCTCGCCGGTCGCCCCGGCGGAGCTGGCCTGGGCGCTGATCCTCAACGCCCGTCGCCGGCTGCTGCCGGCCATCGCCGCCTTCCATGAAGGCCGCTGGCAGACCAACCTCGGCGAGCGCCTGGCCGGGCTGACCCTGGGCATCTGGGGCTACGGCAAGATCGGCCAGCGCCTGGCCCGCTACGCCGAGGCCTTCGAGATGCCGGTGCTGGTCTGGGGCAGCGAGGCCTCGCGCCAGGCCGCGCTCGCCCACGGCCACCGCGCCGCCGCCTCCCGCGAGGCCTTCTTCGCCGAAGCCGACGTGCTCAGCCTCAACCTGCGCCTGGCGCCCGCCACCCGGCACATCGTCGGCTTCGACGACCTGGCGCGGATGAAACCCGACGCCCTCCTGGTCAACGTCAGCCGCGCCGAACTGATCGCCCCCGGCGCCCTGCTCCGCGCGCTGGACGCCGGCCGTCCCGGCTTCGCCGCCCTCGACGTGTTCGAGCAGGAACCGATCCTCGACCCCGGCCACCCGCTGCTGAACCACCCGCGGCTGCTCTGCACCCCGCACCTGGGCTACGTCGAGAAGCACGGCTATGAGCTGTATTTCGGCGACGCCTTCGACAACCTGCTGGCGTTTTTCGCCGGTGAGCCACTCAATCTGGCCAATCCCCAGGTGCTGGCAGACCGTTAAAAGACCGGCCCGGCTTCTGTCGTGACAGAACAGGAGCCGAGGCAGCCGACGCTCTGCGCAGACCAATCATCCCCGCCCCTCTCCTCTGGAATCCCCATGCGACACCGCTCCGCCCTGCTCGCCCTGCATCTGGGCGCCCTGCTCTTCGGCCTGTCCGGCATCTTCGGCAAGCTGGCCCTGGCCGCGCCGCTGGCGATCGTCTGCGGCCGCGCGCTGTTCGCCGTGGCCGCCCTGCTCCCGTTCGCCCGCACGGACGGAAACTGGCTGCGCCCCAGCTGGCGCCGTCGCCTGGCGCTGGCCGGCGCCGGCCTGCTGCTGGGCGGGCACTGGTGGAGCTTCTTCGTCGCGGTGAAGGTGTCCGGCGTGGCGGTGGCCACCCTGGGCTTCGCCAGTTTCCCGGCCTTCACCGTGCTGCTCGAGGGGCTGCTGTTCCGCGATCGGGTGCGCGCGGCCGAATGGGGCGTAGTCGCGCTGGTCAGCCTCGGCCTGGTGCTGGTCAGCCCGAGCCTGGATCTTGGCAGCCAGGCCAGCCTCGGCCTCGCCTGGGCGGTGCTCTCGGGCCTGCTGTTCGCCCTGGTGTCGGTGTCCAATCGTGCCACCACCCCGGGCGTGAAGCCGGCGCAGGCCGCGCTCTGGCAGAACCTCGCCATCCTCGCCTGCAGCTTGCCGCTCGCCTGGTCGCAACTGCCGGCCGTGCGTGCCCTCGACTGGCTGTGGATCGCCCTGCTCGGCCTGCTCTGCACGGCCCTGGCGCACAGCCTGTTCGTCGCCAGCCTGCGCGTGCTCAACGCACGCAGCGCCTCGGTGGTGTTCGCCCTGGAGCCGGTCTACGGCATCGGCTTCGCCTGGTGGCTGTTCGGCGAGCGGCCCGGACTGCGGATGCTCGCCGGCGGCGCGCTGATCCTGCTGGCCACGCTGCTTTCCGCGCGCCTGAGCCGGCACGCCCCGCGGGCCGACGACCTCGAGTGAGGCCGCGGCCCGGCCGGAACGCAGGTGCCAACGCGGTTCCCGCCGCCGCCGGGCCGACTTATCATGCCGGCCATGCTCAACGATCCCTTCCAGCGTCTCGGCCTCGACCGGGAAATCCTCACCGTCAGCCAGCTCAACGGCCGCGCCCGCCTGCTGCTGGAAGACGTGTTCGCCCAGGTCTGGGTCGAGGGCGAGATTTCCAACCTCGCCCGCCCGGCCTCCGGCCACCTCTACTTCACCCTCAAGGACCGCCAGGCCCAGGTACGCTGCGCGCTGTTCCGGCAGAATGCCCTGCGCGTGCGCGAGATCCTGCGCGACGGGCTGGCGGTGCGGGTGCGCGGCAAGGTCTCGCTGTACGAGGGCCGCGGCGACTTCCAGCTGATCCTCGACCTGCTCGAGCCGGCCGGCGACGGCGCCCTGCGCCTGGCCTTCGAGGCGCTCAAGGAGCGGCTCGCCACCGAAGGCCTGTTCGCCGCCGGGCGCAAGCGCCCACTGCCGGCCCATCCGCAGCGCATCGGCATCGTCAGCTCGCCGACCGGCGCGGTGATCCGCGACATCGTCTCGGTGTTCCGCCGCCGCGCGCCGCAGGTCGAGCTGACCCTGGTGCCCACCGCGGTGCAGGGCCGCGAGGCGGTGGCGCAGATCGTCCACGCCCTCGAACTGGCCGACCGCCAGGGCTTCGACGCGCTGATCCTGGCCCGTGGCGGCGGCTCGCTGGAGGACCTCTGGTGCTTCAACGAGGAAGCCGTGGCCCGCGCCGTCGCCGCCTGCGCGACGCCGCTGGTCAGCGCGGTCGGCCACGAGACCGACGTGACCATCGCCGACTTCGTCGCCGACCTGCGCGCGCCGACCCCCTCGGCCGCCGCCGAACTGCTGGCCCCCGACAGCAGCGACCTCGCACGCCGCCTCGACGGCCTGCAGCGCCGCCTGCAGCTGCGCATGCAGCACCTGCTCGCCGCCCGCCGCCTGCAGCTCGACGGCCTGCGCCGGCGCCTGCGCCATCCCGGCGAGCGCCTGCAGCAGCAGGCCCAGCGCCTCGACGACCTGGAGCTGCGCCTCAGGCGCGCCATGCAGCGCCGTCTGCAGGACGGCAGCGAGCGCCTGGCGCGCCTCGACACCCGCCTCGCCGCCCGGCATCCCGAACGCCTGCTCGGCCTCCTGCGCCAGCGCCTGGAGCATCTGGGCGAGCGCCTGCCGCGCGCCATGCAGGGCGCCCTGCGCGAGCGACGCCAGCGTCTCGAAGCCGCCGCGCAGACCCTGCAGGCGGTCAGCCCGCTGGCGACCCTCGGCCGCGGCTATGCGATCCTCCTCGACGACCGGGGCCGGGCGATCCGCGCCGCCACCCAGACCCAGCCCGGCCAGCGCCTGCACGCGCGCCTCGCCGAAGGCGGGCTGGAGCTGCGCGTCGAGGCCACCTCCTCCCCCCAGCCACAGCCGGACTGAACCGATGAACGAGCCGAACCGGGCGATCCCGGCCTTCGCCGAACCCGACTGGGCGCAGGTCGCCCGCATCCCCGTGGCCGAATGCGGCGAGGCGCTGAGCAGCCTGCGCCTGGCTCCCGCGCTGCGGGTCTACCCGGCCTACCGCCACCTCGGCATCCCCCAGGCGGTCGACGACTGCCAGGTGCGCCAGGAAGTCTTCGAGCGCCTCTTGCGCGCCGCCGAGTGCCTGCCCGCCGGCCTGGTGCTGGTGGTGCTCGACGGCTGGCGGCCGATCGCCGTGCAACAGCACCTGTACCGCACCCTGGAAGCGGCCATGGCCCGCCACCATCCGCACGCCGACGCGGCGACCCTGCAGCGCCTGACCCGCCAGTTCGTCTCGCCGCCCAGCAGCGATCCGCAGGCGCCGAGCCCGCACCTGACCGGCGGCGCGGTGGACGTGACCCTCTGCGACGCCCAGGGCCGCTGGCTGGACATGGGCTCGCGCTTCGACGAGGTCGGCCCGCGCTCGTTCAGCGCCCACTACGAGAGCGCGGCCGCCGATGACGGCGCCGCGCTGGCGATCCGCGACCGCCGCCGGCTGCTGCACAACGCCATGCTCGCGGCCGGCTTCAGCAACCTGCCGAGCGAGTGGTGGCACTACGACTATGGCGACCAGCTGTGGGCCTGGTATCGCGGCCAGCCGGCAGCGCTCTACGGCCCGACAGCGCCGCCCAGCCTCGAAGGCCTGTGGCAGCAGCAACTGGCCGAACGCTTCGCCAGCCCGACCTGAACCCGACCGCCGGAATCCGCCATGTCACGCCTGCTCGCCGCCTGCTGCGCCCTGCTCCTCGCCCTGCCCGCCCACGCTGATGGTTTTCTCGGCCGCCTGCTGGACAAGCCGGTGCCCGGCGGCGTGGCGGTCGTCGACCTGGGCGACGGCCCCTCGGCGCCGAAGGTGCGCTACCAGGACAAGCCGGTGCTGACGGTCCGCGAGGACGGCAAGCGCTGGCTCGCCATCGTCGGCATCCCGCTGTCGGTCAAGCCGGGCGAGCAGCGCATTGAGGCGGACGGCCGCAGCCTCGCCTTCCGGGTCGAGCCCCGCCACTACCGCGAGCAGCGCATCACCCTGAAGAACCAGCGCCAGGTCGACCCGAACCCGGAGGACCTCAAACGCATCGAACGCGAACTGGCCGAGCAGACCGACGCCTACCGGCGCTTCGAGCCGCGCCAGCCGAGCAACCTGCTGTTCGACAAGCCGGTCGCCGGCCCCCTCTCCAGCCCCTTCGGCCTGCGCCGCTTCTTCAACGGCGAGGAGCGCAACCCCCACTCCGGCCTGGACTTCGCCGTGCCGGCCGGCACCCCGGTCAAGACCCCGGCGGCCGGCCGGGTGACCCTGGTCGGCGACTACTTCTTCAACGGCAGGACAGTGTTCGTCGACCATGGCCAGGGGCTGGTGAGCATGTTCTGCCATCTGTCCAAGGTCGAGGTGAAGACCGGCGACGAACTGCCCCGCGGCGCCGTACTCGGCCGGGTCGGCGCCACCGGCCGGGCCACCGGACCGCACCTGCACTGGAACGTCAGCCTCAACGACGCACGGGTCGATCCGGCGATCTTCATCGGGAAGTTCGAGAAGTGAATGCGGACGAGGCAATCGAGCGAATCCCCGGCTCTGCTGCACGGATTACGGAGCGCTCCAGAGGCGTCGCACCTCCTCCAGCCAGTCAGTAGCTGTATCCGCGCGCGAGCCAGTAGTGCCAGTCGGCAACCGCCTCGCAGGTCGCCTCGTCGCCCGACTGGAACTCCAGCTGGCCGAGAGGCACCGCGAGTTCGGAATCGCCGTACTTCACGAGGACAAAGACTTCGGACATGCAGTCGTCCGCCTCCGCCATGCCGACGATCTGCACCGCCTCGCCGACCTTCAGCGGCGAGATCGTGCGCTTCGTCGTGCAGCGGGCCGCGAACGGCACGTGCAGCCGGTCCTGCAAGTAGCAATGCCAGCCTATTGCGCATTCCGTCTCGTTATACGCATCCACGACAATTTCGTCGGAAATGCGTCTTTCGCGATCGGGTTGCTCTGGCGTCTGCGTCATGGATACTCCTTGGGAATCGACTGTCCAAATGATTTCATCGGAGAATCAATGTAACAGGACTCGAAAAGCTCTGGACGGACAGTTGTCGCCTGCAGCCGAACACAACGGCGCGCCCATGCGGACTCGAGCGGCCTCCGGCGCCCCGCGAACAACCGAAACTCGAAGGCTGCCGGCGCATTCTGCCCCATTCCCATACCCGCCTCGCCGCCTCGCCTCGCTACAATCCGGCCTACCACCCGCCTGCACAGGACCCCATTGCATGTTCGAATCCGCCTCCGAGCTGTCGCGCCGGTTCGCCGCCCTGCGCAGCAGCGCCGACCTCTGGTCGCTGCGGCATGTCCGCGAACTCAGCGAGCATTACCGGGTGCGCCGCAACGTCGCCCTGCCGCCTGCCTTCGGCGAGGACAGCGGCGCCATGCTGACGGTGCGCATCGCCGGCGTCGAGGCCTATGCGGCCACCAGCGATCTCACCCAGGCCGGTCTACAGGCGGCCCTGGAACGGGCCGAGCGCATGGCCCGCACCCTGGCCGGGCACGCGCTGCTGGAGGTGCGGGAGTTGCCGGTGCCGACCGGCGCGGCGGACGATGTGGCGCCCGGCTACGAGCGGCCGCTGGCCGGCCCGGCGCACTGGTACGAGGTGCTGGGCGCCGAATCGGCGCGGGTGCCCCGGGATGCGCGGCTGGTGGACTGGAGCGCCGGGCTCGGCGTCGCCTGCGTGGAGCAGATCTACCTCAACAGCGCCGGCGCCTGCCTGCGGCGCGCCCAGCGCTTCGTCTACCCGGCCCTGAGCGTGACCGCCAGCGACGGCCACGACAGCCAGACCCGCAGCCTCGGCGGCTTCAACTTCGGCCAGCAGGGCGGCGCCGAGGTCGTCGACCGCCTCGGCCTGGTGGGAGCGGCCCCGCGCATCGCGGACGAGGCACTGCAGCTGCTGCTCGCCCCCAACACCCCCAGCGGCCCCCTCGACCTGCTGCTGATGCCCGACCAGATGGTGCTGCAGATCCACGAATCCATCGGCCACCCGCTGGAGCTGGACCGCATCCTCGGCGACGAGCGCAACTATGCCGGCACCAGCTTCGTCCGCCTGGAGGACTTCGGCCGCTACCGGTACGGCTCGCCGCTGCTCGACGTCACCTTCGACCCCGGCCGTCCCGAGGAACTGGCCAGCTACCGCCACGACGACGATGGCACCCCGGCGCAGCGCGAATACCTGATCCGCCGCGGCATCCTGCAGCGCCCGCTGGGCGGTGCCCTGTCGCAGCTGCGCAGCGGCCTGCCGGGGGTGGCCAACAGCCGCGCCTGCAGCTGGAACCGCGCGCCCATCGACCGCATGGCCAACCTCAACGTCGAACCAGGCGACCGGAGCCTCGCGCAGCTGATCGGCGGCATCGAGCGCGGCATCCTGATGAGCACCAACCGCTCCTGGTCGATCGACGATGCCCGCAACAAGTTCCAGTTCGGCTGCGAATGGGGCCGGCTGATCGAGAACGGCGAACTCCAGGGTGTGGTGAAGAACCCCAACTACCGCGGGATTTCCGCGCACTTCTGGCGCAACCTCACCGCGGTGGGCGACGCCACCACCGTCGAGGTGCTCGGCACGCCCTACTGCGGCAAGGGCGAGCCGAACCAGGCGGTGCGCGTCGGCCACGCCTCGCCGGCCTGCGTATTCAGGAACATCGACGTATTCGGAGGGGCCGCCTGATGAACGCCCGCGAGCATTTCCACGCCCTGCTCGACAGCCTGCGGCCGCTGCTGCATGCCGACGAGGGCTTCACCCTGGACTACCGCGCCGAGGCCTCGGAGTTCGTGCGCTTCAACCGGGCGCGGGTGCGCCAGGCCGGCCAGGTGCAGCAGGTGTTCGCCACCCTCGCCCTCTACCTCGGCGAACGCCATGCCCGCTTCGAACTGAGCCTGAGCGGCGTGGCCAAGGAAGACCGCGCCCGTCTGCGCCATGCGCTCGAACGGCTGCGTGCGCTGGTGCCGTCGCTCGCCCCCGATCCCTACCTGCGCCTCAACCGGGAAGCCTGGCAGAGCGAAAGCGCGCAGGCGAACGCAATGCCGGACGCTACAGCGGTCATCGCGCAGATCGTCGTCGCCGCCGCGGGCCTCGACCTGGCCGGGATCTACGCCGCCGGCCCGCAATACCAGGGATTCGCCAGTTCCTGGGGCGCCTTCGGCTGGCACGCGGCGAGCAGCTTCAACTTCGACTGGAGCCTGTTCCACACCAACGGCCAGGCGGTCAAGAGCGCCTATGCCGGCCAGCGCTGGGACGCCCCGACTTTCGCCCGGCGCATGGCCTCGGCGCGCGAGCAGCTGGAATACCTCGGCCGCCCGGCCCTGACCCTGGCGCCGGGCGACTACCGGGCCTATCTGGCCCCGGTGGCACTGGACGAAATCCTCGACCTGCTTAGCGGCGGCTTCTCGGCCCAGGCCCTGGCCAGCGGCGCCAGCCCCCTGCAACGCCTGTTCGCCGGCTCGGCCCGGCTCAGCCCGCGGCTGACCCTCGACGAGCGGATCGCCGGCGGCCTGGCCCCGGCCTTCACCAGCGAAGGCCCGCGCCGGGACCTGCGCCTGCTCGCAGGAGGCCTTCCGGGCGAACGCCTGGTCGGCTCGCGCAGCGCCGCCGAATACGGCCTGACCGCCAACGGCGCGGGGGCTCACGAACACCCGCTGTCCCCGGTGATGGCCGGCGGCGACCTGGACGAGGGCGATATCCTCAGCCGCCTGGACACCGGCCTGTACATCGGCAACCTCTGGTACCTCAACTTCTCCGACCGCCCGGCCGGCCGCCTGACCGGCATGACCCGCTTCGCCACCTTCTGGGTGGAAAACGGCCGCCTCCAGGCCCCGGTCGAGACCATGCGCTTCGACGACTCGGTGTTCAGCTTCCTCGGCCCGCATCTGGAAGCCTTGACCCGCGAGCCCGAGACGATCTTGCCGTCAGGTACCTACGGGGCGCGGCAGAGCGGCTCCAGGACGCTGCCGGGGGCGTTGCTGGGGCGGTTTACCCTGACGCTGTGAAAAAGCCCCCGGAACCCACGACCGAAGCCGGCCACCCCGCTCTTGCCGATCCGCTCCGGCCGACCGAGAGGGCGGCGACAAGATCCGGGGATAACGCCCCCGTGCGCTCAGGACCTGCCGCCGCCCGACCGGCGAATCAATCGTGCTGTCGAGGGAACACGAGCGCTGCGCCAGCGTTTCCACAACCAGAACAGGGCGTAGAGCATCACGCAAAGCCCGATCAACCGGGTCGCCCCGGCGATGCCGGTATCCCCGCTCAACACCCCCCAGCGATTGAAAATCTCCGTCCAGTCGTGATCGCCACCGCCGACCAACGGCAACTCGTGGGCGCGGGCATCGGCCATGTAACGCCCGACGTTCAGCAGGCTCTCGCCGAACCACACCAGTGCCACCGACCAGCCCAGGCCATGCCGTTGCCGCCAGAAATGGCCGGCAAACATCGCAGGAAACAGAAGCTGGAAAAGGGTACCGCCATAAACCGCCCACCCCGGCACCAACACGCCAACGATGGGATGCCCCGCCTCATGGATTGCCAGGTTGGTATTGTCGAGCAGAAACACCCACCGGTCGGGTGTGAAGCAATGCTGCCAAACGATATAGCCGACCAATAAGGCCAATCCAATAACCGCCGCCCCCGTAACGGGCCGCCAGTCTGCGGAAGCCGTTTCGCGCCAGGATTCCAAGTTTTCCTCTAAACTCATAATAACCGAGCCCAACAAGTTACGAGACAAGAGCCACTTGCACGCAGTACGAATGGCTTTTTTGCGAGCACTTCTAACGCCTGAGCTCACAGGATAGCTTGTAGCCGCAAAGCGGCATAAAGCTGGTCCCGTGGAGCGACGAGCCAGCACATTTAGTTAAAGCCTGGTGTCATTTTCACAGGGAACTCCATCGCGATCACCGTCCATTTTGGTGTTGGGGCAGTTCCTTGTAAAAAACTCGGCCTCTGCTCTTGAAGTCATTTGACTGCAATGCTGGCGCCCATCACAGCGGAATTGCGGAGTTGAACTCGAAAAGGCCTGTACCGTTTTGGGTGGCGGTTCCGCCCGGATGCTCTCAGTAAACGAGAAATCCTGGCTTTGATCCTTGTATAGCTGCCATGCTCCAAAGGCAATGACAGCAATGATGATAACTTTCTTCAACACTGAATCCTTAATTCACTACTAACATTCCTTGCCACTCTTGCTCTCCCTTTCAAGGAAGCGATATTCGATAGCGCACTGTCTACTTCGGGGAGTTATACGTCATGGGGAAAAATCCGAATCACTCGACCAAATCCATGACCTAATGCGCGCCGAACACTACCCGCCCCGAACCGTATCGTCGACTGCCGGAAAGCGAACCGATTCACACTCTGTCGCGGGTATTACCGGATACAAAGCCATCGGGGTGCCAATAAAGGCCTCCCAGCCAAGGGAACAACGGCCTCTCCTTCGCAGAACACCACAGCCATCCGGAAGGCCAATAGCGCAAAAGCATCCTTCAACTCTTTCAGGTCACTCAGATAGCGTTTGAAGTCGGTAGTCTCGGCAAAGACAACCTGTCGATTGTGGCCGCGCTGAACCACATGGCATGGGTAGTTTGGCAATACGATGCGCCCAATCCTGGGCATAAGCGATCCTCCATCCGTGGTGCGGAGCTTTCATGGGCATCAACTCGCTTAAAGCTTGGCTTTCTCAGCCACTATTACGTTTGTTATCCAACCGACTGCCCTGGAATTCTTCGTGCCGTCCTCTGTAACAAAGACGTCAGAACAATTTGGATTCCCATCGATTTGTTGCTTAACCGCAATGAGTTTCGTCGTCTTTCCGACAGCTCCGAATGCTGCCGCGACCTGCCCGTAGTTATCTGATGCAATCATGTCGCTTAATGACAAACTCTTTGCGTCCGTATCACCCGAGATAGCCTTCTCCGCAATAAACTTGTCTATGATACTGCGGTGAATTACGTACTTGACTCGACCTGCATCGTCGAGTATCGGTAGTCGATTCTTATCATACTTATTGAATACTCCCTCAACAATATCTTCCCAGAGCTTAACCTTGTCCTCAGGTTTTGAGAGCGTATATTTCACAGCTGTCATATCTTCGAGCGAAATCATCGCCTCTACAACAGGTATCTGCTCTAATTTTTGCTCCGGCGATAGTTGCTTCACTAAATTGGCGGTTTGCTTCGCGGCTTCGGCAAAATTTTCTCTAGAGAAATAGAATGCTAGCATGGTGCCAACCCAGGTGCCCAAGACCGGAAGCAACATAGTAAATGTATCCCGAACAAGAGCAAACCTTTTATCCGCTATCCCGACATCCTTATCTCCATCTCCAAGGAAGACAGCAGCTGAAATAGCTGCCAACCCCAAGATTCCAACTGTGGCTAGTGAAAAATATATAACATTCTTGCCAATATCCGCCCTTGCAGCTAGCTCCGCATGACTTGAATTTGGGTCGGTATTAGTATTTGATGGCTCCAAGATATTTTCCCAGTTGATTTAAAAAACAACACCACCGCAGCAATTGACACGGCGGGCCCTTTGACGTCTAACAAGCGCAAGCCATCAGAGGCGCGACGCTTTCGGAGCATCCCCTGCATGGCCTTGTTGGGCAGCGTAACTACTCAAACCTTCACCATGTTGGAAGAACGCGGGCGTGATTGGCAACGGTCCAGCAGCCGCTGTGAGTATCCCGGACTGGATTGAGCTCGATATACCGGCTGCACCACACTCGACTTGTAGCGGCTCTCCCATAAAGTTCCGGAGCGCCCTTCTAACTTATTGCGATATCGCGTTGCTCTGGCCGCCAACGCTTTCATCAACTGCCCAAGCCCAGTCGCCGATTCGCCTGGCGCCAGCAGCAGATGGACGTGATTGGTCATCAGGCAGTAGGCATACACCTTCACCCCAAAAGCATCCTTCAACTCTTTCAGGTCATTCAGGTAGCGTTCGAAGTCGGCAGGCTCGGCGAAGACAACCTGTCGGTTGTGGCCGCGCTGAACCACATGGTGCGGGTAGTTTGGCAATACGATGCTCCCCATCCTGGGCATAAGCGATCCTCCATCCATGGTACGAGGCCTTCATGTTAGCAGGCTTGAAAAATAAATCTGTCCCCTTTTTGCTGGTCCCCTTTTTGCTGTGATCGACTGCGTGATGATTGAGCGCTTGGCCCCCGTTGCGCGAACTACAGAGTGGCCCGGGCGGCAACGCCCAGCAAAGGCCGGATATACGAATGCAACCGCACTGACGACAGGGTTGGCAAGGCTTTACTCACCACTTGCGGGGAGAGTCCATATACGCATTGCTAGCTGATTAACATCGAGTACACCGGATCATTTCTTTCAGACTAGAACTCACTATAGCTCTAAGGTGCTCTGTTGATCTATAGAATTGAACTCGTAAGGATACAATATCAAAATGGAGAGTCGTTCCGACCTTAGCCAGTAAGAGAATGTCTTGGGCTTCATTGCCAACACCATGAGCATAGCCAAGCTCGTAATAGACATTTGGCCGCTCTTTTGAAAGGTCAAATATGATGAATTCTGCATGCTCAATTAAATCCTTTATCTCTTGAATCACAAAGCCAGCACCAACATTTTCATCAACACGAATAGGCTTTAGCCCTAATTTAATACATTCATCTTTTATCGCTGAGCAGACCTCATCCATTTCCTGGCCAGCAAACGACATGACTACAAACACCAAGTTTGGTTGAAAATCACCAGGATCGTCTGGGTCCCAATCTGAGCCCCTAAACTGTTGGTCATAGAATGTACTCTTGCGACCCATTCTTCTTGACTCCTTATCAGCTAGAGCATTTTTACCTTATCCCAATTCATATCCGGCCGCCTCGAAGTAGTGCCTGCAGTCCTGCGCCGAGAACCGCCCGATCGAAGGGAGGGAGGGAGGGAGGGCCACGCACGAGTCCGGTGCATGTTCAGCCCTGGCTGGCTGGATATATGGCTGGGTGAATGACGTCCGCGTAGTGATAAAGTAAGGCGGCAAGAAACAGCTGTATCTCGTTTGGTGAGTTCGCTGCGTCCGAGTGGAGAGCCTTAGCACAGTTGAAATTTTCAGCGAGGTTATTATGGAGATCAGGTGATCTCAGCGCTCCCAGGCACTCCGAGATCCGTTCATTGATTAGCTCTAGATCTCCGGCTGCTCGCCCATTATTTTCTTCCGGAAGATACATTGGCGTCCGCGGCTCTCGATCATATGCACAGAGCAGGTCGTCGACCAGCGCCAATCCGTCAACGTAGTTGTGAAAATCATTGGGATTCTTCAGCTGTGAGAAGTAGGACAAGGGAAGAGGGATAAATTTCATCGTTAGGAACTCCAAGCCAGAAGCGCGTTAACAGCGTCGACTTTACTTGCAAAGTAGCCGGGCAGTTCTCGGAGTTTGTCGAAGTGGTGGGTGTAATTGTCGTTGAAGAGTAGTTCGTACTCGCTCTCGTCCAGATCGTGGATCAAGAATTCGCTTGAACCCTTTCGTCCCGACCCAGCTACGGTTACTCCGCCGCGCCCACCGGCGGCACTCACGTCGAACTTTATTCGATAGACTACTGGGTAAAAGAACTCGAGCCTTATGCGATCTGCGACTCTTCGTAGATCTTGGGCGATCCGGCCCGGGACCATTCCATCTTTTTCCTTTGCCAGAATACCTTTCCTAACCGCCAGCCGGTGTTGAAGAACGAACTTGTCGTGCTTGTCTCGGTTCTTCCATGGTTGATAGAGATCCATGTAGATTAGCAGGGGATTAGACGATTTTGGATTTCTCTTGCCGTAGGGATAGAAACCCTCGGCGACGTATACATAGTGCTTGCCCTCATATAGGTGTCGGTTTATTGAAAGCGTCAGGAACGTAGTCGTCGAGTAGTACGTCTTCATGGAGCGCCTCCCTTAGCGCTTGGACACAGTGGCGCTGTGTCTGGGCGAATACAGAAACTGAGTGCAACTAAGGTTACCGAATTGAAGCAACCCACAACAAAACCGCCACGCTACCGCCGCCCACACGCGCCAGTGAATGAGGACAATCACCAAGAACACACCGCAACTGGCTAATAAAGCCAAAGCCGGGAAGGAAAAAGCCAGAAAACAGCGACGGTGAGAAAAAGATAGTCACACATACATACGCAGCAAGCGGCAACCATATAAAAAGCCGCTTGGAATTACCCCCCAGCCGACGAGCGGCAACTTTGCCGCTCCCCTTCCCTACTCCAACAAACTCAACTCCCGCGCCCGGCTCATCGCCCGCGTCCGACTGGTGACCTGGAGTTTCCCGTAGAGGTTCTTCAGGTGCCATTTCACCGTTTCCACGGAGATGTCCAGGCTGCGGGCGATTTCCTTGTTGGACTGGCCGGCGGCGACCAGGCGCAGGGTCTGGCTTTCCCGTTCGCTGAGGCTGAACGGCGGTTCGACGCAGTCTTCGCCGCCGAGGCGTTCGCGCAGGAGGGCGATGTAGCCCGGCAGGTCGCCGCGGCCCGCCTCGGCGGCAGCGCAGCGGGTCAGCAGCGGCAGCAGCGCGGGGCCGGCGTCGGTCAGGCTGCACAGCAGGTTCTCCCGCAGGCCCAGTTGCAGCGCCGGCAGCAGGGCGTCGGCGGCGGCCTCGCGCTCGTCGCCCTGCCACAGGGCGATGGCCCACAGCGGGCGCAGGCGCACGGCTTCGAGCAGTTGGCCGCGCGCCTCGAGCTCGGCCACCACCCCGGCCAGGCAGTCGGCCGCCGCCAGGCCCAGGCCCTGGGCGAGCAGCAGCCGGGCGCGGGCGATCCGCGCGTAGTGGCGGCAGCCCGGAATCGCGCCCTCGTCGCTCTTCAGCAGCTCGATGCGGCGCAGCATGTGCTCGGCGCCGGCCAGGTCGTCGCGCTGCAGTTGCAGGCGCACCTGTTCGGCGAGCAGCGCCGCCTGCAGGCGGTTCCAGCGGCGCTGGCCGGCGATCTCCTGGGCGTGCTGGAGCAGCAGGCGCGCCTGCACCCCGTCGTCCTCGGCCAGCGCCCGCCGGCACAGCGCGCGGTAGACCGCCAGCACGCCGTCGAGGGGCGCCACGCGGTCGATCTGCAGGCCGCGCTGGCGGACCAGCGCATCCAGCCGCTCCCAGTCGCCGCGCTCGTAGGCCAGTTCGGCCAGCGACGCGGCGAGGGTGGCGCTGCCGCTGGACTGCGGCCCGGTGAGCCGGTCGGCGGACTCCATCGCCTGCAGGAAGCAGGCCTCGGCGGTGCGCAAATCGCCCTGGCGCAGATGGCTCTGGCCGAGGATGAAGGCGCGGTGGACGGTGACGAAGAGGTTCTCGGTGGGCGCGCCCGGATAGAGGGTGTGGCGCTGCACCGCCTGCGCCTGCTCGTGCTGGCCGAGGACCAGATGGCAGTAGCTGAGGACGTTGCAGACCAGCCCGTCGACCCAGCTGTCGCCGCAGGGAATCTGCGCCAGCAGCGGCTCGGCCAGGGCGATGCCGGTCTGGACGTTCTCGGCGAAGGCCTCGCAGATCGCCGCCACCGCGTCCAGCTTGACCCGCAGATCGCGACGCGCCGGGTGTACGGCAAACCAGCGGCGCAGCTCGCCGAGCAGGCGCCGCGATTCGTCGAAGCGGAAGCGGTGGGCCAGCGCCCAGGCGAGGTTGAGCTGCAGGCTGATGCGGTGCTCGTCGGCGGTGATCGGCAGCTGCTGCAGCCAGCCCAGCAGGGTGTCGATGTCGCCGCGCTCGGCCAGCGACTGGGCGCCCAACCCGGCGCGGCCCGGCGCGCTCTCCACCTTGCCGGCGGCCAGCGCGTGGCGGGTCGCTTCGGCCCACAGGCTCTGCCCGGCGAACCAGTTGCCGGCACGCTCGTGGAGGGTCGCGATGTCCAGGTCGGTGCGCCGGCGCAGACGGGTCTGCAGGGTCTCGGCGAACAGGTGGTGGTAGCGGAACCACTGGCCGTGGTCGTCCAGCGCGGCGACGAACAGGTTGTGCCGCTCGATCCAGTCGAGCATGGCGTGGCCGTCGTGGCGCCCGGTGACCGCGTCGCACAGTTCGGCGCAGAAACGGTCGAGGATCGAGGTGCGCATCAAAAAATCGTCGACCGCCGCCGGCAGCGGCTCGAACACCACGTCCTCGAGGTAGCGGCCGACCAGCCGGCCACCGTGGCTCAGGCTGTCGATGACCTGCGCCGGGTTGTCCTTGATCGACGGCGACAGGGTGGCCATCTGCATGCCGGTGATCCAGCCTTCGGTCACTTCCAGCAGGCGCTGGGTCTGGGCGTTGCTCAGGGCCAAGGCCGCGGAGTCGGCGAAATAGTGGCGCGCCTCGCAGAGGTTGAAGCGCAGGTCGTTGGTGTCGACCTCGATCAGTTGGTGGCGCGAGCGCAGGCGGCTCAGCGGCAGCGGCGGCAGGCTGCGGCTGCCGAGCAGCACGTGGAGGTTGGCCGGCGCGTGTTCGAGCAGGTAGGCGAAGGCGCGGTGGATCGCCGGGTCACGGATCGCGTGGTAGTCATCGACGACCAGGTAGAGCGGCGCCTCCACCGCCTGCACCGCGTTGATCAGGTGGCCGAACACCCGGTCGATGGACGGCAGCCCAGCGGCGAGAAAGCCCAGCCGCCAGCCGAGGCCGGGGTGCAGCGGCAGCAGGGCGTCGAGCAGGTAGTGGCAGAAGTACTCGGGGACGTCGTCGCCCTCGTCCAGGCTCAACCAGGCGACGGCCTCGCCGCGCTCCTGGAGCTGGCTGCGCCACTGGGCGAGCAGCGTGGTCTTGCCGAACCCGGCGCCGGCGCAGACCAGCGCCAGGCTGCGCTCGGCCAGCGGCTCGAGGCGCGCCAGCAGGCGCGGGCGGACCAGCAGCACGCCGGGCGAGCGCGGCGGGACGAATTTGGTGGCGATCAGCGGCAGGCCGCAGGTGCCCTGGCTGTAGACGGGCGCGAAGCGGCGCTCGGAATGGCGTCGATCCATCTTTCATACCTCGAAGCCGGTCTGTTCCGACCTGTTCTTGTTGTCGCCGACGCAGCCCGTGCAGTGCCCGGAACGGGCCGGAAGCCGCGCGGCTCGTCGCCCGCCAAGGATAATGCCCTATCCCACCCGTCCGCGCCCCCCATCCGGGTAGTTATTCCGACTCCCGGCCTTTCCCTACCGTAGCCTCCGCACCCGCTTCGCCCTGGATGACTCCCCTCTCCGGCCCGGGGCCCGGCGTGCGCCACCCGCCTACAAGATCCGACAAGAAGGGCTACCCAGCATGCCGAACGGCGCCATCTCCATCACCCCTCCAGGCAAGTTCTTCATCGGCAAGGGCCTGCTCGCCGACCTGGGCAGCTATGCGCAGGCCTTCGGCAGCAGCGCCTACGTGATCTGCGACAAGTTCATCCTCGAGCGGGCGATCGCCGAGGCCGGCCCGTCGTTCGAGGACCGCGGCAAGGCGGTGTTCAGCAAATTCCGCCACGAATGCACGCGCATCGAGATCAACCGCAACCGCGAGCTGGCGCGCAGCGTCAAGGCCGACCTGATCGTCGGCATCGGCGGCGGCAAGACCCTGGACACCGCCAAGGCGGTGGCCTGCCAGGAGCGGCTGCCGGTGCTGACCGTCCCGACCACCGCCTCCAGCGACGCGGCCTGCACCGCCCGCGCGCTGATCTACACCCTGAACAGCGAGTTCGACAGCTGCATGCTGCTGACCAGCAGCCCGGAGATCGTCCTCGCCGACACCGAAATCCTCGCCGCGGCGCCGGTGCGGCTGTTCGTCGCCGGTATCGGCAAGGCCCTGGCGACCTATTTCGAGGTGCGCGCCTGCTACCGGGCGAAGGCCGACCGCGGGGCGCCGACCCGCGCCGCGCGGATCGCCCTGGCCACCGCCCGCCGCTGCCTCGACAGCCTGCTCGAGAACGCCGCCCAGGCCCGCCTCGACCTGAAGCGCCAGCGCTCCACCCCGGCGCTGGAGACGGTGCTGGAGGCGGTCGTCTACCTCAGCGGGGTGAGCGCCGACAGCGGCGGCCGCGCCGCGGCCCACGCCATCCACAACGGCATGCTCGCGGTACCCGCCCTGCAGCACGCCCGCCACGGCGAGAAGATGGCCTTCGCCCTGCTCGCCCAGCTGGCGATGGAAAAGGCGCCAGCCGAGGAAATCGCGATGGTGCTCGACTTCATCCAGGCGGTCGGCCTGCCGCTGACTCTGCAGGACCTCGGCGTCAAGGCCTTCGCCGAAGCCCAGTGGCGGCGGGTCGCGGAACGGGCCTGCGCGAAGCACGACAGCATGGGCAACATGCCCTTCGCCGTCGCGCCGGACGACGTCTACCGGGCCATCCGCGAGGCCGATGCCTTGGCCGGAACCCGCGCCGGAGAGTGCCGGACGGCGGCCCTCGGCTGAACGGCGGGAAAGGTGCGGCTGCCTTGGGCAGCCGCCCCGGAATAAAAAAGCCCCTGCAAGAGACGGTCAGTACCGCAGGGGCAACGCCTGCTCAGAACATGCGCAGGTCGAGAGGAAACTCGAGAATTACCCGCAGCTCGTCGATGTCGGACTCGGCGGTATGGTCGCCGTTCACCCGGTGGGTGGCCTGCAGGAGCCGGAAGCTCAGGTCCCGGGCCGGCCCGTTCTGCACCACGTAGCTGATCCAGAAGTCGCGCTCCCAGTGGCGGCCGTCGCGGATGCCCTGGTAGGCGGCATAGCCCGGCCCGACCTTGCTGCCATCGATATCGGTGCCGCGCACGTAGCGGGTGATCAGCGCCAGGCCGGGAATCCCCAAGGCAGCGAAATCGTAGTCGTAGCGCGCCATCCACACTCGCTCGTTGGGATTGTTGAAGTCGGAGACCTGCGAGTTGGTGTTCAGGAAAAAGTCCCAGGTGTGCCACACGTAGTCGAAGGGCGAATCGTCGTCGATCCGGGTGTGGGCCACGGTGAAGGAGTGGGCGCCGACGGTGAGGCCGGTCTGGAGGCTCCAGGAGTCGTTGTGGAGATCGCCGAGCAGCGACTGGCCGGTGTCGCGGGTGCGGTAGTAGCGGAAGGCGGCATTGAGGCTCAGCCCCTCGCCCAGCGGCTGCTTCCAGTCGGCATAGAAGGCCGACTGGTTCCACACGTCGTCGAGCCGGCCATGGTGCAGGCGGAAGAAGAACCGGTCGTCGAGGTTGTAGTCGGCGCCGGCATAGATGAAATCGTCGGCCTCCTTGAAGCGCCCACCGTAGGCGGTGCCCAGGTCGCCCCCGTGGGCGGTGGCGGTGCGGTCGGCACTGGAGTCCAGCTTGCCGCCCTGCACGGTGAGGCCCTTGATCGAGGTGTTCTTGACCGTCGTACCGCGAAAGCTCTGCGGCAGCAGGCGGATGTCGCTGGTGTTGAGCACCGGGCTGAGGGGGCGGACGTCGCCGTAGCGCAACTCGGTGTCGTCGAACAGGCGCATCTTCAGCTCGACGTCGACCCGGCCGAACTCGTCCTTGGGCTTGCCGTCGAAGTTGTAGCCGCGCCGCGGGATCAGGCCGGGACCGCCGTTGCCGTCGCCGACCCGGCCGTCGCCGCCGTCCAGCTTGATGCCGTAGAGGCCACGCACGTCCAGGCCGAAACCGACCGCGCCCGGAGTGAAGCCGGACTCGAAGGTGGCGATCAGGCCGTGCGCCCATTCGGAACGGATGCCCTTCCTCTCGCCGGTCTGCGGATTGGTGGCGCGGTCGCCGTTGCGAAAATCCTGGCTGAAATAAAAGTTGCGGTTGAGCACCTGGAAGCGGGAACCCTCGAGAAAGCCTTCATCGCCAAGGGCGGCGAGCGGCAAGGCCAGGAGAGCGGACAAGGACGCGATACAGGCTGGATTCTTCTTGTTGTCGAAACGCATGGATTCATTCCCGTTGCTGGAGCATGACGACCATCCCTGGCGTCGGCCGTGCGGCGCACGGGCAGAGTGCGGCCGCCTCCTGCGGTGGCTGCACGGCAGGTGCTGATCGAGGTCTTGGGCGGAGGCGCCGACGCTGCTGGCGTGGCGGCTCAGTCCGGGCAGGCGGGACGCGGCGGCCGGGATCGTCGATCCCGGCTGTCGAGCCGACCGCGTCCGGCGGCTAGCGCAGAACGCCGCCGGGCCCGGACCCGTCGCCGGCATTCCAGGCGGCGCTTGCGGACAGGAAGAATTCGGAAAGGAATGACGCGGACATTTCGCACCTCTGCTTGTTGTTATTGGCAGGGGCTGGCGAGGTCTGCCGCCCTGCCATCGAGCCAGAGCAAGGTCGGTGCCAGATGCCTGGCAATGGACGAAACGCCCGTTGCAGAGCGGTTTGCGGAAAGTTGCGGAGGGTTGCCAGAAATGCCGGCGAGACGTTGCGTCTCGCCCGGCCGGACGCACCAGCGAGACGCTGAGACGCCCTGTCTCGACAAACGCCCCGCGTGTCCCGATGCCTGTCTCGTGAGTGGCCTGTTTGATCGGCTCGATGAGCCAACCAACCGCACAGGCCCTAGCGCATCTCGAACAGCTCCTGGTGGAAGTCCGCCGCCGCCAGGCCGCTGCCGATCAGGCTCTCGCGTAGCGCCCGGCCGAAGCCCGCCGGGCCGCAGAACCAGACATCGGCCGCGTGCCATTCGGGCATCAGCTCGCGCAAGCGCTCGCCGCTCAGGCGCTCGTCGCGGCCGCTGACCAGCACATGCAGGCGTACCCCGGCCTGCCCGGCCAGTTGCTGCAGGCGTTCGATGAACGTCTGGTCCGGCGCTGCGGCGCTGTAGAACAGGTCGATGCTGCGGCTGTCCGGCTGGCGCACCAGGGCCTGCAGGCGGCCGATGAACGGGGTGATGCCGATGCCGCCGGCGACCCAGATCTGCCGCGTTTTTCCGCCGGCGAAGTCGAAACGCCCGTAGGGCCCCTCCACGGTGAGCGGATCGCCGACCTTGAGGGTCTGCGGCAGGGTTTCGGTGTAGTCGCCGATGCCCTTGATGTGGAAGCGCAGACGGCCGTCGCCCTGCCAGGCGGAGGAAATGGTGAAAGGATGCGGCCCTTCGGCCGGGTCGAAGGTGACGAAGGCGAATTGCCCGGCCTGGTGGCCTGGCCAGCGATCCTGCAGGCGGACGTCGACGCCCAGCACCCGGTTGTCGCGGTGCAGCTCCAGCGCCTCGATGTGGCCGAACGCGCGGCGGCTATCGCCAACCCGGCGCAGCAGGGAGACGCCGGCGGCCAGGGTGCCGGCGAGCAGCAGCGCGGCCATCGCGGCGCCGAGCGGCGACGCCCAGTAGGCCGTGTTCATCAGCACCACCGAGTGGAAGACCAGCGTCAGATAGACGACGGCCAGCAGGCGGTGGGTCTTGAAGAAATAGCGGTAGGGAAAGCGCTTGAACAGGGCCAGCAGGATCAGCACCACGGCGGCGTAGAAGGCCCACTCGCCGACCTGCTCGGCCAGCCCGCGCTGGCTGCGCAGAAAGCCCACCAGCACGCCCACGTCCTCGCCGCCGGCCGCCTTGCGCGCCGGCCGCTCCAGCCAGCCCCAGCCGACCATCCACTTCGGCACCTTGATCCACAGCCAATGGGCGACGGACAGCGCTAGCGCCGAGATACCCAGCCACTTGTGCAGGCGGTAGCCCTTGTCCAGCCCGCCGAGGAAGGACTCCAGAAACCCCGGGCGGATCGCCAGGAAGATCCCGACGCTCATCGCGCCCACCGCCAGAATGCCGGTGTAGTTCACCAGCGCGCGACGCAGGGCGAAGAATTCGTAGGGGGCGCCCAGCAGGTTGTCGGCCAGCAGCCAGAGCAGGCTGAGGCCGCCGAACAGGGCAAGACAGGTGATCCGAATGTTTTTCATGGTGGCAGCAGTCCTCTACCTCGACGCGGGATACGATTCCAAGTCGGAATGATAGAGGGAACGGGGCGCCGCCGGGCCGTGCGGCCGATTGACTCAAGCGGAGCCATCCGGCTTCTCGTCGCTGTATCGGTCGCATGGGATGTTCGATGGGATCGCCGGAGCGAATGCCGGCGACGCGAGGGGCCGCGAACTCTTACCGCCCCGGAAGGTGCCTCGAAAACGCGGGTAACAACAATGAAGAAGGCCGCTAAAAGCGGCCTTCTTTTCTAGTTATCGCTAAGCCTTGCTATACAGTCGAGATCGGGATAGAAGAGGTCGTCCTCCACCTCCTCTTCCTCCTCGACTTGAAATCCGTACTCTTCGTCAGAGATTGAATCGCTTCCGGGCTGGTAAAGATTGCGCATGGCTTAGATCTCCGTATCTAACTTGCACATGGGATTCCCCCTACACGGGGCAAACCCTCTGATTTCAACTTAGCCCAGAAAAAGGGATTGGCAAGCCTGGCGATACCGAAAACTTCACGCGCCCAAAGCAGGGACGGGATGGAGCCGATGCCCAGGCCCTGGCTCCGCTCGGTCGAACGGCAGTCCTGGGGAAAAAGTCTCCTGCAGGGGATGAGCCGGCAGGAGCAAGGGCCTGCTCAGAGCAGGTTGAAGTCGAGGGGGTATTCGAAGATCAGGCGCAGCTCGTTGAGGTTGGCCGAGGCAGTGTTGTCGCCGCCGACCCGGTGGGTGGCGTGCCAGACGCGAAAGTTGAGATCCTTGGCCGGACCGCTCTGCACCACGTAGCCGACCCAGATGTCGTTCTCCCACTCGCGGCCGTGGCTGGTGTTCTGGTAGGCGGCGTAGTGCGACCCGGCATCGGTGCCGTCGATCTTGGTGCCGCGCATGTAGCGGGTGGTGAAGGTCAGGCCGGGAATCCCGAGGCCGGCGAAATCGTAGTCGTAGCGGCCCATCCACACCCGCTCGTTGGGGCTGTTGAAGTCGGAGGACTGGGAGAAGGTGTCCAGGTAGAAGTCCCAGGTGTTCCACACGTAGTCGAAGGGCGTGTCGCCGTGGATCTCGGTGCGCGCCACGGTGAAGCGGTGGGCGCCGACATCGAGGCCGACATGGGCGCTCCAGGAGTCGTTGTTGATGTCGCCCACCAGCGACTGACCTGTGTCGCGGGTGCGGTAGTACTTGGCGCCGGCCCTGGCGGTCAGCCCCTCGCGCAGCGGCTGCTTCAAGTCGAAGCCGAGGAACAACTGGTTCCAGACATCGTCGAGCCGGCCGTGGTGCACCCGCAGGAGCAGCCGATCGTTGGCCTGGTAGTCGGCGCCGAAATAGACGAAATCGTTGGCGTCCTTGAAACGTCCGCCGTAGGCGGTCCCCAGGTCGCCCCCGTGGGCGGTGGCGGTACGGTCGGCACTGGATTCCAGCTTGCCGGCCTGCAGGGTCAGGCCCTTGATCGAGGTGTTCACCACGTTACCGCCGCGAAAGCTCTGCGGCAGCAGGCGGATGTCACTGGTGTTGACCACCGGGGTGAGCGGGCGGACGTCGCCGTAGCGCAGCACGGTATCGTCGAACAGGCGCACCTTCAGCGCGACGTCGGTACGGCCGAACTGGCTCTTGGGCTTGCCGTCGAAGTCGTAGCCGCGCCGCGGGATGATGCCGTTACCCGCCATGCCGTTGCCGACCCGCCCGTCGCCGCCGTCCATCTTGAAGCCGAACTGGCCGCGCACGTCCAGGCCGAAACCCACCATCCCGGGCGTGAAGCCGGACTCGAAGTTGGCGATCACGCCGTGCGCCCACTCGGCGCGCAGGTGCTTCTTCTCGCCGGTCTGCGGGTTGTTGAAGGTGTCGCCATGGCGGAAGTCCTGGCTGAAGTAGATGTTGCGGTTGAGCACATTCACGGTCGCCCCCTCGAGAAAGCCCTCTCCGTCGGCGGCGACGGCCGGGATCGCCAGGACAAGGGTCAGGGACGCGGCACAGGCTGGATTCTTCTTGTTGAAACGCATGGATTCATTCCTGTTGCTGGAGCATGACGACCATCCCGGGGACAGGATCGGGCCGCGAACCGGCAAAGCGGTGCCGCGTCCCGCGGTGGTTGCACGGCGGGTCGAAGGTCGATTTCGATGGGTTAGGCGGACCGGCGCGGGCGCCGGGGGGCGTGACGGCTCAGGCCTGGCGGCCAAGCGGGTGTGGCGGTCGGGATCGTCGATCCATAGTTCCTACCTCGGGCCGGTCGTTCCGGCCGAATCGCTCTTGTTCTTGTTTTGCGCGCGGGCCCGCGGGAAAAAGCGCAGCGGTGACCGGCCCGGCAAGAATACTGCCCCTCCCCCCCCTAGGTGCTCCCCCCCAGGTGGGTAGTCGCGGCATACCGGCGAGATACGCGGCAGCCTTTTTCGACAGCCCGGCCGGAAAGCCCACGCGAAGAAATCCCGAGGAGTGAGGCCGGCATGCGCCGGCTCGACAGGGTGTGTCTTGGCGGCGGCGATATCCGAGGCAGCGCTGCAGTGCCGCCGGGGAAAAACGCCGGGCGGCATTCACCCTACGGCAGGCGCATCGAAATCAAGGGGTTGCAAACGGCTGGAGGAAAGCGGCAGGCGCCGGCTGTTCCGGCGCGTGGGAGAGAGGAAAGGATGGATTCGTCCAACCGCGGAAGGCGGCAGCCTCAGGACTATTGCGGCGCTTTCCAGACGATGTCTTGGACCTTCACCGGCCTGGGAATCAGCTTCTGCTCGTAGAAGGTATCGGCCACCTTCTGCTGCACCGCGACGATCTCCGCCGACAGGGGCTGCACGCCATAGCGGGCGCGCTCCTGCCAACGGGTCAGGACGTCCTCGGGCAGCCCCAGTTGCGGGGCGAGCAGTCGCGCCACGCCGCCTGGGTTGTCGTTGGCCCAGGCGCCGGCCTTGGCCAGTTCGCCCAGGAGCGCTTCGAGCAGCTTCGGATTGGCTTCGGCGAAGGCCCGCGAGGCCTCGTAGAAGGCGTTGGTCTGCGACAGCCCTTCGTAGTTGCCCAGCACCCTGACCGCTCCGCCTTTCTCGATGGCTGCCAGGTAGGGGTCCCATACCGACCAGGCATCGACACTGCGGTTCTCGAAGGCCGCCCGGGCGTCGGCCGGCGGCAGGTAAACCGGCTGGATGTCGGCAAAGCTCAACCCGGCCTTGGCCAGCGAGGCCACCAGCAGGTAGTTGGCGCTGGAGCCCTTCTGCACCGCCACCTTCTTGCCCTTGAGCCCGGCGATGTCGGCGATGGACGAATCCTTGTGGGTGAGGATCGCCTCTGTCCTCTGCGCGTGGGGCTCGGCGCCGACATAGACCAGGTCGATGCCGGCCGCTTGGGCGAAGATCGGCGGCGGCGAGCCGGTGTAGCCGAAATCGACGCTGCCGGCGTTCAGGGCCTCGAGCAGTTGCGGGCCCGCCTGGAATTCGTGCCAGGTCACCCGGTAGCCCTGCTCGCCCAGGGACTTCTCCAGAACGCCCTGGGACTTCAGCACCGCCAGCAGGCCGCCGCCCTTCTGGAAGCCGATCTTCAAGGTCTGCGGCTCGGCGCTGGCCAGCCCGGACACTCCGAGCGCCAGACCGGCGACCACGGTCAGAGCGCCCAGCAGACGCCGATGGAAAGTGATGGAACGCATTTTCGAACTCCCTTTGCCTGGATCGGCCTGCGCCCCCGCGCAAGCCACCGAGAAGGTAGGGAGCCTAAATCTTTTATCCAATTTCGATCTAATGAATTATTAAACTAATAACCTTTATATCTTTTCTAACCGAAAAGCCATCACGAAGCGGTGACCGTCCCCGAGCGATGCGACAAAAATATTCGCGCAACAAAAACTACGATTACAGCCATTAATCGACACTAAAAACCAATAAAAAACATAAATTCATACCAAAAAACCAATTTTTACATAATACTTGCAATATATCAAAACAAAATACTAGCGTGTCGCCGCAAATGATGGCCAGCGCCTCTCGACAGGCGCGTCGCAGCTCTCGGGAGACACCATGACCATGCTCAAAGACCCGTCGCAGAAATACCGTCCCTTCGCACCGATCGCCCTGCGCGACCGCACCTGGCCGGACCGGGTGATCGACAAGGCGCCGCTCTGGTGCAGCTCCGACCTGCGCGACGGCAACCAGTCGCTGATCGAGCCGATGGACGCGGTGAAGAAGCTGCGGTTCTTCAAGACCCTGGTGCAGGTCGGCGTCAAGGAGATCGAGGTGGGCTTCCCCTCGGCCTCGCAGACCGACTTCGACTTCGTGCGCACCCTGATCGAGGACGGCCACATCCCCGACGACGTGACCATCCAGGTGCTGACCCAGGCCCGCGAGGACCTGATCGCCCGCACCTTCGAATCGCTCAAGGGCGCCAAGCGGGCCATCGTCCACTACTACAACGCCACCGCGCCGAGCTTCCGGCGCATCGTCTTCAACCAGGACCGGGCCGGGGTGGTGGAGATTGCCGTCAACGCGGCGCAGATCATCAAGCGCCTGGCCGACGCCAGCCCGGAAACCGCCTGGCGCTTCGAGTACTCGCCGGAAGTGTTCAGCTCCACCGAGAGCGAGTTCGCCGTCGAGGTGTGCAACGCGGTGGTCGCGGTATTCCAGCCGACCCCGGACCACAAGCTGATCCTCAACCTGCCGGCGACCATCGAGGCGGCCACGCCGAACGTCTACGCCGACCAGATCGAATGGTTCTGCCGCCACGTCGACCGCCGCGACAGCGTGCTGGTCAGCCTGCACACCCACAACGACCGCGGCACCGGCGTGGCCGCCAGCGAGCTGGGCCTGATGGCCGGTGCCGACCGCGTGGAGGGTTGCCTGTTCGGCAACGGCGAGCGCACCGGCAACGTCGACCTGGTGACCCTGGCGCTGAATCTCTACACCCAGGGCGTCGACCCCGAGCTGGACTTCTCCGACATCGACGCGGTGCGCAAGGTGGTCGAGGAATGCAACCAGCTGCCGGTGCACCCGCGCCATCCCTACGTCGGCGACCTGGTACACACCGCCTTCTCCGGTTCGCACCAGGACGCGATCCGCAAGGGCTTCGCCCAGCAGGACCCGAACGGCGTCTGGGAAGTGCCCTACCTGCCGATCGATCCGGCCGACATCGGCCGCAGCTACGAGGCGGTGATCCGCGTCAACAGCCAGTCCGGCAAGGGCGGCATCGCCTACCTGCTCGAGCAGGAATACGGGATCAGCCTGCCGCGGCGCATGCAGATCGAGTTCAGCCAGGTGGTGCAGAAGGAAACCGACCGCCTCGGCCTGGAGCTGAGCGCCGCACAGATCCATGCCCTGCTCGAGGCCGAATACCTGCAGGCCACCGCGCCCTACACCCTGAAGGGCCATCGCCTGCAGGAGGAAAACGGCACCTGCGCGCTGGACGTGGAAGTCGTCGACGGCGGCGAGGCCCGCCACTGGCGCGGTATCGGCAAGGGTCCGCTGGAAGCGCTGGCCGCCGCCCTGCCGGTCGCGGTGGAGATCATGGACTTCCACGAGCACGCCATCGGCGCCGGCAGCCAGGCCAAGGCCGCGGCCTACGTCGAACTGCGCCTCGACGGCCAGCGTCCGGTGCATGGCCTGGGCATCGACGGCAACCTGACCACCGCGAGCATCCGCGCGCTGTTCAGCGCCCTCAACCGCGCCCTCGGCCAGCAGGCTGCGGCACGGGCGGCCTGAGCCGCCGCATCCTCGACGCCGCGGCGGACTAACCCCCGCGGCGTACCCCACGCAGATGCCTCCTCCGCAGAGGCATCGCTCCCTTTTAGAAGCCCGTTTGCTGGCGATCCGCCCCCACCAGCAAGGACCGGGTACCCCCTCTGCACCTGCCAGTGCACGTGCACGACCGCAGATCCGCGCCATCGGCGCGCCTGGATATGCCGGTTTCTTCTAACGAACCGCAATCCGTGTGAATTTCTTCCCATAACCGGCTAACATTCGGCCCATCGGCATGGACGCTCGTACCATATCAACTGCGAGAGTCCCATGCGCCGTTTCGTTTTCCTCCTATTGCTCCTGCTGCCGTTCTCCCTGGTTCACGCCGAGGCCCCACGGACCTTCCGCGAGGCGAAGAAGATCGCCTGGAAGATCTATGCCGAGCGGCCGGTGGACTTCTATTGCCACTGCGCCTACCAGGGCAACCGCATCGACCTGGAAAGCTGCGGCTACCAGCCGCGCAAGAATGCCAACCGCGCCGGCCGCGTCGAGTGGGAGCACATCGTCCCGGCCTGGGTGATCGGCCACCAGCGCCAGTGCTGGCAGGACGGCGGGCGCAAGAACTGCACGGCCAACGACCCGGTGTTCAGCCAGGCCGAGGCCGACCTGCACAACCTGGTGCCGGTGGTCGGCGAGGTGAACGGCGACCGCAGCAACTTCGGCTTCGGCATGCTGACCGAGCAGCCCACCCAGTACGGCGCCTGCCCCTTCGTGGTCGATTTCCAGCAACGCACCGCCATGCCGGCGGACTACAGCCGCGGCGCCATCGCGCGGACCTACCTGTACATGAGCCAGCGCTACCAGCTGCGCCTCTCCAGGCAGGACCAGCGCCTCTACGAGATCTGGAACCGCCAGTATCCGGTGAGCGAATGGGAACTCTGGCGCAACCAGCGCATCGCCTGCGTGCAGGGCAACGCCAACCCGCTGGTCGGCGAAGTGGACCTGCGCCGCTGCGGGAAGAAGTAGCCCGCCGCCAGCGGCTTGCCAAACCGTCCGGGCGGGTGCTAATTCTCGCCCGGCCCCCGTAGCCCAGGCGAGGAACGCCATGCAGCGCAACCGACTTCTCGCGACCCTCGGCCTGAGCGTCCTGGCCGCCCTGCTCGCCTCCGGCATCGCGCCCTACGACCGGGCGACCTGGCTGCTGGAGGTCGCGCCCGTGCTGGTCGCCGCGCCGCTGCTGGCGTTCACGTACGGACGCTTTCCGCTGACCCCCCTGCTCTACCTGCTGATCGCCGCCCACGCCCTGGTGCTGATCCTCGGCGGCGCCTACACCTACGCGCGGGTGCCGCCGGGCTTCTGGGTGCAGGAGCTGTTCGGGCTGAGCCGCAATCCCTACGACAAACTCGGCCACTTCATGCAGGGCCTGGTGCCGGCGCTGGTCGCCCGGGAAATCCTGCTGCGCGGCCGCTATCTGGCCAACGGGCGGATGCTGGCTTTCCTCTGCCTGTGCGTGGCGCTGGCGATCAGCGCCGTCTACGAGTTGATCGAGTGGTGGGTGGCGCTGATCGCCGGGCAGGGCGCGATCGAATTCCTCGGCACCCAGGGCGATCCCTGGGACACCCAGTCGGACATCTGCTGGGCACTGATCGGCGCCGGCAGCGCGCTGCTCGGCCTCGCCCGCCTGCAGGACCGGCAGATCGCCGCACTGGAGCACTCAGCGCATGGCCGAGGGCAGGGTTAGCTCCTCGCCGGCCACCATGAAGGTACCGAAGCCGCGATGATGCAGGGTGCGCGGCGCGCTCACCGACGGGTCGTGCCAGGCCTGCAGCACCTCGAGGATGAAGAAGTTGTAGCGGCCGACCAGCTGGCGATCCGCTACCCGGCATTCGAGGCTGGCAAAGCACTCGGCCAGCCGCGGCGGCGCCACCTGCGCCGAAGGCACGGCGGTGAGCACGAAGCGGGCGAACTTGTCCACTTCGCGCCCCGAGCAGTTGCCGCAGCCGACCACCTGCTCCGCCAGCTCCACGGTCGGCACGTTGAGCACGCACTCGCCGGTCGCCTCCAGCGCCGCGAAGGAGAAGTTCGCCGCACTGACCACGCAGCCCACCAGCGGCGGCTCGAACTCCAGCATGCAGTGCCAGGACAGCGGCATCAGATTGGCCCGACCGTCGTGGGCGGTGCCGAGCAGCAGCACCGGACCCGGTTCGAGGAGGGCGTAGACATCGGCGAGGGGCAGCAGGGTTTTCATCGGACGCTCCAGGGCAGGGAAAGGCGGCGTTATCCGATCAACCATAGCCCCGTCTCGGCGGGCGCAAGGGGCCGTTCTTGAACGATGCGACAGCGACACACGACGAACCGGACCCCAGCCGCTGGGTCCTCTACCGCATCGACGACAACGGCAACGAGGTGGAGATGCGCCGCTTCGCCGGGCGCGCCGAAGCCGAAGCGCTGATGCGCGAGTACGAGCGGCGCGGGCACAAGCAGGCGTATCTGGTGCGGGCGCTGCGCGCCTGAAATGGCGCGCAGTACGGGATGATCGGCACAGGACGGCGCCGGCCGGCACGGCTCACTGGTGCTTGCCGCCCGCCTTGCTGTTCTCGCGATGTTCGTCGTGCACTTCGCCGGACCTCTCCCAACCTTCGCGACGCACCTCGTCGCCCCTCTTTTGAGCCCCGTGGTACGCCGCCGCCCTCCAGGTCTGGCCTTCGCGGCGTACCTCATCACCCCTCTTCTGACCTTCGTGCGACAACTCCCGACGATGCTCGCGGGTGGCCTCCCGGCGCTCCAAAGATTTCTCGCGCATCTGCTCCTGATGGCGCCGGGCACTTTCACGCATCATGTCGCTGGCCGGCTCGGCCATCACGGGCGCAGCAAGGCCCAGCGTACTCAACAAGCCCAGTACGGCAAGGGTTTTCGATTTACGCATGGATACTCCTGAATCGGAAAATGGAGGCACGGCAGACAGCGCCCGCCCCTGAAGTTGCATGTTGCCATCAGTCTTCCCGACTCCTCAGCTCGAACGTATCCGCATCCCTCCAGGCCGGAAAGCGCGTGCGGTACTTGGCCAGCGCCTCGGCCGAGAGGGTGACGTGGAACACCCCCTCGGCCTCGCCCGGCATCTGCAGCGGTTCGCCGTGGAAATCCAGCACCTGGCTGTCGCCGGCGTGCGGATAGCCGTTGCCGTCGGCGCCGATGCGGTTGACCGCCGCGACAAAGCACAGGTTCTCGATGCCGCGCGCCGGCAGCAGGCGGTTCCAGGCGTTGCGCCGCGCCGCCGGCCAGCTGGCGACGTAGAGCAGGAGGTCGGTGTCGTGGGGGTCGCGGCTCCACACCGGGAAGCGCAGGTCGTAGCAGACCAGCGGACGCACGTGCCAGCCCTTGAGCTCGAGCAGCACGCGCTCCTCGCCCGGCGCGTAGTGCTCGTGCTCGCCGGCCATGCGGAACAGGTGGCGCTTGTCGTAGTGGGCGCAGCTGCCGTCCGGGCGCGCCCAGTACAGGCGGTTGCGGTAGCTGCCATCAAACGCGCGGGTGATCACGCTGCCGACCACTACCGCATTCAGGCGCGCGGCCTGCGCGAGCAGCCAGGCCCGACTCGGACCGTCCTCGGCCTCGGCCAGCGCGGCGGCGTCCATGGAGAAGCCGGTGCTGAACATCTCCGGGAGGATCACCAGGTCGGCGCCCTCGGCCTGCGCCAACAGTCGGGCGAAGTGGGCGTGGTTGGCGGCCGGGTCCTGCCAAACCGGGGCGGTCTGCACCAGGGCCAGCTTGAGGTCGGGCAAGGCGGTCAGGTCACGCATGGAAAATCTCCCAGGGCGAAGTATGCAAAGGCATTTGATCGGTAGGAGCCAGCTTGCTGGCGATTCCATCCAGCTTGATCGCCAGCAAGCTGGCTCCTACACGGGGGGTTATACCCGGCACAGCCTCTCCGCGGCCTGGCGCAGGGTCTCCTCGCGCTTGGCGAAGCAGAAGCGCACCAGGCGCAGGTCCTTGGGCGGGGTCTGGTAGAACACCGACACCGGGATGGTCGCCACGCCGTGCTCGCGGGTCAGCCACAGCGACATCTCCACGTCGGAGAGATCGTCGCGGATCGCCGAGTAGTCGGCCAGCTGGAAATAGGTGCCGGGGCTGCGGGTGAAGGTGAAGCGCGAGCCCTTGAGCAGGTCGCAGAACAGGTCGCGCTTGGCCTGGTAGAAGGCCGGCAGCTCGTCGACGTGCTCGGGATGGGCGCTCATGTAGTCGGCCAGCGCCCACTGCAGCGGGGTGATGCCGCAGAAGGTGACGAACTGGTGGACCTTGCGCAGCTCCGCGGAGAGCGCCGGCGGCGCCACCACGTAGCCGGTCTTCCAGCCGGTGACGTGGTAGGTCTTGCCGAACGAGCTGACCACGAAGGCGCGCGCATACAGCTCCTCGTGGGCCAGCACGCTGGCGTGCACCACGCCGTCGAACACCAGGTGCTCGTAGACCTCGTCGCTGATCAGATAGATCTCGCGCTCGCGGATCAAGGCGGCCAGTTGGTCCAGCTCGGCGCGGGAAATCAGCGCGCCGCTGGGGTTGTGCGGGCTGTTGAGGATGATCAGGCGGGTGCGCGGGCCGATGGCATCGGAGAGGCGCTGCCAGTCGATGGCAAAGTCAGGCAGGGCCAGCGGCACATGCACGCAGCGCCCGCCGGCCAGTTCCACCGAAGGCTCGTAGCTGTCGTAGCAGGGATCGAAGACGATCACCTCGTCGCCCGGGCGGACCAGCGCCTGCACCGCGCAGAAGATCGCCTCGGTGGCGCCGGGGGTGACGGTCACCTCGGCGTCCATGTCCACGCGGCGGCCGTAGCTGCGCGCGATCTTCTGCGCGACCTGCTCGCGCAGCGCCGGCAGGCCGGTCATCGGCGCGTATTGATTGTGCCCGGCCATCACGTGGCGGCCGACCGCCTCGCGCAGCGCCTGCGGGCCGTCGAAATCCGGAAAGCCCTGGGACAGGTTGATGGCGCCGGTCTGTGCGGCGAGCTGGGACATGGTGGTGAAGATGGTGGTGCCGACGTTGGGCAGTTTGCTCTGGATCATGGCCTCGGACTTCGTGCGCAAGCGACCTGCGAAAGCCGCGAGGATAGCCGATCCAGAGGCGCGCGGCAGCCAGGGGCGCGGCGAATCGGATGAGCCGACGGCCGCGTCCGGGCGGGCGGCCTGCGCTATCCTGTGGCCATGCGCCATACCGCGCAGCACGCGGACGCCCCTCGGAGAAAGGAAGCCCATGAGCAAAGCCCAACGCCTGTCGGAAAAATGGTTCCGCCTCGCCCTGTGGATCATCGCCGTCGTCTTCGCCGGCTTCCTGATCGGGCTGGGTGGCACGCTGGTGAAGAACCTGCCGCTGGTCGAGGAGTCCCTGCACAGCGAGGATTTCATCGACCGGCCCGCTGCCGAACAGGCGCGCCAGGCAATCGAGCAGCAGCGCCGGCTCGCCCAGGAGATCCGCGATGCCCAGGACCAGGCGCAGCTGAAGCTGGAGGTGGCCCGCCAGGACAGCCTCAGCGCCCGCGACAGCCTGAATGCCTGGCTGGCCAGCCGCCAGGCGACTCAACAGTCATCGCGGGATGCCGAACTGCTGCAGCGCACCGAAGCCCTCGAGCGGCTGAAGATCGCCGAGCGCGCCGCGCATGCCGCGGTCGAGGCCGAGCAGCAGCGCCTGCTCGACGCCCAGCAGGCCGAGGGCCGGGCCGAGCAGCGCCTGCAGGAGCTGGAGCAGCAGGCCCGGGAGCGGCTGCAGGACGAACTGCAGCGCCAGGAGCTGAAGGTGTTTCTCTACCGCCTGGCGCTGACCCTACCCTTTCTGGTCGTCGCCGGCTGGCTGTTCGCGCGCCGGCGCAAGAGCCCCTGGTGGCCCTTCGTGTGGGGGTTCGTCTTCTTCGCGCTGTTCGTCTTTTTCGTCGAGCTGGTGCCCTATCTGCCGAGCTACGGCGGCTACGTGCGCCATGCCGTGGGCATCCTGATCACCGTGCTGGTCGGCCGCCAGGCCATCGTCGCGCTGAACCGCTATCTGGAGCGGCAGCGCCAGGCCGAAGCCAGGCCCGACGCCGAGCGGCGCCAGGAGCTGTCCTACGACACCGCCCTGGCACGCCTGGCCAAGAAGGTCTGCCCGGGTTGCGAACGGACGGTCGAGCTGGACAATCCGCAGATCGACTACTGCCCCCACTGCGGCATCGGCCTGTTCGACCACTGCGGGCAGTGCCAGCAGCGCAAGAGCGCCTTCGCCCGCTTCTGCCACGCCTGCGGCGCCCCGGCCGCGCGGCCGTGATCCGCGCACTCGTCCCCACCCCGAGGGAGGCATCCGCCGGGGTCCCGCGGCGGGCCTTGCTCAGCGCTTCTTGTCCTTGCGCTTCTTCTCGGCCTTCTTGTGGTGGCTCATCAGGCGGCGCTTCTTGTTCACCTGGCGGTCGGTGAGGGGGTTCTTCTTGCCCTCGTAGGGGTTGTCGCTGCCCTTGTATTCGATGCGGATCGGCGTGCCGACCAGCTTCAGCACGCGCCGGTAGGTGTTCTCCAGGTAGCGCGTGTAGGACTTCGGCACGGCCTCCACCTGGTTGCCGTGGATCACCACCAGCGGCGGGTTGGCGCCGCCCAGGTGGGCGTAGCGCAGCTTGATGCGCCGGCCGTTGACCAGCGGCGGCTGGTGCTCCTGCACCGCATCCTCGAGGATCTGGGTCAGGCGGCTGGTCGGCCAGCGGGTGATCGCCGACTTGAACGAGGCCTGCACCGATTTGTAGAGGTGGCCCACGCCGGTGCCGTGCAGCGCCGAGATGAAGTGGATGTCGGCGAAGTCGACGAACATCAGCCGGCGCTCCAGCTCGGTCTTCACGTAGTCGCGCTGGCCCGGCTCCATGCCGTCCCACTTGTTCAGCGCGATGACCAGGGCGCGGCCGGTCTCCAGCACGAAGCCCAGCAGGTTGAGGTCGTGCTCGACCACCCCTTCGCGGGCATCCATCACGAAGATCACCACGTTGGCGTCCTGGATGGCCTGCAGGGTCTTGACCACCGAGAACTTCTCGACCGCTTCGAAGATCTTGCCGCGGCGGCGCACGCCGGCGGTGTCGATCAGGGTGTACTTCTCCTCGTCGCGCTCGAAGGGGATGTAGATGCTGTCGCGGGTGGTGCCGGCCTGATCGTAGACGATCACCCGCTCTTCGCCGAGCATGCGGTTGACCAGCGTCGACTTACCGACGTTGGGACGGCCGATGATCGCAATCTTGATGCCGTCCTTCTCGCTGGGGCCGGGGATGCGTTTGGGCTCCTCGCCTTCGGCGACCACCTCCGCCTCGCCTTCCTCGTCTTCGGCATTGTCCCTGGGAAAGATCCCGAGAGCCTCTTCGAGCATGCCGTTGATGCCACGCCCGTGGGCAGCAGCGATCGGCAGGGCGTCGCCCAGGCCCAGCGGGCTGAACTCGGCGCGGGCGATATCCGGATCGACGGTGTCGACCTTGTTGGCCACCAGGAAGCTGCGCTTGTTGCGCTTGCGCAGGTGCTCGGCGATCAGCTGGTCGGCGGCGGTCATCCCGGCGCGGGAGTCGACCATGAACAGCACGGCATCGGCTTCCTCGATGGCCTGCAGCGACTGCTCGGCCATCTTCGCATCGATACCCTCTTCGTCGCCGGAGATGCCCCCGGTATCGATGACGATATACGTGCGGCCCTGCCACTTGGCCTCGCCGTACTGGCGGTCGCGGGTCAGTCCGGCATATTCGGCGACGATGGCGTCGCGGGTCTTGGTCAGACGGTTGAACAGCGTCGACTTGCCGACGTTCGGGCGGCCCACCAGGGCGATTACGGGAACCATAAGGCTCTCACCTGCAATGTTCGGAAAACACAACGGCCGCTGCACGGTGCAGCGGCCGAACGGGGGGTCGGGACAACCCGACCGATGAGTCGGCGGTCAGCGAATGGTCAGCGCGACCAGATTGCCGCCGTTGCCGTAGGCATACAGCCAGTCGCCCACCACCAGCGGACGGGCGCGCAGGCCGTCGCTGTCGATGCGGATGCGTCCGACGAAGCGCCCATCCACCTGGCTGAGCAGGTGCAGGTAGCCCTCCAGATCGCCGACCGCGACATAGCTGGAGAACACCGCCGGCGACGACAGCTGGCGACGGGCCAACGCATCGTTCTTCCACAGCGCCGAGGCGCTGCGCTCGTCGATGCCTTCGACGGCCCCCTCGGCCAGGGTCACATAGACGCTGCCATAACCCAGCGCCACGCTGCCGTTGCTGGAGGCCTGGCGCTGCCAGAGGGGACGCCCGCTCCGCAGATCGAGTGCGGCGACGTTGCCCTGAAAGGTCGCGACGTACAGGGTATCGCCGGACAGCGCCAGGCCACCGTCGATATCCACCACCCGCTCCAGCTCGGAGCGGCCGGTGGGCACGGCCACCCGCTGCTCCCAGATCGGCAGGCCGCGCTGGGTTTCCAGGGCGAGCACCTTGCCGCTGGAGAGTCCGGCGATCGCCAGCTGGTTGGTGACCAGCGGCGCGCCGGTGCCGCGCAGGGTCAGCACGGCCGGGCTGCTGTCGTAAGCCCAGCGCTGGCTGCCGCTGCTCGCCTCGAGGGCGATCAGGCGGTCGTCCTGGGTCTGCACCACCACCACATCGCCGTTGCTCGCCGGCGGAGCCAGCACCTCGCTGCTGACGCGGCTGCGCCACAGCTCCTTGCCATCGGCCGAATCCAGGGCAATCACCTCGCCCTGCAGGGTGCCGAGCAGCACCTGGCCGTAGCCAGCGCCGACACCGCCGGACACCGGCCGCTCCAGATCCTTGCGCCAGACGACCTTGCCGCTGAAGCGGTCGAGGGCTATCACCTCGCCGGAGACGTCGGCGACGAACAGGGTATCGCCCTCCACCGCCGGCACCAGCTGGTTGTAGGTCTTGCCCTGGCCCTCGCCGATCGAGCGGCTCCACTCCTCGTTCAGCCGCACCTCCTCCGTGAACTTCGGCAATTCGGCCGGCGGCTGCTCCTTGGAGCTGTTGAACCAGCTGCTGCAACCGGCGAGCGTCGCGGCCATCGCCAGCACCGCGGCATGTCTCCAGGGCTTCACGTCAGGCATCTCCCTTGGCCAGATCGTCGAGCTTCATCTGCAGGGTTCCCTGCCCGGCGTCCTCGGACTGGGCAGCCTTGGCCTTCTCGTAGGCGGCCCGTGCCTCGTCGGGGCGGCCGAGCTGCACCAGCAGATCGCCCTTGACCTCCTCGCGACCGGCCAGGAAGACCGGATCGATCTCGCCGGCGAGCAGGGCAAGGCCCTCTTCGGCCTTGCCCTGAGCCGCCAGGACCCTCGCCAGGCGCTGGCGAGCCACTTCGCCGAGGGTGGCATCGACCGGCTTGTCGAGAATCGCCCGCAGTCCGGCGGCGGCATCGTCGAGCTTGCCCTCCTCCACCGCCACCTTGGCGACTAGCAGGCTGCCGTACTGGGCGTAGTGGCTGCCGCCGAAATCGCTCTGCAGCCGCCCGTAGAGTTCGGCGACCCTGGCCGCATTCGGCTTCCCGGAAGTCTTCAGGCTGGCATCCAGCAGTTGCTGGTAGAGCGCCGAGGCATTCTGCGCCCGATGGGTCTGGTACTTCTGCCAGCCCTGCCAGCCGAACACCACCACCAGAGCCAGAACACCGCCGGTGAGCAGGGGCTTGCCGCTGCGCTGCCACCACTCCTTGATCTGCACCAGCTCTTCATCTTCGCTATGCGAGGTCACCCCAATACTCCCAAATTCAGTGTTCAAGCCTGCAGACAGGCCGCCAGGCGCTCGCCCAGCGCGTCCCAGCCAATGCTCTGTTGTTCGCCGTCGGCGCGCAGCGGCTTCAGCCCGACGATGCGCTGGGCCAGCTCGTCCTCGCCCAGCACCAGGGCGTAGAGCGCGCCGCTCTTGTCGGCCTTCTTCAGCTGGCTCTTGAAGCTGCCGGCCCCGGCATTGACCGCCAGGCGCACGCCCGGCAGCACATCGCGCAGCCGCTCGGCCAGCTCCAGGGCCGCCAGTTCGGCCGCCTCGCCGAAGGCGCAGAAGTACAGGTCGACCTGGCGGGACAACTCCGCCGGAATCTTGTCGAGGGTTTCCAGGAGCAATACCAGACGCTCGACGCCCATGGCGAAGCCCACCGCCGGGGTCGGCTTGCCGCCCAACTGCTCGACCAGCCCGTCGTAGCGACCGCCGGCACAGACGGTACCCTGGGCGCCGAGCTGGTCGGTGACCCATTCGAATACCGTCTTGCCGTAGTAGTCGAGGCCGCGCACCAGCTTGGGATTGATCGTGTAGGGAACGCCCGCCGCCTCCAGGCGCGCCTTGAGGCCCTCGAAGTGCTGGCGCGACTCCTCGTCCAGATAATCGGCCAGCTTGGGCGCGTCCACCAGCAGGGCCTGGGTGTCCGGACTCTTGCTATCGAGGATGCGCAGCGGATTGCTGGACAGGCGACGCTGGCTGTCCTCGTCGAGCTGCTCGAAGCGCGCCGAAAGGTACTCGACCAGGGCATCGCGGTAACGCGCACGGGCCTCGCTGCTGCCCAGGCTATTGAGCTCCAGGGTCACCGCCTCGCGCAGGCCGAGCAGGCCCCACAGGCGCCAGGTCAGGACGATCAGCTCGGCGTCGATGTCCGGCCCCGGGAGGTTGAAGACCTCCACGCCGATCTGATGGAACTGCCGGTAGCGGCCCTTCTGCGGGCGCTCGTGACGGAACATCGGGCCGACGTACCAGAGCTTCTGCACCTGGCCGCCGCCGCTGATGCCGTGCTCGAGCACCGCACGCACGCAGCTGGCGGTGCCCTCCGGACGCAGGGTCAGGGAGTCGCCGTTACGGTCATCGAAGGTGTACATCTCCTTCTCGACGATGTCGGTGACCTCGCCGATGGAGCGCTTGAACAGCTCGGTGAACTCGACGATCGGCATGCGGATCTGCCGGTAGCCGTAGCCGTCCAGCAGGCTGGCCACGCCGTTCTCGAAATAGCGCCAGAGCGGGGTCTGCTCGGGCAGGATGTCGTTCATGCCACGGATGGCCTGGATATTCTTGCTCACGCGGATTCCTTAACTGCGGACGATCAGGCTCGCGTCGGAGGCAGCCTTCTCGGCGGCCTTGCGGCGGATCAGCCGCTCCAGCTCGTCCACCAGATTCTCGTTGCCCAGCTTCTGCGCCGGCTTGCCGTCGATGTAGATCAGGTTGCTCGGGGTGCCGCCGGTAAGGCCGACATGCGCCTCCTTGGCCTCGCCGGGACCGTTCACCACGCAGCCGATCACCGCCACGTCGAGCGGCACCAGCAGGTCCTCGAGGCGAGTCTCCAGCTCGTTCATGGTCTTCACCACGTCGAAGTTCTGCCGCGAGCAGCTCGGGCAGGCGATGAAGTTGATCCCCCGCGAACGCAGGCGCAGCGACTTGAGGATGTCGAAGCCGACCTTGATCTCCTCCACCGGATCGGCGGCCAGCGACACCCGGATGGTGTCGCCGATGCCCTCGGCGAGCAGCATGCCGAGGCCCACCGCGGACTTCACGGTACCGGAACGCAGCCCACCGGCCTCGGTGATGCCCAGGTGCAGCGGCTGCTCGATCTGCCCGGCCAGCAGGCGATAGGCGGCCACCGCCATGAACACGTCGGAGGCCTTGACGCTGACCTTGAAGTTCTGGAAATCCAGCCGGTCGAGATGCTCGACGTGGCGCAGGGCGGACTCCACCAGCGCCTGCGGGGTCGGCTCGCCGTACTTCTTCTGCAGGTCCTTCTCCAGGGAGCCGGCGTTGACGCCGATGCGGATCGGGATGCCCCGGTCGCGCGCCGCGTCCACCACCGCGCGGACCCGGTCCTCGCGACCGATGTTGCCCGGATTGATGCGCAGGCAGTCGACGCCCAGCTCGGCGACGCGCAGGGCGATCTGGTAGTCGAAGTGGATGTCGGCAACCAGCGGCACCTGGACCTGCTGCTTGATCCGGCCGAACGCCTCGGCGGCGTCCATGTCCGGCACCGAGACGCGGACGATATCGGCACCGGCCGCCTCCAGACGGCGGATCTGCGCCACGGTGGCGTCGACGTCGAGGGTGTTGGTGTTGGTCATGCTCTGCACCGAGATGGGCGCATCGCCGCCCACCGCGACCGGGCCGACCCAGATCTTGCGCGACGGACGGCGCTGGATGGGTGATTCGCTATGCATGGGACCTAGTTCTCCAGTTTCAGGCGGGCGGTCGCACCGCGGGCGGTAAAGGGCGCGAGGTTGACCGGCCGGCCGTTGAAGCTGACCTCGACACCGCTGGCAAAGCCGAGACGCACGTCCAGCGGCTTCTGGCCACGCAGCTCGAGCGTGTCGCCGGCGCGCTTCAAACCGCGAAACAGCGCCTTGCCGCGTCCATCGGTGACCTGGGTCCAACAGTCGGCCTTGAAGCGGATGCTCAGCACGCCTTCTCCGGCGGCCGGCTCCACGGCCGGCGTCGGGCTGGTGGCGGCAGGCGTGCTGGTCGCTACCGGGGCGGTCGGTACGGCAGCGGGTGCGGGCGTTGCCTCGACCACCGGTGCAACCGTGCCGGGCGCGACCTGCGCCAGCGGCAGCGGCGTCACGATGGCCGGCTGGGGCGGCCCGGAGGGCTGAAGCGCCTGGGCCACGGCTTGGTCTTCCGGCTCGTCGAGCGGATGGATCTGGGTAGTGCCGTCGGCGCTGTCGACCTCGACATGGGCCAGGTTGAGCGCGCTCCGCAGGCCCTGGTGCGCCGAGCGCTCCTGCCACCAGAACAGGCCGGAGCCGACCAACAGAAGCAGCAGGACGAGGCTGGCCAGGCGCAGGATGGTCTGCGAAATTCGCAGCGGCTGCTCGATCCTCCCCAGGCTGTGCACTTCGCTGCCCTTGGCGTTGGTGCCGGTGTACTGGTCGAAGGCCTCGACCAGACGGGCCTGGTCCATCCCCAGCAGCTTGGCGTAGGAGCGCACATAGCCGCGGGCGAAGGTATGCCCCGGCAACCGGTCGAATTCGCCGGCTTCCAACTGGGCCAGGATCCGGACGGGGAGATTCAGCTGCCCAGCCACCTGGGCCAGCGACCAGTCGTTGGCCTCGCGGCCCTTGCGCAGGATCTCGCCCGGGTTGACGGAGGCCGCCGCCGTGCTCTCGATTTGCGACGCGTTCATCGTTGCTCCGACAGATATTGCTGATATTCCGGCGTGCCCGGGTAATGGCGCTTCAGCTGCAGGCCCAGGGTGGCGGCCTGGTCGCGATCGTCGAAGATCTTCGCCAGACGGGTACCCAGCAGCAGGCTGCGGGCATTCTGCCCGCCTACCCGGCTGAAGCTAGCGTAATAGGAACGCGCCGACACATAGTCGCGCCCCTCGAAATCCAGCATCGCCATTTCCAGCAGGGCCTGGGACTGCTGCGAATTGATGCGCAGGGACTTCTCCAGATGGCCCTTGGCGAGATCGCGCTGCCCCAGCTTGAGGGCGGTCAGGCCGAGATTGAGATAGACCCGCGAGCGCTCGGGATACATGGTGTCGGCCGCTGCCTGCTGGAAGCGCTCGTAGGCATCCGGATAGCGGCGCTGCTCGAACAGGAAGCTGCCGTAGTTGTTCAACACTCGCGCGTCGCCGGGACGCTGGGCGAGCGCCTTGCGGTAGTGCTGGTCGGCCAGATCGGGCTCGAGTTCGGTCTGGAACACCAGGGCCAGGGCGGCGTGGGCGTCGGCATCGCTGGCATCGAGCGCCAGCGCCTTGCTCAGCGGCGCCTTGGCACGATCGGTCTGGCCCTGCTTGAGGTAACCGAGACCGAGCTGAATATACGCATCGCGAGCCTCCTTGCGCCCCTGCTCGGTCCTCATCGGGTCGACCGCCTTGCTCGAGACGCAACCGGCCAGCAGCGTGGCGGACAATAACAGCAGCGCAGCGCGCAGGGTCATAGACATCCTCGATTCAGGTCCGGTTGGCGGCACTGGGGGATGGCGCTGCCTCGTCGCCGAGCTGGCGCACGGCGATATGGCGCTCGCTGCGCCGGGTACGGTCCATGACTTGGCCGACCAACTGGCCGCAGGCGGCGTCGATGTCCTCGCCGCGGGTGGTGCGTACCGTGACGTTGTGCCCGGCCTGGTGCAACAGATCCTGGAAGCGGCGAATGGCATTGTTGCTCGGTCGCTCGTAACCGGAGAAGGGAAAGGGGTTGAAGGGAATCAGGTTGATCTTGCACGGCACGTCGCGCAGCAGCTCGACCATCTGCGCCGCGTGCTCGGGCTGGTCGTTGACGTCCTTGAGCAGGGTGTACTCGACGGTCAGCACGCGCTTCTCGCCGAGGCGCGAGATGTAGCGCGTGCAAGCGTCCAGCACCACGGCCAGCGGATACTTGCGGTTGATCGGCACCAGCCGGTCGCGCAACGTGTCGTTGGGCGCATGCAGCGACAGCGCCAGGGACACGTCGATGACCTTGCCCAACTCGTCGATCATCGGCGCCACGCCGGAGGTGGAGAGGGTCACCTTGCGCTTGGAGATGCCGTAGCCGAGGTCGTCCATCATGATCTGCATGGCGGCGACCGCGTTGTCGAAATTCAAGAGCGGCTCGCCCATGCCCATCATCACCACGTTGGTGACAGCGCGGTCGATCTTGGCCGGGACGGTGCCGAAGGATTTGTTGGCGATCCACACCTGGCCGATGATCTCGGCGGCGGTCAGGTCGCTGTTGAAGCCCTGCTTGCCGGTGGAGCAGAAACTGCAGTCCAGCGAGCAGCCGGCCTGCGACGACACGCACAGGGTGCCGCGCCCGGCCTGCGGGATGTACACGGTTTCGACGCAGCTGCCGGACGCCACGCGCACCACCCACTTGCGGGTGCCGTCGCTGGAAATGTCCTGGCTGACGATCTCCGGGCCGCGGATCTCGGCGCAGGCCTTGAGCTTCTCGCGCAGGGCCTTGCCGATGTTGCTCATGGCCTCGAAGTCGTCGACGCCGAAGTGGTGAATCCATTTCATCACCTGCCCGGCACGAAAGCGCTTCTCGCCGATGGACTCGAAGAAGCCTTCCAGCTGTGGCTGGGTCAGCCCCAGCAGGTTCACCTTGGTGGTCTCGGTCATGGATTCACCCTCCCCCATCGCCTGATCAGCGAATGCGGGCGCACACCTCGGTGGCGGCGAAGAAGTAGGCGATCTCGCGGGCGGCGGAAGCCTCGGAGTCGGAGCCGTGCACGGCGTTCTCGTCGATGGACACCGCGAAGTCGGCGCGGATGGTGCCCGGAGCGGCGTCCTTCGGGTTGGTGGCACCCATCAGCTCGCGGTTCTTGGCAATGGCGCCCTCGCCCTCCAGCACCTGCACGACGACCGGACCGGAGGTCATGAAGGACACCAGATCCTTGAAGAACGGACGCGCCTGGTGCTCGGCGTAGAAGCCGCCGGCTTCGCGCTCGGACAGCTGGACCATCTTCGCCGCGACGACGCTCAGACCGGCCTTCTCGAAACGGGTGAGGATCTCACCGATGACGTTCTTGGCGACGGCGTCGGGCTTGATGATGGAAAGGGTACGTTCAACAGCCATGGATAGCTCCAGTCAATCGGGGGTTTTGAAAAGCGGAAAATTAAACCCGCGGATTATACGCGGGTTCCAGTGAAATGCATAAGACCAGCTTGTGGATCAGTCGACTTCTTCGATCCAGGCCGCCTGGATGGCTTCCAGCACCTTTTCACCGCCGCGCTCCGGGTCGTCGTCGAACGCCGGCAGGGCCAGCACCCAGCGATGCAGATCGACGAAATTGAGGTAGCGCGGGTCGATCTGCGGATGGGTATCGATCAGTTGCAGGGCGATTTCCTGAACATCCGTCCATTTCAGGCTCACGGGCATACCCTCAGTGCTTTTCCGAAACCTGGTTGAGGGTATAGCGGGGAATCTCCACCACCAGATCCTCTTCGCCGACCTTCGCCTGACAGGATAGCCGCGATTCCGGCTCCAGCCCCCAGGCCTTGTCGAGCATATCGTCCTCCAACTCGTCGGACGGCTCCAGGGAATCGAAGCCCTCGCGCACGATCACGTGACAGGTAGTGCAGGCACAGGACATCTCGCAAGCATGCTCGATTTCGATGTCGTTGCGCAGGGCGACATCGAGAATGCTCTCGCCGGGCCGGGCCTCGACCACCTTGCCTTCGGGACACTGCACTTCATGGGGCAGAAAAACGATCTGCGGCATCACTCACTCCTCGATTTCGTTCAGTCGGCGACCGGCCAGCGCAGCCTTCACCGAGGCGTCCATGCGCCGCGCGGCGAAGGCGTCGGTGACCTGTGCCAGGCGCCGGGTATGCAGTTCGATGACGGCGCCGTCCTGCGCCTCCAGCGCATCGCGCAGCGCCTGCATCTGCGCCGCGATGGCGACTCGCTCCTCGCTGCTCAGCAGCGCTTCGCCGTCCACCTCCAGGGCAGCCTGCACCGCCTCCAGCAGCCGCTGCGCCTCGACCTGCAGCTCGCGCAGCATGCGCGCCGCCTTGTCGCCGCCGGCATGCTCGAAGGAGTCCTTGAGCATCCGCGCGACCTCGCCGTCGGTCAGTCCGTAGGACGGCTTGACCTGTACGCTCGCCTCGACGCCGGAGCCCAGCTCGCGGGCGGAGACACCGAGCAGACCGTCGGCGTCGACCTGGAAGGTGACGCGGATCTTCGCCGCTCCCGCCACCATCGGCGGAATGCCGCGCAGCTCGAAGCGCGCCAGGGAACGGCAGTCCTTGACCAGCTCGCGCTCGCCCTGCAGGACATGGATCAGCATGGCCGTCTGGCCGTCCTTGTAGGTGGTGAAGTCCTGAGCGCGGGCTACCGGAAGGGTGGTGTTGCGCGGGATGACCTTCTCCATCAGCCCGCCCATGGTCTCCAGGCCCAGGGACAGCGGATTGACGTCGAGCAGCAGCAATTCCTCGCCGTCGCGCCCGTTGCCGGCCAGGGTATCGGCCTGCAGTGCCGCACCGATGGCGACCACCTGGTCGGGGTCGATGTCGGTCAGCGGCGGATGGTCGAACAGTTCGGCGACCACCTGGCGCACCCGCGGCACCCGGGTGGAGCCGCCGACCATGACCACCGCGGAAATATCCTCCAGCTCGATCTCGGCGTCGCGCAACGCCCGCCGGCAGGCCTTCAGGCTGCGCGCCACCAGCGGCTCGATCAGCGCATCGAAATGCTCGCGGGACAGCTCGCCCTGCCAGGGGCCATAGGCGAGAGCCACCGAGCTGCTTTCACTCAGCGCCTCCTTGGCCGCACAGGCCAGTTGCAACAGGTGACGCTGGGTACCCGGATCAAGGTCGGCGGACAGCCCCGCCTGCTCGACGATCCAGTTGGCGATGGCATGATCGAAATCGTCGCCGCCCAGGGCGCTGTCGCCGCCAGTGGCGAGCACCTCGAAGACCCCCTGGGTCAGGCGCAGGATGGAGATGTCGAAGGTGCCGCCACCCAGGTCGTAGACTGCCACCACGCCCTCGGCGCGCCGGTCGAGGCCGTAGGCGACCGCGGCCGCGGTCGGCTCGTTGAGCAGGCGCAGCACGTTGAGACCGGCCAGCCGCGCGGCGTCCTTGGTGGCTTGGCGCTGGGCCTCGTCGAAATAGGCCGGCACGGTGATCACCGCGCCGACCAGTTCGCCGCCGAGGGCCTCCTCGGCACGCCGGCGCAGCACCCTGAGGATCTCCGCCGACACCTCGACCGGGCTTTTCGGGCCCTGCACGGTGTCGAGGAAGGGCATGTGCGACTCGCCCTCGACGAAGCGGTACGGCAGTTGCTTGCCGAGCAGGGTGAGATCGGCGATGCCGCGCCCCATCAGGCGCTTCACCGACAGCACGGTATTCAGCGGATCGCCGGCGGCGACCGCCTTGGCCCTGCGGCCGACCTCGACCAGGCCATCGGCCCGGTAGCGCACCGCCGAGGGCAGGATCACCTCCCCGTCGGCGTCCGCCAACGACTCGGCCAGACTGCTGCGCAGCGCGGCGACCAGCGAATTGGTGGTGCCCAGGTCGATCCCCACCGCCAGACGGCGCTGGTGAGGTTGCGGGCTTTGTCCGGGTTCAGCGATCTGCAGTAGGGCCATGGCATTCAACTATCGGAGGGGCGCGGCCGGGGCGGCGCAGGGTTAGTCGTCGAGACGCTCTTCGAGCTGGCGGACTTCGGCAGAGAGCTTGTCGAGAAATTGCATGCGCCGCGCCAGGCGCTCGGCCTCGTCGCGCCGGAGCGGATCGGCCCAACAGGCGGCGAAGCCCTCGTTGAGCTGTTCCTGGGCCTGCCCGAGGCGGCGTTTGAAAGCCGCCAGCCCGCCCAGGTCGGCACCCTCCTGCAGCTCCTGCAGTTCCTCGCGCAACTCCATCTGCTGCATGAGGAAGGCCGGATCCTGCACCGTGGTCTCCTGGGGCATCTCCTCCCCCTGCAGGGCGAGCAGGTAGCGGGCCCGCCGGGACGGGCTCCTCAGCGTCTGGTAGGCCTCGTTGAGCTGGGCCGACTCCTCCAACGCCAAGCGCTGCTCGCGTTCGGAGGCCCCGGCGAAGCGGTCGGGATGCACCCGGCGCACCCGCTCGCGATAGCGCGCCGCGAGCCCTTCCAGGTCCAGGCGAAAGTCCGGCGTGAGGTCGAACAGGGCGAAGTGGCTGGCGTTACCCATGCAGCTGCCTCAGATGTTGAAGCTTTCGCCGCAGCCACACTCGCCACGCACGTTCGGGTTGTTGAACTTGAAGCCCTCGTTGAGTCCTTCGCGGACGAAGTCCAGCTCGGTGCCGTCCAGGTAGACCAGGCTCTTGGGATCGATGATCACCTTGACCCCATGGCTCTCGAACACCTGGTCTTCACCCGCCAGCTCGTCGACGAACTCCAGCACGTAGGCCAGGCCCGAACAACCGCTGGTGCGGACGCCCAGGCGGATACCCGCACCCTTGCCGCGCCCGTCGAGGGAGCGGCGAACATGGCGGGCGGCAGCTTCGGTCATGGTGATGGCCATTGGAACTCCTTGACTCGACAGAATGGTTTCAGGCCAGGCCTTTCTTGTGCTTGTAGTCGCGGACGGCGGCCTTGATGGCATCCTCCGCCAGCACCGAGCAGTGAATCTTGACCGGCGGCAACGCCAGTTCCTCGGCGATCTGGGTGTTCTTGATGGTTTCCGCCTCGTCCAGGGTCTTGCCCTTCATCCACTCGGTGGCCAGGGAGCTGGAGGCGATGGCCGAACCGCAGCCGTAGGTCTTGAACTTGGCGTCCTCGATGACGCCCTGCTCGTTGACCTTGATCTGCAGGCGCATCACGTCGCCGCAGGCCGGAGCGCCCACCATGCCGGTGCCGACGTCCGGATCTTCCGCGTCGAGCTTGCCGACGTTGCGCGGGTTTTCGTAGTGGTCGATGACCTTTTCACTGTAAGCCATGGTGCAACACCTCGTTAATCACGGGCAATTTCGGGGAGGAGAATCAGTGGGCCTGCCACTCGACCTTGGACAGGTCGACCCCTTCCTTGTACATGTCCCAGAGCGGCGACAGCTCGCGCAGCTTGCTGACCGCCTCGCAGACCTTCTGCGCGGCGTAGTCGACGTCCTCCTCGGTGGTGAAGCGGCCGAAGGTAAAGCGGATCGAGCTGTGCGCCAGCTCGTCGTTGCGGCCCAGGGCGCGCAGCACGTAGGACGGCTCCAGGGAAGCCGAGGTGCAGGCCGAACCCGAGGAAACCGCCAGATCCTTGAGCGCCATGATCAGCGACTCGCCTTCCACATAGTTGAAGCTGAGGTTGAGGTTGTGCGGCACTCGCGCCGTGGCGCTGCCGTTCAGGTAGAGCTCCTCGAGGGTGCCGACCTGCTCATGGAAGCGCCGATTGAGGGCGGCGATGCGCCGGCTTTCGGCGGCCATTTCTTCCTTGGCGATGCGGAAGGCTTCGCCCATGCCGACGATCTGGTGGGTCGCCAGGGTGCCGGAGCGCATGCCGCGCTCGTGGCCGCCGCCATGCATCTGCGCCTCCAGGCGCACGCGCGGCTTGCGCCGCACGTAAAGCGCGCCGATGCCCTTGGGGCCATAGGTCTTGTGGGCGGAGAAGGACATCAGGTCGACCTTCAGGTTCTCCAGGTCGATGGCCACCTTGCCGGTCGACTGCGCCGCATCGACGTGGTACAGCACGCCGCGGGAACGGGTCAACTCGCCGATGGCGGCGATGTCGTTGATGGTGCCGATCTCGTTGTTGACGTGCATCACCGAGACCAGGATGGTGTCGTCGCGTAGTGCCGCCTCGACCATCGCCGGGGTGATCAGGCCGTCCTCGCCGGGCTCGAGATAGGTCACCTCGAAACCTTCGCGTTCGAGTTGGCGAGTGGTGTCCAGCACCGCCTTGTGCTCGATCTTCGAGGTGACGATGTGCTTGCCCTTGCTCGCGTAGAAGTGCGCGACGCCCTTGATCGCCAGGTTGTCGGACTCGGTCGCGCCGGAGGTCCAGACGATTTCCCGCGGGTCGGCGTTGACCAGCTCCGCCACCTGCCGGCGGGCGTTCTCCACCGCCTCCTCGGCTTTCCAGCCAAAGAGGTGGGAGCGCGAGGCCGGATTGCCGAAATTGCCGTCCATGGTCAGGCACTCGCTCATCTTCTGCGCTACCCGCGGGTCGACCGGGGTGGTGGCGGAATAATCCAGGTAAATCGGCAACTTCATGAGGCTCTCCTGTCGGGCTGGCATCCGACTCATTCGATGGCGGACGCTTCGATCTTTTCGGCACGCGGCAGCGGGCAGCCGCCCTGGCGCCGATCCTGCAGGCGGGCGAGATCCTGGACGTCGCTGCGGGCGACCAGATCGGCCAGGCTGATGCCGCTGAGAAATTCGTGGATCTGGTGACTGAGGTCGCACCAGAGGTAATGGGTCAGGCAGACCTCTCCCGAATGGCAACCGCGATCGCCCTGGCAGCGGGTCACGTCCACCGACTCGTTGACCGCGTCGATGACTTCGGCCACCTGGATGTCGGCCATGCCGCGGGACAGCTGGTAGCCGCCGCCGGGACCGCGGACGCTGGTCACCAGACTGTTGCGCCGAAGCTTGGCGAACAACTGTTCCAGATAGGAGAGGGAAATGCCCTGGCGCTCGGAAATGTCGGCGAGGGAGACGGGGCCGCTCTGGGCGTGCAGAGCCAGATCGAGCATGGCCGTGACGGCATACCGGCCCTTGGTTGTCAGTCGCATGATCGCTACCAGGGAATCGCTGATTTGCGTCCAGTATGCAATACCCGAGTACCAGGATCAACTATAAATCCTTCCAATTTACTCGGAATTGCTACGCCCCGACGACCCAGCCGGGACGGCGCGCGGAGATCAGGCTGGCGGCTTGCCGCCCTCCTCCTTGACCCCGGCGAAATCCTCCTCGCGCAGCGCGGGCAGCTCCTTCGCACAGTAATCGCTACCCAGCGCCTTGAGCGCCTGGCACATGCCCTCGAGGCGCTCGTCGACCGCCTGCAGATGGTCGAGCAACTGGCCGATGGCGTGCGCCACCGGGTCCGGCATGCTCTGGCCAAGGGCGTAGGCGTCGAAGCCGTACTTCTCGGCGAGCGCCTGGCGCTTGGCTTCCTGCTCGTCGTCCGACCGGACAATGATGCGCCCGGGAATCCCCACCGCCGTGGCGCCGGCCGGCACCGCCCGGGTCACCACGGCGTTGGAGCCGATCTTGGCGCCGGCGCCGACGGTGAAGGGACCGAGGATCTTCGCTCCGGCACCGACGACCACCCCATCCTCCAGGGTCGGGTGGCGCTTGCCCTTGTTCCAGCTGGTGCCGCCCAGGGTCACGCCATGGTAGAGGGTGACGTCGTCGCCGATCTCGGCGGTCTCGCCGATCACCACGCCCATGCCGTGGTCGATGAAAAAGCGCCGGCCGATTCGCGCCCCCGGATGGATCTCGATGCCGGTCAGCCAGCGACTCACATGCGAGACCAGCCGCGCCAGCAGCTTCCAGTCGGCGCACCACAGCCCGTGCGCCAGCCGGTGCAGCCACACGGCATGTAGTCCCGGATAGCAGATCAGCACCTCGAGGGCATTGCGGGCGGCAGGATCGCGACGGAAAACGCTCCGGATATCTTCTCGCATGCGCTCGAACATCACTGCTTTCTCCGCGTATGGGCCTCGCCGCGGGCCGCCTTCTGGGTTTCCGTCAGGATGCCGCGCAGGATATTCATCTCCAGCTTGCTGATGCCGCTGCGCCCGTACAGCCGCCGCAGGCGCGACATCAGGTGGCGCGGCTTTTCCGGGTCGAGGAAGCCGATCTCCACCAGGGTGCCCTCCAGATGCCCGTAGAACAGCTCCAGCTCGTCCATGGTGGCCGGCTGGGCATTGAGCATCGCCGTGGTTTCCAGTTTTTCCTGCTTGCTCGGCAGGCCCTCGGCCGCCAGCCAGGCCATGCGCACCTCATAGGCCAGCACCTGGACCGCCGCCGCCAGATTGAGCGAGCTGAACGAAGGATCGGAAGGAATGTGCACATGGAACTGACAGCGCTGCAGCTCCTCGTTGGTCAACCCGGCGTATTCGCGGCCGAACACCAGAGCCACCTCGGCGCCCTGCCCGACCTGCTCCAGACAGGTCGTCGCGCACTCGCGCGGGTCCACCAGCGGCCAGGGAATCCGCCGCTCGCGGGCACTGGTGCCGAGCGCCAGGCTGCAGCCGACCAGCGCCTCCTCCAGGGTGGCGACCACCTGCGCATTATCGAGAATGTCGGTGGCGCCGGAGGCCCGGGCAACCGCCTCGCTGCTCGGAAAGTCCTCGGGATCGACCAGATAGAGGCGGCTCAGCCCCATGTTCTTCATGGCGCGGGCTGCCCCGCCGATATTGCCGGGATGGCTGGTATTCACCAGGACGACGCGAATGTTCTGCAGCAACACCAGCTCCACAAGGCTACACGGTCGAAGGGGCTGGAATCTTACAGAAGCCGGGTAGCGAACGCCACGCGACCCAGGGCAATCGCATGAAGCGAACGCCTCGCATTTGAAGTCGTGATCACGAGACTGTATCAATGGGATATTTGAGCACCTGCGCATGCCCTCTCTTCCCATGCCCATCACGGACGTATTCGTCGCCCTGGCCGACCCTCGGCAGACCAACAAGGTTCAGCACTCCCTGGCCGAAACC